>CDYZ01045531.1_pt1 | contig 167066 bp, 151 predicted proteins | sample 554921 | NCBI WGS metagenome assembly CDYZ01 (sample SAMEA3182058, study PRJEB8094) | gut metagenome | biome: human; feature: gut; material: Stool; isolation source: human stools | place: Canada | collected 2012-11-26 | reverse complement strand
ATGGATTATGGCATCCGAACAGAATCAACACAGCCAGTGCCGCAATATTTAACAGCATTCCCAATACCGGTGAAAACTGATTTGCTAAATGCGGACATACAGTCATAATTACAAAGAACAAAGCCAAAAGCATCGTAGATTGTCCGGTGTGGATCCCCAGATCCGCATTCCTAAACACCATGAGACATAATAAGACTACTACACCTACAATGCTGTTCTCATTTCCAAATAGGATGCTGAAAATACTAACAAAGAAAAAACAAAATGCCATTGTAGCAGCTATCTTCACCAGATATACCCACATATGATATAGTTTTTCTTTTAGTGTTTCACTCTTTTTCAACAGGTTTTTAGAACCTGCCTGATTTAACTGCAACTCCTGATAAAATGTCATATAAATACTCCCATCTTCTAATTTATCTTAAAACTAGATAATCTCATCTTTCTGCTTTGGCAGCTCTATAACAAATCTGCATCCACCATATTCACGGTTTTCTGCTTTGATTGTTCCTCCGGCACTATCTACAATCCGTTTTACAAGTGCAAGACCTAGGCCATTTCCTTCTGCTTTATGAGATCCATCTACCTGATAGAACTTGTCAAATATTCTGGATTTTACATCATCCTCTATTCCTGGTCCTTCATCTTCCAGAATGAACTTAACAGAATCCTGTTCTTGTTTCAGAAACATCGTAATTGTCCCCTTTGAAGGGCTGAACTTAATCGCATTATCTAAAAGATTTATCCAGATATGCATAAAAAGTCCTTCATTCGCAGTATATTTAACTTCCTCCAATTCTACCTGAAAACCAATTTCTTTTTCTGTCCATTTTGTTTCCAATGAAAGAACTGCCTGGCGGATCTGTTCATCCAGACGATATAAAGGAAGTGATCAGCCCTGCAATCAATGTATTGAAAATCAAAAGCCAGCCAATATCGTCAATAAACGCACAAACTATTCGAACGCCTGCTACATCATTGAGATATGTCTGTATTCTCGTCTGAGTTGCTTTGTACATTGGACAGCTCCGGTTTGCGGGTATGCAGCCGCCGTTCGATTGATTCGTGTAGAAGCTGAGATACAAGAGCCATTAACGGAATAAAGAAGATCATGCCAAGGACACCGAACAGTTTACCGCCCAGCAAAACCGCCAACAACGTCCAGAATGGGGATAGCCCTACACTGTTTCCCACGACGTGAGGATAGATGAACTGATTTTCAACAAACTGAGTTGCCTGATAGACGATAAAGCATAGGAGCGCCTTGTTCGGAGCCGCCAATAAAGTAAATAAAATGCCGAAAGCGCAGGAGAGAAATGCTCCAATATAAGGAACGAATGCAAAGGCGGCAGTTAAAACGGCTGTTAGCCCCGCATATGGAATCCCTGCAACAGAAAGCGAAAGAAAGATCAATGTTCCAAGAATCATAACCTCGACACACTGACCAGAAAGAAACTTCGCATAGGTGTCATGTGCAAGTTTCGAAATATGGCAAATTCTATCTGCAACGGATTCCTTACAGTAGGCATACAGTGCCCGTTTGCTTTGACTGCTCAATTCACGCCATCCAATTAGCACATAGAATGTGATCACAAGTGAAATTGCAACATCAGCAATCGCAGATACCGTAGAGCCAGCAACATTGGCAACTGAGGAAATCACTGTGTTCATTTCGCTCGAAATGCTTTGCAGAATAGATTTCCAATCGAGCGCAGCAAAATGTGCCGACAGTTTCTCTGTGTCAATGCCGTATCTTTGCAATAAGCCGACCCAGTCAGGCCATTTTTCTTGAACAAGAGCAGCAATGCTTTTTACAGATGCAGTGAGCTGTGGAATCGCAATTACACACAGAAGAGCAATAATCGCAATAACACATATCAGCGTCAGTAACAGGCTTATCATGTCTATTTGCCGATCTGTAGCTTTAGTCAGCTTTCGTCGAAGCCTCTTTGCCAGTCCGCGCACGGGTACACTCAGAACAAAGGCCAGCAAAAGGCCTGATAAAATCGGAGCGAGCAAGCCAATACACGATTTTAGAAAGTTGGCAACATAGTTTAGATTGTTGAATGCCGCAAATAAGATCACCCCAAACGTGATTAGTAGAAGCGGCTTTTTGTAGGATTTATCCATGATTACATCCTCGTAAGAAATCGGTTTGTTTTATTATTGGGGAGTATCTTATAGGCAATCCACCAACCAAAGAAACAGACTGGCAATGCAGCGAGAACATCCATGATAGAATGCTGTTTCATAAAAACGGTGGAGAGACTGATACACACGGCGATTGATGTAGCAGCGATTTTCCATCCGACGCTTTGGAGCGCCTTGCAATCCCATAACCCAAACATCGCGGCAACAGAGCCTATTACATGAAGTGAGGGGCAAACATTTGTATTGGTATCGAAACTATAGAATAATTCAATAAAGCGTGTAAGTAGATTATTGCGTACAAATGCTTCTGGCCGCAAATTTTGGCAGGTTGGAAAGAACAGGTAAATCAAAACCGTGATCGTATAGGTGACTATCACAAAATACATCATACGCCGAAATGCAGGTACATCGACGAAAAAAGTATAAACCAACGTACCGATTAGAAAGACAAACCAAAATAGATACGGAATCAACGCCCATTCACAAAATGGTATTATATCATCGAGTCCACAATAGACGGGATAGTAATTTCGTTGCGGTTGCAACCGCTCAAGAAACAAAAACAGCAAGCCGAAAATTGGCCAGTAAAGCAATAGCCTGACGTGAGAAAATTCAGGTGTATTAAGTTTATGGATGCGGAACTCACGGTAATTAACTTCCGGCTTTATATGATTACTTTGCATGACTGTATATCCATTCATAGATTTTATCGGCTGCCGTACATTCCGTCTGCGACCGCATTGCCGCGCGCATTTTAGAAAGAAGCACTGGGGCATTTAGCGTTTTTATTGTGGTGTCTGCGATTGCTTTTGGCGTATTGGCTGTGACGGCCATTCCATTACGCAGAAAAAAATTCAGATTATGTGTCTCGCAGCCAGCCACTGCATCGATAAGCACCATTGGTAACTCTGCCGCCATTGCCTCAGATGTACTTAGACCTCCGGGCTTTGTCAGGAATAGGTCTGAGGCTTGCATGAGCTGCGGCACATTATTGACGGTTCCCAGAACATGAACTTGAGAATACTTTTCTGTTCTTTTTTGGAGTTTTTTGCGTAAATCATCATTTGTGCCGCATACAACACTAAGTTCTTGTTCTGTTGTGAGGTAAGGGCAGAGATACGATATAATCTCCTCCATTGGACCGCAGCCCATGCTACCGCACATCATTAAAATATGCTGATGAGCAGGAGAGATTCCGGCGTTGGCTTTTCCTGCTTCTTGTGACACACGCTGGTAGAATTGCTGCCGCACAGGGATTCCACTGGCGATCAGCTTTTGAGGTTGAAGTCCACATTGTTCAAACTCACCTAACAGCGAAGTGGACGGAATGAAATACCAGTCCAGCGCAGAATCCGCTGTGCAGGGAGCGCAGGTATAGTCTGTAGAAATGTGGCTCGTTACAAGCTGTAAGCATGGGTGCTGTCGGCGCATTTCTGTCAACGCCAAGGCTGGGAATACATGAGTACAGATAATATTATCGTAGCCTGCAGAGCGGATGTATTGATACATCCGCTCTGCGCCGGAGGAAAGTAGCTTATAGATCGGCGTTCCCTCACAAAAAATATCTTCGTGAGATTCCGCACGCTGATACCCAGCATCAAAAAGCCTTGGAGCATGGCGGTAAATTCGGGTATGCCAATTAGAAATAAACGTGGATGCTTTTTCTGAAATAAACTGCAAAGAATCTGTAATATTGCAGATTTCTCCGCGAGAGTGGTAGGCTTCCTGAACTGCTTGCGCACAGGAGTTATGCCCTGCGCCAGTGTTGCAGCTTAGAATTAGTGTTTGCATTTGAATCTCCTATTTTTTCCTTTGCTGCATAGCAAACAGCTTTTGCAGGCGTGGGCGATTATAGCGCTGGACAACAATAAACGGCAAATTACCCAGCACAATGTAGATAATCGTTATACATACCCCGCCAACACCGGACCATATTTTCAGCAGTCCAAGACCGGCGATAGACAACAGAATATGTGTCCACTCTGCCACGCAAGTTTCTTCTATCATGCGCGGCAAGTTCTCATAGTTTTCCTTTGTCAGTTTCTTTTCCGGCATGATTTTAACGAATATGCGGCTCATATCGGGGATCTTTGCCTGCCATTTCCGAACATGAAGCCGCTTCCATAGTTTTTGCTCTGCCGGGTGGCAGACCCAAGGAAAACGATCGGCGTGAAACCAATGCTTCGGGATCAAGCGCCCCACTACAAAGGAGAGAACCCCTAACGCCGCGATATATAGCAGACACATAAGAAAATGCTTCATAAAAACCTCAACATAGCGGTGCGAAAATACGAAGGACACCATCTACGACCCAGCGGCGCGAATAATGTTTCATATCATAGGGCTTTACCTCTTTACATTTTGCCTGTGTAGCGATGAAATCGTCCTTTATTGCTGCAATAATACTGGAACGATAAAAGAACGAATTGTTTTCAAAGTGGAGAAAGAGACTGCGGTAGTCCAGATTGACAGTTCCTATCGTCGCAACTTTGTCGTCTGATACAAAGCTCTTTGCATGAACGAAGCCGGGAGTATACTCATAAATCTTGATGCCGCCAGTCAGCAACACCTGATAAAAGCTCCGAGACATACGGAAAATCAGCTTCTTATCAGGGATGCCGGGCATAATGATCCGCACGTCTACACCACGTTGAGCAGCGGAAATCATTGCATCCATCAAGTCATCGCCAAGCATAAGATACGGTGTAAAAAACCATGCGTAATCCGTGCTTTGAGAAAGCAAGTCAATAAAGAGCTGATTACTGGTAGCTTCATGGTTAAGGGGCGAATCGTAGTAACTAAGCACATAACCATCAAATGTGTGCGGCGGCGCAGGATACCTTTTGGGATATGTGGGCATTGCAAGCTGTCCTGCTTCTTTTTCCAGCGAAAATGCGTTCCAAAAGGTCAAGAACATATGGGTAAAATTTTTTACTGGCTCACCAGTAATCCGAAAGCCTGTGTCCTTCCAGTGTCCATAGGGATGTTCCAAATTGATATACCGATCTGATAAGTTGATACCTCCGCTATAAGCAACTTCGTTGTCAATAATCAGCATTTTGCGATGATCGCGATAGTTTGCAGTTCCTTTTAAGGCAAGGAAAGGATTAAAAGGAATACATGGAATGCCTTTCTTTTTCAGTTCACGGACATTACTGAAATTGAACGAAGAAATACTGCCAAGATCATCGTATATCACACGTACATCAACGCCCTGCTCCATTTTTACTTCCAGTTCGTTCACGATTGCGTCCCACATATGCCCCGGCTCAATAATGAAGTATTCTACGTAAATCGAGTTTCTTGCATTTTTCAAATCGGCAAGCATATCAGGGAACATATTATCGCCCAACGGATAGTAACGAACCTGCTCAACTGCACACATCGGATATTGCGTTTTTTCTTCCAGCCACCGCACTGTTTGCCCCATGCGTTTTTCGCCGTCAAAGGGCGCTTCTTTTATTGGAAGAGGCTGCGGATTGCAACTCTTTTGAACTTGCTGCAAGCGCCTTTTTAGAGGGCGGGCCGTCCGTTTATTTCCAAAGAGCAGATATAGTAACGCTCCTACCAAAGGTAGTGACAGAATAACCAGCAGCCAAAGCAATTTATAAGCGGTTTCATCTCTCTTTATAATAATAAATACCACCAAGAAAAACGCTGCAACGGAAAGCAGTGACACAATAATCGGTGCGTAAGGGGTCAGCCATTTCATCAACAGCAAAAGCCAGAGCGATTGTAAAGCCACCGCTGGAATAATTGTTAGAATGCGTCGAATGATTTTTCCCATATGTTTACCCCCCTCTATGTTATTTCTCCTCCGAAGATGCTTCCCAATCGCAAACTATTTGTGCCATTTCCTGTGGGGTTTCTTTATAGCCTCGTAATACCCACGCATTCATAAGCCCAAACAATCCATATGTAATAAATTGGATAAAGTAGTGCGTTTTGGCATCGGCATTAGCGACAATGGATGCCGCTTCTTGTAAATAGAAGTTTAGAATCACATATTGGCGATCAGCTGAGTAGAGCAGATCACAAATAGGACGAGTGGAAAGGCAAAATTCAAAAAACAGCCTGATGCCGTCATAACTACCAGTGGCGAAGTTGGTAGCACCGTGTTCGTCGGAAAAGCGCTTCCACAGACATGTGATTTTGAAAGACAGAACTTCATCTTTACTTTTGAAATAACGGAAATAAGTGGAGCGACCTACATCTGCCTTGGCAGTCATCTCCTCAATACTGATTTTTTCAATGGGTTTTTCTTTCATTAGTTCCAGCAACGCTGTACCCATACATTCTTTCAGATAGTCTGTTGTAGCCGTTGTCCTTCGCATAAGAAACGTCTCCTTTAATTGCGTATCATTGAAACAAGGATTGTCATTTGTTCCACTTTCGCTCGGACTATTGACAACGCCTGCTTCTGTGATATTCATAGCATCTATGATACTATCGTTTCATTTATACTATCATTTGCTATTTGCCCTGTCAAGCTAAAATGCGAGTACGACGAGCAGAAAGGAAAACTATGGGTACGATTTTTTCCCGTGTAAAACTCAGCGGAAAGCATGTGGCCGCCCTCTTGGCGCTGATGCTGCTCTCCGCTGTGACAGCCATGCTGCTGCCTACTGCCCTGGCCAGTATGATTGACATCGGAGTGGCCGGAGAAAACCGAAACACCATCCTAATCATTGCGGCGGTGATGGCAACCCTGGCCATTCTGCGGCTCTGTGTTTATTATATCTGAGCTATTCACAGTAAAGTTGGACATTTGTATTCAGCGGGAGAAAATAACCTTGACAAATCTCGTCTCAGAAGGCCATGCTTTTGCAGTATGCCAGGGAGCATCACTTCCCCAACCCAACCTTTTTCGTGGATGACGGTGTAAGCGGTGTGACCTATGACCGTCCCGGCTTTCAGGCCATGCTGGCCGAAATCGAGGCGGGACGGGTGGCCGTGGCAATCGCCAAAGACCTTTCCAGACTGGGCCGCAACTCCGCGCTGACCGGGCTTTACACCAACTTCACCTTTCCGCAGAACGGTGTTCGTTTCATCGCCATCAACGACAACTACGACACCATTGACCCTAACCGTGTGGACAACGATTTTGCGGGCATCAAAAACTGGTTCAACGAGTTCTATGCCCGGGACACCAGCCGCAAGATCAGAGCCGTCCAGAAAGCCAAGGGTGAGCGAGGCGTACCCCTGACCACCAATGTGCCCTATGGCTATGTAAAAGACCTGGAGAACCCCCGCCGCTGGGTGGTTGACCCGGTAGCCGCTGATGTGGTGAAACGCATCTTCGACCTGTGTATGAAGGGCCGTGGTCCCATGCAGATCGCCAACCAACTGAAAGCGGACAAGGTGCTAACGCCCAGCGCATACAGGGCCTTGCAGGGCATCAAGACCCCAAACAAGAAACCGGAGGACCCCTGCGACTGGCACAGCAGTACCGTTGTGGCGATTCTGGAACGGCGGGAGTACACGGGCTGTACGGTGAACTTCAAGACCTATACCAACTCCATCTGGGACAAGAAGCAGCGGGACAATCCCCTTGAGAAGCAAGCCATCTTCCCCAATACACATGAGGTCATCATCGAGGAAGCCGTGTTTGAGAAGGTACAGCAGGTGCGCCAGCAGCGGCATCGCAATACCCGTACAGGCCGAAGCAGCATCTTTTCCGGGCTGGTGTACTGTGCCGACTGCGGTGAGAAGCTGTATTAAGGGGCGACGAACAATTACCGACCGGAGGGCGCGTTCTTTGACTGTTCTCTCCATTAGAAGCACAAGGACAAGTGCGGTACTCATTACATCCGGGAAACCGTACTCAGCCACATAGTCCTGAAACACATTCAGGCTGTGACGGGCTACATTCTGCGGCATGAGGCACATTTCCGTGCAGTGATGGAGGAACAACTCCGGCTGGAAAGCAGTGAGCAGATCCGCATCCGAAGGAAACGGCTGGAACGGAACGAAAACCGCATCGCTGAACTGAAACGGCTGTTCATCCGGATTTACGAGGACAACGCCTGCGGACGGCTGAGTGATGAGCGCTTCGATATGCTGAGCCTGACCTATGAAACGGAGCAGAAGCAGTTGGAGACCGAGTGCGTAACTTTGCGACAGGAAATTGAAGTACAGGAACGACAGAACGAAAACGTTGAGAAGTTCATTCAGACGGCGCACAAGTATGTGGGCATCGATAAGCTGGACGGCTACGCTCTGCGGGAACTGGTGTCCGCCATCTATGTGGACGCACCGGACAAATCCAGCGGGAAGCGTGTGCAGCACATTCACATCCAGTACGATGGGCTGGGCTTCATCCCGCTGAATGAGCTGATGAAAGAGGAAACGGCGTGACCAAAGTCACGCCGCACCCTTTGAAAACTCAAGGTTTTCACCATTTTTTCATTTTACTGTTTTACGACCACCCGGCCAATGATGTGACCATTATGAAAGAGGGGCACCCAGAAGCGGGTACCCCTCTATTTTGGTGGGTCAGGTTGGAATTGAACCAACGATGTTTCAGATGTCACGGTTTTACAGACCGCTGCGATCGCCAACTACGCGCACTGACCCATATGGCGGAGAGCGCAGAACTCGAATCTGATATCACTTCTGATACGATCCGCTTAGCGGGCGGTCCCCGGGCCTTCCGGGTTCACTCTCCAAATATGGCTGGGGTGGCTGGACTTGAACCAACAAATGCCGGTGTCAGAGACCGGTGCCTTGACCATTTGGCGACACCCCAGTATATTGGCAGGGATAGGGCGACTCGAACACCCACGGGCGGTTTTGGGGACCGCTGTTCTTCCGGTTAAACTATACCCCTGTATGATGATGGTGATGCCTGCGGGATTTGAACCCAGCATTACAAGCTTGAGAGGCTTGCGTCCTAACCAATTAGACGAAGGCACCAGATGGAGATACGGGTCGGATTCGAACCGACGATTAACAGCTTTGCAGGCTGTCCTCTTCAACCTCTTGAGTACCGTATCATGGCTGGGATAGTTGGATTCAAACCAACAGTGGCCGGCATCAAAGGCCGGTGCCTTAGCCGCTTAGCAATATCCCAGTATTATGGAGATCCGCGCCGGACTCGAACCGGTCATTGCAGCCGTGAAAGGGCTGTGTCCTAACCATTTAGACGAGCGGACCGTATGGCAGGGAGAAGTTCTCCCTGCATATTAAGCAACCGAGTGATCGGTAATGAGGATATCATCAATACGCACATGCAGCAGTGCAGCAAGGGCGATAAGATTATCTACAGTCGGCAGCGCAGTGCCGTTTTGCCACTTGTAAATGGCCTGCGGGGAATTGAAGCCGAATGCCATTTGTAGGTCATGCACCGTCAGCCCCGCTGCTTTGCGAAGCATCACAATATTGGTGCCTGTGCGAGCAAGGTTGATCGTTGGAATGTTCATTCTCAAATACACCTCCTATCTGAATTATTTGGCCTCATGGGCATGAAAAAGCCGCTTGTCTGCACTCAAGACAAGCGGCTTCAATAATTCAGAGAAGGAGATACTGATAGACCGATTCTTTCAGGTCAACAGGTACTCAATCCGATCATATTCTTCTGCTTATCTTGATATGGGTGTGCTTCGCAAAAGCTATATTCCTCGCACTGGAAGATAGCCTGCCATTCGCTCATATAGAAGATAGCGGAAGAAATAGTCTTCATAGTTCTGCGTCCTTTCTGTAGAGATTTGTTCTTGGTTTCTGACTGTACTATACCACAACTCTTTCGGTTTGTCATTCAACTTGTGGTTAAATATCGCTGTTTTCTGGAGAGATGACACCATTCTCAACATAGTATCGGTAGCTGCCGTCGATATTGACCTTGCCCCAGTGCTTAATATCATCATTCTCTTCAAGCTCATCTGGATGGATACAAAAGTCGTCGATCTGGTCGCCATAATCCTCGTCGGCATATACCTGACAATAGTATCCGCCTTCATTAGGCTCACAATCTGGTGTTGCAGAAACATAAAGGCCCCTGTACTCCATGGTCATCGACTCCTTGTACAAAAAAATGCGGTCCCAATATGTCAGAATGCACAAACCGTTTCAAGTGCAGTTTTCACCCATTACACCAGGCTACAGCCTCTTTGAATTGCTCCCATGTAATAGCTGTACCGTATTCATCATAGATGCTGAACTCGGGATTGTCGCGGAGCCACTGCTCTACGGAGAAAATGTCTCGAAACCCATTCTCGACTCTCCAGGAAAAATGACCGGCTCTTGCTGTGCCGATCACGACGGACGCACTTTCCGGTTCCTCAATCTGAAAGAGGAACTGATTTGAGATTTTATTAAGCAGTTCATCCATGGTGTCCTCCAGGTCAGAAGTGACGGGGATTTCTTTGATCCGGTTGATGCAATCCGCCTGGATTGCGATTAGCTTTTCCTGAAGAGCAGCCACTTCTTCAACGACCTGTCGTTTCATAAATTCATATTGCGTACTCATTGTGTTTCCTCCCATGAGTCATGACTGCCGTGCACTGCCTTCAAGGCATCTCTATGCGCAACCTCTTCAACAAGATAGTCAGCCTGTGCGACCGTGGATTTTTGTTGTTAAGCTTTACATCCAGAACCGTCCGGACAGACACCCGAACGCGATGGAAACCACGCCCTGGATCATCAGGAACAGCCCCGCCAGAACGGACAGCGTCACCGCCGCAGCCAAGGGGTCCATAAAGGAGAGGAAGCCAGCCGCCGCCATCAGCAGGCCGAAGGCTGTCACCCAGCCCCATCCCCGCACTCCAAACCGGCGCAGATCAAAAGAGTTTACAAATTTCGTGATGCCGGAGAACAACAGCCACATACCCAGAATATAGGGCAGGGTCATCATGGTGAACATCTGGTTGCACAGCAGGAAGATGGACAGTAGCACCGTAAGGATGCCATCCACCAAAAACCATCCGGAACCGTAAATACTGCTGCCCGCCGTGGCAAAAATTATAATATCTACCACACCGGAAAATAACATGGCCATTCCTAACAGGAAGGACAGCCCGCTCAGGGCAGCGCCGGGATGGAGCATACACGCACCACCCGCCACGATCAGCAGCACACCTGCCACGATCCACAGCACGCGGGAAACGGTTTTATTCATACATCATGCCTCCTAAGGAAAAAGAGGGGGATCCAACTTTCCTCCCGTCGATCCATTCGATCTTGTTTCGTATCCCCGCCCGGAACCCGGACGGAAATACGACGCAGGACCGCCGTTAAAAGAAACCGGCCGGGCCCCGTCCTTGCGGGCCCCGGCCATTTGGTCACTCAATGGCGATAGCGGTCTGAGCAGGCACCTGCTTGACCTCGGCCTTGGGGACGAACAGCTTCAGAACGCCGTTCTCATACTTGGCCTTCACATCCTGAGGCTCCACATCCTCGCCCACATAGAAGCTGCGGCTGAGAGAACCGGCGTAACGCTCCTGGCGGATATAACGGCCCTTCTTATCCTCCTCGTCCTTGTCCAGTCCCTTGGCGGCGCTGACGGTCAGGCAGCCGTCCTGCAGCTGGATCTCTACCTCGTCCTTCTTAAAACCGGGCAGGTTCATGTCGATCTCGTAACCGTTCTCGACCTCCCGCACATCGGTGTTCATCAGGTTCTTCGCATGCTTGCCGTACAGCTCATGTTCGGCCTTCGGGAACATTGCGCTATTAAAGAAATCATCAAACAGGTTCTCACTAAAAATACTGGGTAACATAAATTGTTCCTCCATTCAATTCCCGCTCTCGGTTCCGGGAGAAGCTCCCGGTCCGGAGCTTGAGTATTTATAATTTGATTTGATCTCTTGGGGGGGATCTCTTTATCCCTCTCCCTAAGATCGTGTTCATTATAACCCCGTTTTTAGCAATGTCAATATACGAGTGCCAACGTTTACAAAATCAGCGATCTTTGTTCACACTTTCCTGCTATTTTTGAGTATTCGTTTTGTTATATTCGATTTTTCTTTGGTTTCGATTTAAATTATCGTCATTTTGTTTATAAATTAAAAACTCGCATCCCGACTTCTTTACTTCGAGGGCGCCGGCCTCAGTCAAATCAACAGAGACTTCCTTGCCGGCTTCTTCCCAGGATACGGTGTAACCGGCATCCGGCGCTTCGTATAACCACCAGCCGATATTGTCATACTGGTCTTGCATAACAGTGTTTTCAACCAAAGGCGGTTACTCCAGGATTACTATGATACACATGAATCGCTCCATGGTTATAAAGTGATCGTGTTCTGCGATGACGGTGTCACGGGAACACATTTTGACAGGCCAAAGTTCGATGAGCTAATTGAGATGGCTCGCAATCAGGAAATTCATTGCATTATGGTGAAGGACCTATCTCGTTTCGGAAGAAACTTTCTTGAGATGGGAAACTACCTCGAACTGATCCTGCCTCTTTATGGGGTCCGCTTTATATCTATCAATGATGCCTTTGATAGTGATGACTACTTAGGTGTCACGGGCGGACTTGAGTTAGCCCTCCGCAATCTCATCAATAATATGTATAGCCGAGATCTATCAACCAAGGTGCGCTCAGCCTTTCGTACCCGCAATCTGCGTGGTGAATACTGGGGAGGAAACGGCTTCTATGGCTACCAAGTCCATCCTCATAACAAAAAGAGATTGATCGTAGATGAGCAGGTTCGTGACATCATTGTCATGATTTTCGAGTCCTGCGTTGCAGGCATGACCACGAGCGAGATCGCTCAAATGCTGAATGATATGGGCATTCCATCCCCGTTAGAGCATAAACGGCGAAATGGCGGGTTTTATAATGGGGTGGTCAAGGAAGAGACTGGAATCTGGCTCAAGGGGGCTGTTCGAAAGATTTTGACTGATGAACGCTATACCGGTAAGATGATTACCAATACTCGGGAGACAGAAGAAGTAGGAAAGCCTAAGATGCGATCAGTGCCCCGAGATCAATGGATCATAGTGCCAGGTACACATGAAGCAATCATTTCGGAGGAGTTGTTCCGAACGGCACAGAATGCGCTCCAAGGGCGTATTCGGAATGTTAACAAGAATACTGCCGGAAACCGAGCCAACAATCTGTTTGTTTGTGGCTGCTGCGGGAGGAAGCTCCGAAAGAATCCAGCAAAGGAACCACACCTTGTTTGCCCGAAAAATGACAGTATTAAGGGTGCTGAGTGTGCGGGTCTCTTTGTCAATCAGGCCCAAATTGAGCAAGCTTTTCTTCAGATGCTGCGGGAACAAAGTAGGAGCTTCCTTGAGCAGCATTGTTTGATGCAGGCATGCATTGACAAAAAGCTTTCAAGTATTCAAACGGAGCTTGATGCTAACACCAATATGACAAGACGGCTCCAAAGTAGAAAGGCTGAACTATATGAGCAATACCGAGCGGGTCGCATAAGCAGAGAGAAATTTGCTGATATCCAGAAGACAGATTCAGAGAAGCTGGCAAGACTCTCAAGTAGAGCTGAAGAGATCAAGCGGCTTCTGGTAGAGCACTATGAGTCTCGAGGTAATCTTGCGGCGGGAAAAAGAACAGCAGATCAGATCATCCTGCTTAAAGACTATGATCCGGAAATAATTAGAAATTTTGTAGAGCGGGTTCGTGTGTACCCTTCAGGAGAGATTGAGATAGATATGCGTACTTCGAGCGGGTTTGAATTTGTAACGGCAAGCTAAAACAATAAGCGCCCCCCACTTTGGAGGCAGCTGAAAAAATTCCGAAAAAACTGTATGTCTATCTTGACACAACCAGAGGGCCTCATCACCGGCACCGCCGTGAAGATGTTCACCGTGGCAGGACCGGTCATCGTGTTCGGCACCGCCGCCAGCGTGGTCTACGGTCTGGTGCTGTGGCTGGTGCAGCTGGCGTAAAAAAAGAGGGAGACGCGCTGCGTCTCCCTCTTTCGTTGTCTCAGGCTCAGTTGTCCACGCGGTTGCGCCACTCCAGCTCCTGCTCCAGCTCGAACTTCAGCTTCTTGTTCTCCTCCACCAGCGTATCGTAGTGCGTGCCCTGCACGTAGTACTTCACGAAGGCGAAGGTGGCCTCGTTGAACTCCTCCTCGGAGTATTCCGGCAGCAGGGAGCCGTTCTTGCGGCGCAGGCCCGTGACCTCCACCACCACCAGACGGCGCTGCTCCTCGCTGAGCTGGAACAGCTTCAGCGTCTCGGGGATATCCAGCTCCAGATCATACCGTTCGTTGACGATCTCCAGCAGGCGGCGCTGCTCCGGCTTGGCGGAGACGATGACGCCGTGCTCGGCGAACAGGCGCTTGAGGTAGGACACGGAGACCTCCTCGCGGGTGATGGTGCCCTTGCCGATGCCGGTGAGCATGGTGTTGGACAGGTTCAGGCTGACATAGACCTCGTGGCCAGTGGTGGGATAGCTCATGTGGTACCTCCTGCATTGCTGCGTCAAATTGGTTTTCCGCCGCTCAAAGCGGCCTTTTTTGTTCTGCTGTTAGCATACCACACGTCGCGGCAAATAGCAACACAAAGTTGTACCAAGTACGTTTATTTATACGAAAAAATGGCCTATTTTTTCGAAACTATGGCACTTTCTTCTACCAAATGTACCATACGACCCAAACGGTCCAAAAGCCACCCATGACAGGCCCGTTCCCCTCCCGCCGCAGTGCTGGATAGGCGGAAGAAACGCCGTATTGGCGAAAGAAACACCGCTCAGACGCCGGTAAGGTCGAATGGCGGCGTATATTCCTCCTTCGCCGCCGTCCGCTCCTGGGTGAATCCGTCCACAATACCGCAGTTGCGCATATACTCCGCGGCGGCGCGGTACTCGGCGCGGGTGACGCGGCGGGCCAGACGCCCCTGTGCGTCGGGCTGGGGGGTATACTGGCTCATCAGCGAGAACAGCACGTCCCCGGGCCGGAACGTCCGGGCCACCCAGTCCATGACGCGGCGGCTGTTGTCCGGATATCCCGGCAGCACCAGATGGCGGATGACCACGCCCCGCCGCAGCAGGCCGTTCTCTATGACATAGGGTCCCGTCTGGCGGAACATCTCCTGAATGGCCGCAGCGGCCACGGGGAAATAGTCCGGTGCGGCGGACAGCTCCGCCGCCAGACCGCCGTCGGCGTACTTCATATCCGGCAGCCAGATGTCCACCAGTCCCTCCAGCCGCCGCAGCGTCTCCACCTTTTCATACCCGCCGCAGTTATACACCAGCGGCACGGGGAGCTTCGGCTCCAGCGCCGGCAGGATCCAGGGCAGGAAGTGGGTGGCGGTGATGAGGTCGATGTTGTGCGCGCCCTGGGCGATCAGCTCCTCAAAGATGGCGCGGAGCCGCTGGGGGGTCACATCCTTGCCGAAGCCCTCCGCCGAGATGGCGTGGTTCTGGCAGTAGCAGCACCGCAGGGTGCAGCCGGAGAAAAACACCGCGCCGGAGCCGTTGGTGCCGGAGATGGGCGGCTCCTCCCAGCGGTGCAGGGCGGCCCGGGCCACTCGAATGCCCGCGGGCATGCCGCAGAAGCCGCCGCCCCTCTGCTCGGTGCGCTGCGCCCCGCATTCGCGGGGACAGAGACGGCAGATCATACGGTGTGGATGTCGAAGTCCGGCCCCAGATCACCGGCGATCCAGTGGCGGCGGCACAGGCCGATATACTTGTCGTTGGCGCCCAGCACCACCTGCGCGCCCTCCTTCACCACGCGGCCCGTCTCATCAAAGCGGGCATTGAACGCCGCCTTCTTGCCGCACCAGCAGATGGTCTTGACCTCCTCCAGCTTGTCCGCCAGCACCAGCAGGTGGTAGCTGCCCTCGAACAGCTCGCCCTTGAAGTCCGCCCGCAGGCCGTAGCAGATGACGGGGATGCCGCAGTCGTCCACCAGATGCACCAGATAATAGACCTCGTCCTTGGTGAGGAACTGGGCCTCGTCGATGATGATGCAGGCGTAGCGCTGTAAATCTGCGTCCGCCATGGCCCGCATCTCGTCAAAGTAGATGCAGGGGTGCTTCAGTCCGATGCGGGAGTACACCATGTGGTCGCCGTCGCGGGTGTCCAGCCGCGGCTTTACCAGCAGTGTCTCCTGTCCCCGCTCCTCATAGTTGAAGCGGGCCATCAGGGCGTTGGCCGTCTTGCTGGAGCCCATGGCGCCGTATTTAAAGTAAAGCTGAGCCATTGTCATTTCTCCTTTTTTATCTCATTCCTCTGCGGTACTGCCGTCCAGCGCCGCCGTAAATACCTGAAAGGCCGAGGGGATGGCCCGCTGCTGCCGCGCCGCTGCATCGGCCCACAGCCAGTCCGGCTCCCCCTCCCCCGCCGCCGTCAGCAGGTAGCCGGTCATGCGCCAGCGGAGATGGGTGAATTCGTGCTTGGCGTGGAGAATCTGCTCCCACCGCAGCGGTGTCACGTGCCACTCCGCCAGCTGCGCGGCGGCGGCCGCCTCGTCCAGCTCCCCCTCCACGTGGGGGAACTCCCACAGCCCCGCCAGCAGTCCCGTGTCCGGCCGCTGCCGCAGGGCCGCGGTGCCGTCCTCTTTCTTCATGATGAACAGGGTCAGACGCACCTCGCGCTTCTCTTTTTTCTTCTCCCGCACCGGCAGAAGCGCCTGTTTCCCGTCCCGCTTCGCGGTGCAGAAGTCTGCGGCGGGACACCGGTCACACAGGGGCTTTCCGTTGGGCAGGCACACTGCCGCCCCCAGGTCCATCAGGGCCTGGTTGAAGTCCCCGGGCCGGTCATGGGGCATGGTATCGGCCATGGCCTGCCGGAACGCGGCGCGGACTTTGGAATCCAGCACGTTGCGGCTGTCGCCGGTGAGCCGCGCCGCCACCCGCAGCACGTTGCCGTCCACGGCGGGCACGGCCTGGCCGAAGGCGATGGACAGGATGGCCCCCGCCGTGTAGTCCCCGATGCCTGCCAGACGCCGCAGGTCGTCATAGCTGTCAGGGAATTCACCGCCGAAATCCTGCACCACGGTCTGCGCCGCTCTTTTCAGATTGCGGGCGCGGCTGTAATAGCCCAGCCCCTGCCACAGCCGCATCAGCTGCTGCTCCGGCATGGCGGCCAGCGCCGCCACATCCGGCGCGGCATCCATAAACCGTTGAAAATAGGGCAGTACCGCCTGGACGCGCGTCTGCTGGAGCATGATCTCCGACACCCACGTGCGGTAGGGGGACACCTCCTCCCGCCAGGGCAGCACCCGCCGGTTGGCGTCGTACCACGCCAGCAGCGGGGCCGGTAATTTTTGTAAGCTTATCAGTTCCATTGTTACCTGTTAAAGCGCACGGCGTAGCCGCAGCGGCGGCACAGCTCCTCGGCGGGGCGGCGGGCATCGAAGCCCTTCTGAATGGCCCGGGCCCGGGGCGATGCCAGTATGTCGTCCATCTCCTGTGACAAAAGGTTCCCCAGTGCCAGCCGTCCCTCGCTGTCCAGACAGCAGGGCACCACTGTCCCGTCACACAGCACGGCGATCTGCTGGCGCAGACCGTAGCAGAACTGGGTATCCTGCGGGGCCTGCCGGGGGTCGGGCCAGTCGAACTTCTCCCCCTCCTCCAGATAGAGATTTTCCTCCAGCCTGCGGTTGCCGCGGCGGTCTCTTGGCAGGGTCTCCGTATTCTTCTTCATCATGCGGTCCAAAACACGAAGTATCCGGAAATTTTCCGCGTCCGCGCCCCCCTGGTTCCACAGGCGCAGGGCGCAGATGACTCCCCCGCCCGCCAATGAAAGACAGCTATCCGCGACGCGCTCCACGTACTCCTCCAGCCCATCGCTGCGGCCGTTGCCCTCGAAGGAATGGAGGGAGACGCTGACCTTGTGGATGGCAGAGCTTTCCAGCAGCAGAGGCAGCTTTTCCGGCAGCAGCGTACCGTTGGTGGTGAGACAGACGCGGAAGCCAAGCTCCTCACAAATGTGCAGAATTTCCGCCAATTGTGGGTGCAGGAGCGGCTCTCCCATGACGTGGAGGTACAGAAAATCGGTGTGAGGCCGGAGCTTTCCCGCCAACAGGGCAAAGGTCTCCGGCGTCATAAAGCGCTTTTCCCGCGCCGTGCCCGGACAGAAAGCGCAGGCCAAATTGCACACGTTGGTGATTTCCACATAGGCGCGGCTGAACACGGCGCTTCCCCCCTCTCCGGCGTTTTTTCCTCAGTCTTTGGGACAGTGTACCACAAATAGCCCCGTTTGAAAAGCGGAAATCCTGATGGGCAAGCCATGGGTGCAAGCAAAAAAACGGCAGTGCGCCGGACTGCCGTTTTTTGGTGCTTATCTGCATTGTTTCCCGTGAAACATGGGAAAAGCGAAACGTTTATTTGCCCTCACGGTCGTAGGCCACCACCACACGGCGATTGGGCTCCGTGCCGATGGAGTAGGTGGTGACGCCCTTCACATCCTGCAGGGCGGCGTGGATGACATGACGCTCATAGGCGTTCATGGGCTCCAGCGTCACGCTGCGGCGGTACTTGGCCACCTTGGCAGCCACCTTACCGGCCAGACTCTCCAGACTCTGCTCCCGCTTGGCGCGGTAGTTCTCCGCGTCCATCTGGATGCGGATGCGCTTGTCACTGCCGGTGTTGACGGCGTAGTTGGTCAGCTGCTGGATGGCGTCCAGCGTTTCGCCGCGGCGGCCAATGAGCTGACCCAGCTTGTCGCCCTCGAGAATGACCTTATAACGGCCCTTCTCCACCTCGTAGACCTTGACCTGGGCCACGCTGTCCATATGCTCCAGCAGACCGGTGACAAAAGCCACGATGCGCTGGGCGTTCTCGTCCTCGCACAGGGGCAGGTCAATGGTGGGGATATCCTTCTTTTCGGGGCGCTCCGTCTGCTGGGGACGGTCCGTGCGGGGAGGACGGGCAGGCCGGTCATTCCGGTCAGGGCGGTCGTTACGGGGACGGGCGGGGCGGTCCTCCGCCTTGGGAGCGGCAGGCTTTGCAGCAGGCGCCGCGGGCTTTTCCTCGGCGGGCTTCTTCACAACAGGCTTGACAATGGGAGCCGGCTCGGCCACAGGGGCCTCCTCCGGACCGTAGGTCAGGCGAACGCGGGCAGGGCTGCTGCCGATGCCCAGAAAGCCGCTCTTGGCCCGCTCCAGGATCTCCACAGACACGTCGTCGCGGTCCATGCCCAGCTGCTCCAGGCCCTTTCGAATGGCCTCCTCCTCAGTCTTGCCCGTTACATCGATATAACTCATAGACAAAACTCCTTATCAGTTGTCGTTGTAGTGATCCTCGCTGAAGGCGCGGCCCCGTGCGTAGGGGCGCTGGCCCACGCGGCCGGCTTCCGTAGTGCTGCCGCCGTACTCGCCGTCGGAGGACTTTTTCTTCTTCTGGGGCTGGGGCTTCTTTTCGCCCTTGCCCGACACCATCTGCTGGTTATAGTTCTCGCGGGCCGCCTGCATCTTGGCATAGCGCTTCTCCCGCTTCTCCCGCTCCTTGTCGGTCTCCTCACGGTCCAGGATCTTATTCAAGTACTTGTTCAGGAACAGCTCCTGGATGCAGGAGAACGCGGCGTTGCAGATCCAGTACACGCACAGAGCGGCGGGCAGGATGTAGCCCATCCACACGGTCATCAGGGGCATCATGTACATCATGGCCTTGCCGGAGCCGTTCATCTGGGTGTTTCCATTGCTCTTCATGGAGATCATGGTCATCAGGAACTGCAGACCGGCGGAGATCAGCGGCATGATCAGGATGCCGATGACGGGCCAGCCGCCGGAGGGGAACTGGCTGAACAGGTCCTTGCCCACAGCGGACAGATCCATGCCCAGGAAGTTGTAGTTCAGGTCGATGAGGCCGGCAAACTTACCGTCAAAGTCGGCCCAGTGCTCGTGGATGAATTTGGCCAGATAGATCTGCTCGTAGGCAGCGGCCTGACCTTCTGTGGCGGCGACGTAGCCCAGAGACGTGGCCAGAGTGGTGATCTCGGCGGTCACGCTCTGGGACAGGCTCATGAAGTAGCGCAGCGGCGTGCGGATGATATAGTACAGTGCGATCAGAATGGGGAACGGCAGGAAAGACCACAGACAGCCGGACATGGGGTTCACGCCCTCCCGGGCGTAGAGATCCGCCATCTCCTGCTGCTGCTTCTCACGATTGTTGGCATACCGCGTCTGGATGTCCTTGATCTTGCTCTGCATGCGGTTCATGCGCAGCATGCTCTTCTTGCTCTTGAGCTGGAAGGGCAGCAGCACCAGCTTCACCAGCAGGGTGAACAGGATCAGGGCCACGCCATAGGAACCCGTCCAGGTGTAGAACAGACGGGTCAGCCACGCGAACGGTACGCAGATGTAGTATCCGAGTTGTGCAAACATGGATGATCTCCTTCGTTGTGAAATAAAACGAGGCTTTCAGGATTTTCAGGGCACCGGATCATACCAGCCGCCCTTGTGGAAAGGATGGCACCGCAGAAAGCGCTTCAAGGCCAGCCATCCGCCTCTGGCCGCGCCGTACTTCTCAATGGCTTCCAGCGCATATTGAGAGCAGGTGGGCACAAAGCGGCAGCTGGGGGGAAACAGAGGTGAGATGGAACGGCGGTAAAACCGGATCAGGGACAGCAGCAGCTTTTTCATGCGTCCTCCCGCAGCAGCTCAAGTTGGGAAAGGCAGTGCAGATACTGCTTTTCCAGCTTGGCATACGGCATGTCCACCGCCCGTACACGGGCCACCACGATCAGGTCGTAGCCCGGGAGCAGCTCCGCCTTATGCAGGCGGTACAGCTCCCGCAGGCGGCGGCGGACGCGGTTGCGCACCACGGCATGGCCCAGCTTGGTGGACACAGTGACCCCCAGGCGGCTCATGCCCTTTCGGTTCTTCAGGCAGTAAACCACCACGCCGCCGGAGACGGCGGAGCGGCCTCTGCGATAGATGCGGCGGAAGTCGCCGTTCTCTTTTACCGTAACTCGCGCGTCCATACGTTCCCTCTTTTTCTTCAGCGCAGTCTTTTGGAGAAACACCAGTAGGGACGGCAGATATCCGCCGTCCCTCAAGGCTTTATCTCACTGTGCGATGCACTTTCCGCGACCTCAATGGGTCAGGCGAGCGCGGCCCTTGGCACGACGGCGAGCCAGCACCTTGCGGCCATTGCGGGTGGCCATTCTCTTGCGGAAGCCGTGCTCCTTGGAGCGCTGGCGCTTCTTGGGCTGATAGGTACGGAACATTGCATGACACCTCCATCTTCAAAAAAATATCCGGCGGCGGAACAGAGCCGCCGCTCTTACTCGACAGCAGAGGACGTTGTTCCCTGCCGCAGTCGACACATCAGACGCCATAAAACGGCGCGGAATACATTATACATAACGAAAACTGTCATGTCAACATAAAATTGCCCACTGCCGCCGCATTTCACACCCTGCCCCGCCGCAGAAAAACTGCTTTATATTTAGAATATGTAGTAGCTTTTTTCCACAGGGTCTGGTATAATGTAGCGGGATATTCTGCGCCCTCACGGGTGCATTTCCGCGCGTACACAGAAAACACATCGCAGGAAAGGAGAGCTTCCTTTGAAATCACTGTCAGATCTGTGGGACAGTATCCTCGCCCGTCTCAGCGGCGAGCTGTCCGACATGACTATCAAGACCTGGTTTGATGAGATCACCGTGGTGACCATGGAGGATTCGGCGCTGGTGCTGCACTGCAGCAATCCGTTCAAGAAGAACACGGTGGAGGCCCGGTTCCTCCCCCACATCAAGGCGGCGCTGAAGGACATCTTCTCCACCGATTTGGAGGTAAAGATCCTCAGCGACGAGCAGCTGGCGGCCTATCACGGCGTGGCGCCGGACCGGCCGGGAAACCTGTTTGATTCCGACGCCTTCACCTTTGAGACCTACGTGGTGGGCCCCCAGAACAAGCTGGCCTACGCCGCGGCCAAGGCGGTGGCGGAAAAGCCGGCGGAGGGCTTCAACCCCCTGTTCATTTACGGCGAGTCGGGACTGGGCAAGACCCACCTGCTCTACGCCATCGCACACCTGATGCGCAGCCGCCGTCCAGAGTCCCGCATCGTCTATATCAAGGGCGATGACTTCACCAACGAGCTGGTCAGCTCCATCCGCGAGAACCGCAACGCCGAGTTCCGCGAGAAGTACCGGCAGGCCGACATCCTTCTGGTGGACGATATCCAGTTCATCGCCGGCAAGATCCAAACCCAGGAGGAATTCTTCCATACGTTCAACACGCTGTATGAATCCGGCAAGCAGATCGTGCTGACCTCCGACCGGCCGCCGCGGGAGATGACACAGCTCAGCGACCGCCTGATGTCCCGCTTTGAGTCCGGCCTGATGGTGGACGTGGCCCCGCCGGACTTTGAGACACGTCTGGCCATCATCCACAACAAGGCGGCGCTGCTGGGTGTGAAGCTGCCCGACGAGGTAATGGACTACATCGCGGAGAACGTCACCACCAATGTCCGGCAGCTGGAGGGCACCCTCAATAAAATACTGGCCTACCGCGATCTGCTGGGAGACCAGGTGGACGAGGAATCCGTGGGCCGCGCCGTCCGCGATATGCTCAAGCGCAGCAACGAGTACGTTCCTTCTCCCAAGGTCATCATCAGCTATATCTGCAGCTACTACAACATCGACGAGGAGACACTGCGGGGACAGAGCCGCAGCCGCGACGTGGTGGCAGCCCGTCAGCTGGCCATGTATCTCATCCGGCGGATGCACGCCACGTCGCTGGACGGCATCGGCAAGGAGTTCGGCAACCGTGACCACTCCACCATCCTCCACTCCCTGGACAAGGTGGAAAAGCAGATGCAGACCGATCCCAAGTTCGCCGAGCGGGTCAAGGAGATCACCACCAACATCAGCAGCAAGCGATAATGCTTTTTCCACAGGGATCGTGGTATCCACGTGGAAGAATGGTGGAAAAAGAGGGAATGGAGGGGAACGGTGGAAAAGCTCCCTTCCTTTTCCAGAGAAGGAGTGGAAAATAAATCTCTGTCCCACAAGGGCTTCGGGGAAATTTCCACAAAAATTCTCCCTACTACTAACGCTACTAAAAATAAATGATTAGTTTATGATTTGTCCGTGAAAAGTATGCCTGCGAAATACGAGAAAGGAACGAGATAGAGATGCTGAAATTTTCCTGCGAAAAAACGCTGCTCCAGCAGGCCGTCAGTACCGTGTCCCGGGCGGTGGCGGCCAAGAGCTCCATCCCCGCGCTGGAGGGTGTGCTGCTGGAGGGCGACACGCAGCTGACGCTGTCCGGCTACAATATGCAGACCGGTATCCGCACCGCCATCTCCGCCGAGATCCATCAGGAGGGCCGCATCGTGCTGAATGCCCGCCTGTTCGGCGAGATGATCCGCCGCCTGCCTGACGATATCGTGGTGTTCTCCGCCGACGAGAAATATGTGGTGAAGCTGGTGTGCGGCGATGCCAGCTTTGAGCTGCCCGGACTGTCCGCAGACGACTATCCGGAGCTGCCCACGGTGGACGACGAGTTCTCCGTGTCCATCCAGCAGAATACCATGAAGGCCATGATCAACCAAACCAGCTTCGCCGTGTCCACCAACGAGGCACGTCCCATCCACACCGGTGCGCTGTTTGAGATCAGCGACACGGGGCTGACCATGGTGGCGGTGGACGGATTCCGTCTGGCTCTGCGGCGGGAGCCGCTGGAGCGCATCGACGGCGGCGCGTTCCGTTTTGTGGCGCCGGGCGCCGCCCTCAACGAGGTGGAGAAGATCTGCGCCGACACCGACGCATTGCTGACGGTGGTGCAGGGCAAGCGGCACCTGATGTTCGAGGCCGAAAATACCCAGCTCATCTGCCGCCGTCTGGAGGGCGAGTTCCTGGACTACCGCAATGCTATCCCGAAGAACAATCCCATCTGCGTGGAGGTGGAGACCAAGGCGCTGCTGGAGAGTCTGGACCGCGTTTCCGTTGTCATCAGCGAGAAGCTGAAAAGTCCCGTGCGCTGCCTGTTCGATGCAGATCGGGTGTATCTCTCCGCCCGCACCGGCAACGGCGAGGCCAAGGACATCTGCCCCATCAGCGGCGACGGCCAGCAGCTGGAGATCGGCTTCAACAACCGCTATCTTATGGACGCGCTGCGCTATGCGCCGGCGGACAAGGTGAAGATGCAGCTGAATACCGGCATTTCCCCCTGCATCATCACGCCGGTGGACGGAGGGGACGAGTTCCTCTATATGGTACTGCCCGTAAGATTGAAGGCACAATAAAAGGGGATCTTTTTCGTCCCGCCTGCGGCCGGCGGACGCAGGCTATCGGCGGAACGCAAAATCTCTCCCTTTTCTATCACAGTGGATTTGAACGCGAGGAAAAAAGTATTATATGGAAACTATTGAGATCACAACAGAATATATCAAATTGCAGGACCTGCTGAAGTTTGCGGCGGCAGTGCAGACCGGCGGCGAGGCCAAGATCGTCATCCAGGAGGGTGATGTCACGGTGAACGGCGAGGTGTGTACCATGCGGGGCAGGAAGCTCCGCCCCGGGGACGATGTGTGCTTTCAGGGAAAGCACTACACGGTGACGTATGCGGGTCGATAGACTGACGCTGGACGGCTTCCGCAACTATCGGCGTCAGGCGCTGGAGCTGGATGAGAGCTGCAACGTCATCTACGGCGAGAACGCTCAGGGTAAGACCAACCTGCTGGAGGCGGTGGTATACCTGTCCTGCGGCAGAAGTCCCCGTGCCCACGGGGACAGGGAGCTTATCGGCTTCGAGCGGCAGGACGCCTCCGTCACGGGACATATTTATTCCCGTGAGCGGGAGTTCACCACGGAGATACAGCTTTTTCGGGAAAAACGGCGGAGGATGACGGTGAACGGCGTGCCTGCCAGGACCAACGCGGCGCTGTCCGACGTGCTGCACACTGTGTTCTTCTGCCCGGAGGATCTGTTCCTCATCCGGGCGGGAGCGGCGGAACGGCGGCGGTTCATGGATCAGTCCCTGTGCCAGCTGCGGCCACGCTACGCCGAGGCGCTGGCGGAGTACGGCAGGCTGTATGACCACAAGACCCGCATCCTTCGGGACAGCGAGGAGCACCCCCACTTGCTGGATATGCTGCCGGACTTCAACGAGCGGCTGTGCCGCGTGGGTGCGGTGCTCATCGGTTATCGGGCGCGGTACTGCGCGGCGCTGGCGGACTATGCCGGTCAGGCCCACGGAGAATGCTCCGGTGAAAAGGAGGAGCTGACGCTGACATATCAGACCGTCAGGACCGTGACGGACCCCTTCGGGCCGCAGATGGACATCTATCAGGCCCTGCGGCAGCACATGGAGGACCACGCGGCGGCGGAGCGAGCCAGCAGACTGTGTCTCTCCGGCCCCCATAAGGACGATCTGGAGGTACTCATCAACGGCCGCAGCGCCAGACAGTTTGCTTCCCAGGGACAGGTGCGGACAGCGGCGCTGAGTCTGAAGCTGGCGGAGCGGGAGATCCATAAGAACGCCGTGGGCGAATACCCCGTGATGCTGCTGGACGACGTGCTCAGCGAGCTGGATCCCAGGCGGCAGGAGTATGTGCTCAACCGGATACGGGGCGGGCAGGTGTTCATCACCTGCTGCGAGAACGACCGGCTGGATACCATGCTGCGGGGCCGCGTGTTCCATATCCGGAACGGGGAGGTGCTGTGATGGCGTACCTGCATATCGGACAGAACGTGATGCTGGAGGACAAGCGCATCATCGGCATCTTCGATCTGGACAACACGTCTACCTCTAAAATCACACGAGAGTTTCTGAATACGGCGGAGCAGGACAGCGTGGTGCAGACCGCCTGCGAGGACATCCCCAAGTCCTTCGTGGTGTGCGACCACCCCTACCACCGGCAGATCATCTATATATCCCAGCTGAATTCCCAGACGCTGCTCAAGCGCACTCAGGGGAAAGGAGAATAACATATGGCAGATATGGAAAAGACCGTCGCCGCCAACGAATACAACGCGGCGGAAATTCAGGTGCTGGAGGGACTGGAGGCCGTCCGCAAGCGGCCGGGCATGTATATCGGCTCCACCAGCGCCAGCGGCCTGCACCATCTGGTGTACGAGATCGTGGATAACTCCATCGACGAGGCGCTGGCTGGCTTCTGCACCGACATCACCGTCACCATCAACGAGGGCAACACCATCACCGTTACCGACAATGGCCGCGGCATCCCCGTGGACATCCAGGCCCAGACGGGGCGGCCCGCGCTGGAGGTGGTGTTCACTGTGCTGCACGCCGGCGGCAAGTTCGGCGGCGGAGGCTATAAGGTATCCGGCGGCCTCCACGGCGTGGGCGCCAGCGTGGTCAACGCCCTGTCGGAGTGGCTGACTGTGCAGGTACACAAGGACGGCAAGATCTACGAAATGCGGTTCTCCCGGGGACACATCACTCAGGAGATGCGGATCGTGGGCGAGACGGATCACACCGGCACCACCGTCACCTTCAAGCCCGACCCCGAGATGTTCGACACGCTGGACTACGACTACGAGACGCTGCATACCCGCATGCGGGAGCAGGCGTTCCTGAACGCCGGCCTGCGCATCACCATCACCGATGCCCGGACGGGACAGGAACAGTCCGAGACCATGTGCTACGAGGGCGGCATCCGCGAATTCGTCACCTATATCAACCGCAACAAGACCCCGCTGCACGAGGAGGTCATCTATCTCTCCGGCGCCAAGGGCGACAGCACCGCCGAGGTGGCCATGCAGTACAACGACGGCTACAACGAGACGCTGGTGTCCTTCGCCAACGACATCCACACGCCGGAGGGCGGCATGCACGAGACCGGCTTCAAGGCGGCTCTGACCCGCGTGCTCAACGCCTACGGCCTGAAGTACGGCCTGATCAAGGAGGGCGATAAGGTGTCCGGCGAGGACGTCCGCGAGGGCATCACCGCCGTGATCTCCGTGAAGCTGACAGAGGCCCAGTTCGAGGGTCAGACCAAGGCCAAGCTGGGCAACGCCCATATCCGCACACTGGTGGACGGTATCGTCAACGACCAGCTGGCGGTGTATCTGGAGGAGCACCCCGTGGTGGCCCGTACCATTCTGGATAAGGCCATGACTGCCAATCGTGCCCGTGAGGCGGCCCGCAAGGCCCGGGAGTCCATCCGGCGCAAGACGGTGCTGGGCGGCGCGGCTATGCCGGATAAGCTCCGGGACTGCAACGAGAATAACCCCGAGCTGACAGAGCTCTACATCGTGGAGGGCGACTCCGCAGGCGGCTCCGCCACGTCGGGGCGGGACAGCCGGTTCCAGGCGATCCTTCCCCTGTGGGGCAAGATGCTGAACGTGGAGAAGGCCCGCGTGGACAAGGTGTACGGCAACGACAAGCTCCAGCCCGTTATCATCGCCCTGGGCGCCGGTATCGGCGAGGAGTTCGACGAGAACAAGCTGCGCTATCACAAGGTCATCATCATGGCCGATGCCGATGTGGACGGCGCCCATATCCGCACCCTGCTGCTGACGTTCTTCTTCCGGTATATGCGGCCCCTCATCGAGGAGGGCTACGTCTACTCTGCCGTGCCGCCGCTGTACAAGCTGACCCGCGGCAAGCAGCAGCGGGTGGCCTACTCCGATGAGGAGCGGGACGCCATCTCTGCCGAGATGCGGGGAGGCAACCCCAACGTGACCATCAATATCAGCCGGTTCAAGGGTCTGGGCGAGATGGATGCCCACGAGCTGTGGGAGACCACCATGGACCCCACCACCCGCACCCTGCGGCGCATCACGCTGGACGACGCCGTGAAGGCGGACGCCACGTTCACCGTCCTCATGGGCGAGAAGGTGGAGCCACGCAAGGAATTTATCGAGCGTAAAGCACAGTACGCTGTGAATCTGGACTATTAAGGAGGGCTGGAATCTATGAGCAAAAAGCCCCAATACGACCCTGCGGAGATCCGCTTCCCCGACCAGCACATTGTGGAGTCCCCGCTGGTCCCGGAGATGGAAAGATCCTATATCGAATATGCCATGTCTGTCATCGTGGGCCGCGCCCTGCCCGACGTGCGGGACGGTCTGAAGCCCGTACACCGGCGTATCCTCTACGCCATGTACGAGGACAACCTGACCTCTGACAAGCCCTTTAAGAAGTCCGCCACCTGCGTGGGCGACGTGCTGGGCCGGTATCACCCCCACGGTGACGCCTCCGTGTACGACGCGCTGGTGCGTCTGGCGCAGGACTTCTCCATGCGCTACACGCTGGTGGACGGCCACGGCAACTTCGGCTCCGTGGATGGCGACCCCCCTGCCGCCTACCGTTACACCGAGGCGCGGCTGAGCAAAATTTCCAATGAGATGCTGCGTGACATCGAGAAGGACACGGTGGACTGGGACCCCAACTTCGATGAGAGCCGCAAGGAGCCCCGCGTCCTGCCCTGCCGCTTCCCGAACCTGCTGGTCAACGGCTCCAGCGGCATCGCCGTGGGTATGGCCACCAATATCCCGCCCCACAACCTGCGGGAGGTCATCGGCGCGTGCATCTGCGTGCTGGATGACCCCAACGCCACCCTCAGCGATCTGATGGAGCACGTCAAGGGCCCCGACTTCCCCACGAAGGGTATCATCATGGGCCGCAGCGGCATTCGCGCCGCCTACGCCACCGGACGGGGCCGCCTGATGGTCCGCGCCCGTCACGAGTTCGAGGAGTTCGGAAACGGCCGCACCCGTATCATCTTCACGGAGCTGCCGTATCAGGTGAACAAGCGGATGCTCATCAAGGCCATTGCCGATCAGGTGGAGGACAAGCGCATCGAAGGCATCTCCGACATCCGCGACGAATCCGACCGGAACGGTATGCGCATGGTCATTGAGCTGAAGCGCGACGCCAATCCGCAGGTGGTGCTGAACCGCCTGTTCGCCCAGACCCAGCTCCAGACCACGTTTGCCATCAACATGCTGGCGCTGGTGGAGAACCAGCGGCAGCCGAAGATCCTCTCCCTGCGGCACATCATCGACGAGTATCTGAAGTTCCAGGAGGAGATCATCGTCCGGCGGACACGGTACGACCTGAAAAAGGCGGAGGAGCGCGCCCACCTGCTGGAGGGTCTGCTCATCGCACAGGACAACATCGACGAGGTCATCCATATCATCCGCAGCAGCTACGACAACGCCAAGGAGAATCTGATGACCCGCTTCGGGCTGGACGACGTGCAGGCGCAGGCCATTCTGGATATGCGCCTCAAGGCCTTGCAGGGTCTGGACCGGGAGAAGCTGCAGACGGAGTACAAGGAGCTGGAGGAGAAGATCGCCTACTTCCTGCGTATCCTCAACGATGAGAATCTGGTGAAGTCCATCCTCAAGGAGGAACTGACCGCCATTGCCGACAAGTACGGCGACGACCGCAAGACCGAGATCCAGGACGTGGAGGACGAACTGGACATCGAGGATCTCATTGAGGAGGAGCAGTGCGTCTTTACCCTGACGGAGAACGGCTACATCAAGCGCACACCGGTATCCGAGTACGCCGCCCAGAGCAAGGGCGGCATGGGTAAGAAGGGCATTACCACCCGTGAGGAGGACACCGTGGTGGATGTGTTCACCGCGTCTACCCACGACTATATCCTGTTCTTTACCGACACCGGCAAGGTCTACCGCAAGAAGGGCTATCAGATCCCGGAGAGCGGCAAGACCGCCAAGGGTACCAATATCGTCAATATCCTGCAGGTAGAGACGGGCGAGCGGGTACAGGCCATGCTGCACTTCCGTGAGCAGTCGGAGGACGAGCTGTACCTGTTCATGACCACGCGGAACGGCACGGTGAAGCGTCTGGAGGTCAGCGCCCTGAAGAATCTGCGCAACAACGGCATCCGCGCCCTGACGCTGGACGAGGGCGACCAGCTGATCTCCGTAACGGAGACCCGCGGCCACGACCGGATGCTCATCGCCACCCACGACGGACAGGCGGTGTGCTTCGACGAGACGGACGTGCGCGCCATGGGCCGCATCGCTGTGGGCGTCCGCGGTATCCGCCTGCGGGACGGCGACTACGTGGTGGGCGCTGCCCGTGCCGACGCGGACAAGACGGTCCTGTCCATCACGGAGCGGGGCTTCGGCAAGCGCACGCCGGTGGAGGAGTACCGCATCACGAACCGCGGCGGTCTGGGTATCCGCAACTACATGGTCACGGAAAAGACCGGGCCTATCGTGGGCATCAAGGTGGTGGACGGCACCGAGGATCTGCTGCTGGTGACGGCGGCGGGCATCCTGATCCGCACGCCGGTGGAGAACATCCGCGTGGCGGGCCGCGCCACTCAGGGCGTTATCGTCATGCGCTTCAAGGAGGAGGGCGACCGCGTCATCTCCATGGCGCTGGCTGACCACGAGGAGAAGGCTGACGCGCCGGAGGAGACGGTATGAGCAGCGCGCCGCGAGAAGCCATGGTGCCCCTGACCCGCTGGCAGTACTTTACCAAGACGCTGTACCACAACGCGGCAGCCAAGACACGGTTCGTGTACAACAAGGTGGTGTATGAGAAGGACGAGACCCTCCAGAAGATCGAGGAGGGCAACGGACGCATCAACATGGGCCTGCTGCTGGTGCTGCTGGCCATGTTTCTGACCGCCAGTACCGTGCAGAATATCTACATTATCGTGGCGGGGATGGTGGTTATCGCCGCCGGTGAGCTGGTGCGGCTGCTGCGCCTGCCCAAGGACATTATGGCTCATCTCACCGACACGGGCCTGCGGGAGCGCTGACTATGGCGGACATCACACCGATCGCACACATCGAGACGCCCTTTGCCGAGAAGTTCGGCGTGCCGCGGCAGAGCGGCGTGGCCGACTGTTCCGGACGCATTGTGTTTGCGCCGGCGTACCGCGATCCTGCGGCGCTGCGGGGACTGGAGGAATTCTCCCATATCTGGCTGATCTGGCAGTTTGACCGCGCCCTGCGGCAGGGATGGTCCCCTACCGTCCGGCCGCCGCGGCTGGGAGGCAACGCCCGCATGGGCGTGTTCGCTACCCGCTCCCCCTTCCGGCCCAACGGGCTGGGACTGTCCTCCGTGGTGCTGGAGCGCATCCAGTGGGACACGCCGGAGGGACCGGTGCTCCATGTGCGGGGAGCCGATCTGGTCAGCGGGACGCCGATCTTCGACATCAAGCCCTATCTGGCATATACCGACAGCCATCCGGAGGCCGCAGGCGGCTTCACGGCGGGGCTGGCCGGTGAGAAGCTGCGGGCGGTGTGCCCAGAGCCGCTGCTGGCGGCGGTGCCGCCGGAGCAGCGGCAGGGGCTGCTGTCCGTGCTGGCCAACGACCCGCGGCCGCGGTATCAGGACGATCCCCAGCGGGTCTACGGTATGGCCTACGGTGGGCGCAACGTCCGCTTCCGCGTGGAGGGCGATGTGCTGACCGTTCTGGGCGTGGAAGAACGCCTGTGAAATCGGAGAAACGGCGAGGAACAGCCATATGAAAACAGTAACTATCTATACCGACGGCGCTTGCAGCGGCAATCCCGGGCCCGGGGGCTGGGGAGCCATTCTCCGGTACAAGGACACGGAGAAGGAGCTGTCCGGCGGCGCGGCGGATACCACCAACAACCGCATGGAGCTCACCGCCGTCATCGAGGCGCTGGATATCCTGAAGGAGCCCTGCGTGGTGGAGCTGTATTCCGACTCCAAGTACGTCATCGACGGTCTGTCCAAGGGTTGGGCAAAGGGCTGGCAGAAGCGGGGCTGGATCAAGTCCGACAAGAAGCCTGCGCTGAACCCCGACCTGTGGGAGCGGCTGCTGGCTCTGACGGACCGACACGAGATGCGCTATCACTGGGTCAAGGGCCACGCGGAGAACGAGAAAAACAACCGCTGCGACCAGATGGCCGTGGCGGAGAGCAAAAAATTCGCGTAAAAGCGGGGAAATTCACAAAAAGTTCACGGGTGATTCATGATTCAGCCAATTTTGGCGGGTAATATAGCATCATCCAAAGGAACTTCCCTTCCTTATGTGATTTTCTCTCTCTCCTAACACACAAAACACACAGGAAAAGCCCCGCCGTTCGGCGGGGCTTTTCCTGTGTTGGTTTCATCACGTTTTTTTATTTATAGTAGTCCGTTTCTTCCTCCAGCGCCATGGGGAGCCCATTGTGATACACGGGGATGGTCTGGAACTTGAAGCGGCTGACGCGGTGCCTGTCGTCGATCTGCTCCTTGATGGCGGGATCCACCGTTCCGCGGCGGACGTACTCGTTCACCGCGTGATAGGTGAAGCCCAGATTGTCCTCATCGGTGAGACCGGTAAGACCGTCGGAGGGCGGCTTGATGAGGAACTTCTCCGGCAGACCCAGCTGGCGGCCCAGCGCAATGACCTCCTCGGTGGTGTACATGCCCAGCGGCGAGAAGGCGCCGGCGCTGTCGCCATAGATGGTGCAGTACCCCACCCAGTCCTCCGACAGGTTGCTGGTGTTGATGACCACGCCGGCGTCCAGCGACTGGGCTACGGCATACAGCGTAGACATGCGGATGCGGCTGGGCAGGTTCACGACGGTCTGGCGGCTGGGCGTCAGGCCCGCCCGCTCCATCTCCGTCAGCACACCCTGCACCGCATCGTGGATATTGATGGTGCAGTGGGGAATCTGCAGGTGCTCTACCAGCGCCTGGGAGTAGTCGATGTCCGGCTGGACGCCGTTGGGCATCAGGACACCGTACACATGATCGCGGCCATAGGCGGCGGCGGCCAGCGCCGCCACGGTGGAGCTGTCCTTGCCGCCGGAGATGCCGATGACGGCGGTGCGGCCGTGGCAGGCTTCCATCTGGGTGTGCATCCACTCCAGAAGGCCGACCAATTGCAGCTGGGGGTTAAATTCCATAAGAGGGTCCTCCCTTCCCTTTTTTTCTGGTGCTATTGTAGCGCGGAAGAGAGGCATTTGCAAGAGTTATCCCAGCAGACCGGTGACATCCTCCAGCGTCAGGCCCCGTTGAAGGGCCAGGGTGATGCCGTAGCCCACTATGCGGCCCAGCTCCGTCACCCGCTGGTCGATGTCCTGGGGCGTCACGAACAGATCTGCGCCGCGGCCGGACAGGTCCTGCTGCGGTCGGCCTGCCTCCTCCAGCAGGTCGGCGCACAGGGTGGCCCCGTCGATGACCGTGGGCACGCCTACGGCGATCACCGGTACGCCCAGAGCGGCGCGGTCCACGGCGCGGCGGTGGTTGCCCACACCGGAGCCGGGAATCAGGCCGGTGTCGCTGAGCTGCACCGTGGCGCATAGCCGCTGGCGGCTGCGGGCGGCCAGGGCGTCGATGGCGATGACGGCGGCGGGCCGGATGTGGGCCGCCGCACCCTGTATCAGCTCCAGCGTCTCCAGCCCCGTGCGGGCCAGTACGCCGGTGCACAGGGCAGAGACAGGGGTGAAGCCCTGGAACTGGCGGGGCAGTGCGCGGACCATGTGCCGTGTCACCAGCAGGTTCTCCACGGCGATGGGGCCGATGGCGTCGGGGGTCATGGCACGGTTGCCCAGTCCCACTACCAGGACCTGAGAGCGGCGCCCCACGTGAGGCAGCAGGGCGCGCAGCTGATAGGCGATGCACCAGACGGCGCGGTGAAAAAACGCCTGCTGCCGCTGGAAGCAGGGGGTCAGGTCTACGGTGATATAGCGGCCTGCGGGCTTGCCCAGAGTCCGGGCACCGTCGCCGGTGACGCGGATGTCGGTGACGGGATAGCCCTCCTGAAGGCTTTCCAGCCGCTGGATACCCTCCGGCAGAGAAAATTTTTTGGCGCGGGCGGCCAGATCGTCGGCAGCCTCCAGCGCCAGATCGGTACGTGGTACGGTCATTTTTGTGGCGGACGCTCCTTTCTGAACACAAAATGTTGTGGCTTACAGGTAGCATGGCCGCCTGAAATGGATTTATGCGAAAACCTGAGCCAAAATTGTAAAAAAGTCTTGCATTTTCGGACCAATGATGCTAAAATATCATCCTGCGTGGAAGTCTTATTTTTCACGCAAAAAAATCTGATGTCGGGGAGGTGTTTGGTTTGCCGAATATCAAGTCTGCTAAGAAGCGTGTTCTGGTGGCAGAGGCGAGAAATGCTCGCAACAAAGCCAATAAGTCCGCACTGAAGACTGCTATCAAGAAGTTCGAGGCTGCTGCCGTTGAAGGCAATCGCACCGAGGCCGAGGGCACTTACAAAGTCGCAGTCAAGGCGATCGATAAGGCTGCTGCCAAGGGTCTGCTGCACAAGAACAACGCGGCCCACAAGAAGAGCGCGCTGACGCTGAAGCTCAACAAGATCGGTTGATGCACCAAACTCAACGGGTATCCGAAAGGATGCCCGTTTTGCTTTGTCCGGAGGGCCGTGCCCCCTGCCGGAAGCTCGCAGCAACACAAAAAGACTCCCGCAGCGCAGCTGCGGGAGTCTTTTATGTTTTGATCACCGTTTCTTCTTTTTTCCCATGATGACCAGCACCACCAGAAGCACCACAGCGACGACCACCATGGCGATCCACAGGCCCATGTTGCTGGTATCACCGGTCAGGGGGCTGGCGTAGGCAACGGACAGGCTCATCATCATGCAGCACAGCAGCGCCAGCAGGCAGGACAGCTTTTTCATCATCTCACCTCATTCCAAGTAGCCGTATCTGCGCCCATTATAGCATATTTTCTTCTTTTTGCAAGGGGCATCACAGATAGTTCAGCGGATTGAGGAACGTACCGTTCAGCTGGATGCGGAAGTCGCAGTGGTTGCCGCTGGACACGCCGGTGGAGCCCATGCGGGCGACCTGCTGGCCCTTGTGGACATGCTCGCCCACGGACACCAGCAGCGAGCTGTTGTGGCCGTAATAGGTGACATAGCCGTTGCCGTGGTCGATCTTCACCAGATAGCCGTAGCCGCCCATCCAGCCGGCGTAGATAACGGTGCCGCCGTCAGAGGCGTAGATCGGCGTGCCGTAGCTGTTGGCGATGTCGATGGCCTCGTGATAGGTGCTGGCGCCGCGGATACCGGTGTTGCGCGCGCCGAAGTAGGAGGTGATGACGCCACTGCAGGGCCAGCCGAAGCTGCCGGTGGGGAACCAGGAGGGACGCTCCTTGGTGCCGCGGATCTGATACTCCGTCACGGGCTGGGACAGCGTGGCGCTGGCCACGATCTGGCGCTCCGTCTCGGTGCCGTTGATATAGGTGACGTTGGCGGTGATGTCGGCCTTGCCGTACACGCCCGGGGATGTGACCTTATACTCGCCCTGATACATGGAGGCATCGTCGGTGTACTCCACGGGGTAGGGCACGTCCTGAACGTAGCGCTGCCGCTCCACGTTCACCACGGTCAGATAGGGTACGGCGTTGCTGATGGTCAGCACATCGCCCACCCGCAGGATCTTGGGATCGTAGCCGGGGTTCAGCTTCATCAGGGCGTCCACCGACAGGCCGTACTCATCGGCGATGCTGTAATAGCTGTCGCCCTTCTTGACGGTGTAGGTGACCTCGCCCTCCTTGGTCTCGTTGAGGATCTCGGCGATGTAGCCCAGGTTCATGACGTAGGAGGAATCCACGTACTCCTGCCGTATCTCCACGTCCTCCACGAAGTAGGCGTCCACCGTGTCCTCCGTCTGGTAGCCCAGCTTCAGCTGGTTCAGAATGTCGTCCAGCGCGCCGGGGAACGTGGTGGCCACCACCTTTTCCCCGTCCACATACAGGACGTAGGCGTATTCCACCAGCCCCAGCTGGTCAGTGAGCTCGCTGCTGAATTCCTCCTCGCCGATCACGTCCTTGCGGAGGTAGACACCCGTCTCCGTGGTAAGCAGGGACTGGTCTACCGTGTAGCTGCTGTCATGCAGCGTCTCGCGGGTGATGCTCTCCACCTCCGACACCGCCAGCTCCACGGCGTGCTGGGAGGACACGACACCCAGATCTGTGCCGTCGTAGACGGCGTGGGCACCCACGGTATAGAGGGACAGCACCGTGGCGGCGGCGGCCAGCCCCATGGCGCCGGCCAGAAAGGCCACCGGATGCAGCTTCAGCTTCTCAAAGTAGCTGCGGCGGCGGTCGCTGGCGCGGATCAGCTTTTTGCGGGCGTTGCGGGCCCGCTCGCGGAGGCTGGCTCCCAGGCGGGACAGGCTGTTCCAGAAGAACAGGAACAGCTGGGCCGCGCCGTGCTCCGACTCGGGAAAGCTGCTGTGGCGGTTCTCGTCCACCAGATGGTGGGCGCTGCCCCCCACCTGACGGAACCAGGCGGCGATGTGCCGCAAGCCTGCCTGCAGGTTCAGGGTGAACAGGTCGGGATGCTCGTCGCGGTACTGCCTCCAGCTTTTCAAATTGTCCATCCACAGCTGCCACAGAGCGGACAGCGTCATGTGCTCCCTGTTGGGATCGTGGACGGTATTTTCCTGTTTATTCTCTTGTTCCAATTGTTGTTTCATGGGGTATCACCTAAAGGTTACAAAATCGTTACAAAATGTATCATACCTTGTTTCCTTCTGTGCGTCAAGCAAAAAATTGTGAACAATGCCGCAGCCGGGCCGGAAAAAGACAGAAAGGCGGCCCTTTGGGACGCCTTTCTGCGTACGTATCGGCTCAGTATTTTTCGTCCAGTACCTGGATCAGGGCGGCGATGGCGTTGTCGCGGCAGTCCGGCAGCTTGTACACCTGGGGCAGGGCCAACACCTGGGGCAGCGCGTTGGCGGGGGCGAAGGCCATACCCGCCCAGTTCAGCATGGAGATGTCGTTGGCGTGGTCCCCTACGCAGGCCACATTCTCCTGCCGGATGCCCAGCAGCTCCGCCAGGCGGCGGACCATGCCGCCCTTGTTGGCGCCCTTGGCCGTCAGCTCCACCAGCGAGGAGCTGCTGGCCACGATCTCGTACCGGTCGTACCAGGGCTGGGCGCGGAGGAAGTCCAGCAGCGCCGGCTGATTTTCCGGCTCCGTGGAGAAAAGGGCCTTGCTGATGGGGGACGGCACCTCCGTCATGCTGTCCACGAACACCGTGGGCGAATGGGTGATGTGCAGGTGGCGGCGGGTCACATCGTTGGGCTGCAGGGCGTGGATGTCGTTGTTGTCGTGATACAGCTCCACCGCCGAGAACGGCAGGGCGCCGATGACCTGCTGGATGCAGTCCTTGGCCTCGTCCGGCAGAAACGCCTCACACAGGTATTTTCCGGCGGGGAAGTCGTAGATGGCCGCGCCGTTGAACAGGATGGTGGGGCCGTTCATGGGCACGTCTGCGGCCACCCGCTCGAAAGCAGGCTTGGCCCGTCCCGTGGCTACGGAGAAGATGCCGCCCTCACTCATGAAGTAGCGGATGGCCTCCTGATTGGCGTCGGGCACCGGCGGCATGGGCTGGCACAGCCGCAGCGCTTCCTCGGTGTAGGTCAAAGTGTTGTCATAGTCACTGGCCAGCAGCAGACCGGTAAATTTTCCCATGGTGATCAGACCTCCGAGCCCGAAGTGGGCTTATTGCCGCCGCTTCCGCCGCGGCGGCGTCCGCCCCGATGACGGGGGCGCTTTTTCTGCTCGCCGCTGCCGTTCTGTCCCTCCGGCTGGGGCTTCCTGGGAGGACGGGGCGCTGCGGGCGGGGTATTCGTAATATCAGCACTGGTATTGGCACCGGCCGGTGCGCCGCTTCCGCCGCGGCGTCCACGGCGGCGACTGCCGCCCTGACGGGAGGACTGCTTGTCCCCTGCCGCAGGTCTATCGGCCTTTTCCGGCTTATCGGACTTAGCGGGACGCTCCGCCTTGGCGGGCTTGTCCGGACGGGCAGACTTCTCGGTCCGCTTCTCCGGCGCGGCAGCACCCTCGGACTTTTTGCCGCCGCGTCCGCTGCGGTTCCGGCGGCGGCGCTTCTCACCGCCGCCCTCGTCGCCGTGCTCCGACGGAGGCGTGAAGTCGCTGATGAAGCTGATGGGAGGCATATCGTCCTCCTTCTCCGGTTCCACGTACCGCTCCGGCCGCTGGTCGGGGATAACGATGCCGTCGCGGCTGCCCTTGCCGTTGCGCAGGACGCACACCTCGCAGTTGTGGTAGCAGCGGGAGCCGTCGGTTCGGTCGTCCAGCCGGACATTCACCGTCTCCTTCAGCAGGTTCACGTCGCTGACATTGCCCGGGCCGTCCGGCGTCAGCACGAAGGAATCGTTCTTGGGCATGCGCTTCACGGCGTCCTCGTAGGCGTCCTGCTCGTACTTCAGGCAGCACATCAGGCGGCCGCAGGTGCCGGAGATCTTGGTGGGGTTCAGGGACAGGTTCTGGGTCTTGGCCATCTTGATGGACACCGGCAGGAACTCGTCCATAAACTGGGCGCAGCAGAAGGGCCTGCCGCAGATGCCCAGTCCGCCCAGCATCTTGGCCTCGTCGCGGACGCCGATCTGCCGCAGCTCGATGCGGGCGCGGAACACGCCGGCCAGATCCTTCACCAGCTCGCGGAAGTCCACGCGGCCGTCGGCGGTGAAGAAGAACAGGATCTTGGAACCGTCGAAGCTGCACTCCACCCGCACCAGCTTCATCTCCAGCTTGTGCTGGGCGATCTTCTTCTGGCAGATCTCGAAGGCCTCCTTTTCCCGCCCGCGGTTGTAAGCGGCGGTGTGGCGGTCGTTATCGGTGGCGATGCGCAGTACCGCCCGCAGCGGCTGCACCACCTGCTGGTCCGGCACCTCATGGTTGCCCTGACTGCACTGGGCGAATTCGGGGCCCTGGGCCGTCTCCACGATGATGTCCTGACCGGCCTCCACCGTCAGCTCCCTGGGGTCAAAGAAATAGGTTTTGCAGCCGCTGCGAAAGCGGACGGAAACCACAGTTGTCATAGAAGTTCCTCCCATTCTACGGCGAGGGCACCAAGAACATGGCCCGCGCCCACATTGTATTCACATTCGCCGCTGTATTTCTCCAGCAGCGCCGTCAGCTGCCGGAGCTGTCGGGCCGTCAGGCCACGGGCCAGCGCCTGGGCCGTCTCGCCGCAGGCGGGGTCCGGCGTCTGCTTGCCCATCTGCAGCAGCAGTGCCTCCGCCGCGGCGCACCACGCGCTCCGCAGCACGTCCCGCAGCTCCTCCCGCTTCATCCGCCGGTTCTCCAGAGCCACCAGATACGTTGTCACCGGCAGCACCTTTCCCCGGGCGAAGGCGCGGCACAGCTGCTCTGCTTCCGGCGGCAGGGCGTCCTCCGACACGGCATCGTACTTCAGCAGCACGCAGCGGGAGCGCACCGTCTCCAGCAGCGCCGAGGGGCTGTCCGTGCAGAAGACAAAGGCGGCGTAGGGCGGCCCCTCCTCCACGATCTTCAGCAGCACGTTCTGGTCCCGCTCGTTGAGCTGATGGCTGTCGGCGATGATGTACACCTTCCGCGCCGCCTCGTTGGGCCGGATGTACACATCCTGCCGCAGGGCGCGTACCGCGTCCACCGTCAGCTCCCGATGCTCCGTGTCGCGTACCACCGTGACGTCGGGGTGGATGCCCTCCAGCACCTTGCGGCAGTGGCGGCATCGGAGACAGGGCTTGCTCTCCTCCTCGCAGACGTGGGACGCAGCGATGAACCGCGCCGCGTCCAGCAGATCGCCGTCGCCGGAGAGCACGATGGCGTGGCTCAGCCGTCCCTGCTCCGCCGCGCGGCGTACCGCCCGGGCCAGTGTGCTGTTTTCTGCCGGAAGCTGGGCCATGGCGCTCTCCTTTCCTCTGCGGGGCCTGACAGCCCTATTATTCTAATGTATCAGTATAACACAGGAAAAGCGGGACAGGCAAGTTTTATTCGCAGGATTGCGGGGAAAATGTTTCCTGTGACCCTCTTTCCCACCATGAACAGAAACCAATTGCAAAAAAACAGAAAAATTTGGGAATAGGCTTGCTTTTGGAGGGAAATATGACTATAATAAGAAACGTTCTCATCGTTTGGTACAACTATATTGATAGATGGAGGGACTACCATGAGCAAGAAGTATTGTTACCTGTTTACCGAAGGCAACGCGAAGATGCGCGAACTGCTGGGCGGTAAGGGCGCGAACCTGGCTGAGATGACCAACATCGGCCTGCCCGTTCCCCAGGGCTTCACCATCACCACCGAAGCCTGCACCCAGTATTATGAGGATGGCCGCCAGATCAACGCCGAGATCATGGCCGAGATCATGGAGTATATCGAGAAGATGGAGAAGATCACCGGCAAGAAGTTCGGCGATCACGAGAATCCCCTGCTGGTCTCCGTCCGCTCCGGCGCCCGCGCTTCCATGCCCGGTATGATGGATACCATCCTGAACCTGGGCTTGAACGAGGACGTGGTGGATGTCATCGCCAAGAAGTCCAACAACCCCCGCTGGGCCTGGGACTGCTACCGCCGCTTTATCCAGATGTACTCTGACGTGGTCATGGAGGTCGGCAAGAAGTATTTCGAGCAGCTGATCGACGCCATGAAGGCCAAGAAGGGCGTGACGCAGGACGTGGAGCTGGACGCCGCTGACCTGAAGGAGCTGGCCATGCAGTTCAAGGCCGAGTACAAGGCCAAGATCGGCGAGGAGTTCCCCACCGATCCCAAGGAGCAGCTGGTGGGCGCCATCAAGGCCGTGTTCCGTTCCTGGGACAACCCCCGCGCCAACGTGTACCGCCGCGACAACGACATCCCCTACTCCTGGGGCACCGCCGTCAACGTCCAGTCCATGGCCTTCGGCAACATGGGCGACAACTGCGGCACCGGCGTTGCGTTTACCCGTGACCCCGCCACCGGCGAGAAGAAGCTGATGGGCGAGTTCCTGACCAACGCCCAGGGCGAGGATGTGGTGGCCGGTGTGCGTACCCCCATGCCCATCGCTGAGATGGCCCAGAAGTTCCCCGAGGCCTATGACGAGTTCGTCAAGGTCTGCAATATCCTGGAGGATCACTACCGCGACATGCAGGACATGGAGTTCACCGTGGAGCACGGCAAGCTGTACATGCTGCAGTGCCGCAACGGCAAGCGGACCGCTCCCGCCGCCCTGAAGATCGCCTGCGACCTGGTGGACGAGGGCATGATCTCCGAGCAGCAGGCTGTCGCCATGATCGATCCCCGCAATCTGGATACCCTGCTGCATCCCCAGTTCGACCCCAAGGCCCTGAAGGCCACCGAGCCTGTGGGTAAGGCTCTGCCCGCCTCCCCCGGCGCTGCCTGCGGCAAGATCGTGTTCAACGCCGAGGACGCCAAGGAATGGGCTGCCCGCGGTGAAAAGGTGGTTCTGGTCCGTCTGGAGACCTCTCCCGAGGACATTGAGGGCATGAAGGCCGCTCAGGGCATCCTGACTGTCCGCGGCGGTATGACCTCTCACGCCGCCGTTGTGGCCCGCGGCATGGGCAAGTGCTGCGTCTCCGGCTGCGGCGAGATCAACATGGACGAGGCAAACAAGCAGTTTACTCTGGCCGGCAAGACCTATCACGAGGGCGACTGGCTGAGCCTGGACGGTTCCACCGGCAGCATCTACGACGGCGCTATGCCCACCGTGGACGCCAGCGTGGGCGGCGACTTCGGCCGCATCATGGCCTGGGCCGACAAGTTCCGCCGTCTGCAGGTCCGCACCAACGCCGATACCCCCCACGACGCCGCCAAGGCCCGTGAGCTGGGCGCGCAGGGCATCGGCCTGTGCCGTACCGAGCATATGTTCTTCGAGGGCGACCGTATCGCCGCTATCCGCGAGATGATCTGCTCCGACACCGTGGAGCAGCGCGAGAAGGCTCTGGCCAAGCTGCTGCCCATGCAGCAGGGCGACTTCGAGGGCATCTACGAGGCCATGGAGGGCTGCCCCGTCACCATCCGTTTCCTGGATCCCCCTCTGCACGAGTTCGTTCCCACCGAGGAGCACGACATCGAGCTGCTGGCCAAGGATATGGGCAAGTCCGTTGCCGACATCAAGGCCATCATCGCCTCCCTGCATGAGTTCAATCCCATGATGGGCCACCGCGGCTGCCGTCTGGCTGTCACCTTCCCGGAGATCGCCGTGATGCAGACCCGTGCCGTCATCCGCGCCGCCATCAATGTGCAGAAGAAGCACCCTGACTGGAACATGGTCCCCGAGATCATGATCCCGCTGGTGGGCGAGGTCAAGGAGCTGAAGTACGTCAAGGACGTGGTCGTCAAGACTGCTGACGAGGAGCTGGCCGCCGCCGGTATGAACATGAAGTACCTGGTGGGCACCATGATCGAGATCCCCCGCGCGGCCCTGACCGCCGACGAGATCGCCAAGGAGGCCGAGTTCTTCTCCTTCGGCACCAACGACCTGACCCAGATGACCTTCGGCTTCAGCCGCGACGACGCCGGTAAGTTCCTGGGCGCCTACTACGACAAGAAGATCTACGAGAGCGATCCGTTCGCCAAGCTGGACCAGATCGGTGTTGGCAAGCTGGTGAAGATGGCTGCCAAGCTGGGCCGCGAGACCCGTCCGGAGCTGCATCTGGGCATCTGCGGCGAGCACGGCGGCGATCCCTCCTCCGTGGAGTTCTGCCACAAGGTGGGTCTGGACTATGTGTCCTGCTCCCCCTTCCGTGTGCCCATCGCCCGTCTGGCTGCCGCGCAGGCTGCCATCAAGGACGCGCAGTAATCGCAGCGAAACAGAAAGAGTCCGAGTGTACCGCACTCGGGCTCTTTTTTTACAGGCATCGGCCATCTCCCCTGCAAAGGACCTGCTGAGCGTCCCGCCGACGGCGGGCACTTGTGTTTTTTCCGCCGCCGTGGTAGGATAGGGGCAAAACCGGACATCCCGTGATAAGAGGAACGACCCATAACCGTCCATGAATTCGGTGACAGAGCCGACCCCGTGCTACTGCTGCTGTATATGAGACTGCCGTGATACGGCGGCAAACGAGAGGAGCTGACCGCCCATGATCCGCATCAGAAGCGGCGATACCGTGACGGAGCTGGCCTGGACCGGTGAGAATATCCCCGCCGCCCGCCTGCTGGCCCAGGCGGGGCTGTACCCCGACTATCCCTGCGGCGGGCAGGGCCGCTGCGGCAAGTGCCGCGTGCTGGCTCACGGCGACCTGTCCCCCGCCGCGCCGGAGGAACTGGCCCAGCTGCCACCCCGGGAGCTGGCCCGGGGTATGCGCCTTGCCTGCCTTGCCCGGATCTGCGGCCCCGACGCGGAGCTGACCCTCCCGCGGGAGGACGGTCTGCTGGTGGAGACCGGCGGCTCCCTGCACCGGCTGGAATGGGACCCGTGGGCCGCCGCTCTGGGCATCTGCGTGGACATCGGCACCACTACCGTGGCCGCTTACCTGTGGGATCTGGACCGCCGCTGCCGCTTGGGCGTGGCCTCCTGCAAAAACCCGCAGGAGCGGTTCGGCGCGGACGTGGTGTCCCGTCTGGACGCCTCGCTGGCGGGTCAGGGCGACGCCCTGCGCGCCTGCATTGTCCGGTGTCTCAGCGACCTGGCCTATCAGCTGTGCCGACAGGCAGGCCGCCCCGTGTCCGATGTGGGCGGCGCGGTCATCACCGGCAACACCGCCATGCTGTACCTGCTGCGGGGCTACGATGTCCGCGACATTGCCCTTGCACCCTTTCAGGCGCGGCATCTGTTCGGCGAATCTGTCCCCGCGCGGGAGCTGGGCCTTGACTGGGGCGCGGATTGTCAGGTGTACCTGCCCCCCTGCCTGTCGGCCTACGTGGGCGCGGACATCACCTGCGGCCTGCTGGCCTGCGATATTCTCCACGCCCGCGGCCCCGCCCTGCTGGCGGACGTGGGCACCAATGGCGAGATGGCCCTTCTGTCGGACGGAACCATCTACTGCTGCGCCACGGCGGCGGGTCCCGCCTTTGAGGGCGTGGGCATCTCCTGCGGCAGCGCCGCCGTCACCGGCGCCATTGACGCCGTGACTGTGGAAAACAATGCCCTGCGCTGTCACGTCATCGGCGGCGGCACGGCCCGCAGCCTGTGCGGTTCCGGCCTGTTGGACGCCGTAGCCGCCCTGCGGCGGCTGGAGCTGGTGGAGGACAGCGGCTACATGGAGGAGGACAGCCTGCCCCTGAGCGGCAGCGTGTCCCTGCTGCGGCGGGACATCCGGTCGTTCCAGCTGGCCAAGGCCGCCGTCTGTGCCGGTGTGGACACCCTGCTCCGCGCCGCGGGCCGCGCTGCCTCGGAGGTGGAGACGGTCTGGCTGGCCGGCGGCTTCGGCTGTAAGCTGTCGCCGGACAGCGCCGGCGCCGTGGGCCTGCTGCCCCGCCAGCTGATCCCTGCCGTCCGGCCCTCCGGCAACACGGCGGCCATGGGCGCGGCGCTGCTGCTGTGCTCCCGCCGGTTTGAAGCGGAGACGGTGTCCATTGCCGCCGCTGCCCGGCTGGTGGACCTCTCCGCCTCCCCTGTGTTCCAGCAGCGTTTTGTGGAGGATATGACCCTTTCGGAGGTGACATCATGACGGCGCTTTTGGACATAGCCCGCGCCGCGGGCTTTGAGGCGGCAGCCCCCCTGCGGGCGGAGCAGCTGGTTTTCCGGCCGGAGGTGCGGGAGATGTGCCGCGCTGACCGCTGCCGCAGCTATGGCAGAAACTGGTGCTGCCCCCCTGCCTGCCCCTCACTGGAGGACATGGCCCGCCGCATGGCGGACTACGGCGACGGTGTGCTGGTGGAGACGGTGGGCGCCATGGCTGATGACTTCGACTACGAGGCCATGATGGGCGCGGAAAAACGCCACAAGGAACGGTTCACCGCTCTGACCCGTACGCTGGCGGAGCGGTATGGCCGCGACGCGGTGCTGCCCATGGGCGCGGGGACCTGCCGCCGCTGCGCCGCCTGCACCTATCCCGACGCGCCCTGCCGCTTTCCGGCGGAGCGCATCACGTCCATGGAGGCATACGGCCTGCTGGTGAGTCAGGTGTGTGAGTCCTGCGGCGCGGTGTATTACCACGGCCCCCGTACCATCACCTACGTCAGCTGCGTGTTCCTGCGGCGGTGAATAGAGATACAGGAGAGGGCCCCGGCGAAAATCGGGGCCCTCTCCTGTTATGCTTCCTATGCCTGCACCCTCCCGACAGACCGGCGTCCCCGACGGCCCGCTTTATTTTCTCTCGGCAAGGAGAATTCCGCGCCCTTGGGCGCGGGGCACTTTTGGCCGCAGCGGCCCGCTGCACAGACTCTCTCTGTGCCTCCGGCGGCCCCATTTCTTTCAGCAGCGAAAAGGGAAGGTTCCGCGCTTCCGAGCGCGGGTCACTTTTTGCCGCAGCCCCAAAAGTGACCAAAAACGCTGCTTGAAACCGCAGGTTTCAAGACTTCCTGCGCGGCTGGGGTGCGCTGAAAACCGCCGCCGCGTACCACGCGCGACTTAAATTGCCGAACATCATCGTACAACGAATCGCGTGCAGTCCTCTTATCGCTGCCGCTCCTACGTACCACGCGGAGGTACACTGTTCCACGGCGGTAGGATACGGCATTTTCCTGCGGTACGTGGAAGCGGAAGCGGGGATAGGGGCAGGAGCGATTCGGCGTGGGCCTTTTTGCGGCGTGGCTGTGATCGGACGAAAGGAATTCCAAAAACCATTGGTTTTTGGCGGCGTTCTTTCCCCCATTTCTTTCGCTGCTGAAAGAAATGGGGCCGCCGGAGGCATGAAAGAGAAAAGTTAGCGGGCCGCTGCGGCCAAAAGTGACCCGCGCTCGGAAGTGCGGTGTCCTCCCTTCGAAAAAAAGAATGAGCGGGCCGTCGAGGACGACGCCGATCCCTGCAAAAAGCATATCGCTCTCCAAAAAAAGGAACCCCGCGCCCTTGGGCGCGGGATCCCTGTAACCATCAATCGCTGTCCAGCTTGAGGACTGCCATGAACGCCTCGGTAGGTACCTGCACCGTACCGAGGTTCCGCATCTTCTTCTTGCCCTCCTTCTGCTTCTCCAGCAGCTTCTTCTTGCGGGTGATATCGCCGCCGTAGCACTTGGCCAGCACGTCCTTCCGCATGGCCTTCACCGTCTCGCGGGCGATGATGCGGCCGCCGATGGCCGCCTGGATGGGCACCTCGAACAGATGGCGGGGGATGTTCTCCTTCAGCTTCTCGCACAGGCGGCGGGCGCGGGGATACGCTTTGTCGCGGTGGGCGATGAAGCTCAGCGCGTCCACGCCGTCGCCGTTGAGCAGCAGATCCACCTTCACCAGATCGCTGGTGCGGTAGCCGGACAGCTCATAGTCCAGCGAGGCGTAGCCCTTGGTGTTGGCCTTCAGCGTGTCGAAAAAGTCGTAGATGATCTCGTTCAGCGGCATCTGATAGTGCAGCTCCACCAGATGGGTGTCCAGATACTGCATGTCCTTGAACTCGCCGCGCCGCTCCTGGCACATGGGCATGATGTTCCCCACAAAGTCCTGCGGCGTGATGATGGACACCTTGACGTAGGGCTCCTCTGCGTGCTCGATGGAGCCCGGATCGGGGTAGTTGTGGGGGTTGTCCACCTTCACCATGGTGCCGTCGGACTTATAGACGTGGTAGATGACGCTGGGCAGCGTGGTCACCAGGTCCAGGTTGAATTCCCGCTCCAGCCGCTCCTGAATGATCTCCATGTGCAGCATGCCCAGAAAGCCGCAGCGGAAGCCGAAGCCCAGCGCCACGGAGGATTCCGGCTCAAACGTCAGCGACGCATCGTTGAGCTGCAGCTTCTCCAGCGCATCCCGCAGATCGGGGTACTTGCTGCCGTCCTCGGTGTAGATGCCGCAGTATACCATGGACTGGGCGGGGCGGTAGCCCGGCAGCGGCTCCGCGGCGGGGGCCGCGGCGTCGGTGATGGTGTCGCCCACGCGGGTATCTTTAACGTTCTTGATGCTGGCGGTGAAATAGCCTACCTCGCCGGCCTGCAGGCAGTCCGTGGGCTCGTTGCCCAGCGGCTTGAGATAGCCGCACTCCAGAATGGTGTACTCCGCGCCGCTGGCCATCATGCGAACGGTCTGGCCCTTGCGGATAGTACCCTCCATGATGCGGAACAGCACCACCACGCCCACGTAGGGGTCGTACTGGCTGTCGAACACCAGTGCCCGCAGCGGCGCCTTGGGGTCGCCCTTGGGGGCGGGCACGTTCTGCACCACGTCCTCCAGTACGGCGTCGATGTTGATGCCCAGCTTGGCGGAGATCTCCGGGGCCTCCAGCGCGGGCAGGCCGATGATGTCCTCCACCTCCTGCTTGGCCTTCAGGGGGTCGGCGGCGGGCAGGTCGATCTTGTTGAACACCGGCAGGATCTCCAGATCGTGGTCCATGGCAAGATACGTGTTGGCCAGCGTCTGGGCCTCCACGCCCTGGGTGGAATCCACCACCAGCAGCGCGCCCTCGCAGGCGGCCAGCGACCGGCTGACCTCATAATTGAAGTCCACGTGGCCCGGGGTGTCGATGAGGTTCAGGGCGTAGGTTTCTCCGTCCTGCGCCTTATAGAAGATCTGGACGGCGCGGGACTTGATGGTAATGCCCCGCTCCCGCTCCAGATCCATATTGTCCAGCAGCTGGTTCTCCATCTCCCGCTCCGGCACGGCGTTGCACTTCTCCAGCAGGCGGTCCGCCAGCGTGGATTTGCCGTGGTCGATGTGGGCAATAATGGAAAAGTTGCGGATATGGGACTGGTCAAACATAGTAGAAAGCCTCCTTTGGAAATCCACGCTGCCCGCGTGGAGCGCGTACAAGCGTTTTGCGGGGCAAAACCTTGCCGCAGGCGGAATCCATTTCCGCCGAGGATGTCAAAATTATTTTCACCGCTTCGCCGCCAGGTCGTCCACATTGTGGACCACCTGCGCCGTGCTCTGCCCCACGCCGGGGGCGGCGGTGAGCGCATCGGAGTTCAGCTCCGGCACCTGTTCCGCCTCAGCCAGCGCCCGCAGGTATACCGCGCGGCTGCGCAGCATAGCGGCGTCCACCGTGCCTGCATCGAAGTCCACGCTGTCCACGGCGAAGAAATCCTCGTTGCCGCCGCCCCGCCGGTAGTAGTGCCGCAGCAGGGTATACAGCGCCGTGCTGAGATAGTCGCCGGCGGCGGTGATGGCCGTCCGGTCGCCGCACTTGCCCAGCAGGTCGAACAGCACGCCGGTGGTGTTCACCACCAGCTTTTTCTGCAAGGTGGCCAGGATACTGCCCTTCAGCGTTCCCTTTTCGTCGCTGGCGTCATACAGCTCCGCCGCCTCGATGATGGACCCGTCGCGGGAGCTGGTGCGCCCCAGCAGAAAGTCCGCCGACACGTGATAGAAGTCGCAGGCCCGGGCCACGAAGGCCAGTCCGGGCTCGCGGATGCCATTTTCGTAGTGGCTCAGCAGCGCCTGACTGATGCCCAGTGCCGCAGCGGCCTTCCGCTGGCTGATGCCCATCTCCTGCCGCAGCAGGCTCAACGTTCTGGAAAAATCCGTTGCCAATTCTCTCACCCCGTTTATTTTTATACAGCCCGTAAATCATACCCTATATAATACGGATTGTAAATACATTTTTCGCTCCGCGCCCAAAAAATTTGCACCGTCCTCCGCCGTGTGCTACAATAGGTGCAATAAAATCTGGAGGTGCTGAAACATGGAAGAACAACTGATCCTGTACGTGCGCTACACGGCCAAGCCCGGCTGCCGCGAGTCCTTCGTCCGCGACATCGTGGAGGAAGGTATCCTGACCCAGATCCGGCAGGAGGACGGCTGCCTGGCCTATGACTACTACTTCTCCGCTCAGGACGAGAACGAGGTCCTGCTCATTGAGCGCTGGGAGAGCGCGGCCCACCAGCGCGTCCACATGGAGCAGCCCCATATGGCCCGCCTGCGGGAGATCAAGGATAAATACATCGCCGCCACCAAGCTGGGCCGCGTTCACCTGGAGGACTGACTCATGCTGTTCGATACCCATGCCCACTACGACGATGAAGCCTTTGACGCCGACCGCGACGCGCTGCTGACGGCCCTGCCAGACTGCGGTGTAGGGCTGGTCATCGATCCGGGCTGCGACCTCACCAGCTCCCGCAGAGCGGTGGAGCTGGCGGCGGCCTACCCCCACGTCTACGCGGCGGTGGGCATCCATCCCGAGAACTGCGGCGGCTGCACCGACGACGATCTGGCTGCCCTGCGTCCCCTGGCGCAGCAGCCCAAGGTGGTGGCCATCGGCGAGATCGGGCTGGATTACTACTGGGAGGAGAACCCGCCTCGGGAATTCCAGCAGCAGGTGTTCCGCCGCCAGCTTGCGCTGGCGCGGGAGCTTCAGCTGCCGGTGATCGTCCACGATCGGGAGGCCCACGCCGACACCCTCTCCATCGTGCGGGAATTCCCCGATGTCACCGGCGTGTTCCACTGCTTTTCCGGCAGCCCCGAGATGGCGCAGGAGCTGCTGAAGCTGGGCTGGTATCTGGGGTTTGATGGCCCCGTGACCTATAAGAACGCCCGCCGCGCGCCGGAGGTGGCGGCGGTGACGCCGCTGGACCGGATGCTCATCGAGACGGACAGCCCCTACATGACGCCGGTGCCCTATCGCGGCAAGCGCAACGACTCCGGCTATGTCCGTCTGGTGGCGGAAAAGCTGGCAGAGTGGAAGGGCATCGCGCCGGAGGAGATGGCCCGCCTCACCACGGAGAACGGCAAGCGCCTGTTCCGCATTTCCTGACAACTGGACAAAAAAGGACCTGAACGCCATGCGTTCAGGTCCTTTTTATCGTTGTGTCAGATGCTCAGCACAGCTTGGCGCCGGCGGGCACGCTGTCATCGATGAGCATCAGGTGCAGCTTCTCCTCGCCGTGCTCCTGATGGACGGCGGAGATCAGCATGCCGCAGCTGGGGATGCCCATCATCTTGCGGGGCGGCAGGTTCAGGATGGCAATGGCCGTCTTGCCGATGAGCTGCTCCGGCTCATAGTACTGGTGGATGCCGGAGAGAATGATGCGGTCGGTGCCGCTGCCGTCGTCCAGCGTGAACTTCAGCAGCTTGTCGCTCTTCTTCACAGCCTCGCAGTTCTTGATCTTCACGGCGCGGAAGTCGGACTTCAGGAACGTGTCGAAGTCCACCTCCTCCTGCACGAAGGGCTCCACCTCCACGGCGGGCAGCGCCGCCTTCTTCTGAGCCTCCTGCATGGCGTTGAGCTTCTCCAGCGTGGCCTCGGCGTCCACGCGGGGGAACAGATTCTCGCCCTTGGAGACCTGAGCCTCGGTGGGCAGCACGCCCCACACGTTGGCGTTGTCCCAGGTGCGGGCCGCCGCGCCTGCGCCGATCTTGGCAAAGATCTTCTCACAGGTGTCCGGCATCACCGGCATCAGCAGCGTAGTACACACGCGGATGGTCTCCAGCAGGTTATACAGCACCGTGGCCAGCCGGACGTGTTTGCTCTCGTCCTTGCCCAGCGTCCAGGGGGCCGTCTCGTCGATATACTTGTTGGCGCGGTCAATGACCTTGAAGATCTCGTCCAGCCCGTTCTGCAGCTGGAGCTTGTCCATCTCCGCCTCATAGCGGCCCCGCAGGGCACACACGGTCTTTTTCAGGTCGCAGTCCTCCGGCGCGTCCTCGCGGGCGGCGGGCAGCTTGCCGCCGAAGTATTTCTCCACCATGCCGGTGGTGCGGCTCACCAGATTGCCCAGCTTGTTGGCAAGGTCGGTGTTGATGGTGCTGATCAGCAGCTCGTTGGAGAAGTTGCCGTCGGAGCCGAAGGGGAACGTCCGCAGCAGGAAGAAGCGCAGGGCGTCCACGCCGAACATCTCTGCCAGCACGTAGGGGTCCACCACATTGCCCTTGGATTTGGACATCTTGCCGCCGTCGATGACCAGCCAGCCGTGGCCGTACACATGTTTGGGCAGAGGCATACCCATGCTCATGAGCATGGCGGGCCAGATGATGGAGTGGAACCGGACGATCTCCTTGCCCACGATGTGGTAATCGGCGGGCCAATACTTGTCGTAGTCGTTGTAGCGGTCGTTGTCGAAGCCCAGCGCCGTGCAGTAGTTGAACAGGGCGTCCACCCACACATAGACCACATGGCCGGGATCGAAGTCCACGGGGATGCCCCAGGTGAAGCTGGTACGGCTGACGCATAGATCCTCCAGACCCGGCTTGATGAAGTTGTTCACCATCTCGTTGACGCGGGTGCGGGGCTGCAAAAAGTCCGTATCCTCCAGCAGGTGCCGCACCTTGTCGGCGTACTTGCTCAGCCGGAAGAAATAGGCCTCCTCCTCGGCATCGTGTACCTCGCGGCCGCAGTCGGGGCACTTGCCGTCCACCAGCTGGCTCTCAGTCCAGAAGCTCTCGCAGGGGGTGCAGTACTTGCCCTTATAGGCGCCCTTATAGATGTCGCCGTTGTCATACATCTTCTTGAAGATCTTCTGCACGGCGGCACAGTGATAGTCATCGGTGGTGCGGATGAAGCGGTCGTTGGAAATGTTCATCAGCTTCCACAGATCGCGGACGCCCCGCTCTCCCTCCACGATGCGGTCCACAAAGGCCTGGGGGGTCATGCCGGCCTCCTCGGCCTTGGTCTCGATCTTCTGGCCGTGCTCATCGGTACCGGTGAGGAACATCACGTCATAGCCCTGCAAGCGCTTGTAGCGGGCGATGGCGTCGGTGGCTACGGTGCAGTAGGTATGGCCGATGTGCAGCTTGTCCGACGGATAGTAGATGGGCGTTGTGATATAAAACGTCTTCTTCTCCATGGGTCTTTATCTCCTTTTCCGCCGCCCCGAATGGAAGGACGGCTTAAAATACTGGCAGTCATTCATACTATTGTAGAGCACGCGGCGGGCTTTGTCAATCTATACACCATCATGATGGGGAAAACTCCGCGATTTTTGCGTAAAAAGCCATTTACAGACTGAGAAAAATTTTGTATAATGGAGAATAGTGATTTGCGGGGCGCGCGAAAATGCGCCCGCCGGAACAAATGAGCTTAGGAGGAACCCCCCATGTCTTACAGAATTCTCGTCATCAACCCCGGCTCCACCTCCACCAAGATCGGTGTCTATGAGGATGAGCAGCTGCTCTTTGACAAGACCCTGCGCCATAGTGCGGAGGACATTGCCCAGTTCAAAACCATCGCCGCCCAGAAGGACTGGCGCCGCGATCTGGTCATGCGCGCGCTGCGCGAGCAGGGCATCGACGCCCGCACCCTGTCCGCCGTCAGCGGCCGCGGCGGTCTGCTGCGTCCCATCCGCGGCGGCACCTACGCCGTCAACGACAACATGGTCACGGACTGCACCATCGGCATTCAGGGTCAGCACGCCTCCAACCTGGGCGGCCTGATCGCCCGCGAGATCGGCGACGAGCTGGGCATCCCCTCCTACATCGTGGACCCCGTGGTCATCGATGAGATGGCTGATGTGGCGCGCTATGCCGGTCATCCCCTGTTCCAGCGTGTCAGCATTTTCCACGCCCTGAACCAGAAGGCCGTGGCCAAGCGCTTTGCCAAGGAGCAGGGCAAGAAATATGAGGAGCTGAACCTCATCGTCTGCCACATGGGCGGCGGCGTTTCCATCGGCGCCCACATGAAGGGCAGCGTGGTGGACACCCAGAACGCACTGGACGGCGAGGGCCCCTTCTCTCCCGAGCGCTCCGGCTCCCTGCCCACCGGCCAGTTGGTGAAGCAGTGCTACTCCGGCAAGTACACCGAGGCGGAGATGCACCGCATGCTCTCCGGCCGCGGCGGTCTGGTGGCCTACACCGGCTCCAACGACATGCGCTATCTGCTGGCGCAGGCCGAACACGATAAGAAGATCGCCGGTGTGGTGGACGCGTTCCACTATCAGATCGGCAAGGAGATCGGCGCCATGGCCGCCGTTATGCACGGCAAGGTGGATCAGATCATCCTCACCGGCGGCATCGCCTATGGCAAGGAGACGGTGGATGCCATCTCCGAGATGGTCGGCTGGATCGCTCCCATCACCGTCTACCCCGGCGAGGACGAGCTGCTGGCGCTGGCGCAGGGCGCTCTCCGCGTGCTCAAGGGCGAGGAGCCGGCACTGGAGTACCGCCGTCCCCGTCCCGACGACAACAACTGATCTATCCGCAGCTAAAAAGGCCGTCCGGCATACGCCGGACGGCCTCTTTTTTACTATGCTGACGCTTACTGCTCCTGCGCGGGCTTCCCGCACTGGGGGCAAACGCCGTTTTCCAGTCTGCTGCCGCACTCCCGGCAGAACTGGGCGGGCCGGGCAGGCTCCTCCCAAACGGGCTGGGGCTGCACCGGAGGTTGGGGCTGCGGCTGCGGCTGGTACGGCGGCTGCGGCTGAACCGGAGGCTGGGGCTGCGGCTCCTTGCGCTGGATAGCCTTTTTCAGCTCCTCCACATCGGGGGCGGCAAACACATCGCCGCCGGCGCTGCCGGTCTCGTCCGCCAGCTTGCGGTTGATGGAGATGACATTTTTCACCAGCAGGACGGCCATCATCATCAGCTCATAGCTGAGGCGAACGGCGATGGGTCCCACAATGATGTACAGCAGGCCGGTGCCGCCCATCCATCTGCTTGCGCCGGTCCAGTAATCCCTCTGGACATTGAACAGCTGGAGCACGCCGTAGAGAACGATGAAGGCGGTGGAGAAGATGTACAGCGCTTGCAGGATCTTTTCCACCACGAGGAACTTGAAGCTGCACAGATCGTGCAGGAATTTGCCGAAGGCGTTCAGCTTCTCCCGGCGCTTTTCCGGTACAACGAAGATGAATGCCAGCACCGTTGCGGCAATGGCGAGAACCACCGCGATGATCAGAAAAATCAGTTGCTTCATGGGACGCTCTCCTTTTCTATGTAATACCATCATGATAACAACGGTTCACGCTGTTGTCAACACAAGAAAGAGGCCGTCCGGCATACGCCGGACGGCCTCTTTTTTATGTTCAGCTGTTGATAACGTAGCTGCCGGACGCCGGCGCCTCCGCAGCCGCTGCCACCAGCCGCGTCTCCGCGTCGTAGCCCTTGGGCAGCTGCCGCCGCACCGCTGCCGCGTCCTCTCCGGACGGGAGATAGATGCGGTCGAACAGCTCCGCCAGCTGGGTCGCCGTCAGGGCGTTGTCCCCGCTGCCGCGCAGCGTCACCGACAGGGCCACGCCCTCCGGCAGACTGCTGCGCAGGCTCTTGGCGAAGTCGGTGAGGATCTGCACATGGTCGCTGCCGCCGTTGGCGATAGCCTCCAGATCCCCCTCCGCCGGATAGCAGAACCAGTCCAGCAGGATCTCGTCGAACCCCAGCTCCGCGCACTCGGTGCTCAGCGCCGTGATGTAGCTCAGCACTGCGGGATTGGTAGGATCCAGCCACGCGCCGCCGTTGGCATCGTACCACAAACTGTCGTCCTCCCGCACCAGCGCCGTCTCCGGCAGTCCCTGTGCGTAGGCGCTGTCGCTGAAGCAGCAGATACGCGCCACCGTGTACCGGTCGCTGGCCAGCAGCTGCTTCAGGCAGTCCAGCGGGCGTCCCTGCTCCACGATGACGTTCTGTGGCACCGACACCTGCGTGCCGTAGGTAATGCCGCCGTTCTCGCGCTTCACCGCCAGCACCATGTCCTCCGGCACCAGGGTGTTCATGATGTAGTCCGCGCCCCACCACAGGCAGTCGTCGGGCAGGCGTGTGGCGTGGAGCGCCGTTACCGGCGTCAGCGTGCTCTCTGGTTCCAGACGGTCGATGTCCACATCCTCCACCGGCGTCTTATCCGAAGTGGGTGTGCCGTCATGCCGTCCCCAGGGCAGCTCCAGATGGACCTGTCCCGCCTCATCGTAGACCAGATAGTTCTGCACCGCCAGATATCCCACTGCGCCCAGCAGGATCAGCACCAATACCACGATCAGCACGATGCGGCCGGTGGAAACGCGGCCCCGATAACTGTTGTACCCCCTTGTCGCCATAGGCGTACCCTCCCTTAGGGCTGGATGCTGTCCACCAGCGCCACGCGGCGGGCGTGGCGGCCGCCCTCAAACTCTGTGGACAGGAAGATCTCCACCATGCGCTTGGCCAGATTCGGCCCCGTGATACCGGCGCCCAGCGCCAGCACATTGGCATCGTTGTGGCGGCGGGTCATCTCCGCCTGCAAACAGTCGGTGCACAGGGCGCAGCGAACGCCGCCCACCTTGTTGGCGGCCATGGACACGCCGATGCCGGTGGTGCAGATGACAATGCCCTTGCTGCACTCCCCGGCGGCCACGGCCCGGGCCACCTTCTCGGCGTAAACGGGATAGTCCACGCTCTCCGTGGAGAAGCAGCCCATATCCTCAAAGTCGATGTCGTGCTCCTCCAGCCAGATGAGAATGTCCTGTTTCAGCAGATAGCCGCCGTGGTCGCAGCCGATGGCAATTTTCATGGTCGTGTTCTCCTTTTTCTTTTATAGGGGGTGGAAAATGGGCTTTCCACCCTCAAATGTGCAGAAATACCGGAAGCCGCAGTCCCGCAGCAGCTGCTGCCGCTCAAGGATGGCGCAGCCCACCATGTCGCGGGAGTGCGCATCAGAGCCCAGGGTGATGACCTCGCCGCCCATCTCCCGGTACAGCCGGAGGATGTCGCCATCCGGCAGCGGCGTGTTGCCGCGGTTGGTGTTGCACTCGATGCCCAGCCCCTTGGGGATGATGGTGCGGAAGATGTCCTCCACCTGCGCCATATGGGACTGGAACGTCATGTGCTCACCCAGATTCTCGTTTATGTACCGCAGCGGCAGCGTCAGGTGGCCCAGCACGCTGCACCGCCCCCACTTCGCCAACTCCAGCACATCCTCCAGATAACTGTCGATAAGTGCATGATAATACGTTTCCGAATTTTTTTCAACGTAGTACAGGTCAAAATTTCCAAAATTTTTCCCCGCCATGTGGACGGACCCGATGACGAAATCCAGCTTGGGCGCGTGATCCAGCAGATGCTCCGCCCGGTCAAAGGCCAGATTCGCCTCGCCCAGCTCCGCGCCCAGCCGGATGGTGAGCCGGTCGCCGTACAGCCGCCGCGCCTCCGCCAGCTCCGTCTGGGCCTTGTCCCAGTCGAAGTCCCAGCGGGGCTGGAGGCTGCCCCAGCAGATGGTGTCCACATGGTCGGTGATGCAGATCTCGTCCAGCCCGCGGGCCACGGCGGCCTCCGCCATGCGGGCGATGGTTTCCCGCCCGTCGGGGGAGCAGTCGGAATGGGTGTGATAATCAGCCAGATACATACGGCACCTTATTTCTTTCTCAGGAAGTCCAGAAAGCTCTTGCGCTTTTCATAGTTCTTCTCGCCCAGCGTCTCGCTGAATTTCTTCAGCGCCTCCTTCTGCTCGCGGTTCAGGCCGCGGGGCGTCTCGATGACCACGGTGACGTACTGGTCGCCCCGGCCCCGTCCGTTGAGCACGGGGATGCCCTTGCCCCGCAGCCGGAACACAGTGCCGGTCTGGGTGCCCTCGGGGATGCTGTACTCCACGGAGTCGTCGATGGTGGGGATCTTCAGCTTCGCACCCAGCACCGCCTGGCTGAACGTGATGGGCGCCTCGCAGAACACGTCGTAGCCCTCGCGGCGGAACAGCTCATGGGGCCGCACCATCACGGTGATCAGCAGATCGCCGGCAGGCCCGCCGTTCTTACCGGCGTTGCCCTGCCCACGCAGGGAGATGGTCTGGCCGTGGTCGATACCGGCGGGGATGGTGACCTTGATGGTCTTGCGCCTGCGCACCGCGCCGCTGCCGCCGCAGTCGGCGCAGGGCTGGTGGATGATCTTGCCGGTGCCGCGGCAGCGCTGGCAGGGTCTGCTGCTGGCGAACACGCCCATGGGCGTGCGCTGCTGCACCTGCACCATGCCGCTGCCGTGACAGTCGGGGCAGATCTCCGGCGTGGTGCCCGGGGCGCAGCCGTTTCCCTTGCAGGTGGGGCATTGCTCGCTGCGCTCGATAGTGACATCCTTCTCACAGCCGTGGGCCGCCTCCAGGAACGTCACGGCCACGCTGGCGCGGATGCTCTCGCCCCGCTGGGGGCCATTGCGGCGGGTCTGCCCGCCGCTGCCGAAGCCGCCGCCGAAAAAGCTGCCGAAGATGTCGCCCAGATCGCCGAAGTCGAAGCCGCCGCCAAAGCCGCCGCCGGCTCCGCCTGCCCCTGCGCCGTAGCTGGGGTCCACACCGGCGAAGCCGAACTGGTCATACCGCGCCTTCTTCTCCGGATCAGACAGCACCTCGTTGGCCTCGTTGACCTCCTTGAACTTCTCCTCGGCCTCCTTGTCGCCGGGGTTCATGTCGGGGTGGTATTTGCGGGCCAGCTTCTTATATGCTTTTTTGATCTCGTCCTCGGACGCGCCCTTGCTGACGCCCAGGACCTCATAGTAATCGCGTTTATTTTCTGCCATCGTCGTTCTCTCCGATAATACCACAAGAAGGGACAGGCTGCCCTGTCCCTCTCGTGGGATATGTGTTACTTGTTCTGGTCGTCGTCATCGACTACCTTGTAGTCGGCGTCGTAGTACTGCTGACCGCCCGCATTGGGGTCGCCCTGGGGCTGACCGCCCATGTTGGGATCGCCCTGGGGCGCCGCCTGCTGGTACAGCTTCTCGCTCATCTTATAGAACAGCTGGGTCAGCTCCTCGGTAGCGGCCTTGATGGCGTCGGTGTCCTCGCCCTTTAGAGTCTCCTTCAGCTTATCCAGACCGGCCTGCACGGGAGCCTTCTCGCTCTCGGGCACCTTGTCACCCACCTCGCTCAGGGTCTTCTCAGCCTGATAGACCAGCTGATCGGCCTGGTTGCGGATCTCCACCTTCTCCTTGATCTTGGCATCCTCGGCGGCATACTGCTCGGCCTCCTTGACGGCCTTCTCAATGTCATCCTTGCTCATGTTGGAGGAGGAAGTGATGGTGATGTGCTGGGCGTTGCCGGTGCCCAGATCCTTGGCGGACACGTTGACGATGCCGTTGGCGTCGATATCGAAGGTCACCTCGATCTGAGGCACGCCGCGGCGTGCCGGAGCGATGCCGTCCAGATGGAAGCGGCCCAGGCTCTTGTTGGCGGCGGCCATCTCGCGCTCACCCTGCAGCACGTTGACCTCCACGGAGGTCTGGTTGTCGGCGGCGGTGGAGAAGATCTGGCTCTTCTTGACGGGGATGGTGGTGTTGCGCTCGATCAGACGGGTGCAGACACCGCCCATGGTCTCAATGCCCAGAGACAGGGGGGTGACATCCAGCAGCAGCAGACCCTTGACGTCGCCGGTCAGCACACCGGCCTGCAGAGCCGCGCCCATGGCCACGCATTCATCGGGGTTGATGCCCTTGAAGGGCTCGCTGCCTGTGAAGCTCTTCACGGCCTCCACCACGGCGGGGATACGGCTGGAGCCGCCCACCATCAGCACCTTGGCGAGGTCAGAGGGCTTCAGACCGGCATCAGACATGGCCTGACGCACGGGACCCATGGTAGCGTCCACCAGATGGCCGGTGAGCTCGTTGAACTTGGCGCGGGTCAGCGTCACGTCCAGGTGCTTGGGGCCGGTGGCGTCGGCGGTGATATAGGGCAGGTTGATGTTGCTGGTGGTGACGCCGGACAGCTCGATCTTGGCCTTCTCGGCGGCCTCCTTCAGACGCTGCATGGCCACCTTGTCGCCGCTGAGGTCGATGCCATCGGTGCGCTTGAACTCGCTGACCAGATACTTCATGATGCACTGGTCGAAGTCGTCGCCGCCCAGACGGTTGTTGCCGGCGGTGGCCAGCACCTCGATAACGCCGTCGTCGATCTCCAGGATGGACACATCGAAGGTGCCGCCGCCCAGGTCGTACACCATGATCTTCTGGGCCTGCTCCTTGTCCACGCCATAGGCCAGCGCGGCGGCGGTAGGCTCGTTGATGATACGCTTTACGTCCAGACCGGCGATCTTGCCGGCGTCCTTGGTGGCCTGACGCTGGGAGTCGGTGAAGTAGGCGGGGACGGTGATGACAGCCTCGGTGACGGTGCTGCCCAGATACGCCTCTGCGTCAGCCTTCAGCTTCTGCAGGATCATGGCGCTGATCTCCTGGGGGGTGTAGCTCTTGCCGTCGATCGAGACGCGGTGGTCGGTGCCCATCTCGCGCTTGATGGAGGAAATGGTGCGGTCGGGGTTGGTGATGGCCTGACGCTTTGCCACCTGACCCACCATACGCTCGCCGGTCTTGCTGAACGCCACCACGGACGGGGTGGTGCGGTTGCCTTCCGCGTTAGGAATAACGACTGCCTCGCCGCCTTCCATCACGGCTACGCAGGAATTGGTCGTACCGAGGTCGATACCGATAACTTTAGACATAATGATTGCCTCCTGAATTTATCTTAATTTCATTTATTTACGGGTTTAAGAGATCAATAGGGCCGGTCGGGCATGATGATCGCCGCGATGATATACGCCAGCAGACCGCTGCCGCCCAGCAGGCTGAACACCACCCAGCCCAGACGCACCAGCGTGGAGTCGATGTTGAAATACTCGGCGATGCCGCCGCACACACCGGCCAGCTTCTTGTCCGTACTGCTCTTATACAGCTTCTTTTCGTTCATGGAAATACTCCTTTCAGTTTGCCACCTTCACCATGGCGAAGCGCAGCACCTTATCTCCGATCATGAAGCCCTTCTGGAACACCTCCACGATGGTGTTCTCTCCGGCGCTCTCGTCCTCCGTGTGCATCACGGCGTTGTGCTTTTCCGGATCGAAGGGCTGCCCCAGCGCGGGGATCTCGGTAACGCCCATCTGGCCCAGCACGTCGATGAACTGCTTGCAGATCATCTCCAGCCCCTGCCGGTGGCCGTCACCCTCCTCAAACTGCTGCACGCCCCGCTCCAGATTGTCCAGCACCGCCAAAAACGGCTTGATGGTGTCGGCTTTGGCCGTACCGTACACGTTTTCCTTTTCGCGGGTGGTGCGCTTGCGATAGTTGTCGTATTCCGCCGCCAGACGGAGGTACTTGTCGTTGGCATCGGCCAGCACCTTGGCCAGCTGCTCCATCTGCTCCATCTGGGACTTGGTGACGGTGAACGTCTCCTCCTGCACCGCCTCCTCGGCGGGCGCCGCAGTCTGTTCCGCCGTCTCCTGCGCCGCCGTTTCTTCGGCGGACGCCTTCTTTTTCTGCTTATCCTTTTCGCTCATTGTATATCCTCCGGTAGCTGTTTTTTACCAAACATGCGGCTCAGGCTCTCTGCAAAGTAGCTCAGCCGCGCCGCCACAGCGGCGTAATCCATGCGGGTGGGGCCCACAACGCCCACCAGACCCCGCATGTTGTCCCCGATATCGTAGCTGGCGATGACCACGCTGCTCTCCTTCAGGGCGTCGTTGACGTTTTCCGGCCCGATAAGGATCTGCATGGGCGCATCGCTCTGGGGCACCGGCAGGTCCTCCTTATTGTCCACCATGAAGCTCATGAGATCGTGAGCCTTGTCGATGTCCCGAAATTCCGGAAACTTCAGAAGCTGGCTGGCGCCGTTGGTAAACACCTGCTGGTGCTGGGTCTCCTCCAACAGCGTGCAGGCATATTCCGTCACGCGGTTGAGAAGCAGGAACCACTGGCCCGACACCTGATCCGACAGGCTCATCAGCGTGGCATTCATCTGTTCCGGCGCCGCCCCCACAAAGTGGGTGTTCAGCAGGTGGCTCAGCTGCGGCAGCGTCTCGGCGTCCACCGGCAGGTCCAACTGCATCAGCTGGCTCTTGACGCGGTTGTCCGACAGCATCACCACGGCGATAAAGCTGCTCTCGCTGACGGAGATGAGCTCGAACCGCTGCACGGTGGCGACCGTCCGGTGATCGGCCACGGCGTAGGTGGGGTAGCCCACAAAGCTGGATACCATCTGTCCGGCCTGACTGATGACCTGATCCACCTGCTTCATCTGGCCGGACAGGGCATCGTTGATCTTGGCCGTCTCCTCCGGCGACAGAGCCTTGCGCTCCATCAGCTCGTTGACGTACAGCCGATAGCCCTTGGCCGACGGCACACGTCCCGCAGAGGTGTGGGGCTGCTCCAGATAGCCCATCTCCACCAGATCCGCCAGCTCGTTGCGGATGGTGGCGGAGCTGATCTTGCCGGGCATCTGTTCCACGATGGCCTTGGAGCCCACCGGCTCGGCGGTGTTGATGTAGCTTTCTACCACGATCTTCAATATTTGCTTTTTGCGGTCTGTCAATTCCATAGCTTTCTCCGTTTAGCACTCCTGCTTTTCGAGTGCTAAACGCAGTTTACCACCCTCCCCAGATAATGTCAATAGGGGCTATTTTAATTATTTGTAAACACGGCGCGGGAAAAAGCGCCCCGCCGGAAGGCGGAGCGCTTCTGATTGCACGGTTTATTTTGCGGACTCCTCCGCCGGCTTGCCGCGGATGAACTCCTGCACCAGCGAGTATACGATGGAGCACACCGGCACGCCCAGCAGCATGCCCAGCACACCGAAGGCCCCGCCGCCCAAGGTGACGGCGGCCAGTACCCACAGTCCGGGCAGTCCCACGGACTTGCCCACCACCTTGGGATAGATGAGGTTGCCCTCCACCTGCTGCAGGATCAGCAGGAAGATCAGGAACGTCAGGGCCTTGATGGGGCTCTGGAACACGATGAGGAACGCGCCGGTGGCCGCGCCGATCCACGCGCCGAAGATGGGGATCAGCGACAGTGTCGCGATGATGACCGATACCGGCAGGGCGTAGGGCAGCCGCAGGATCAGCATGCCCAGGCAGCATAGGGTGCCCAGAATGAATGCCTCCGTCACCTGACCGGTGACAAAGCTGGAAAAGGCGTTGTTGCTCAGGCTCAGCAGCCGCAGCAGCCGGTCCGCCGCCTTCTGAGGCAGACTGCGCCGCAGCAGCCGCCTGGACTGGGCGAGGAGCGTCTCCTTCTGGGCCAGCAGGTACAGGGAGAACACCAGCGCCAGCAGGAAGTTCACCAGCGCCCCCACGATGGAGGCGGTGATGTTCACCGTGGTGTTCACCACGCTGTCGCCCTTCTCCTGCAAAAAGCCGGTGATGGTATTTTTCACGCTGTCCGCGTCCAGCGACAGCTCCGGCAGGGTCACGCCGTGCTCCGCCCCGAAGGCGCTGAGGTTCTCCCACCATGCCTGGATCTGGGCCACGTAGGTGGGGATGTTGGCCACCAGTGTGGAGCCCGCCTCCTCCAGCCGGGGAATAAGGATGAAGAAGATGGCGAAGATGATGCCGATGAACAGCACTATGGTCAGCGTCAGGCAGACGGGCCGCTTCAGCTTCCGGCTCCACCGGCCGTCCCATTTGGCCAGCGCACGGTCCCACAGCCGCTCCAGCGCCGCCATCATCAGGTTCAGCACAAAGGCGATGCAGATGCCCAGCAGCAGCGGCGACAGCAGATCCAGCAGCTTTCCCAGCACCTTTGTTACTGCCGAGATGTTGTAAAGTCCCCAGAACAGCAGCACCGCAAAGGCGATGAGCAGCATGATGCGCTGCATGGTTTTTTTGTTGAGTTCCAAGTGTACTCCGCCCTTTCTGGCTGTATTTTCTCTATTCTACCATGTTTGCCGCCGGCAGTCTATTAAGATTCTGTATACTTTTTCCCTGCTTGTGTCTTTCCGCCGCGGATGGTATAATCAGAGAAATGACAAAAGGAGGTATGCGCATGACTGTTACCGAAGCACTGGAAAAGCTGAAAACCTATGAACAGACCAGCTTTGCACTGGGCCACGCCATGGGCCTTTTGTACTACGACGGCGTCACCGTGGCGCCAAAGGGCGCTGCCGCCGTCCGGGGCGACACATCGGCGGAGCTGAGCCGTATCGACTATCAGCTCACCACTGCACCGGAGACGGTGGAGATGCTGGAGACCCTGATGGCTGCGCGGGAGGAGCTGGACGCCGTCACCCGCCGCAAGGTGGAGGAGTACTGGCGCAGCTACGACCGTACCCGCCGCATCCCGGAGGAGGAGTTCGTGGCCTATCAGCGTCTGTCGATCAAGGCTGACGATGTGTGGCAGACCGCCAAAGAGACCAATGATTTTGCCCTGTTCGAGCCGTATCTGCAGGAGATGTTCGACACCCTGAAGCGCTTCGCCCTGTACTGGGAGCCGGACAAGGCTCCCTACGAGACGATGCTGGACAACTATGAGCGGGGCCTGACCACTGCCGCCTGCGACGAATTTTTCGCCGCTCTGCGGCAAAAGCTGGTGCCCCTGATCCAGCGCGTCACCGCCCACGCCGACCGGGTGGATGACGCACCGCTCCACGCCGATTTCCCCATCCCCATCCAGCGGGAGTTCTCCGACTTCGTCATGGATGTCATGGGCATCGACAGAAACCACTGCACCATCGGCGAGACGGAGCACCCCTTCACCATCAACTTCTCCCGGGACGACGTGCGCATCACCACCCACTACCACGCCGACATGGTGGCCTCCTCCCTGTTCTCCGTGATCCACGAGGGCGGCCACGCCCTGTACGAGCTGCACACCGGCAGGGAGCTGGCCCGCAGCAATCTGGGTACCGGCGTCTCCATGGGCATCCACGAGAGCCAGTCCCGCTTCTACGAGAACATCATCGGCCGAAGCCGCGCCTTCTGCTCCATCATCTATCCGTGGCTGAAGGAGCACTTCGCCCCACGTCTGGACCATGTGACGGAGGACGACTTCTACCGCATGATCAACAAGTCCGAGCCCTCCCTCATCCGCACCGAGGCCGACGAGCTGACCTACTGCCTGCACATCATGGTGCGTTACGAGCTGGAAAAGCGCATGTTCGACGGCTCCCTCACCGCCCACGATCTGCCCGCCGAATGGAACCGCCTCTATAAGGAATATCTGGGCATTGATGTGCCCGACGACCGGCAGGGCGTGCTGCAGGACTCCCACTGGGCCAACGGCAACATCGGCTACTTCCCCTCCTACGCCATCGGCTCGGCCTACGGCGCCCAGTATCTCCAGGAGATGTCCAAGGATCTGGACGTGGACGCCGTGGTGCGCTCCGGCGACCTGACCCCCATCAACAACTGGCTGGAGGACAGGATCTGGAAGCATGGCTGCATGAAGGACCCCGTGGCCCTGTTCGAATCGGTCTGCGGCAAGTTCGACCCCGCCTGCTACGTGGCCTATCTGGAGAAGAAGTTCACCGAGGTCTACGGCCTGTCATAAGACAAAAGGGAACGCGCACATCGTGCGCGTTCCCTTTTGTCCTTTATACGGCGGCTCCGGCGGGGGCATTCTCCGTCTCCGCCTCTGCGGCGGCAGGGATCAGCTCCTTGATGAAGCACCGGCGGCGCTTGTGCTGCTCCGTTTGGAAGTCCTTCCACTGGGACTGCACCTTGTCGTTCATCTCCAGCATGGGGCCGGTCTCCGCCTGCTTGATGCCCATCTTCAGGCAGCCCTTCATGGTCTTGCTGAGGATGATAGCGTTGACGCCGCGGGACTGGTAGTCCGGATGCACGGCGATGAGCAGCAGGTCTATGGTATCGTTCTTCCGGAAGGATTTCAGCACGTCCACCCAGCCGGTGGGGAACAGCCGTCCCCTGTGCTTCTGCATGGCGGTGGCCAGACTGGGTGCGCCTACGCCGAAGGCGACCATCTGGTCGTTCTTATCCATGACGAAACAGGTGGTGTGGGGGTTGATCAGCGGTGCGAATTTGGAAGCATACTTTTTGATCTGTTCATCCGTCAGATCCACCGTGCCGTACAGCGGGGCGTAGGCCACGTTCACCAGGTCGAAAAACGGCTTCAGCAGCGGCAGATACGCCAGCCGGCTCTTGGGCTCCACGATGTGCAGATGGTTGCGCTTGAGCACGAAGTCCGACAGCTTCTCCCACCGCCGGATGGTTTTCTCGTCGGTGGGCACGGTGATGAGCTCCTCGATCCAGTCCACGTCCTTCACGTAGCCCAGCGCCGCCATGTGGTCGATGTAGTAGGGGTGATTATAGTATGTAAAGAAGCAGCTGCGGCGGTCGAAGCCCTCCACCAGCATGCCCTCACGGTCCATGTCGGTGAAGCCCAGCGGCCCATGCACCGCGGTGCAGCCCAGCTCCCGTGCCCAGTCCTCCACGGCGGCGAACAGCGCAGCGGATACCTCAGGATCGTCGATAAAGTCCACCTGGGTGAACCGCATCCGGTTGGTGCCCCACTTTTCATTGGCCTTGCGGCTGCGGATGGCGCCGATGCGCCCCACGATCTCCCCGTCCCGTTCCGCCAGCCAGCACCGCGCGTCGCAGTAGGAGAACGCCGGATTTTTCTGACGGTCCCAGTCGGACAGGTCATCGCCATACGTGGCGGGCACGAACTGCGGCACGCCGCGGTACAGCTGATTGGGATAATCCACGAACCGGCGCAGCTGCGCCTTCGTGGTCACTTCTACAATAGAAACCATAACTGCTCCTCCTGAGCAAGCGTATTATATCCATATGATATATATGATGTATGTGTATCCACACCGTAATTCCATACAGTGACAGTGTACCTCTTTCTTTCCGTAAAAGCAAGCGCATAAAATACTGGTATCTTCTGCGGTGTTGTGTTATACTCAACTCAAAAATGAATGATCGGGAGGAGAGGGAAACATGGAACTTCTTTGGTACGACATCCGCACGCTGGACACGGATACCATGGCCCATACCGTGGGCATGATGGATGAGGAGCGCCGCCGCCGCGTCAACGACATCGCCGGCGAGGACGACCGCAGGCGCACCGTGGCTGGTGAGCTGCTGGCCCGCCGCCTGCTGGCGCAGCGCCTGGGCTGCGGCGAGGGGGAGGTCCCCCTGCGCTGGGATGAGATGGGCAAGCCCACCGTGGACGCCGTGGGCGTCTACGTTTCCGTCAGCCATTCCGGGCCCTACGCCGTCTGCGCCATTGCCGATGTGCCGGTAGGCGTGGATGTGGAGGTGGTCCGCTCTGCGGACGAGAAATTCATGCGCCGTGTCTGCTCCGAGGCGGAGATGGCCTACATCCGCGTGGGCGACGACGGCGACTGCGCCCGTTTCTGGGAGACCTGGACCGCCAAGGAGGCCCTGTTCAAACTGACGGGCAAGGGCCCCCTGCTGGCTCTCAGCCGCCTGGCCCTGCCCCGGGGCGTGGTGCTGGATCACGTCATGCAGAAGGGCTGCGCCCTGACCACGGCCCTGCGTCTTGGTTAAATTTTCTGCAATTTGTGAAAAAAGGCTTTTCACCTGCCCCTGAATTTGTTATAATTTAGACGAGGATGATTTACGAGAACAGTAGAGGAGGAGCTTTTGTATGATTCGAGTTGGTATCATCGGCTGCGGCAAGATCGCGCAGGTGCGCCATCTGCCCGAGTACGCAGCGAACCCCAATGCCCAGGTGGTAGCCTATCACGACAAGAATCGGGCCCGCGCCGAGGAGATGGCCGCCCAATATGGCGGCGTGGTGTGCGACAGCTACTTTGACCTGCTGAACCGCGACGATGTGGACGCCGTGTCCATCTGCGTGGAAAACCGCAGCCACGCGGAGATCTCCACGGCGGCGCTGTACGCCGGCAAGCACGTCCTGTGCGAAAAGCCCATGGCCGTGACGCTGGCGGAGTGCGAGTCCATGGTAGCTGCGGCGGAGCGCAATGGCCGTCACCTGATGGTGGGCCACAACATGCGCTTCGATCCGGTGCACCGCCGGGCCAAGCAGCTGCTGGACAGCGGCGTCATCGGCGATGTCATCACATTCCGCGCCGTGCTGGGCAACGCCGGCCCCGAGGGCTGGTCCGTGGACGAGGGCACCTGGTTCTTCGATAAAAACAAGGCGGCGCTGGGCGCTCTGTCCGATATGGGCATCCACAAGGTGGATCTGATCCAATACCTGCTGGGCCAGAAGGTCATCGAGACCACCGCCAAGGTGGTGACGCTGAACAAGCGCGACAGCGAGGGGAACCTCATCGGCGTGGACGACAACGCCCTGTGTATCCTGCGGATGTCCGGCGGCGCGCTGGGCACCATGGCGGCCAGCTGGACCATCTACGGCAACGAGTGCCAGTCTACCTGCCTGTACGGCACCAAGGGCATCATGCTGATCTACAACGAGGCTTCTGCCCCCATCACGGTCAGCGATCTGGAGGGCAACACCACCAGCTACAACCTTGATGTGCCCCACAACGGCACCGGCGTCATCGACGAGTTCGTGGACGCACTGGTCCACGACCGCGAGCCGGAGGTCTCCGGACGGGAGGCGCTGACGGTGATGCGCACCATCTTCGCCAGCATCAATTCCTCCAACATCAGCCGCACTGTGGCGGTAAACAGCGACTTTGTCACCCACTTCTGAGCAAACGCACCATTGCGGGGCGGGCAGACAGCCCGCCCCGCCGTTTTCGATATCACACATGAAAGGGAGTATCCTTATGTATCGCATCGGCATTGATCTGGGCGGAACCAACATCGCCGTGGGCGTGGTGGACAGCGGCTATCACCTGATCTCGGAGGCCAGCGTCCCCGCCGGAGCCGGCCGTCCGGCGGAGCAGGTGGTGGCGGACATGTGCCGCGCCGTGGAGCTGGCACTGGACAAGGCGGGCCTGACGGCCCGGGACTGCGCCTCCATCGGTGTGGGCGCCCCGGGTACCTGCGACCCCCAGCGGGGCGTGGTGGTCTGTGCCTATAACCTGGGCTGGTTCGATGTGCCGGTATGCCGTATGCTGACGGAGCACTTCGGCCTGCCCGCCCGTCTCAGCAACGACGCCAACTGCGCCGCGCTGGCGGAGACGGTGGCGGGTGCCGCCGTGGGCTGCCGCAACATGGTGCTCATCACCCTGGGCACCGGCGTGGGCGGCGGCATCATCGTGGACGGCCAGATCGTCTCCGGACTGGGCGGCGCCGGCGGCGAGGTGGGCCACAGCCTGCTGGTGCTGGACGGCCAGCCCTGCACCTGCGGCCGCAGCGGCTGCTGGGAGGCGTATGCCTCCGCCACCGCCCTGATCCGTCAGGGCAAGGAGGCCGCCGCGTCCCATCCCGACTCCCTGCTGAACCGCTATCCCGCTCTGACGGGCCGCGACGTGTTCGACGCCGCCGACGACGGCGACGCCGCCGCCAAAGCGGTGCTGGACCGCTACTACGACTATGTGGCCGCCGGCATCACCAATCTGGTGAATATCCTGTCGCCGGAGATGGTGCTCATCGGCGGCGGCATCAGCCGCCAGGGCGAGCGCCTGCTGGCCCCCATCCGCCGCTACGTGGCCGCCAACTGCTTCGGCGGTACGGAGCGTCCCCAGCCGGTGATCCAGGCGGCCCAGCTGGGCAACGAGGCGGGCATCATCGGCGCCGCCGCGCTGTAACAGCACATAAAAAGGAAGCCGTCCCGCGGGACGGCTTCCTTTTTATGTCGTTCAATCGATGGTACGCACAAAGTTCATGCCGCTCTTCTGCATATGTACGTCCAGCCGCACGCGGTCACCGCGGATAAAGCTCCTGGTGTACTCGTAGATGCGCCCGTCCTCGGTACGGGTGAGCCGCTGGTGATAGAAGGCGCAGTTTCCCGCGTTCACGCCAAGCAGCTTGGCCTTCTCCGCGTCCAGCACCACCGCCTCATAGCTCTCGTCGGCGGCGAAGGGCACGATGCCCACATGGTACAGGAGGCTGTAAAAGCTGTGGGTCTGCAGCATGTCCCGGGTCAGATGGGGATAGATGTACTGGGGATAGTAGCTGGTCTCCAGGATCAGCGGCTCGCCGTCCACGTTGCGCACGCGGGTGAAACAGTACGCCGGCGTGCCCTCCCGCAGCTCCATCTTCTCGCACACGGCCTGATTGGGCACGATCACGTCGAAGTCGATCAGCGTAGAGGACGGCACCTTGCCCAGCGAGGACACCTCGGTGGTGAAGGAGTACCGCACGCCCCGGCGGTTGGTGGCGGGGTCGGCCACGAAGGTGCCGCGGCCGCGCTTGCGGACCACCAGTCCCTCGTCCTCCAGCTCGCCGATGGCCTGCCGCACGGTGTTGCGGCTGATGTTCATCCAGCGGCACAGCTCCGCCTCGCTGGGCAGCAGATCGCCCACGGCCAGCGCGCCGGTGGAGATATTGCGTTTGATGATGCCCACCAGCTGGGCATACAGGGGAATATCGCTGTCCATGGACAGCTTGGCGTTCAAGATCGGATTCTGTTCCATTGTAAGGGGTTCCTTTCCCTCTCCTCTGAGTTGTACCTATTGTACCATACAAATCCGCGGAAAGATAGGCATATTTCTGATAAATATCGTGGGATTCCCGTTTTTTGCGGAAAATCACCGGTATCGCCGCCGTAAGTTTCGCCAAAAGAATAGAAACAGCGCCGTCCCGGTGGGACGGCGCTGTTTCCGGAACAAAAAAGAAGGAAAACCTTTTTGAAAGGATATTGGCGTTTTACTTGTGATCGACGCTGTACATGTGCTCGATGAGGCACAGGATCTTGTCGGAGTAGCCGATCTCATTGTCGTACCAGCTGACCACCTTCACGAAGGTGTCGGTCAGGGCGATACCGGCCTTGGCGTCGAAAATGGAGGTGTGGGTGTTGCCCAGGAAGTCGGAGGACACCACAGCCTCGTCAGTGTAGTCCAGGATACCCTTCAGCTCGTTCTCGCTGGCCTTCTTCATGGCAGCGCAGATCTCGTCGTAGGTAGCGGGCTTGCTCAGGTTCACAGTCAGATCCACCACGGACACGTCCAGAGTAGGTACGCGCATGGACATGCCGGTCAGCTTGCCGTTCAGGCTGGGGATGACCTTGCCCACGGCCTTGGCAGCGCCGGTGGAGCTGGGGATGATGTTGCCGGAGGCGGCGCGGCCGCCGCGCCAATCCTTCAGAGACACACCGTCCACGGTCTTCTGAGTGGCGGTGGTGGAGTGTACGGTGGTCATCAGACCGTCGGCGATACCGAAGTTATCGTGCAGCACCTTGGCGATGGGGGCCAGGCAGTTGGTGGTGCAGCTGGCGTTGGAGACGAACTGCATGTCGGAGGTGTAGGTGTCCTGGTTGACGCCCATGACGAACATGGGGGTGTCGTCCTTGGAGGGGGCGGACATCACCACGTGCTTGGCGCCGGCGGCGATGTGGCCCGCAGCCTTCTCCTTGGTCAGGAACAGGCCGGTGGACTCGATGACGTACTCGGCGCCCACCTTGGCCCAAGGCAGGTTGGCAGGGTCGCGCTCTGCGAACACGGGGATGGAGCGGCCATTGACGATGATGGCGTTCTCGGCGCTGCCGATCTCGCCCTCGAACTTGCCGTGCATCGTATCATATTTCAGCATATAGGCCAGATAATCAGCGGGGCAAAGATCATTGATACCCACGATCTCGATCTCGGGGTGGTTCATGCAGCAGCGCATGACCATACGGCCGATGCGGCCGAAGCCATTGATACCGACTTTAATGCTCATAAAATAAGACTTCCTCTCTGATGGAATATATCAAATGTATGGTATGTTTGTATTATATGCGATATTTTCAGAAATGCAACCCCTTTTTTAAAATTTTTTCCGATTCAGCAAAAAAGGACAAAAAACTTGTTTTTGCAGTTACCGTTTGGTATAGTGTGGATAACCAACCGGTAACTGCCGTGTATGGCGGCGGCCATCGGGCCACATTATATAGTAGTGTAGTGCCGCGCCTTCACAGGCGCGTGAAGGAGACTACCGTGCCGGCAGGCATGCCGGTCTCACAACGACGCAGGAAAGGAAGTGGCACATGAACGAGGAGCAGAAACCGCTGCCGGCAGACATCCGGCCACCGGACATCCAATCGCCGGACATCCAACCGCCATCGCCGGCCCCTCATCAGCGGGAACAGCTGCTCAATGAGGTGCTGCTCCACGTGGCGGCTCAGATGCGCACGGCGCTGGGCGGCATGCACATGGCGGTGAGCCGTCTGGCTCCGCCCGACCGGCGGGACGGGGATGCCGCGCTGGATCGGGACGCGGCCATGCTGAATCGGGGGTATTATGCCCTGCTGCGGATGGCCAACAACCTGTCCAACGCGCCCATGCTGCTGTCGGACGAACCTTTTTACAAGGAAAATGCGGACGTGGTAGAATGGCTGGCGGGCCTGTGCCATCAGGCGGAGCCCTTGTTTTTGCTGCGGGGCACGACCCTGACGTTCCAGTGCGCCGCAGCGCACCACACCGCGGCCATCCATCGGGACCGGCTGGAGCAGGCGGTGTGGAATCTGCTGTCCAACGCGCTGAAGTTCACACCGGCAGGCGGCCGCGTCACGGTGTCCCTGCGGTTTGAACGGAAGCAGGTGCTGCTGGCGGTGACGGACACCGGCGGCGGCATCCCCGTGGAGCGGATGGAGACGGTGTTTGACGGCTACCTCCATCCGGAGCGGCTGGCGGCGCTGCCCTGCGGACTGGGGCTGGGACTGCCGCTGTGCCGCCGCATCGCCGAGGGCCACGGCGGCCGCATGGTGCTGGACAGCCGGCCTGATCAGGGCACGTCTGTGACACTGGCGCTGCCGGACGAGATGGCGGCAGACACCGTGGAGGACGTGCAGTTCGACTATGCGGGCGGCTTTCAGCCGGCGCTGGTGGGGCTGGCGGATGCGCTGCCCTATCAGGCGTTTCTGCAGAAGCACTCCGACGACTGAGAGCATCTGCCCGCCTGAGGGGGGACATACTCCTGCGGCGGAGCTGACATCCGCATATACCGGCCTCTCCGGCGATCCGCGAGGGAGGCGTTTTCCCGCATTACTATCATTGACAGATATTGCCTGTTTATACCCGTTTTTTTCGTAGGAGCGAAGTTCATGATGAAGAAGAATTCCAAACGCGTACTGATCGCCATGTCCGGCGGGGTGGACAGCTCCACCGCCGCCGCGCTTTTGCGGGAGCATGGCTACGTCTGCGGCGGCGCGATGCTCCGTCTTTACAGGGACCCGGAGGTGGACTGCCTGTCCGCCCGGAACGCCGAGGACGCCCGCCGCGTGGCGGCGCGGCTGGGAATGGAATTCCATTTACTGGATGAAACGGAACGTTTTTCCAGCTGTGTCATGCAGAAATTCATAGACGAGTACTGCGCGGGCCGGACGCCCAACCCCTGTATCGACTGCAATCGGGAACTGAAATTCGGGGCGCTGCTGGATCGGGCCCTGGAGATGGGTTACGACTATCTGGCCACGGGCCACTACGCCCGCATCTCATACGACGAGGAGGCGGGCCGCTGGCGTCTGCTGCGGGGCCGCGACCGAAAGAAGGATCAGAGCTATGTGCTCTATCAGCTCACTCAGTTCCAGCTGGCCCACCTGCTGCTGCCGGTGGGGGAGTTCGACAAGGATACCATCCGGCAGGAGGCACGGGAGGCGGGGCTGACCGTGGCGGACAAGTCCGACAGTCAGGATATCTGTTTCATCCCCGATGGCGACTACGTCCGCTTTCTGCGCCGGCACGGCGCCTCCCTGATCCCCGGGGATTTTGTGGACAAGGACGGCCATGTGCTGGGCCGCCACAGGGGCCTTCCCTGCTATACCAGCGGCCAGCGGAAGGGATTGGGCGTCTCCGCCGGAAAGCACGTCTACGTAGTGCGGAAAAACGCCGCGGACAACACCATTCTGCTGGGGGACAACGAGGACCTGTTCACCGACACCCTGACAGCCTCGCGTGTCAACTGGATCGCCGGTGCGCCGCCGGAGGCGCCGGTACGCTGCACCGCCAAGGCGCGATACAGCCAGCAGGTGGATGCGCCCTGCACTGTGTATCCGCTGGAGGGCCGCGCCATACGGGTGGTGTTTGATCAGCCCCAGCGGGCCGTCACCGCAGGGCAGGCCGTGGTGCTGTACAATGGGGACGAGGTGCTGGGCGGCGGCACCATTGAGAGCACGGAATAAGCGTTTTTGGACACGGACGGAGAAATGCCCAAAAATTAAACACTGAGGCGCCCTGTGGTCGAATTTTGATCACAGGGCGCCTCCTGTTGCTTGCGGAAATTTTGCGGGAGCGGTATGCTTTGGCCAACAAAGGAAAACATAAAGCATGAGCTTAGGAGGTATCCGTTATGTATTATTCCAGTGGTAACTATGAAGCGTTTGCCCGTCCCAAAAAGCCCGAGGGCGTGGACAACAAGTCCGCCTATATCGTGGGCAGCGGCCTGGCGGCCCTGACCGCAGCCTGCTATCTGGTGCGCGATGGCCAGATGAAGGGCGAAAACGTCCACATTCTGGAAAAGGGCCCCACCGCCGGCGGCGCCTGCGACGGCTGGAGGTTCGAGAACATCGGCTACGTCATGCGCGGCGGCCGCGAGATGGACAACCATTTCGAGGTCATGTGGGATCTGTTCCGCTCTATCCCCTCTATCGAGACTGAGGGCGTCAGTGTGCTGGACGAGTACTATTGGCTGAACAAGGCCGATCCCAACTACTCAATGTGCCGCGCCACCGAGAACCGCGGCCAGGACGCCCACACCGATGGCAAGTTCAACATCTCCGACAAGGGCGCCATGGAGATCATGAAGCTGTTCTTCACCCCCAATGAGGATCTGCAGGACAAGCGCATCACCGATTTCTTCGACGATGAGGTGTTCAACTCCAACTTCTGGCTGTACTGGCGGACCATGTTCGCCTTCGAGAACTGGCACAGCGCCCTGGAGATGAAGCTGTATATCCAGCGGTATATCCATCACATCGGCGGCCTGCCCGACTTCACGGCGCTGCGCTTCACCAAGTACAACCAGTATGAGTCCATGATACTGCCCATGGTGAAGTATCTGGAGGGCTTCGGCGTGAAGATCCACTTCGGCGTGCAGGTGACCAATGTGGAGTTCGACTGCTCCGACCCCAAGCACAAGCTGGCCAAGCGCATCGACATCATCGAGAACGGCGAAAAGGGCGGCATCGATCTGACGGAGAACGATCTGGTGTTCATCACCAACGGCGGCTGCGTGGAGAACTCCTCCATGGGCAGCCAGGACAAGCCCGCCCCCTACAACACCGAGATCAAGGAGGGCGGCGGCTGGGACATGTGGCGTAAGATCGCCGCGCAGGACCCCGATTTCGGCCATCCCGACAAGTTTTGCTACGACCCTGAGCAGACCAACTGGATGAGCGCCACCGTGGAGACTCTGGATCAGCGCATCATCCCCTATATCACCGGCATCTGCAAGCGCGACCCGTTCAGCGGTAAGGTAGTCACCGGCGGCATCGTCACCGTCAAGGACTCCAGCTGGCTGATGAGCTGGACCATCAACCGCCAGCCCCAGTTCCGTGACCAGCCCAAGGATCATTGTCTGGTGTGGGTGTATTCCCTGTTCACCGACAAGCTCGGCGACTTTGTGAAAAAGCCCATGCGGGACTGCACCGGTAAGGAGATCTGCATGGAGTGGCTGTACCACCTGGGCGTGCCCGAGGAGCAGATCGAGGATCTGGCCGAGAACAGCGCCAACACCGTGCCTGTTATGATGCCGTATATCGACGCGTTCTTCATGCCCCGCGCCTACGGCGACCGGCCCAAGGTCGTGCCCGACGGCAGCGTGAACTTCGCCTTCCTGGGCCAGTTTGCCGAGACGCCCCGCGACACCATCTTCACCACCGAGTATTCCATGCGCACCGGCATGGAGGCCGTATACACCCTGCTGAATGTGGATCGCGGCGTTCCCGAGGTCTGGGGCAGCGTGTACGATGTCCGCGACCTGCTGGATGCCACGGTGAAGCTGCGGGACGGCAAGTCCCCCGCCGACATGGAGTTCAGCTTCATCGAAAAGCTCGCGCTGAAGAAGGCGCTCAGCAAGATCCATGGCACCGATCTGGAGAAGCTGCTGAAGGAGTACCACATCCTGTAAGGCAGTCTGATACGCAAGAAAAAAGAGACGGGCGCGCCGCGCCCGTCTCTTTTTTGCGGACGGAAGATTTCACCAAACCATACAGGGCACGGACGGGGAATTTCTGTATATTTGAATGATTCTTCTTGCGATAATAAATTTTCCTCTTGCATGGCGCATGCATTTATGCTATGCTCCCCTCAACGTTAAGGGAAAGGAAGTGTGCGGCGATGACGACTGCCATGACCGTGAATACCGCCGCATCTGCACAGGACACCTGTGCCGCTTTCGCCTGCGCTGCGATGAACAACTGCATGATCATTATTCTGGGCGCCGCTCTGCTGGCGTCCATTTTTGTTCTGCTGCTGGACCTGATCACCGGTAAGCGGACTGCGGTGCATCGCTCCCCTATCTGCCGCCTTTTCTGAAAGGCCAACGATAGACAGATGAGACGAGAGGCTCCGCCGTCCGGCGGAGCCTCTTTTTTTGATAAACGCGACCTCCTGCGTCCGGCCAGCGCAGGGGCGGCGCGGCCCCCATCGGCAGGCAGGCCGTGTGTGACCTGACCGCTGAGCGTTACATTTATGCATAGAAAGTGAGAAAGCAACCATGGGTTTCCTGAATTTTGTGATGGCACTGAGTCCGATCATTGTTGTGTTGGTGGGGATTCTGGGGTTTCGCCAGTCCGCCAGGCGCGTCGCCCCTGTGGCACTGATCTGGACGCTGGTGCTGGCCTTTACATACTTCAACGTGACCGGCGCGACGTTCAAGGAGAACGTGGCCGTGTATGACGCCCTGCTGTGGAAGGGCATCAAGGAGGGACTGAAGATCGTGCTGATGGTGTTCGGCGCCTTCGTGATCCTGAACCTGCTGCGGGCCACCGGCGCGATTGACGAGGTCAAGGGCACCATTGCCCGCATCAGCGACGACCGCCGCGTGCAGGTGGTCATCATCGGTATGATGCTGCCCGTCTTTCTGGAGGGCGCGGCCGGTGCAGGCGCACCGGCGGCTATCGCGGCCCCGTTCCTGGTGGCGCTGGGCTTCGACCCCATCACGTCCATTGCTCTGGCCCTGCTGGGCGATGCCACGCCGTGCTCCTGGGGCGGCGCGGGCCTGACCACCATCAACGGCGGCGCGGCCCTGACTGACGCGGGGCTGAGCACCGTGGCGCTGAACTCCGCCATGGTGGGACGCATCCACATGTTCGGCGTGCTGGTCATCCCCTTCATTATGGTGGCTATGACCTTCGGCCGCAAAGGCTTCAAGGGCATCGTGCCCTATCTGACCTTTGCCGGTGTGACCACCGGCGCGGTGATGTTCGTACTGTCCAACTTCGTGGGCGCGGAGGTCACCTCCATGGGCACCGGTGTGCTGTCCATCCTGCTGAGCGTGGCCTACGTGAAGACCGTGGGCGTCAAGACACCGGAGGAGTACCGCTACCACGTCGACCGCGAGGAGAAGAAGTACGGTGCGTTCCGCGCCCTGTCCCCCTACGCGTACATGCTGGTGCTGCTGCCCGCCGTGCGTTACGGCGTGCCGGCCCTGGTGCCCAACGGCTTTGCCGTCATGTGTACCTTCGGCTACATCGTGTGGGTGGACGTGGTCATCCTTATCTGCGGCTTTCTGGGCGCAATGACGCTGAAAACCGGCTTCAAACAGTACGGCGAGATCTGCAAAAAGACCGTGAGCCACGTGATGCCGGTGCTGGTGACGATGGGCAGTCTTCTGGTGGTATCCTACATTATGCAGTCCTCCAACACGGGCATGATGAATCTGCTGGCCTCCGACGTGGCCGCCGTGGTGGGACGCTTCTACCCCGCCGCCGCCGTGGTCATCGGCGCCAGCGGTTCCTTCATCACCGGTACGGGGCTGGGCTCCAACATCATGTTTGCCGACATGCATATCCAGGCGGCGCAGGCGCTGGGGATGAACCCCATCACCGTGTTCGCCGGGCAGAACGCCGGCGCCTCTCTGGGCAATCTGATCTGCCCCAACAACACGGTGGCCGCCAGCGCTACGGTGGATCAGATCGGCAACGAGAACCTGGTCATGAAGCGGACGCTGCCCGCCTTCGCCATCATTCTGGTGATCTACATGGTGCTGACCATGCTGTATACCTGTGTACTGTTCCCCCATTTTGGCATGTAACGGAAAATAAATGCAAAGGAGTGTTTTTAAATGACGAAAAAACGTATTGTGGGTGTGATCGGCCTGGGCCACGTGGGCGCGCATGTGGCCTACGCTCTGGCGGTGCAGGGCATCGCCGACGAGCTGATCCTGGTGGATCAGAAGGAGCAGAAGCTGGCCAGTGAGGTGCAGGATCTGCGAGATGCCGCGGCCTACCTGCCCCACCGCGTCACGGTACGGGCCGGTGACTTCGCCGATCTGGGCGAGTGCGATGTCATCGTCAACAGCGTGGGCAAAATCGAGCTGCTGGAGACCCATGACCGTCTGACGGAGATGGATTTCACCATTCCCGCCGTGCGGAGCTATGCCCACAAGATCAAGGAGAGCGGCTTTGACGGCGTGCTTATCAACATCACCAACCCCTGCGACATCGTGACCCGCGAGCTGGCGCTGGGCGTGGGTCTGCCCCGGGGCCGCGTGTTCGGCACCGGCACCGGTCTGGACACCTCCCGCCTGCTGAGCGCACTGGCGCGGCAGACCGGCATCGACCACAAGTCCATCACCTGCTACATGCTGGGTGAGCACGGCAGCCAGCAGTTCGCGCCCTGGTCCTGCGTCAGCTTCAAGGGCATGCCTCTGGACAAGTGGGCCGAAACCGACGAGCGCTTCCGCTTCGACCGCGCCGCCCTGCAGAAGGAGTCCATCGGCGGCGGCTGGGTGACTTACATGGGCAAGCAGTGTACCGAGTACGGCATCGCCACCACCGCTGCGCGTATGGCTCACATCGTGCTCCACGATGAGAAGGCCATCATGCCCGCCAGCATGGAGCTGTGCGGCGAGTATGGCGAGAGCGGCCTGTTTGCCGGTGTGCCCTGCGTTATCGGAGCCAACGGCGTGGAGCAGGTGGTGGAGCTGCCCCTGACCCCGGAGGAAAAGGCCACATTCCACCAGTGCTGCGAGGGTATCCGCCGCAATATGGAGCATCTGAAGGAAATCTGAGGAGGTAGAAGCATGAATATCACTGTAACGAAAACCACCCATCCCGGGACGCTGCCGCCGGCGGACACGCTGGGCTTCGGCTCGGTGTTCACCGACCACATGTTCGTCATGGATTATACGGAGCAGGCAGGCTGGCACGATGCCCGAATCGTACCCTACGGGCCGCTGAGCCTCTCCCCCGCCGCCAGCGTGCTGCACTACGGTACAGAGGTGTTTGAGGGCATGAAGGCCTATCGCCGTCCCGACGGCGGCGTGCAGCTGTTCCGCCCCTGGGACAATGTGGAGCGGCTCAACAAGTCCTGCGAACGGCTGAGCCTGCCTCAGCTGGACCCCGACGATGCGCTGGAGGCTATCCGGAGGCTGGTGGAGGTGGATCAGGACTGGGTCCCCTCCGCCCCGGGCACCAGCCTGTATATCCGGCCGTTCCTGTTCTCTACCGATCCGGATCTGGCGCTGCACGGTGTGCATCAGGCCATGTTCGTGGTGATCCTGTCCCCCGTGGGCAGCTACTTTAAGAACGGGCTGGAGCCGGTGAAGATCATGGTGGAGACGGAGGACGTCCGCGCGGTGCGCGGCGGCACCGGCGAAGCCAAGTGCGGCGGCAACTACGGCGCGGCCAACCGCGCCGGTGACCGCGCCATCGAGAAGGGATTCTCCCAGGTGCTGTGGCTGGACGGCGTGGAGCGCAAGTACGTCGAGGAGGGCGGCGGCATGAACGTCATGTTCAAGATCGCCGGTAAGGTGGTGACGCCCATGCTCACCGGCTCTATCCTCAACGGCGTTACCCGCCGGTCCTGTATCGCCCTGCTGAAGAGCTGGGGCATGCCGGTGGAGGAGCGGCTGCTCAGCGTGGACGAGCTGTTCGACGCCGCCAAAGCCGGTACGCTGGAGGAGGCATGGTGCGTGGGCACCGCCGCTGTGGTCTCCCCCATCGGCGAGCTGTACTATCAGGAGCAGGGCTATGTGGTCAACGGCGGCCGCATCGGCGAGCTGTCCCAGAAGCTGTACGACGAGCTGACGGGTATCCAGTGGGGCAAGCGGGACGATCCCTTCGGCTGGACGTACCGCGTATAAATAAGCTAACTTCCATGTGTGTGTACGAGTACCCCCAGGGCCGGAAGGCTCTGGGGGTACCCGGCGTTCCGGGACAGAACGCGGCGTTGAGAAACGGAGTGGAAAATTGTATAATGTGTCCATCCGCAGAGAGGACGCGGAGGCGAAGCAGCCCCAATCAGAGTACGCGGACCGGCAAAAATGGCCATGTCTACGCACCGCAGACTCTTTTCCGCAGCGATGGGATAGACGTTCGCAGGGCCGGTGCGGCATACTGTGACCACACAGAAAGGAGCGTGACCACTTGGACACTGCAAAGACCGGCGCCTATCTGGCGTCACTTCGAAAGGCGGCGGGCATGACCCAGCAGGACGCCGCCGACCGTCTGGGCGTTTCCAACAAGACCGTCAGCAAATGGGAGAGCGGAGGCGGATTTCCGGACATCACCGTGCTGCCCGCGCTGGCGGAGCTGTACGGCGTCACCGCCGACGATATTCTGGCCGGTGAGCCTGTGCGGCCCGGCAGCGGCGGCGGGCGGGTGGAGCAATATCTGGCCCGACGGGGCGAGCTGCGCTGGCGCATCGGCTTCTCCGCCGCGGCGCTGTTCCTGCTGGCGGCCATCGTGTTTCAGGGCTACGTGTGGTCGTGGCTGCTGGCGGCAGGCGGCGCGGCCGCGATCTGGATCGGCTGGGGCCGGTGCGGCGGTGAGGAGATCCGCCGCCGTCTGGTGCTGCTGCTGCCCTGGGCCGTGGGGCTGGTGTGGTATGTCCTGTGCTATTTCCAGTGGGCGCTGCGGCTGGCCACGGCGCTGACGGAGGACTATGCAAATGGTTACAGCGTCATCTACTATCTGGCGTATATGCTGCGGTGGGATATGCTGCTGGTGCTGCTGGCGGCGGTCTACGGCCTGCTGCGGGCCGCGGCGGTGCGGTGGAGCGGGCAGGGCTGTCTGCTGAACCGGCCCTACTTGCAGGTCACGGGCATCCTGTGGCTGATCTCGCTGGCGGTGGAGATCGTCCGCTGGATCGTGACGCTGCCGCCCATGCAGGCGTTTGCCGCCACGACCCTCTCCTCCGGCACCAGGACCTATCAGGCGCTGTGGGATAAGTTTGCCGCCACCCTGCCCTTCCTGTACGTGCCGCGCATCACTGCGGCGGTGGTGCTGACGGTGCTGGCAGTCACGGCGCTGGCGGTCAGGCGGAAGAATGGCGCGGGAGCGGCCCAGAGCAAGGACGAAGCTGCGTAAACCCTCCATTTCACAAAACCCCTCGGAACTCTTTAAGGTTCCGAGGGGTTTTACAGGAAGGTCACGGGGCAGGCTGCGTCAGGGCGTCCGCCAGCGCGCGGCTCAGCTCCGACAGGAAGCCCTCGATCTGGGGCGTCAGCACCTTGCTGCGGTGCAGCACCATCTGCACCGACTGGGTAATATCCCAGCCCGTGACGGACAGCAGCTTCAGCCGTCCGGCCTCCACGTCGGCGCGGACGGTGTACCACGGCAGCAGGGAGAGATACGAACCGCCCAGCAGCAAATCCCGGGCGGCGCTGGCGCTGGGCAGGCGCAGAAACGGCTCGCATTCCACCTGATGCTGGGCCAGCAGGGTCTCGAAGCGCCGGTTGTAGGGGGCGTTCTGCTCCATCATGATCAGCTCGCTGCCGGAAAGCTCCCGCAGGGGTACTTCGCTGCGTCTGACCAGCGGGTGGGACGGGCTGGCCGCCAGCACGATGGGCACCTCCGTCTGCTGCCGGATGTGCCACTGGGCGGGCGGCAGCGGGTCGTCGATAACGCACATGGCGTCGATGGAGCCCTGCTGCAGGAGCTGGGTGAGGTTCACAGTGGTATCCACCAGCAGCTCCACCCGAACCTTGGGGAAGCGGGCGTGGTAGGCGGGCAGCAGGGGCTTCATCAGCAGCTCGAACAGGGAGTCCGTGATGCCGACGCGGATGGCGCCGCCCAGCACGGCGTCGGATTTGCCGAAGTTCTCCACCGCCGCCACGGCTGCCACGGCGCTGCGGGCGTAGGGCACCAGAGAGCGGCCGAAATCCGTGAGGTATACGTTTTTGCCGATGCGGTCAAACAGCGGCATCCCCAATTCCTGCTCCAACTGGCGTATCTGGACGCTGACCGCCGACTGGGAGTAGCCCAGCTCCGCCGCGGCTCTGGTGATATTTTGCAGCGACGCCGCATGCAGGAACGTATTCAGGTTGCGTATCTCCATGGTGAGCGCCCTCCTTTCCTTCATCGTACCATAGATCGCGGGAAAATCAATGATATTTTTTAATAAATATAATAGAAATCATTCGTTTTACAAAACTATCCTCCTGCGCTACAATGCAGACAACAAGAGCGGTGCGGACGGCGCCGCCGTATGATGATCGAGAGGAGTGCATCACCATGGAAGGAAAGCTGCACATCAACACCACCGCCGTACACGGCGGCGGACGGAAGGACGACTGCTTCGGCGCCATTAACGAGCCTATCTATATGACCTCCAACTACCGCATCCCCACCGACGGCACGCCGGTGGACTGGAGCGGCATCCACAGCAACATTTATCAGCGCAACCGCAATCCCAACCAGATGGTGCTGCAGGACAAGCTGTGCGCCCTGACCGGCGCGGAGGACGGCGCGGTGTTCGCCAGCGGCGTGGCGGCGCTGGCCGCCGTGTTTACCACCACGCTGAACTCCGGCGACCACGCCATCGTCTCCGAGGTGTGTTACAGCGCCACGAACCTGCTGTTTCGGGAGTATCTGCCCAAGAAGTACGGCGTGGAGGTGACACTGCTGGATACCACCGACACGGAGGCTGTCCGCGCCGCTGTCCGTCCCAACACCAAGCTCATCCATGTGGAGACACCGGGCAATCCCACCACCGGCATCAGCGACATCGACGCCATCGCGGACATCGCACATAAGGCCGGCGCACTGCTGAGCGTGGACGCTACCTTTGCCGGCCCCATCTGCATCCGACCCCTGAGCCACGGCGCGGATCTGGAGATCCACAGCATGACCAAGTACATCAACGGCCACGGTGACTCGCTGGGCGGCTGTGTGCTGGGCCGCACGGCGCTCATCGACCAGATCAAGGAACTGGCCATGGTGAACTACGGCGGCATCCTCAGCCCCTTCAACGCATGGCTGGTCGCCCGCGGCCTTTCCACCGTGCCGCTGCGGATGAAGCAGCACAGCGCCGTGGCCATGAAGGTAGCGGAGTTTCTGGAGTCCTGCCCCGCTACCCGCTTCGTGTGGTATCCCGGCCTGAAGAGCCATCCCCAGCATGAGCGGGCGGAGAAGCTGATGCACGGGGAGTACTCCGGTATGATCTCCTTCGACCTGAAGGGCGACGAGAAGCAGCACGAGAAGTTCCTGGACGCGCTGAAGCTGGTGACTCACGCCGTGTCGCTGGGCGATATTGAGACCCTGATCGTCTACTACGACCGGAACAGCGACAAGCTGCCCCACTACCCCGCCGTCTATCAGGAGGGCTTCTTCCGGTTCAGCATCGGTCTGGAGGACGCCGAGGACATCATTGCCGACCTGACCCAGGCCATGCAGGCGGCAGGGATGCTGTAAGTCTGACATATATTGTAAAACCCCTCGGGACCTCAAAGAGTCCCGAGGGGTTTCTGCGCGCAGTCAGGGGGTGGACTGCGGCACGGTGTAGATGTTGATGTGGTTGCCGGCGGGGTCCTTCATGCGGAACATGTGCCAGCCGTAGGGGCGGAAAAAGGGCTCCTGCGTCACGGCGCCGGCGGCCCGGGCGCGGCGGAAGATGTCCTCCAGCGACGGCACCTCCAGCTGGAAATGCACGGCGCCGTAGGTGGGGAAGGGGTCCTCCTGGGTCAGCAGGACCAGCTTTGCACCGGCCAGATCGTACTTGACGCCGCGGTCCTCCGGCCCCTCATCCCAGCCGTAAAACGGCTGAACGGCAAATACTTGCTCGTAAAAGGCGCGGCAGGCTTCGTAGCGCTCCTGGGGCACGTAGAGAAGCAGCTGAAAATCCAGATAGTTCACGGTGGTTCCTCCTTACTGATGACGGCGATAGGGGGCGAATGCGCCGCAGGTGTCCCGCAGCACGCGGTCGCAGACATCCTCGCCCTCGCGCAGCAGCTTTTCCTCGTCCACGCCGGTGAGACGGTCATTCTGATAGACAACGCGGCCATTGATCATGGTGAGCCAGACAGGACCGGTGACGCCCAGCTTGGCCAGCATGGAGGCGGGGTCGTGGAGCGCACCGGCGTACTCCAGGCGGCGGACATCCACCATAAAGAGGTCCGCGGCCTTTCCGACAGCCAGACGGCCCAGCTCCGGACGGCCGATCATGTCGGCGCCGCCGGCGGTGGCCAGCTTCAGCATGTCGTAGGGCGAGGGGCAGCCGCCCCGCTGCTTGCTGAGGAACGTCTGCATCAGGTACGCCAGACGCAGGGTGTCCAGCATATTGGAGCCGTCGTTGGTGGCGCAGCCGTCCACGCCCAGGCCCAGGGGAATGCCCGCCTTCCGCATGCCGGGGATGTCCAGTATCTCGCTGCCGCCCAGCATGGTGGGGGCGGGGCAGTGGGAGATGCCCATGCCGCTTTCCGCCAGCAGGGGGTACTCCTCCGGCAGAGTCTCCCGCCCGTGGGCCAGCCAGATGTCGCTGCCGGTGAAGCCGATGCGGCGGCACCACTCCAGGGAGCGGACGCCGAAGCGGCGTACCATGCTGCTGTTCTCCCCCTCGCAGAGGTGGGTGTGCATGTGGACGCCGGCGCTGCGGGCCAGGCGGATGGTCTCCGTAAAGGTGTCCTCGGTGCAGTTGATGGGCTGGCAGGGGGCCAGCACGATCTGCCGCATGGAGAAGGGTGCGGGGTCGTGGTAGAGGGCCAGCAGGCGCTGGCAGTCGTCCAGATAGGCCGCCGTGGTCTCGCACATCTCATCGGGGATAGTGCTGCCCTGCCAGCGGGGCAGCGTGTTGGTGCCCCGGGCCGCCACGAAGCGGAAGCCCATCATATTGGCGGCCTCCATCTGGCGGTCCACCGCGGTGATGCCGGTGGCGGGGGTGTAGCAGTACTGGTGATCCACGGAGCAGGTGCAGCCGTGCTTGATGAGGTCGGCCATGCAGGCGGCGCTGGCGTAGAAGATCACGTCGCCGTTGATGCGGACAAAGACCTTGTAGATGTCGTCCAGCCACTGCATCAGGGTCAGGCCCGGGCGGTCGATGGTCATCAGGTTGCGCACGAAAGCCTGAAAGAAGTGGTGGTGGGTGTTGACCAGCCCGGGGTAGACGTACTTGCCCGCAGCGTCGATGACCTGTGCGCCGCCGGCGCTGAGGTCACGGCCTACGGCTTCGATGCGGCCGTCGGAGAGGAGGATGTCGCTGTGGCAGAGGACGCGGTCCGCGTCGTCGCAGGTGACGATGGCGTCGGCATTCCGGATCAGTATTTTCTCACTCATGGCGCTCCCCTTGCGGCGGGGTGTTCCGCTCCTTCATGTTGCGGCGGTAGGCCAGCACCTCCACCACATTCTTCTCGGCATCGCAGATCTGGAAGATGCGGTCGCCGTACCAGGTATCGGTAAGGCCCAGCAGCACCTCCACGTCGGGGCGGCTTTCCAGCCAGGTGAAGCAGGCGTTGACATCCTCGGCTTCGATGGTGGTCAGGGCAGGGCCCTGGGGGGTGTTCTCCGTCTTTTGGCGGATGTCGGTAAAGCCGCCGGCGGAGCGAAGGCGGCAGCCCCGATCCTCAGGGCCGCGATCCCACTGGGTCACCACGGGCATCTGCATGGAGTCACGGTAGAAGGCGGTGATCTTTTCCAGATCCTCCGCAAAGAGGATGGCGGTATATTCGTCGGTGAAGTAGCAGCCGCCGTCATCCGGCCCTGCCGGATGGTACTGCTCGGCCCGCTGGTAGACCTCCACCCAGTTGCCCACAGGGTCCTTGATGCAGAAGCTATACTCCCCCCAGGGGCGGAGCGCCAGTGGGCTGATGACGGTGACACGGGGTTCTTTTCTCAGGTTGGCATAGCACAGCTCGATGTCCCTGGCCTCCAGCCGCATGCCGGCGGGGCCCTGGGGCAGCGTGGGATGGCGGCAGATCAGTTCCAGACGGTTGTCGCCGATCTTGAACTTGCAGCCGCGGTCCACGGGACTGGTGTACCAGCCGTACATCTGAGGCAGACGCAGCAGGTCGCGGTAAAAGGACTGGAGGGTGTCAAACTCCCAGGAATAATAGACGATTCGGTATTCTTTGCGCCACATAGCTTTCCCTTTCTGCTTTCAGTGCATCAAAATTTCTTCCCGCACGTTGCGCAGGTAGGCGTATATCTCCACCACGTTGCCGCTGGGGTCGTACATCTGGAACAGACGCCGCGCGTCAAAGTCCGTGTCCCGCAGGACGCCGGCCTCCCGATAGTCGGGACGGCTGCTGAACCGGTCATACAGCTTGTTGACGCTGCTGGCCTCCAGACCGATCATGGACGGACCCATGGCGCAGTCCGCCGTGCGGCGGCGCAGCAGGAGCTGCGCGTCCCCCGCCTGCAGAAGCAGGGAGTCCGCCTGCTCCTCCAGCAGCGGAAGGCCCAGCTGCTCGCAGTAGAATTCCCGCGCCGCGGAGAGGTCGTCCTCGTAGAACACACCGGTGAAGGTACCGGTGAACATGTCCGTTTTGTCCACGTCGCCGCCGCAGGCGGCACTGTCGCCTTGCAGCAGATGGATCAGATTGCCGCCGCTGTCCCGCAGCGTCACCTGCCGGGCGTCGCGGGAGAGGATGTCGATGTCCGGCATCTCCTCCAGAATGCGCTCCATGCACAGGGGGAGGTCGATGCACTGGGCCAGAAATTCGCTGCGGCCCTGACGGGGCGCGAAGGGGATCTGGGTGATCTCCAGACGGCCGCTGCCCATGTAGAAGCGGTAGCCCTTCCGGTCCGGCACGATGGACCAGTTGTAGTTGGGCTGGAGGCCCAGCACCTCGCGGTAGAAAAAGACGCCGCTGTCGTAATCCTTCAGGTGCAGGATGTAGCGACATTCGTGAAATGTGATGTTCATGCTTTCGGTCCTTTCGTTGATGCTGCCGCCGCGGCCTTTCGGCGCACACGGGGCGCGGAGAGCGGATGGGGATAGGAAGCGCCGTTGGCCGCCGGTGCGCGCATGCGCATACCGGTGAGCTTGATGCCGATCAGCGCTGCCAGATAGGGCAGCATCTGGGTCAGCTGCGTAGCCACGCCGAAGCTCTGAAGCCGCATACGCAGCGCGGACATCACGCCGAACAGCAGCGTGGCCAGATACCCGCCTACCGGCGACCACTGACCGAACTGGTTGGCGGCAAAGGCCATGAAGCCGGTGCCGGCGGACATGTCGTTGACAAACACGTTGGCGGAGCTGAGGCACATGACGGCACCCGCCATACCGGCGAACACGCCGCCCAGCAGCACCGCCCGCAGCCGCAGGCGGTAGACGTTGATGCCCAGGGTGGCCACGGCGGCGGGATTCTCGCCCACGGCGCGGATGCGCAGGCCCCAGGCGGTGCGGCGCAGGAGATACTGCATCACCGCCACGGCCAGCAATCCCAGATAGACGCAGGATGGGTAGCCGCTGAGCATGGTGCCCAGCACGGGGATGTTGGATAAAACGGGGATATTGACGGCGTGGAAGCCCTCCACCCAGGGGGAGATACCGGTGGTATCCCACAGGGCGCGCATCAGCATATAGGCAAAGCCGGGGCCGAACAGGTTCAGGCCGATGCCGATGACGATCTGCTGGCCGTTGCAGTAGATGGCCAGCACGCCCAGGATCAGGGCCAGAAACGCGCCGCCGGCACAGCCGCACAGCAGACCCACCCAGGGACTGCCGGTATAGTAGGAGCCTACGGCGGCCAGAAAGCCGCTGAAGATCATGGAGCCCTCGATGCCGATGTTGATGACGCCGGCCCGCTCACTGATGGTGCAGGCCAGGGTGCCGAGGGCGATGGGGGCGGTCAGCCGGATGGCGGAGGCGAAAAAGTTGGCAAATGAGATCCAGAAGTCCATTACTCAGCAGCTCCTTCCTGTTTCCGTCGGATGCCGATGCGCTGGCACAAGCGGCCCAGCACGTTCCACACGTCCGGCGAGGCCACCAGCATGACGATGAAGCCCTGCAGCACGGAGATCATCTCCGTGGTGACCTGGCTGGTGAGGCTCATGCTGATGGAGGCGGAGCGCAGCATACCGAAGAGGAACGCGGACAGCAGCACGCCAACGGGGGAATTCATGGCCAGTGTGGCCACGGTGATGCCGTCCCAGCCGTATCCCGGTGAGAAGCCCATGACAAAGCGCTTGTACACCGCCAGACACTGGATGGCGCCGCCAAGAGCAAACAGACCGCCGCTGATGCACATGGCCGCCAGCGTCCGCCGGTAGATGGGCAGGCCTGCTTGCTGCATGGCACGGGGGTTCTGGCCCATGGCCCGCAGGGAAAAGCCAAAGGGCGTTTTATAGAGCATCCACGTGACGGCTGCCACGCAGAACAGCGCCACGAAGATGCCGTAGTTGAACTGGGTGCTGGGGAAAAAGCGGGGCAGGATGCTGCCCTCGTTGACCACCACGGTCTCCGTGTTGCTGGCTCCAGGACGCTGGAAAAAGCTCTTGACGATGTACTCAGTCAGCAGGGCGGCGATGGAGTTCATCATGATGGTGGCCACGGACAGCGAGGTCAGGTTCCGTCCGGCGAACAGCGTGGGCAGCACGGCCCACAGCGCGCCGGCGGCAAAGCCGGCCAGCAGGGCCAGCAGCCAGCCCCAGGGCGCGGGCAGCGGTACGGTCAGGCCCACGATGACGGCGGCGAGACCGCCCACCAGCACCTGCCCCTCTCCGCCGATGTTGAACACGCCGCTCTGAAACGCCACCGCCGCGCCCAGACCGGTCATGATCAGCGGCAGCGTATAGGCCAGCACGTTCAGAAAGCTCTTGGTACTGCCGAACGAGCCGGCCAGGATGCTCCAATAGACGCTGAAGGGTTCCCGACCGGTAGCGCAGATGGTCAGTCCGAACAGGACCAGCGCCAGTACCAGCGAAAACAGCGACAGCCGTATCCTTGTCTTTTTCACAGTGTCCCTCCTTGAGAAGATGCCATAGCTCCGCGGATAAAGCGCGGGGCTGAAAGCCGCGGAGACCTTCAGCCCTTTGCCGTATGTTCAGTGGGTCACGCAGCGGCCTGCCACGCCTTGGCGTCCTCGATGGTGCTGGGGACCACGATGGTGCCGTCCTTGATGGCGGCCACCACGGCGTCATACTGCTCCATCACCTCAGCGGGGATCTCATAGGCGGAGCCGTCAAAGTCCAGATACAGGCTGTCCTCCGCGATGCCCTTCTCGATGGACCCGGCGGTGAACTTGCCGTCGATCACGGCCTGAATGGCCTCCTTGGCGCAGGCGGGGAAGTCACGGATGGCGCTGGCGATGTTGGTCTCGGGGGCGTCGGCGTTCAGGTTGCCGTCGAAGAAGATGGTCAGGAAGTTGTGCTCCTTGCCGGCATTGAGGATGCCCAGGCCGCCGGCGCTGGCGGTGTGGTAGATGAGGCTGGCGCCCTGCTGGTTCATGGAGGTGGCCAGCTCATAGCAGCCGTTGACCTCGGCCCAGCCGTTGGCGTAGTCCACCAGCACCTCGCAGGTGGGGTCCGCGTAGTGGGCACCGGCGATCATGCCGGCAGCGCCCAGGTTGCACAGGGGGATGTCGTGAGCACCGATGAAGCCCAGCTTATGGGTCTCGGACAGGCTGGCGCCCAGGAAGCCGGCCAGGAAGCCCAACTCCTGATCGCGCCAGGTATAGCTGCGGATGTTGTCGCCCTCCACCACGGCGTCCAGGATCACGAACTTCTGCTGGGGATAGTTGGGAGCCACGTTCTCCAGACTGGAGCTCTGGCTGCCGCCCAGACAGATGATGAGGTCGCAGTCGCCGCTGTCGGCGTAGCCGGAGATGAGCCCCTCATACTCGGCGTCATCCTTGGGCTCGGAATATACCCACTCGATGCCCATGGTGCTCTCGGCATCCTTCATGCCGTTGAACAGCGCGTCGTTAAAGGACTTGTCGCCCAGACCGCTGGAGGCGAACACCACGGCGATCTTGGCGGCGGAGCTGCCGGTGTCGCCGGTATCGCCGGTGTCACCGCCGGTGGTGCCGGCATCGTCCGCGGTCTTGCCGCAGGCCGCCAGGGCCATCACCATGCAGAACGCCAGCAGCAGGGCCAGCCACTTTTTCACAGTTGCAAATTTCATTTTGGTTCCTCCTTGCATACTTGTACATTCAGGTGTGAGCTGCCGTTTTACCGGCGGCAGGATCAATAAGGAAATCAGTGGGCCTCGCCCAGCATCATGCGGCCCAGCCCCTCGCGGGTGGCCTCGTCCGTGTCCACAAAGCCCATGATCCGGCCGCGGAACAGGACCATGATCCGGTCGGATACCTTTATCAGCTCGTCCAGATCGCTGGAGATCAGCAGCACGGCGCAGCCCTCTCTGGCGGCGTCCAGAATGCGGTTCTGGATGTTGTCCGCCGAGGCGATGTCCACGCCGCGGGTGGGCTGTGCGGCCACCAGCATCCGGCAGCCCCGGGACAGCTCCCGCGCCACCACGATCTTCTGCTGGTTGCCGCCGGAGAGCGTACCCACCACCACAGAGCCGTCGGCGGCGGCGATGCTGTACTCGGAGATGCGGGCCTGCGCGGCGCGGCGGGCGGCAGCCCAGTCCTCCATCAGGGCGTTTCTGGCGTAGGGCTTTTCGTCGTAGGTGTTCAGCAGCAGGTTTTCAAATATCCGCATGCTGAGGATCAGGCCCATGCCCTGCCGGTCGTCGGGGATGCTGCCCACACCGGCGTCGCGTATCTGCTTGGCGGTGCGGCGGCTCAGCTCCTGTCCGCTCAGCAGGATACTGCCGGAGGCGGGGCGGCACAGCCCTAAAAGCGCCTGTGCCAGCGGCGTCTGGCCGTTGCCCTCGATACCGGCAACGCCCAGCACCTCGCCGGCGCGGATGGAAAAGGTGATATCCTGCAAGGCGATGCCGGCGCGGCTGCGGACGGAGAGGTCCTGCACCCGCAGTACCTCCTCGCCGATGGGATGGGGCTGGCGCCGTCCGGCGGGGACGGTCTTGCCCACCATCATCTGCGTCAGCTCCGCCATGCCGGTCTCCTGCGGCGTGGTGGTGCCGATGATCCGGCCCTGCCGGATCACGGTCATGCGGTCCGCGATCTGATAGACCTCGCGGAGCTTGTGGGTGATAAATATGGTGGATTTGCCCAGATCGCGCAGGCGGCGCAGCACGTCGAACAGCGCGTCGGATTCCTGGGGCGTCAGCAGTGCGGTAGGTTCATCGAAGATGAGAATATCCGCCTTGCGATACAGCAGCTTGACGATCTCCACCCGCTGGCGCTGGCCGATGGTCAGCTTGTCCACCAGCGCGTCGGGGTCTACCTCCAGGCCGTAGGACGCGGCCAGCTCGCGGATACTGCGGGAGGTCTCCTGCTTTTTCAGGCGGCCGCTGCGGGTCTTGATCTCCTGACCCAGGGTGATGTTCTCCGCCACGGTCAGGTGGGGGATCAGCATCAGCTCCTGATGTACCATGCCGATGCCATGGGCAATGGCGTCGGCGGGGCTTTTCAGCGTCACGGGCTGGCCGGAGAGGTACAGTCGGCCCTCATCGGGCTGCTCGATGCCGTAGAGCATCTTCATCAGCGTGCTTTTCCCCGCGCCGTTCTCTCCCAGAAAGGCGTGGACCTCGCCGCGCCGCAGGGTGAAGTTGACGTGGTCGCTGGCCTGTACGACGCCGTTGTAGCACTTGCACAGGTCCACACACTGCAAGACGGTGTCCGGTGCGGCGGCGTGAGGGCATTCAGCCATGGTGGAGTCCTCCCTTCAGGGGCATTACCCGTTTCTCGCGCTCATTATACGCCTGCACCCGCAGGATTTGAAGAACAAATAAACGATTCAAAGTCATCGGTTTAACCGATGGACAATGTGATGCCGGGGCGGATCTGAGAGAGGAGCGGGACGCCTGCGGCGATTGCTTTTTCCCGCGGAGGGTGATAAAATAAGGAAAAACAGGCTTGTCTGACGGCGGCATTCCGGCGGGCGGCGCGGCTCCGTCATCTGCGGCGGAACGGGTATGAGGTGAAAACGATGACATTAAAGCAAATACTATATGTGCGGGCCGTCAGCAAGGCCGGTTCCATCGGCAAGGCTGCCGAGGCTCTGTTTATTTCGCAGTCCAGCCTGTCCGAATCCATCCAGAACCTGGAACGAGAGTACGACATGGTGCTTTTCGAGCGTACCAGCAGAGGTATCTCCCTGACCCGTCAGGGGGAGGAGTTCCTGAAGGACACGCAGCTGCTGTCCAACATCTATCAGGATCTGGACGACAAGTATAAGAACCGCAAAAGCGACCGCGAGCACTTCTGCGTATCCTCGCTGCACCATGTCTCCGGCATCGATGCCTTTGAGCATATCGTGTCCCAGCCGAAAAACCAGAAGTACCATCTGGGGTACTTTGAGGGCAACATGGATCAGGTGCTGCAGGACGTGGAGACCAACCGCTCCGATGTGGGGGTGCTGTTCTTTACCAGCGACAGCCGCAGCACCATCATCAAGGCGTGCAACCGGCGGAACATCTTTTTCCAGCACATGAAGTACGATCTGCTGCACATCTACGTCCACAAGACCCACCCGCTGGCCGGACGCGGGAGCGTGACGCTGGCAGAGATCCAGCAGCACCCGTTCATCTCCTACGAGGAGTGTCATCCCTCGTCCGCCCGCTTTACGCCCACGCGGCGGCAGTGGGACCCGCAGCAGCAGATCATCTCGGTGTCTGACCGCGCCATGGCCTATTCGGTACTGGCGCTGGGCAGCGCGTATGTGACCGGTTCGGGGTATCTGACCCAGGAGGACTGCCGGCGATCTCTGGTCACGGCGCCCATCACGGATCTGGGGCAGATCGAGATCGGCTACATCTGCAACCCTGCCCGCGCCCTGTCGGAGTTGGCGCTGGAATACATCGAGTGGCTGAAGAAGATCACGGTGTGACGGAGAGGAGAGGAAAAGCCCTGAAGCCGTAAGGCTTCAGGGCTTTGTTGTGGCAAGAAAGAAAAATCCCACCCCGAATGAGGTGGGATCTGGTGCGCGGTACAGGACTCGAACCTGTGACCCCATGCACGTCAAGCATGTGCTCTACCAGCTGAGCTAACCGCGCAGACAACAATGGTATATTACCGCAAAGTACCGCGATTGTCAACACTTTTCTTGCCATGCCGCCGAAAATTTGTTATACTGGCGGCAAGACTACGCAAGGAGATGGTGCTACATGGAAAAGATCGCACTGGTGACGGGCTCCTCCCGCGGCATCGGACGCGCCGCGGTGCGGAAGCTGGCAGCGGCGGGCTACGCCGTCTGCATCAACTATCGGGAACGGCAGGACTGTGCTGACGCGCTGGTGGAGGAGCTGGCGGCGGCGGGGCAGCGGGCCATGGCCGTGCAGGCCGACGTGTCCGTCCGGCAGCAGGTCAACGACATGGTGCGGCGGGTGGAGGACGCCTTCGGTCCCGTGTCGCTGCTGGTGAACAACGCCGGTGTGGCGGGACAGGCGCTGTTTCAGGACATCAGCGACGAGCTGTGGCACCGATACTTCTCCGTCAACGTGGATGGCGCGTTCCACACCATCCAGGCCGTGCTGCCCCGGATGCTGCATGAGCACGAGGGCTGCATCGTCAATATCTCCTCCATCTGGGGGCTGCGCGGCGCCAGCTGCGAGGTGACGTATGCCGCCACCAAGGCGGCGCTGATCGGGTTGACCCGTTCACTGGCGGCGGAGCTGGCGCCCTCCGGCATCCGCGTCAACTGCGTGGCGCCCGGTGTTATCCGCACCGATATGCTGAACGCCCTGCCGCCCGCGGTGCTGCCGCAGCTGGCGGAGGAGACGCCGCTGGGACGGCTGGGCACGCCGGAGGACATCGCCGAGGCGGTGGCATTCCTGGCGGACCAACGGGCGTCCTTCATCACGGGACAGGTGCTTACCGTCGACGGCGGCTTCATTTTGTAATTCACAACAATGCAAAGGCGTACGGCTTGGCCGTGCGCCTTTTTCTTTACATATGCTGCTGGGGCAGGGGCTGGCCGTGGATCATGACGCGGCCGAAGCAGGTGAGGCTGCGGCCGCTGTCGCGGTGGAACGTTACGTCCATATCGGCCCGGGCGCGGTTCAGAGAGAACAGATAGACCATGCCGAAGCCATCGCGGTAATACTGCTTGCACAGCATGTCGCCGTCCACGCAGAAGATGCCTACGTCGCCGTTCTGCAGGGGATCGTGATTCACGTAGACCACGTCGCCGTCGGCGATCTGGGGCATCATGGAGTCACCCTGGATGCGGACGGCGAGCTCTGCTCCGGGGGGCACGTCACCTTCCACGGGGACGAGGGTATAGTCCTCGCCGAATACAGGGGCGGCAAAGCCTGCCGCCGCCGGAGACTGGTACAGCGGGATGGTGCGCCGCTCCTGACGGGGACGGAGCCGCTGCTCCTCTGCCACCATGATGTCCAGTGCGTCCACCAGCGTGTGGACCGTCTGACGACCGGACAGCGGCAGGCGGCGGTATTTCTCCAGCAGCTTCCGCTCCTCATCGGACTGGATGCCGCCAATGTGGCGGAAGCTGCCGCGGTACAGGTAGTTGGGGTCCACCTCCAGCGCGTCAAACAGCCGCAGCAGTACCTCCTCCTTAGGGGCGCTGACGCCGGTCTCGTAGTTGCCCACCGCTGAGGGGGAAACGCCCAGGCGGGCGGCCAGCTCCGTGCGGCTCAGGCCCAGTTCCTTCCGCCGCTTCTGCAGCTGCTCACAAAAACTCATGGGAAACGCCTCCTCGCCAGATTTCGACAAATTCTGTCCCTATCCTAACCCAGATCCTTGGTTTTGTCAATCTATTTTAACAAGAAACTTGAGAAAATAGACTTGACATTACAAGATTCTTGTGATACGCTGTACAAGTCAACAAGAAAACTGGTTTTCGAAATAGAGGAGAACCGCTGCGCCGTGACGGGCGCAGCGGTATTGGGAGGGGAAAATAAAAATACCGACCGCTCAGATGCGCAATCGGTATTTTTGACGAGGATGGTGGATTTACCCCTGCGGGGCATAAACTCCGACTCCACCTATCCCCACCAAAAAAATATCCCCGCCGGTCAAACGACCGTCGGGAATATTTGGTGGGGGATGGTGGATTTACCCCTGCGGGGCATAAACTTCGACTCCACCTATCCCCACCAAATAAAAAGTACCAACCACCTGACGGTGATCGGTACTTTTTGGTGGGGGATGGTGGATTCGAACCACCGAAGGCGTTGCCAGCAGATTTACAGTCTGTCCCCTTTGGCCACTCGGGAAATCCCCCATATTCACTTGGAGCTGGTGGACGGATTCGAACCCCCGACCTGCTGATTACAAATCAGCTGCTCTACCAGCTGAGCTACACCAGCATCTCCATCAGCGCAGTTTATTCTAACAGAACTTTCGGGGTTTGTCAACACATTTTTTACGCAAGAAATGAAGGAGAGTGATCGCGCGTGAAACTTGCCGAACTGTCACCGCTGTATGAGGACAGCGCCCAGCGCATCCAGAGGCGCATGGAGCAGCTGCGGCTGGACCTCCGGACCGCCGACGATCCGGACAGCGCCCGCCAACTGCGCCGCCGTTTGACAGAGCTGCAGCCCATGCTGCGCCAGTGCCGCCAGCTGGCACGGCTGACGGCCCATTACTACGACAGGAGTGACCGGAGTTATGATCCATTCCGCCTTTGATCCCATGGACATCGCCGGCCTGCACCAGTGGATGCAGCAGCAGGCCGGCGACAACAGCCAGCGGCGGCAGCGGCTGCTGCACAACCTGTCCCGTGCTATGACGGAGGAATTAACACCCCGCCAGCAGGAGATGCTGCATCTGTACTACTACGAAAAGCTGAATATGGCCCAGATCGCGGGGCGTCTGGGGGTCAACAAGTCCACCGTGTCCCGCACCTTGTGCCGTGCGCGGCACAGATTGCATCACATCTTGCAATATAGCCTGTAATTTTCAAAAATATCCCTTGACTTTGCAGGCTCTCGTGCATATAATGCCTTTTGTTACCGGAGAGGAGGGAACAAAGTGTCCGTCTATAATAAGATCCTGCATGAGCGCGGGCTGCGCCTGCTGGGCGGCATCGTGGGCGCCGCCATCATGGCGTCGGCCATCAACCTGTTCATCGTGCCTCAGGGCTTCTACGCAGGCGGCGCCTACGGTCTGTGCCAGGTGATCCGTACCCTGCTGGTGACGCGGGCGGGGGTGAATGTGCCCTTCGATCTGGCGGGCCTGCTGTACCTGCTGGCGAATCTGCCCATGTTCTATCTGGCCTATCGGGGACTGGGGCGAACGTTTTTCGTCAAGGCCACCATCGTCACCGTGTGCAACTCCATCTTTTCGGCGCTGATCCCCTCCCCCGCCGTGCCCATCATCGCAGACCCGCTGACCAGCTGCCTTATCGGCGGCCTGGGCGTGGGCTTCGCCGCGGGGCTGGTGCTGAGCTGCGGCTGTTCCACCGGTGGTCTGGACATTCTGGGATTGTACCTCAGCAAGAAGAATCCCAAGTTCACCGTGGGCCGGTTCTGCATCTGCTTCAACGTATGTCTGTACACGCTGTGCCTGTTCCTGTTCAACGCCACCACGGCCATCTACTCCGCTATCTACAATATCCTGAGCAACCTGTTTCTGGATAAGCTGCACCAGCAGAACGTCAACGTGGAGATGCTGATCTTCACCAAGAAGAATAATCCGGAGCTGGTCCGCTTCATCATCGAAAAGCTGGACCGCGGCGTGACGTACTGGACGGCCCACGGCGCCTATACCGGCGACGAGGTACAGGTGCTGTGCGTGTGCCTGAGCAAGTACGAGATCGGCACGCTGCAGCAGGTGATGCAGGAGATGGATCCCAAGGCGTTCTTCATCGTGCAGGAGGGCGTCCACACCGGCGGCAACTACCGGCGGCATCTGAACTGACGCAGCATACGAAAAGGCTTCCATCTGGCAGATGGGAGCCTTTTTTGCATGGAGGAAAGCGCCGAAGCGCCGCCTGCTGCGGAAGAAGCGAGGCGATTTCGGGGAAGTGTCCCGACTGCCAGCCGCGGCAGCGGCTGGGAGCCGGCTGACACGACGGTGAGCGCCGGGGAGAAAGCGAAAAAGATCACCACCCAAATGGGTGGTGATTTATGTGATTGTCCACAGGTTTTGTTGTCTGCACTCCCGCACATCGCAAGGAAGGGGGAGTGTGAGGGGGGAACCTTTGACGGGTTCCCCCACTCGCGTTTAATCACCCGCCCGCAGGCGACCACTTTTGCGCAGCAAAAGTGCTGCTCCAAAAAGAAACACCATCCTGACGGATGGTGTTTCTTTTTGGAGCGGGCGACGAGGAAAGCGCCGAGGAGCACGCGAAAAAAATCACCACCCAAATGGGTGGTGACTTATGGAGCGGGCGACGAGGCTCGAACTCGCTACCTCGACCTTGGCAAGGTCGCGCTCTACCAGATGAGCTACGCCCGCAAACGCAAGGTTGATTATAGCGTATAAGCGCCGGTTTGTCAACCCTGCATTTTCTGTTTTTCCGTTTTCTTCGGATGTGGTCCGCTCAGTGTACCAGCAGGATCTCCACCAGACCCACGCTGTCCCGATCCGGATAGAAGCGCACCAGCCAGTCCGCTCCGCCTGCGGAGCTCTCCACCTCACGGATCAGCCGCTCGATGTCGGCGGCGGAGCTGTCGGTGCTGCTGAACTGCACCACCAGCTCCGTCAGACCCTCCTCCTGGGCCTGAGCCAGCAGGTCCCGCAGGGCCGAGGTATTGGTGACGTGGGCGATGCTTGCCATCTGCTGGGCAGTGCAGCGGTAGCTGATGGTGACGGTGATCTCGCTGTAATTGCGGGCGGAGTCGTCCAGCGTGTATTGCAGGTACTCCACGGCGTAAGAGCCCAGGGGCGTGTCATGCTCCACCTCGCGGCAGGCCATCTCCGCCGCGTCCGTGGCGTCCAGGCCCTCCCCTCCATAGTACAGGCGGATGGTGCCCTCCTCTGTGTGGTTGCCCACCAGAAGGAGAATGTCGTTTACCAGATCCTGATAGGTGTCGGCCTGCAGCACGCCGCGGCCGCTGCCCTCATAATAGGAGGAGCTGTGGTCCTTGACCTCGTACCACTCCCGCTGGAGAAAGCTGCCGCAGCCCGTCAGGCACAGCAGCACCGCCAGCAGCAGCGGCAGCGCTCTTTTCTTCATGGGATATCCTCCTTTCCGGCGTTTTACAGAAGCTCCAGCTGCTTTTCCTCACTGTCCTCCGGCCGCAGCAGGGCGCCGGCGGCGGGGATGGTGCGGGTACGGTAGCGGGCCTGGTTGGTGATGCCGGTGTCGGCCACATCGGCCAGCCGCTCCAGATGGTATTTGGGCTTGATATTCATGACCTGCACACCCTGGGTGCCGCGGGTGGTCTTGGGCGCCAGCAGTGCCGTGTGTACCAGCAGGGCCCGGGGCTCATTGGTCAGCAGCGCCAGCTCGCGATCCTCCGTCAGGGGCAGGATCTGTACCAGCGGGAACTTTTCGCAGTAGGCGCCGGTGAGCTTGCGGCGGTTGGAGGTGGTGGCGTAGGCGCTGAGGCTGACGCGGGCCACGCGGCCGTTCTCAAAGGCGAACAGCAGGCTGCCGCTGTAATCCCCGGGCAGGCACAGGAAGATCACATTCTCCCCTGCATCCAGCCCCAGCTTGGCGGGCAGATAGTCGCCCAGCAGCGAGGCTTTCGTCTCGCCGAACTCGCTGGCGCGGGTCTTGTAGACCTGCTGCCTGTCGGTGAAGAACATCAGCTCCGTGTTGTTGGTGGCCTCGAAGTACTGGCTGGGGCCGTCGCCCTCCTTGTACTTCTGGTCGCCGGACATCCGCAGGGACTGGGGCGTGATCTTCTTGAAATAGCCCTCACGGCTGAGGAACAGGTGGACGGGATAGTCCTCCGGCGCGTCCTCCGCCGGCTCCTCCGGCAGCTCGTGGCTGTATACGATCTCAGTGCGGCGGGGCACGGCGTACTTCTTCCGCACCTCTGTCAGTTCGTCGATGATGATACGGCGGATGCGCCCGGGCTTGGCCAGCGTGTCCTCCAGATCGTCGATCTCATCGGCCAGCGCCGCCGTCTCCTGCACCCGCTTGAGGATGTACTCCTTATTGATATTGCGGAGCTTGATCTCCGCCACGTACTCCGCCTGCACCTGGTCGATGCCGAAGCCGATCATCAGGTTGGGGATGACCTCGGATTCTTCCTCTGTCTCGCGGATGATCCGGATGGCCTTGTCGATGTCCAGCAGGATGCGCTTCAGGCCCTGCAGCAGGTGGAGCTTTTCCTTCTTTTTGCTGAGGATATAGTACACGCGGCGCTTGACGCAGTCGGTGCGCCACGCTGTCCACTCGGTGAGGATCTCCCCCACCCCCATGACCCGGGGCATACCGGCGATGAGGATGTTGAAGTTGCAGCTTACCGTGTCCTGCAAGGGCGTCAGGCGGAACAGCTTGGCCATCAGCTTGTCGGGGTCCACGCCCCGCTTCAGGTCGATGGCCAGCTTCAGGCCGCTGAGGTCCGTCTCGTCCCGCATGTCACTGATCTCCTTGACCTTGCCGGCCTTCACCAGCTCCGCCACCTTGTCCAGAATGACCTCGATGGTGGTGGAATAAGGGATCTCGTAGACCTCGATGACGTTCTCGCTCTTGTCATAGCGCCAGCGGGCGCGGACCTTCAGGCCGCCGCGTCCCGTGGCGTAGATGCTGCGCAGGTCATCGCCATCGCAGATGATCTGGCCGCCGGTGGGAAAGTCCGGCGCCAGCAGCGTGGAGGAGATGTCGTGGTCGGGATTTTTCAGAAAGGCGATGGTGGTGTCGCACACCTCGCCCAGATTGAAGCCACAGATCTGGCTGGCCATGCCCACGGCGATGCCCTGATTGGCGGACACCAGCACGTTGGGATACGTGGTGGGCAGCAGCGACGGCTCCTTCATGGTGTTGTCGTAGTTGTCCACAAAGTCCACGGCGTCGCAGTCCAGATCCCGGAACAGCTCGGCGCAGATGGGCGCCAGCTTGGCCTCGGTATAGCGGCTGGCGGCGTAGGCCATGTCCCGGGAGTACACCTTGCCGAAGTTGCCCTTGCTGTCCACAAAGGGGTGCAGCAGGGATTCGTTGCCCTTGGCCAGACGCACCATGGTCTCGTAGATGGCCTGGTCGCCGTGGGGATTCAGGCGCATGGTCTGGCCCACGATGTTGGCGGACTTGGTGCGTCCGCCGGTGAGCAGGCCCATCTTGTACATGGTATACAGCAGCTTGCGGTGGGAGGGCTTGAAGCCGTCGATCTCCGGTATGGCGCGGCTGACGATGACCGACATGGCGTAGGGCATATAGTTCTCGTCCAGCGTACGGGTGATGGGCTGCTCCACCACCGCGCCCCGCAGGCCCATCACGTTGGGGTCGGCGGGACGGTGGACGGTTTTTTCTTCCGTTTTCTTCTTTGCCATCAGGGTTCCTTTCTCAGCTGACGTCGATCATGTCCAGGTAGCGGCAGCCGTTTTCCGCGATATAGTCCTTGCGGCCGGACAGGTTGTCGCCCAGCAGCAGGTCAAAGACGCGGGCCGTCTCCTCAGCGTCCTCCGGCAGCACGCGGATGAGCCGCCGTGTCTCGGGGTTCATGGTGGTCATCCACATCATCTCCGGATCGTTTTCGCCCAGTCCCTTGGAGCGCTGGACGTTCACCTTCTTACCGGACAGCTCCTTGAGGATGTCCGCCTTCTCCCGCTCGGAGTAGGCGAACCACGTCTTTTCGCCGCCCTTTTCCCTGCAGGTGATCTCAAACAGCGGCGTCTCCGCGATGTAGACGTAGCCCTCCCGGATCAGGGTGGGGCACAGGCGGTACAGCATGGTCAGGATCAGCGTGCGGATCTGGAAGCCGTCCACATCGCCATCGGTGCAGATGACCACCTTGCTCCACCGCAGGTTGCTCAGGTCGAACTGGTTCAGATCCTTCACCGCTTTGCCGCTGACCTCCACGCCGCAGCCCAGCACCTTCATCAGGTCGGTAATGACGTCACTTTTGAAGATGCGGGGATAATCGGCCTTCAGACAGTTCAAAATCTTGCCGCGGACGGGCATCAGGCCCTGGAACTCCGCGTCGCGGCTCTGCTTGCAGGCGCCCAGTGCGGAGTCGCCCTCCACGATGTAGATCTCCCGGCGCTCCACGTCCTTGGTGCGGCAGTCCACGAATTTCTGGACGCGGTTGGCAATGTCGATCTTCTCCGTCAGCTTTTTCTTCTGGTTGATGCGGGTGCGCTCCGCCGTTTCGCGGCTGCGCTTGTTGATGAGCACCTGAGCTGCGATCTTCTCCGCCGCCTCCTTGTTCTCAATGAAGTAGATCTCCATGCGGCTGCGGAGGAATTCGGTCATGGCCTCCTGAATGAACTTGTTGGTGATGGCCTTCTTGGTCTGGTTCTCATAGCTGGTCTGGGTGGAGAAGTTGTTGCTCACCAAAATGAGGCAGTCCTGTACGTCGGGAAACGTGATCTTCGATTCGCCTCTGGTGTATTTGTTGTTGTCCCGCAGGTATTTATCGATGGCGGACACCATGGCCGAGCGGGTGGCCTTCTCCGGACTGCCGCCGTGCTCCAGAAAGCTGGAGTTGTGGTAGTGCTCGCATAGGGCCACGCGGTTGGAAAAGCACAGTGCCACGCTGAGCTTCACCTTGTACTCCGGCTTGTCCGCGCGGTCGCGGCCACGGCGCTCCGCCTCCCAGAACACCGGCTCTGTCAGGGAGTCCTCCCCCGCCAGCTCGCGGATATAGTCGGCGATGCCGTTTTCATACAGAAATTCCTGGGTCTCAAATTTCCCGGGGGCCGTCTCATTGCGCAGACGGAACGTGACGCCGGCGTTCACCACAGCCTGCCGCTTCATCACGTCCTGATAGTATTCCAGCGGCACGGCGATGTCGGTAAACACCTCCAGATCCGGCAGCCAGCGAATGGTGGTGCCGGTCCGCTTTTTATTGGTGGTCAGCTCCGTGCTCTCCAGCTGGCCCACGATCTCGCCCCGCTCGAAGTGCAGGCGGTACTCCCGGCCCTCGCGCCACACGGTGACGTCCATGTAGCGGGAGGCGTACTGGGTGGCGCAGGAGCCAAGGCCGTTGAGGCCCAGAGAGAACTCGTAATTCTCACTGTTCTCGTTGTCGTACTTGCCGCCGGCGTACAGCTCGCAGAACACCAGCTCCCAGTTGTAGCGCCCCTCCTTCTCGTTCCAGTCCACGGGGCAGCCGCGGCCCATATCCTCCACCTGTACCGACCGGTCCAGAAAGCGGGTGACGGTGATGAGCTTTCCGTGGCCGCCGCGGGCCTCGTCGATGGCGTTGGACAGGATCTCAAACACCGCGTGCTCGCAGCCCTCCAGCCCGTCGGAGCCAAAAATAACACCGGGCCGTTTCCGGACCCGATCCGCGCCCTTGAGACTGGAGATACTCTCGTTGTCGTATACGTTTTTCTTTGCCATATTATTCCTCCGGCATACACCGAGCCAATCGTTTTCTGTTATTCTACCGTATTTTTCCCGTCAATGCAAGTCTCGCCGCCGCGGTATGCGCCGCACTTCGTCTAAAAGATCCTCCGACCCAAAAAGGTTTACAGATTCCCACAAAAAATAACAGGAGCGCAACTGGGAAAACCCTTGGTGGAAAAAGGCTTTCCACAGTTTCCACATGGTTTTCCACAACTGTTATGTCAACACAAAATCGGTAAAAAAGTGCGCAAAACCGTGGGATTTACCATAATTGCCGGAGAAATCACCATTTTCTGGTTTTCCGGCGGAATGGGTATTGTTTCCCCTGTTTCCCACAGTTTCCCGCACTTTTCGACAGGGCCTCTTTTCCCCACGACATTGGCCGCAGGAGAATGTGCCGCGGCAAGCGAAAGGACCGCCAACAGGCGGTCCTTTCGGAAAAACCGGATAAACGGACTTACTTGATGGGCTCGCCGGCGGCTTCCTTGGCGGCGATTTCCTTCATGGCGTCCTTGTGGCTCAGGTTCACGCGGCCCTTCTCGTCGATCTCCGTGACCTTGACCCACATCATGTCGCCGATCTTGCAGGCATCCTCCACCTTCTCGATGCGGTGGTCAGCCAGCTTGGAGATGTGTACCAGACCATCCTTGCCGGGAGCCAGCTCCACGAAAGCGCCGAAGGTCATCAGGCGCACCACGCGGCCGTAGTACAGCTGACCCACCTCGGGCACGAACACGATGTCGTCAATGCACTTCTTGGCGATGGCGCAGCTCTCCGCGTCAGGGGAGGCGATGTGGATGGTGCCGTCGTCGTCGATGTCGATCTTGGCGCCGGACTCGGCCACGATCTTCTGGATGACGGAGCCGCCCTTGCCGATGACGTCGCGGATCTTATCGGGATCAATGTGCATGGTCAGAATCTTGGGCGCGTACTTGCTCACCTCGGCGCGGGGCTCGGCGATGCAGGGCAGCATCACCTGATCCAGGATCTGCACACGGGCGTCGTAGGTGATATCCAGCGCGTTCTTGATGATCTCCATGGTCAGACCGTCATTCTTCAGGTCCATCTGGATGGCGGTGATGCCCTTCTTGGTGCCGGCCACCTTGAAGTCCATCTCGCCGTGGAAGTCCTCCACGCCCTGGATGTCGATGAAGGTGGTGAAGCTGCCGTCGTCGTCCTGGATCAGGCCGCAGGAGATGCCGGCCACAGGGGCCTTGATGGGCACGCCGGCGTCCATCAGGGCCAGCGTGGAGCCGCAGATGGAGCCCTGAGACGTGGAGCCGTTGGAGGAAACCACCTCGGACACCACGCGGATGGCGTAGGGGAACTCCTCCACCGGAGGAATGACGGGCAGCAGAGCGCGCTCAGCCAGCGCGCCGTGGCCGATCTCGCGGCGGCCGGGGCTGCGGGCAGGCTTGGCCTCGCCCACGGAGTAGCCGGGGAAGTTGTAGTGGTGCATGTAGCGCTTCTCCGTCTCCTCCCAGATGGTATCCAGCTTCTGGTTGGCGGACAGGGTATCCAGCGTGGCCACGCTCAGCACCTGGGTCTGGCCGCGGGTGAACAGGCCGGAGCCGTGGACGCGGGGCAGCACGCCCACCTCGGCGTCCAGCGGGCGGATCTCGTTCTTCTGGCGGCCGTCCACGCGGTGGCCCTCCAGCAGCCAGGCCTTCACGATCTTCTTCTGGAACTTGTAGGTGATCTCGTCCAGATACTGATCCATGTTGGGATAATCCTCCAGGAACAGCTCGTGCCACTTCTCGATCAGCTGGTTCCAGCGGGCCTCGCGGACGTTCTTGTCGTCGGTATCCATGGCGGCCTTGGCATCGTCCATGGTGGCGGCCACGATCTTGTCGAACAGCTCCTGATCGAAGTCGGCGTGGGGGTAGTCGAATTTGGGCTTGCCGATCTCGGACACCATCTGGTTGATGAGGGCGATCTGCTTCTGGTTCTCCTCGTGAGCGGAGCGGATGGCCTCGAACATGACATCGTTGTGCACCTCGTTGGCGCCGGCCTCGATCATGACCACCTTCTTGGCGGTGGACACCACGGTGACGTCCAGATCGCTGACCTTACGCTGCTCGGCGTCGGGGTTAAAGACCAGCTTGCCGTCCACCAGACCCACCTTCAGGGCGGCCACAGGGCCGTTCCAGGGGATGTCGGAGATAGCCAGGGCGGCGGAGGTGCCGATGAGGGCGGCGATCTCCGGAGAGCAGTCGTGATCCACCGCCATGACGGTACACATCACGGACACATCGTTGCGGAAGTCGTAGGGGAACAGGGGGCGGATGGGGCGGTCGATGACGCGGCTGGTCAGGATGCCCTTCTCCCCGGGACGGCCCTCGCGGCGGTTGAAGCTGCCGGGGATGCGGCCCACGGAGTACATCTTCTCCTCAAAGTCCACGCTCAGGGGGAAGAAGTCGATACCGTCACGGGGACGGGGCGCGGCGGTGACGCAGCACAGCACGCGGGTATCGCCGTAGCCCACCATGACGGCGGCGTTGGCCAGCTCGGCCAGCTTGCCCACCTCCAGCGTGAGGGGACGGCCTGCCAGATCCATGGTGTACTTGTGATAGTGGGGGAATTGACGCTTGGTGATGATCGTTGACATGACATTTCTCCTTTTTTGTGAATTAGCATCCTGTACCGCGATCCGTCGCCGTTAGCACTTGAAAATGCCCCGAAGCCGCCGGTTTCGACGCATTTTCAACTGCTAAGGGTGAGGATACAGACTGGTACAGAATGTGAAAGAAGGGTGATGCGCGCACGCACATCACCCTGTTTCAACTTACTTACGCAGACCCAGCTTGGCGATCAGGGCACGATAACGCTCGATGTCCTTCTTGGCCAGATAGTCCAGCAGACGGCGGCGCTTACCGATCATCATCTGCATACCGCGGCGGCTGTGGAAGTCGTGGGGATGCACCTTCAGGTGAGCGGTCAGCTGGTTGATGCGCTCGGTCAGGATAGCGACCTGCACTTCGGGGGAGCCGGTGTCGGTCTCGTGGGTACGGTTGGCCTCGATAATGGAGGTCTTCTGGTCTTTCAGCATCATAGTTGTGTTTCCACCTTTCTTGAATTACGCCCGCATCCTGAGCCGTGGGAGAGATGGATCGCTCCGCGCAGCTAAGGCAAGGGGCAGTGCGACATAGTCGCGTACCCTGAAATGCTACCATAAAAAAACCGGTTTGTAAAGTGGATTTTTCCGTAAAATCGCATTTGTTCACGTTTTGTTCTTCACTTTTTCAGGGGGAACTGTTATACTGTCGGGGTCCCAGAACAGAAAGGGGAGAATTTTTCCAATGAAACGCTATGTATCCATCATCGCGCTGCTGCTGACGGCGGCGCTTTTGACCGCCTGCGGCAGCGGCGCGGACACCCAGAGCGAGGAGGCGGACGCCGCCGTCCAGACGGCTCTGCCGCCGGAGGGCATCACGGCGCTGGTGCTGTCCGACGACAGCCAGGTGCTGCGGTTCAGCCGCGAGGACGAGACTTGGTACTGGCAGGACGACACCACCTTCCCGCTGGATCAGGAGGCCATGCCGGCGCTGGTAGAGGCGGCTGCCGCCATGACGGCGGCCTCGCCAGTGCGGGTGGCGGAGGAGGATCTGGCCGACTACGGGCTGGATGACACACAGATCACGCTGGCCGTCACGGCGGACGGCGAGACCCTGACCTTCGCCCGGGGCGATCAGGCGGAGTCCGGCGACTGGTACATGCGCTGCGCCGAGGACGGCACCGTGCGTCTGGTGTCCGATAACGCCGTGAAGATCTTCCAGCTGCTGGACGGCAGCATCTACGACATGGCGGCGCTGCCGGTGCTGCCGGTCATTACCGGGGAGAACCTGCTGTCCGCCGCGGTACAGGGCGGGGAGAACGTCCTGGTCAACATCCGCGTGGTGGACGGCGTGCGCAAGGTGGGCAGCCGCGATGTCACGGAGGCCACCGCCGCGCTGGTGGAGGAGCTGGGCCGGTTGTCCGTCACCGCCTGCGTGGACTATGATCCCGCCGAGGGCGCCGCTGCTATCTGCGGGCTGGATGCGCCGGACGCTCAGGCGCTGGTGACCTATACCAACGAGCTGGGCACCGAGTCCACCCTGACGCTGACTGTGGGTCTGCCCGATGGCAGCGGCGGCCGCTACGTCACCGTCAACGACGATCCCACCATCTACCGCATGGAGGAGACGTCGCTGGTGCAGTTGCTGACGCTGGCGGAGACCGGCCTGAACTGAAGAGATCCAGGGATACCCCCATGCGTCAGCATGGGGGTATCCTTTCGGCCGCATTTCAGCCGAATAGGCGCCGGCAGGACCGCGTGCCTTCCCATGCGGAGCCGGCCTTGCAAAACGCACCCTTTTGTGGTATAAATCAAGGCGAAAAAGGAGGGCTGCCTGTGCGTATTCTGATCGTGGAGGATGAAAAGCGTCTGGCGGACACGCTGGCGGAGCTGCTGCACCGGCGGGGCTACGCCGTGGATGTCAGCTATGACGGCGTGTCCGGTCTGGACAACGCCCGCAGCGGCATTTACGATCTGGTGCTGCTGGACGCCATGCTGCCGGAGCTGGACGGCTTTTCCCTGCTGCAGCAGCTCCGCGCCGGCGGCGAGACGGTGCCGGTGCTGATGCTGACGGCCCGCAGCGATCTCAGCGATCGGGTGCGGGGTCTGGACTGCGGCGCGGACTACTACCTGACCAAGCCCTTTGAGACGGAGGAGCTGCTGGCCTGCATCCGCTCCCTGCTGCGGCGGGGCGGCGAGACGGCGGACAGCGGCGCCACCGTCTTCGGGGACCTGCATCTCCAGCAGTCCACGTTTCTGCTGTCCTGCGGCGACCGGTCCGTCCGGCTGAGCCGTCGGGAGTACGACCTCATGGAACTGCTGATGAAAAACGGCAGCCAGATCGTATCCAAGGAGCAGCTGATCTTAAAGGTATGGGGCTACGACTCCGCCGCCGAGGATAATAATGTGGAGGTCTACATCTCCTTCCTGCGGCGGAAGCTGGCCCATCTGCGCTCCCGCGTACAGATCAGAACACTGCGCATGGTGGGCTACTGCCTGGAGGAGGCGGTATCATGATCCGCCGTCTCCGTTGGAAGGTGGTGGGCCTGAACATGGGTATGGTGTTCTGCGTACTGCTGGCCGTGTTCGCCGCCGTGTTCTTCTTTGCCCGCTCCGCCCTGTCCCGCAGCGTCCGGCAGCAGATGGAGGAGGCCGTCCGGACCGGCGTTTACGACCTGTCCCAGCCGGACGGGTCCACCCTGCCCTGCTTCGTGGCGGAGGTCTACGCCAGCGGCACCGTCCGCGTCTCCGGCAACGGCTACTACGACCTGACGGACAAGTCAGCGCTGGCGGACATCGTCACCGCCGCCCTGTCGGCTCAGGAGGACGAGGGCGTGCTGGCGGACTACCACCTGCGCTATCTGCGGAGCGTGGGGCTCCTGTCCACCCGCATCGCCTTTACCGACAGCACGCTGGAGCAGGCCACCCTCCGCGGCCTGCTGACCGGCAGCCTGCTCATCGGATTTGTGGCGCTGGCGGTGCTGTTCGCCTGCAGCTATGTGCTCAGCGGTGCGGTGACGCGGCCGGTGGCCCGTGCGTGGCAGCAGCAGAAGCAGTTCCTGTCCGATGCCAGCCATGAGCTGAAAACGCCCCTGACGGTGGTGCTGTCCTCGGCGGAGCTGCTGGACCAGTCCGCGTTGCCGGAGCAGAAGCAGTATGTGGATAACATCCGCGCCGAGTCCCACCGCATGAAGCGGCTGGTGGAGGATATGCTGACCCTGTCCCGGGTGGAGCGCAGCGGCGCGCACCTGCCGGACGCGGCGGCAGACCTTTCCGACATCGCGGCGGACGCCGCCCTGCGGTTCGAACCGGTGGCCTTCGAGGCAGGCCATACCCTGTCCTACGACATCGCGCCGGACCTGACGGTGCGGGGCGACGGGGAGAAACTGGCTCAGGCGGTGGCCGTCCTGCTGGACAACGCCATCAAGTACGCCGCGCCCCACACGGAGATCCGGCTGGACGCCCTGCGGCAGGGCCGGAACGCCTGTGTACAGGTGGAGAACCGGGGCGCAGACATCCCCGCCGACAAGCTGCCTCATATCTTCGACCGGTTCTATCGGGCCGACGAGTCCCGTACCGGCGGCGACAGCTTCGGCCTGGGCCTGCCCATCGCCAAGGCCATCGCGGAGGCCCACCACGGCGCCATCCGCTGCGACAGCAGCGGCGGCATTACCCGCTTTACCATCACCCTCCCCTGCCAGCAGGGAAAATAGAAAGGCGAAACCATGTTTGACACCATTCTCCGCGGCGGCACGGTGATCGACGGCACCGGCCGTCCCGCCTTCCCCGCCGACGTAGGCATTACCGGCGGGACCATCACCGCTGTCGGCGACCTGTCCGCCGCCGCGGCGGGCCGTACTATGGATGTCGCCGGCCGCACCGTGACCCCGGGCTTCATTGACATCCACCGCCACGCCGACGCCGCAGCCTTTCGCCCCGATTACGGCTCATTGGAGCTGCGGCAGGGCCTGACCACCATCGTCAACGGCAACTGCGGCCTGTCCGCCGCCCCCTTCGGGCCGGACCACGCCGACGCTATCCGCGCCTACCTGCGGCCCATCACCGGCGATATACCGGATACCCTGCCCTCGGCGTCTCTGGCCGCCTATCTGGCAGCGCTGCGGGACCTGCCTCTGCACACCGGCATGCTGGTGGGCGCGGGCATTCTGCGGGCGGACGCCGCCGGCTACGAGCTGGAGCATCTGGACGAAGCGCACTACCGCGCCATCCACCGCGCCATGGAGCGTGCTCTGGGCGACGGCGCACTGGGCGTATCGCTGGGACTTGGCTACGCACCGGAGTGCTTCTACACCACGGAGGAGCTGATCCATACGCTGGAGCCCCTGCGGGGGCAGGACATCCCCCTCACCGTCCATATGCGGCAGGAAGGCGCCGGTGTCTGCACCTCCGTGGAGGAGATGCTCACCGTGGCCCGCAGCCTCCGCATCCCCCTGCACATCAGCCACCTGAAGGCCATGGGGCGGGACAGCTGGGGCAAAAAGATCCCCCGTGCGCTGGCGCTTTTAGAGCAGGCGCGGCAGGAGGGACTGGACGTCAGCTGCGACGTCTACCCCTACACCGCCGGCTCCACCCAGCTGCTGCACATCCTGCCGCCGGAGTTTCTGGAGGGCGGCATGGACGCGGTGGTCCGCCGTCTGAGCGACCCCGCCGCCCGTCGGGAGCTGGCCCGGCGCATCGAAAGCGGCAGCGGGTTTGATGACATCGCCCGTCTGGCCGGCTGGGACGGCATCTACCTCACCAGTCTCCACTGCCCCGAGGATCACCCGTTCCTGGGCAAGAGCCTTGCCCAGATCGCGGCCCTGACGGGGCAGGACCCGCTGGACTGCTGCTGCGACCTGCTGGTGCGGGAGGACGGCCAGATCACCATGATCGACTTCATGGCGTCGGAGGAGGACATCATCGCCATCCTGCAAAGTGACCTGTCCAACCTGATCTCCGACTCCACCTATCCCACGGAGGGCATGCCCCACCCGCGGGTCTACGGCACGTTCCCCCGGCTCATCCAGCACTTTGTCATGAAAAAACATGCCCTGACGCTGGAGCAGGCGGTGCGGAAGATGACGGCTCTGCCCGCCCGGGCCCTGCGCCTGCGGCACAAGGGCATCATCGCGGAGGGTATGGACGCAGACCTCTGCGTCTTTGACCCCGCACAGCTGCGGGAAAACGGCGATTACCGGCGCCCCTGCCGGATGGCGTCCGGACTGGACGCCGTGCTGGTGGCGGGGCAGCCGGCGGTCATACACGATACACTCACCGGCGCACACGCCGGTACGGTCATCAGGAGGGAACTCATATGAGAACAGATATGCTGCATCAGCTGGAGGGCGTCGTCCGCCGCGCCGGCGACATCGTCCGCGAGGCCCATGACATCGAGCGGGCCACCATGGAAAAGCACGGCGCCGCCGACCTCGTCACCAAGTACGACGTGGCGGTGCAGGGCTTTCTGCAGCGGGAGCTGCTGGCTCTGCTGCCGGAGGCGGACTTTCTGGGCGAGGAGGGGGATCACACGACCCTGACCCGTCCGTGGACCTTCATCGTGGACCCCATCGACGGCACCACCAACTTCGTCCGCCGCCTGCATTACAGCGACATCTCCGTGGCGCTGGCTCAGGACGGCCAGACGCAGTACGCCGTGGTCTACGACCCCTTTGCCGACGAGCTGTTTTCCGCTCAGAAGGATGGCGGTGCGTTCTGCAACGGCCTGCCCATCCGGGTCAGTGAGCGGGACATGGCCCACGCCGTGTTCCTCTGCGGCTCCACCATCTACGACCGCAGCCTGACGGAGCAGAACTTCTCCCTGATCCGCCAGCTGTACGAAAAGGGGCTGGACTTCCGCCGCTTCGGCGCGGCGGCTCTGGACCTGTGCCAGGTGGCGGCGGGACGGGTGGAGGTGTTCGGCGAGTGCTGCCTGTCCCCCTGGGACTACGCTGCCGGCAGCCTGATCATCACGGAGGCCGGCGGTATCGTCACCGACTTCTCGGATACCGCGCCCAATGTACTGCGGCCCTCGTCGGTGTTCGCCAGCAACGCCAGGTGCCACAGCGTCCTCAAGGAGCTGGAACTGTAACGACGAAAGAGGGACGGCCCGCAGGGCCGTCCCTCTTATTTTCCATGGAAGCGCTTACAGGAACTTGTCCAGCTCCCGCTCCACCTCCGGCATCTTCTTCACCGTGGGGTTTTCGAGGCGCCAGCCGTCGCGGATGACCATGGACAGCCTGCGCAGGGCCGTCAGATCCGCCAGCGGGTCCGCAGGGCACACGATAAGGTCCGCGGCCTTCCCGGCCTCCACGGAGCCGGTAACGTCGGCAATGCCCGCCAGCTCCGCGTTCAGCAGCGTGGCGCTGTGCAGCGCGAAGGCGGGTGTCACGCCGCAGTACTTCACGAAGTAGCACAGCTCCCGCCACATGTCATAGTGGGTGATGTAGGGGCAGCCGGTGTCGGTGCCCAGTCCCACGGGGATACCCTCCGCCAGACACGCCTTGGCCAGCGCCACAATGCCCTCGAACACCACAAGGCCGTTGGCCTGCTGCTCGTAGGTGGCGTGGGAGATGCTGCGGTCAAACAGGGCGTAGGGCACGGCGGGGGAGATGGTGGATACCTGGAACGCACCCCGTTCCTTGAACAGCCGCAGGATATCCGCGTCCGGCCTGGCCCCGTGCTCGATAGAGTCCACGCCGTTTTCCAGCGCCACGCGGACGCCCTCGGGGCTCTCCACATGGGCCGCCACCTTCATGCCCAGAGCGTGGGCCTTATCGCAGGCGGCCTTCACCAGCGCCGGCTGCATCCGCAGCACCCCGGGCTCACCCACCACCTCGGCGTCCATGACGCCGCCGGTGATCATCAGCTTGATGAGGTCGGGCTTCTCCGCCGCGATCTTCTCCACGCAGGCCGCAGCCTCCTCCGGCGTGCGGGCCTCGTAGGCCAGGGAGCCCGCCATGTGGCCTCCGGGCACGGATACCGCCATGTTGGACGCCACCACGCGGGGGCTCAGGATGGCCCCTGCCGCCGCCTGATCGCGGATCATGGTGTCAAAATCCGCCACGCCGCCCACCGTGCGGATGGTGGTGACGCCGCTGAGCAGCTCCATCTTGGCGTAGCCCTCGCACAGGCGGATGCCCACGCGGCGCATCAGGCCGTTGGAGGTAATGAGCTTCACCAGCTTTTTGGGGTCGGAGGGCTTCTTTCTGGGCTTGCCGGAGGCTGGCAGGTGGACGTGCAGGTTGATGAGCCCGGGCAGCACGTACTGCCCGCCCAGATCCACCGTCTCGTACCCCGCGGGCGCCGCTCCATCGGTGACGGCGGCGATACGGCTGCCGTCCACGCAGATGACCTTCCCCGTCTGGGGTACCATATCACGGGTGCCGTCCAGCAGCACGCCGTTTACCAGCGCATAGCGTTTTTCGTTCTTATACATTGTCTCAGACCTCCTGAGAGTGAGATCCTGTTTCTTTTCCGGATACATTGGCCACGAATACGCACACCAGAATGATGGCCACACCCAGCATCTGCCACACGCTGAAGGGTTCCTTCAGCAGCACCACGCCCGCCAGCACAGACACCACCGTGGTGACGTTGGAAAAAAGTGATGTCTCCGACACGGACAGGTGGCTGTTGGCGAAATTCAGCAGTCCGTAGGCCATTACCGAGGACAAAAGCCCCAGATACAGCACTGCCAGCCAGAACTGCCCGTCCTGCAAGGGCTCCAGGATCATGGGGCTGGTCAGCCCTCCGGCGTGGAGCAGCGCCACGGGGATGAACACCACCATGCCTACCACGAACATGACGTAGGTCATCTCGAACGGGGTGAACAGCTTGGCGGCGCTGTGGCTGATGCCGTAGTACAGCGTGTCGCTGAGCATGGTCATCAGCAGGAACAGCATGCCCAGCGCCGAGACCATCACCGCCCCTCCGGCGGAGATCAGCGCCACACCGCCGATAGCGCACACGGCGCACAGTACCTGCTTCAGCGTCACCTTCTCGTGGAGCACCAGCACGTCCATCAGGATGCAGCACACCGGCACCGCCGCGATGATGGTGCCCGCCACCGCCGACGAGGTATACAGGATACCGTAGTTCTCGAAGATGAAGTAGGCCACCGGCTGCACGATGCCCAGAAGCAGCAGCTGATACACCGGCTTGCCCCGCAGGGAGAAGGTGAACAGCGGCCGCCCCCGCAGCTTTCCCACCAGCGCGTTGACCAGGATCACCAGCGTCATGGCCGCCACCGCCACGGTGAACCGCACCGCCAGCAGCACGGTGGGGGCCGCCTTCTCCAGCGCCAGCTTGGAGAACATGAAGCTCATGCCGAAGATGACGGCTGCGGTGATGGCCGCCAGCAGCGACAGCGTATGGATCCTTTTCTGTGTCATGACAAGCTCCTTTTGCCCGCGGTGTGCGGGATCTTAATGCCGCTCACTATACCATAAAAGTGAAAAAGATGCAAGATTTCCCGCCCCTCCGGTAAAAAATACGCCCGCCCGCGGGAAGCGGACGAGCGTACCGGCGACAGGGAGATGGTGCCGCCACGGGGGGAGGTGAAACCTGAAAAAACGGAAAAGACTTACTTGCCGGTGGCTTTGCTGACGATGCCGACTACCACAAGAAGACCGGCCAGAGCGGCCATCACGAAACTCGGACCCATGCTTCAGCGCCTCCTTTCTGCGGTTTTTCTTAACGTGTCTTTAATGTACCACAAGTGCGGGAATTTGTAAAACGCATCATAATCATCAAAACCATGAAAAAAACTTTGCACCGGGTCGACGGATATGCTATACTTGCATCGGGAAAGGAGCGTGCGCCCATGAGCGTTGCGAAATATCAGGTATTCCTCAAGACCGTGGAGTGCGGCAGCTTCACTGCCGCGGCGCGGGAGATGAACTTTACCCAGTCCGGCGTCAGCCACGCCATCGGCTCATTGGAGGAGGAGCTGGGTGTGCCCCTGCTGATCCGCAGCCACGGCGGCGTCACCCCCACGGCGGACGGACGGGCGCTGCTGCCCTACTTCGAGAAGATGTGCGCCATGCAGCACCAGCTGGAGCAGCAGGCCGCCGACCTGCGGGGCCTGGAGACAGGTCTTGTCAAGGTGGCTACCTTCACCAGCGTGTCCGAAAAGTGGCTGCCCAACATCCTCAAGACCTTTCAGACCCACTACCCCCATATCGAGTTTGAGCTGCTGCCCTCCAACTTCAACAGCGAGATTGGCAACTGGGTGCTGAACGGACGGGCGGACTGCGGCTTCATCAGCCTCCCCGCCCCTGTTGAAAAGTATCTGGACTGCTGGATTCTCCAGCGGGACCAGTGGAAGGTCATCGTCCCCTGCGACCACCCGCTGGCGGGTGCGAACCCCTTCCCGCCTGCGGCGCTGGAGCAGTATCCCCTGATCCTGCTGGACGAGGGCGACGACTATGAGATCCAGGCGGTGTTCGACACGCTGGGCATCACGCCGAAGATCCAATACACCGTCCAGCAGGATCAGACCATCCTGGCCATGGTGTCCAGCGGGCTGGGCATCAGCATCATGGAGGAACTGATGCTCTACCGCTGTGCCTATCCGCTGGTGTCCTGCTCTCTGCCCCAGCCGTTTTACCGGAACATCGGTATCTGCGTCAAGGACAGGAACGCCCTGTCCAACAGCACCCGGGCCTTCATTGACCACACCCGCCGCTGGGTGCTGGCCAATTTTCCCGACGGCTGGAACGCCCCGCCCCCCACTGTCCGCTGAATGCGGAACGAAACGCCGCCCCGTGCCGTCAGAAGTGGCAGAGGCGGTGTTCTGCCGCCCGATGAAAGGAGTGTTTTCAATGAAAAAGCTGTGTGTATTCTGCATGGCCCTGCTGATGCTGGCCATGACCGCCTGCGGTAAGGACACGTCCGGCGGCGGTAAGGACACGTCCGGCGGCGGTCAGTCCGTGGATCTGCGCGCCGCCTATGAAGCAGCCATCGCCCAGGTCAACGAGGAGCTGGGCGACAACGCCCCCGCCCTGCTGGAGGAAACGGCGGTGGAGATGCTGAACGGCTACTACCCCGGCATCGCGGACATCCAACTGAAGCAGTCGGTGTTCTTCCTCTCCCCCACTGCCACCTCCTGCGAGGTAGCCATGGTGGAGGTGGCTGACAGTGCCGACGCAGCCAAGGTGCGCGACATCTTCCAGGCCCGTGTGGACACCATGGCCAACGATACCATGTATCCGGACGAGGCCGCCATGTGGAAAAACAGCGCCACTGTGTCCGTCAACGGGAGCTACGTGGTGCTGGAGGTGCTGCCGGAGGGCTGCACCGTGCCCGACGCATTTCTGGCCAGATTTTGACGTTACGCTGCATTTTCCCGCCCTATGTGGTATGAAGAAATGTCTGGTCGTCCGCGCCTTCGTCCCTGCATAGGATGACGCAGGCGGAATCCATACAAAAGAGAGAGGTCCTGCACAGCAGGACCTCTCTCTTTTTGTATATTTCGCGTCTCTTACTCGCGGCGCAGGGCCTCGATGGGGTTGAGCTTGGAGGCCTTCACCGCCGGTACGAAGCCGAACACCACGCCGATGACCATGGAGAAGGCCACGGCGATGATGCAGGCCGGTACGCTGATGGCCACCGGTGTGCCCATGATGTGGGACATCATCTCCGCCAGGCCGATGCCGCAGGCCACGCCCAGGATGCCGCCCATGCTGGTGAGCACGGCGGCCTCCGTCAGGAACTGCCAGCGGATACGGCTCTGCTGCGCGCCGATGGCGATCTTCAGGCCGATCTCGCGGGTACGCTCCGTCACAGACACCAGCATGATGTTCATGACGCCGATGCCGCCCACCACCAGGGAGATGGCGGCGATCCAGATGAGCTGCCGGTTGGAGCTCTCGGACAGGCTCTGCAGCTGGCTGGCCTGCTGCAGCAGGTCCTTGGACTGGTACTTGTAGGTGTCGCCGGAGATAACGTGGCTGTTGAGGTATTCCGCCACGTTGTTGCCGGCGGTGGTCATGTCGTTGGTGGACACCGCCCGCACCGCCGCATACTGGGGCTCATCGTAACGATAGACGATGGGCCAGCAGCTGTCGGGGATGAAGATGGTGCCGGAGGTACTGCCGGAGTACATGTAGTAGTCATTGATGTTGTTGATGACCGGCTCCGAGGACACGCGGGAGGACACCACGCCCACCACGGTGAAGGGCTCGCCGCTGATCTCCAGAGTGCCGCCGATGGGATTCTCGCCCTGAAACAGGCTCTGGGCGCTCTTGGTGTCGATGAGCGCCACTTTCCGGCAGCTGGCGAAGTCCGACTCCACGAAGGATCGGCCGTAGTTGACGGCGTAGTCCGCCGCAGACAGGAAGTGGCTGTCGATGCCGTACAGACTGCCGCTGAAGGAAGTATCGCCCACGTACACGCCGTCGGGCCACTGCCGCTGGTGGTACAGGGACACATCCGCCACGCTGCCCAGCTGGCTCATCTCGCTGCGCATGTCCTCCGTGATGGTGCTGACGCCCTGGGGAATGTCGGAGTAGTCCAGGCTTATCTCATTGCCGTCCTGGGTCAGCTGCACGCGGACCACGTTGTTGCCGGCGCCGATGAGGTTCTGCTTGATCTGCTCGTTGGTGCCCTGAATGGTGGATACGATGGTGATGATGGCCGCGATACCGATGATGATGCCCAGCATGGTCAGGAACGACCGCATCTTGTGGCTCCACACGCCCTGAAAGGCGAGATTGATATTTTCTAACATCGCTTCGCCCTCCTTACAGTCCGTTGTACAGCTCGTCGGCGTTGGCTTCCACCGTGGCGGCGCCCTCCCGCACGTCCTTCCCGTAGGGGAACGCCACATAGTCCTCCAGAGACAGTCCGCCGCGGATCTGGGTGTAGCTTCCCCACAGGTCGCGTCCCGTCTGGACCCAGCGCTTCTCCAGCCTGCCGTTGTCGCCGCGGGCCATTACGTAGCTCTTGCCGTTCTCCGTGCGGATGAACATGGTCTGGAGATAGATGGTATTGCCGTCGGTGGTGACGGTCTTCTGATAGGACATATCCACATAGTCTCCGGGCTGCAGGTTGGCGTCCTCGGAGACGAATACCTTAAAGGGGTAATAGGACACATTGCTGTTGCCGTCGCCCCAGCTGCTGCTGTTGTCCGTGGGGAAGTCGCTGATCTCCACGATCTCACCCTGACAACTGGCGCCGGTCATCCAGCTGCTGATGTCCACCGTGTCGCCGAGCTTCACCTTACCCAGGTCCAGCTCGCCCAGTGCGCCGGTGATGTAATAGCCGCCGCCGCCGGAGACCTCCACCACAGGCTCGCTGTTGTTATAGGCCTCGTCCGCCGGCCGCACGGCCTTGACCACGCCGTCGATCTCGCTGTATACGGTGCCGTCGCCCAGCTCCTTCTTTTTCTTGTCCAGCCCGATCTGAGCCTGCTTCACGGAGCGCTGGCCGTCGTAGACCTGCTTTTCCGTGGTGGCGATGAGGGACTTCAGCTCTTCCTTGGTCAGGGACTCGTTCAGCAGCTTCTCGATGGTGGCCAGCTGCTCCTCGCGGTCCTTGATCTCCGCGGTGGTGGGGGTCACGTAGCCGTCCTGATAGGCGGGCAGGTCGTTCATCACCTTCAGCTTCACCGGCGTCTCCGTGTCCTCGGCCACGATGTACATGCCGTAGCAGGTGATGGCGCCGTTGTTCACGTTGCCCGCACGGGTCACCAGCACCACGTAGGCGCTGTTCCGGCTCTTGGGCAGGATGTCGTTCCGGATGATTTCGTCCGTCAGGTAGTACTCCTTGGTGCGGGTATCCTCCAGCCACTGGTAGTACAGGGGCTTATCCTTGCTCTGGCCAAGGCTGTCGCCCAGACGGCCCTGCTTCACGGGGGAGCCCCGTCCGGCCAGCTGGTCCTGCTGGGAGCGCAGCTTCTCCAGAATGGCGGCCACGCGGTCATATTCCTTCTGCAGCTCCTCGCGGTTCTCCGCCTTGCGGTACAGGGACAGGTTATTCTTGGCTGTTTCCAGCTCCAGCTGCATGCGCTCCAGCTGGATCTGGGCGCCCTCCACCTCCGCCTGAGACAGCGTGGTGTCGTAGGCCAGCAGCTTGTCGCCCTTCTTTACATTCTGTCCCTCTTTCACGTACACCTGACTCACCGTCTGGCTCTGGGAGAGGTAGATCTTCTGCAATTTATCCGTGCTCACCGTGCCGCTGGTGTTGGCGGTGTCGCCCCAGTAGTCGGTCATGGCGAAGCTGGGCACGTCGAACACCTTCACGTCGCCGCGCTGGGCGTTCCGCGCCAGCGTCAGGCCGCCCCATACGGCGGCGCACACGGCTGCGGCAATGCCCACGATCAGCAGCGTCTTTTTCAGGGATTTACTCATGGAACGCACCTCCTGACAGCACACCGTCGCGAATGTTCATAATGGTGTGGGCATGCTGTGCGATGCCCTGATCGTGGGTGATCATGATGATGGTGGAGCCGCTCTGGTGCAGCTGCTGGAACAGATCCATCACCTGTGCGCCGCTGGCGGAATCCAGCGCGCCGGTGGGCTCGTCAGCCAGCAGCAGCTTGGGCCTTCCCACGATGGCCCGGGCGATGGCCACGCGCTGGCACTGTCCGCCGGACAGCTGATCCGGCCGGTGATCCACGCGGTCGGACAGGCCCACCGTCTCCAGCGCCTGACGGGCACGCTCCAGCCGCTCCGCCTTCTTCACCCCGCCGTACAGCAGGGGCAGCGCCACATTCTCCACCGCTGTCAGCTTGGGCAGCAGGTTGAAGGACTGGAACACGAAGCCCAGCTCCTTGTTCCGCACCTCCGCCAGCTGCTTGGGACTGCACTTGGTGATATCCTGCCCGTTCAGCAGGTAGCTGCCGCTGGTGGGCACGTCCAGGCACCCGATCAGGTTCATCAGCGTGGTCTTACCGCTGCCGGAAGGCCCCATGATGGCAAGATACTCCCCCTCCTCCACCTCAAGGTCGATGTGCTTGAGAATGTGGTTCACGGATTTTCCCATGGGGTAGTCCTTGCAGATGTCGTGCATTTCCAGGATCATACTCAGCCCTCCACCGGTGCGTCCGTGACGGCGCCGTCCGCAGCGGGCGCGGTCACGTCGCCGCCGTTATCCGCGCCGGACATATCCGCCATGCCGCCGTCCGCCATGCCGCCGTCCGCCATGCCGCCGTCCGCCATGCTGCCGTCCGTCATGCTGCCGTCCGTCATGCCGCTGCTGCTGCTATCGGGATCGAAGGTACTCTCGTCGTAGGGCACGCAGGTCATGCCGGCCTTCAGCGTCTCGTCGGGGAAGGCGATGTAGTCCGACGCCGTCAGCCCGTCGGTGACGACGTAGGTGTCCAGCTCCGCGTCATGCTCCCCCAGCGTCACACTGCGCTTTTCCAGCTTGCCGCTGCTGCTCTGGGCCCACACCCAGGGGGAGGAGTCCGCGTCGTTGATAAAGTAGGCCGGCAGGTGGATGGTGTTGGCGTCCTGTGCGCCCTGTCCCAGATCCGGCTCGATGTACACGTGCTGGCCCATCAGCAGCCCATCGCTGCTGCTGAGCTCCACATAGAACGGGTATTTGCTGGAGTTACCGGTGTCGCTGCTGCCGCTGTCGTAATAGTTGCTGCTGCTCTGGGCGGGGTTGTTCCAGTCGATGCTGGAGATGGTGCCCTGCCACGTCTGGTCGCTGACACGGGAGCGGATGATGACGCTGATGCCCTCGCTGAGTACCGATGCGTTGTTCTCATTGACGTAGCCCTTCACGCGGTAGCCGCCGGTCTGCACGATGGAGATCAGGGGCAGGGGATTGCCGTTGCTGTCGGTGCTGCCGTTGGCGTTGACGCTCTTGACCTCGCCGGCCACCTCCGCCTTCACGGAGCTGTTCTGTATGTTCTTCTGCAGCTTCTCGATGTCGCGGTTCTTTTCGGCGATGCTGCGATTGATGGTCTGGATGTCAACGTTGTACTGCCGGATATCCAGCAGCAGCTGGCGGCGGGCGGCATCGTCCACGGCCTCATCCAGAGAATCCTCCGCTTGTTTCTTCTCGTCCTCCTTATCAGCCAGCTGGGACTTCAGGGATTCCAGATCCAGTTGTGCCGATTCCAGGTTGAGCTGAAGCTCGCTCATATCATAGGTGAACAGCACGTCGCCCACGTTGACGGCGTCGCCCGCCTTGACCTTGATCTCGCCGATGGTCATGGAGTCGTCCTTTTTGATGTTGGTCTCGCCCAGCGCGCTGACCACGCCGGCAAAACGGTCCGTCATACCGGCGGAGCCCAGCCCGCAGATCATGGAGACGGATTGCACGGATGCTTCGCCGGCGCTCTGACCGCAGCCGGCGGCCACGCCCAGCAGCATGGCCAGCGCCAGAATGAAAGCAGCTTTCTTCATGGTGTTATCTCCTTTGCCTTTCCTCTGCGGTGCGCCGCAGTATTCCACATACATGTATGACGGCGCACCGCGGAAAAATGTTCCGCAGAATTTGTGAAAAAGCGTCGTCAGATGCTTGATTCCATCTTACCATGGCGGCCCCATGCAAATGTGAACGGAATATGAACAAAGCATTAAGGCCCGACTAAGATTGCCGCCGAAAATGTTGACAGCGCGGCGGCCCATGGCATACAATATCACCATTCCCATACGCCGCCTCTGTCTGCGCGGCGTCTGAAAGCGGGAGGGATCTCTATGACGAAAAAACGCATACGTCAGATGAACAGCGCCCTGCGCCGCCGCCTTACCGGCCGCCCTGCGGCGGACTGGCTGCCCCAGGGAGAGTCGTTTGCCCGCCGTCTGGAGACGGAGGGCTATATGCAGCGCTTTGTCCCCCTGTTTCAGGGGCGGCGCCTGCGCTGCGCCGACGTGCTGGCCCTGTGCCGCCCGGAGCTGGATGCTCTCAGCGGCGGAGCTGCGCCGCAGCAGGGCTGGCTGGCCTATACCTACGACTTTGCCCGCCGCCTGCTGTATCCGGAGCGGGACACGCCGGAGCCCTTCGGCCCCGGAGCCGTGTTTTTCCTGTCGGTGCTGCAGGTGCTGTTCGCCGCGGAGAACGAGGTGCTGCCGCCGAACCCCGCCTGGACGTTCCGGCTCCTGACGGAGGCGGAGCTGTCCGGCAGCGCCTGCGCCGTCAGCTACGTCCAGATGCTGCGCTGTTGGAAGCGGGAGTACGTCTATGAGCTGATGCGTCTGGGGCTGGAGGCCACGCCCTACCGCACGCTGGAGCACATCGCCGGCGTCCACCACGTGGCCATGACGGCGGGCCGCGCCCTGCACCGCGCCGGTATCCCCGTGGATCTGGCGCTGGTGTCCGGCAGCGCCGCCGGACACGACATCGGCAAATTCGGCTGCCGTCCCGGGGAGCGGGTGCCCTACCTGCACTATTACTATACGGATCTATGGTTCCGCCGCCGCCGTCTCACCGACATTGGCCACGTGGCCGCCAACCACTCCGTCTGGGATCTGGAGCCGGACTACCTGTCTGTGGAGTCGCTGCTGCTGATCTACGCGGACTTCCGCGTCAAGCAGAGCGTAGGCCCCGATGGGCGGGAGATCACCCGCATCTCCTCCCTGTCGGAGGCTTTCGACGTGATCCTATCGAAATTGGACGCCGTAGACGATGCCAAGCGGCAGCGCTACATGCGGGTCTACGCCCGCCTGCGGGATTTCGAGCAGTTCATGGCCGACAAGGGCGTGGACGTGACGCTGCAGGGCCATGACACACCGCCCCGCCCGCAGAAGCAGACGGCCCTCATGACCGACGAGGAGGCTCTCCACGCCCTGACCATGCAGTGCGTGGGCCACAACATGGAGCTGATGAGCCGTCTCACCGGCCAGCGCAGCTTCGCCCAACTGCTGGAGCTGGCCCGGGGCGAGACCAACTGGCGCCGCCTCCGCGCCTATCTGGGCGTGTTCGAGTCCTACTCCCTGTATCTCCACATTCCCCAGAAGGTCCAGACGTTGGCCTTCCTCTACGAGCTGCTGATGCACCGCGAGGGCGACATCCGCCGTCAGGCGGCGGCGCTGCTGGGCGAGATCATCGGCGGCTTCCACGCGGGCTACGCCAAGGAGCGCCCTGCGGGCCGCCGCCCCGACCCCCGCGCCATCACCGATCTGGACCAGTGGAAGCTGTATCTGGAGAAGATCATCTACCCCGACCACAAGCTGATGCCCCAGCACCGCCGCTGGATCGGCTATACCCTGAAATTCGCCGTTAACTCCCTTCTGCAGCACAGCGCGGGACGGGAGGAGCGGTTCCTCTCTCCCCTCTTTGCCTACTATCGCCACCCTGAACAGGTGGCGGACACCGTGGCCTTCCAGCTGCTGGACACGGCGGCGGCTCTGCCTGCGGCAGCCTATTCCCGCCGCCACACGGCCCTGCTGCTGCACTTCGCCCAGGAGCTGTCCACCCACGACTCAGTGGAGGTGCGTACCGCCGCCGTGCTGCTGCTGGACCGGCTGCACCGGCTGTCGCCCCGCTCCGCCGCGCCCCTGCGGGCGCTGGAGCACATCTCCTGCGACGGCAGCAGCACCCTGCGCCTGCTGCGGGAGGACGTGCTGTCCGGCGGCGCCCCCGTCATCCTGGCGGATGACGCCGTGTCCGAGATCTTTCTGGACAACCTCAAGACCGCCACGCCGTGGCTCACCAAGCAGGCCAATATCCGCCTGCTGACGGATTTTGCCCGCAGCGGCGCCAGCCCTGTCCTCCACATCGCCACCCACCTCTCCAACCTCATCAAGGTCAGCGACCGCGTCACCGTGCGCCATAGTGCCGGTAATGCCCTGCTGGAGCTGGCGCCCCGCCTGACGGCGGACCAGCGCAACGAGGTGGCGGTGGAGCTGTGCCGCGGCCTGGAGCTGGGGCAGCAGGAGTTCACCAAGTATATCCCTGACTATCTGGGCCGCTTCATGCTGTGGCTCCCTCCTGCCGAGCTGGATGAGCTGCTGGACGACCTCTGGGTGAACCTCAGCGCCGCCGACAGCCGCGTGGCCGCCTCGGTGCTGGACACCGTGGGCGTGGTCTACGAGGCCTACGACACCTACCGCACCCGCTTTCCCGAGGCGGACGAAGCCTATCGCCGCCGCCGTCAGCGGCTGCTGGGCATGCTGATGCGGGGCCTGTACGGCATCGACGACGCCGTGCGGCAGGAGGCGCTGTACGTCCTGGGCCGCAGGGTGTTCGGCTCCGCGGAGCTGGGCGACCACGAGAAATGCCGCGCCTTCGTGCTGACGGAGCGGAAGCTGCTGGCCGCCTACGACGAGGAGCCGGATCACGGCCTCACATTCTACTACCGCGCCGCCATGCTGGGGCGGCTCTACCGCTTCATGACGGAGGAGCAGCTGTTTCGCGAGGGCTTTGATTTCGGCCCGCCCCGTCCCATCGCCTTCTTTCCCGGTACCTTCGACCCCTTCACCCTGTCTCATAAGGGCATCGTCCGCGCCATCCGCGACGCAGGGTTTGAGGTGCTGCTGGCCATTGATGAATTCTCGTGGTCCAAGCGGACCCAGCCCACCCGTATCCGCCGCCGCATCGCGGCCATGTCCGTGGCCAACGAGTTCCACGTCCACATCTTCCCCGAGGATTTTCCGGTGAACATCGCCAACCCCGCCAACCTGCGGCAGCTGCGTCAGGCGTTTCCGGACCGCGGCGTCTCCATCGTGGTGGGCAGCGACGTGGTGGCCAACGCCTCCTCCTACCGCAAGCCGCCGCAGCCGGACTCCATCCACACCTTCGACCACGTGATCTTCCGCCGCACCGAGCCGGACGCCGCACCGGCGGATTACACCTGCATCACTGGACATGTGCTGGAGCTGACGCTGCCGCCCCAGCTGGAGGAGATCAGCTCCACCCGCATCCGCGAGGCGGTGGACGCCAACCGCGACGTGTCCAATCTCATCGACCCCATGGCTCAGGAGTTCATCTACCGCAGGGGCCTGTACCTGCGGGAGCCCCAGGATAAGCCGGTGCTGCGGACGGAGGATCTGGCCTTCCTGCCCTGCCCCGCGCCGGAGAGCCGGACGGAGCAGCTGCTGCGCCAGATCTTCCCCGATGACGGCGGCCCCATGCTGGAGCGTCTCCGCGCCAGCGGCGACGAGCTGCTGCTGCTGACCGACGGCGTCAGCGGCCAGGTGCTGGGCGCGGCGTCCTACCGCTGCCTGGACTCCCAGCACCTGTTTGCCCGCCTGAACGATGCCGCCCTCAGCGCCGTGGTCCGCCAGAATGCCGGCGGCCGCACCCTGCTGGTCAGCGGCCTGTTCGTCCCCCGGGGCGACCGGCAGCTGGACTTCGGCCAGCTGCTGCTGACAGAGGTGCTGACCACCGCTCTCAGCCGCGAATATACCTACGCACTGTACTGCCCGCTGGAGGGCGCCGTTTCCGGCTATGGCCGTCAGCTGGCGCAGCTCCAGGGCTTCGTGCCTGTCCAGCATCGGGAGGGCTGCGACGTCCTGGGCGTGGACATGCGCTGCCCCATCGTCCTGAGCCGCAACGTGGAGACGGCCATCAAAGCCCCCCTCAGCACGTCGCCGCGGGTGCAGGCCGCCATCGCCGAGGCCCACCGCCGCCTGCAGAGCATGCTGACGCGGCTCCAGCCCGGCTCTCTGGTGCTGAGCCTGTCCGCCGGCGTCATCTACCACCGCCTGCTCCAGCGCATCACCCGGTGCAACAGCGTGCCGGCGGAGCCCACGACGCCCCGTGTGCTGGGGCCCGACATCTGCGTGCCCTACGGCAAGCTGCTGCGCGGCGTGGCGGTGCCCAACACCGTTACCAAGACCCTGCGCACCGACAAGGTCTACGAGGCGGACCTCAGCACCTATTCCATCGAAGCCTACCCCGACTACTCGCCGCTGCCGGATCAGGTCCGCACCATCCGCGCCTTTGACCGGCCCGTCATTCTGGTGGACGACATGCTCCACGACGGCAAGCGCATCCGCCGCCTGGCCCCCCTGCTGGAGGAGACCCACACGCCGGTACACCAGGTGCTGGTGGGCTACCTCACCGGCATGGGCCGCGACCTCATGGAGCAGCTGGGTTATCCGGTGGACGGCATCTACTACCTGCCCAACCTGCGGATGCGGTTTGTGGAATCCACGCTGTATCCCTTCATCGGCGGCGACACCGTCCGTCGCGCCGAGCCGCTGTCCGGCGGACTGCAGCCCTCGGTGAACCGCATCCTGCCCTACGCCTCGCCGGAATTCGGCCCCATGGACGGCCGCACCGCGTGGGAGCTGAGCCTTTGCTGCCTGGAAAACGCGCGGGATATCCTGCTGGCGCTGGAAACGGAGTTCCGCAGCCTGTACGCCCGCACCCTGACGCTGAACCGTCTGGGCGAGGCGGTGATCCTGCCCCTGTGCCCTGATAAGGGCGGCTGCATCGCCTACGATGCCAGCCGTGCCGCCTCCGCCTGTCTGGAGGGGGACATCGAGGTGCTGAAGCGGATGCGCCCCGGCGACTGATACGAATGGATACGAGAGGAGAACGACCATGGAGCTTTTCAACAAGGTTACGGCTGGGTGTCTGGCCCTGCCGGAAAAAGTGCGCGTGAACCTGCTGGCCCTGGGCGATGTGGGCAGCACCCTGCTGCTGGGCCTGCGGCTCATGGGCGGGGATGCCATCTCGTCCATGGGCATCTGCGATGTGCGGGAGAATGCGGCCCTGCGCTGGGAGTTCGAGCTGAACCAGATCCAGCCGCCCTCCGGCGCGGCCCTGCCGCCGGTGGAGATCATCTCGCCGGAGCAGCTGTTTGACGGGGACGTGTTCCTGTTCTGCGCCTCCCGCATGGTGCCGGACACCTCCGTCACCGGCGGCGACGTGCGCATGGCCCAGTACGGCCTGAACCGTGAGCTGGCGGCGTCCTACGCCCGCATGGCGCGGGACAGGGGGTATCAGGGCCTGTTCTGTGTAGTCAGCGATCCGGTGGACCCCCTGTGCCGCGCGGTGCTGCGGGCGGGCGGCTGGCCGGACGGCACGGGCCTGCGGCCCTGTCAGGTGCGGGGCTTCGGCCTGGGCGTCATGCACGCAAGAGCGCTGTACTTCGCCCGCAAGGATCCCCGCTTCGCCGCCTACCTCACGGAGGGCCGCGCCTTCGGACCCCACGGGGAGGATCTGGTGCTGGCCAATTCCATCGACCGCTATGACGACGCCCTCTCCCGTGAACTGACGGAGCGGGTGGCCCACGCCAATCTGGAGATGCGGAAGCTGGGCTTCAAGCCCTATGTGGCCCCGGCCCTCAGCTCCGGTGCGCTGAGCCTGCTGGCCCTGCTGCGGCGGGAGTGGCACTACTCCTCCGTGTATATGGACGATATTTTCATGGGCTGCCGCAACCGGCTGACGCCGGACGGCGCCATCGAGACGGAGCATCTGACCCTGCCGCCGGCACTGGAAGCGCGGCTGGCGGAGACGGCGGCGCGGCTGCGCGCCATCGACTGAGGAGGTGCGGGCCATGCTGACGGTGTTATTGCCGGAGAACCGGTACAGCCCGCCCCTGCGGGAGCTGCTGGAGCCCCTGCTGCCAGAGGGCAGCGTGTTCCGCGACCCCGATGCGGGGCTGGAGGGCCTGACGGGGCAGCGACTGCTGTTTGCCGTGGCGCTGGATGAGGGCGGCTGCAGCGAAGCGTATTACCGGATGCTCTCCCGCCTGCGCCGCAGCACCACGCTGCTGCGTGGCTGCGTGGCGGGTCTGGTGGTCACCGGCGTGGGGGAGTTTTACACAAAGGACGTGGCGCGGGACATGGTGTTCGCCGCCAACCAGTCCGGCTGCGCCTTTCTGGGGCGGCCGCTGGTGGAGGCCACCGGCTCCCTGCGGAACTTCCGCACCCAGGCCCAGATCGGCGGCACCGATGAGGTCACAGCCTTTCACGCCGCCGTGGCCGAGCTCATCGGGCGTCTTGCGGACTGGGAAAAGCCCGCTCCCATCCGGCACATCCTGGCGCTCCACGCCTCCCAGCGCAGCACCTCCAACACGCTGGCACTGTGGGAGCTGGTGAAAAGTGCCCTGCCGGACACGGTGACGGTGGAGGAGATCTGCCTGCGCAACGGCACCATGGCGGACTGCAACGGATGCAGCTACACCGCCTGTCTCCACTTCGGCGAGCAGGGCGGCTGCTTCTACGGCGGGCCCATGGTGGAGGAGGTGTATCCCGCCATCCGGCGGTGCGACGCGCTGGTGATGCTGTGCGCCAATTATAACGATGCGCTGGCCGCCAATCTCACGGCCTGCGTCAACCGGATGACGGCGCTGTTCCGCCAGAATCGCTTTTACGACAAGCGTTTGTTCGGGCTGGTGGTGTCCGGCTATTCCGGCGGCGACCTGCTGGCACGGCAGCTGATCTCGGCACTGAATATGAACAAATCCTTCTTCCTGCCGCCCCACTTCTGCCTGCTGGAGACGGCCAACGAGAGGGGGAGCCTTGTGAAGCTGCCCCACATCGCCGACGAGGCGGCGCAGTTTGCGCAGCGCATGATGAAGAATTAAAAAAATCCTCCCGATTTGTCAGGAAAAATCGGGAGAACGGGGAAAAGCAGAACAGGACAAGGGGCGGATATGCGTTTTTCGCATATCCGCCCCTTGTCCTGTTGGGGGAGAAACGATCACGTCAGGAATTTGACTTGTCATGTTTGCTGCGGAGGGCCTCGTTCAGCGTCCGCCAGCCCAGCATGGCGCACTTTACCCGCGCCGGCATGTGGGCCACGTCACGCAGAGCGCCGGCCTCCTCCAGCTGGTCGATCTCATCCTCCGAGGCCTCGCCGCGGATCATCTTCTGGAACAGCTCACAGAGGCGGAGCGCCTCATCCTGCGGGCGTCCGATGACCATGCCCAGCATGATGTCTGCCGACGCCTGGGACACGGCGCAGCCGCTGCCCACGAAGGCCCCATCGGTGATGGTCTGGCCGTCGGTCTTGAGCTTCAGGCGGATCTCATCGCCGCAGCTGGGGTTGACGCCGGCCAGCTCGATGTCCGCATCCGGCAGGTCGTGCTTGAACTCCGGATGGAGGTTGTGCTCCGTCAGGATCTCGTTATAAAAGCGGTTAGTTTCCATAGCCCATACGCTCCCTGATGGTGGACAGGCTCTGCAGCAGGCGGTCCACCTCGTTTTCCGTGTTGTAGAAGGCGAAGCTGGCCCGCACCGTGGCGCTGTATCCCAGATGCTGCAGCAGCGGCTGGGCGCAGTGGTGTCCGGCGCGGACATCCACACCGTCGCAGGCCAGAATTTCGCTGACATCGTGGGGGTGGACGCCCTCCACGGTGAAGGTGACGATGCCGTTATGCTCCTCGGCTCTGTCGGAGCCGAGGACGTGGATATGGGGCATATCGGCCATGCCGGCCAGCGTCCGCTGCGTCAGGGCCAGCTCCTGCCGGTGCATGGCGTCGAAGCCCACGGACTCCACATACTCAATGGCGGCGCGGAGCCCCGCCGCGCCGGCGGCGTTGACGGTGCCGGCCTCGAATTTGTGGGGCAGCTCGGCAAACACCGCGCCCTCACGGGTAACGGACTCGATCATCTCGCCGCCGGTGAGGAAGGGGGGCATCTCCTCCAGCAGGGCACGCTTGCCGTACAGCACGCCGATGCCCATGGGGCCGTAGACCTTATGGCCGGAGAAGGCCAGGAAATCCACGTCCAGCGCCTGCACGTCCACAGGGATGTGGGGCGTGCTCTGGGCGCCGTCCACCACGATGACCGCGCCGTGCCGGTGAGCTATGTCGGCCAGCTGTCGGATGGGGTTGACGCGGCCGATGACATTGGAGACGTGGGTCACGGCCACCAGCTTCGTCTTGCCGGTGATGACAGCCTCGGCCCTGTTCAGGTCCAGACTGCCGTCAGGCTCACACTCCAGAAACTTCAATGCCGCGCCGGTCTGGCGGCACACCATCTGCCAGGGCAGCAGGTCGCTGTGATGCTCCAGAATGGAGACCACTACCTCGTCGCCGGCCCTGATATGGCTGAGACCGTAGCTGTATGCCACCAGATTCAGGCCCTCGGTGGTGTTGCGGGTGAACACGATCTCCGACGTGCTTCCGGCATTGAGGAAGCGGCGCACGGCGGCCCGGGCGTTCTCATAGGCATCGGTGGCCGCCACGCTCAGGGGGTACAGGCCCCGCAGGGGGTTGGCGTTCTGCTCGCAGTAAAAGCGGTTCACCGCGTCCAGCACGCACTGGGGCCGCTGGGCCGTGGCCGCGTTGTCCAGATAGGCGATGTCCTGCGCCATCAGCAGGGGGAAGTCCTTTCGATAGGCGTTGGTCATGTCACATACCTCCGTTCAATTCATGCTGCACCGTCTCGGCGGTGGCGTCGTCGCCCAGATCGTGGGCCAGACGCTCCACGGCGGCACGGGCCATCAGGCGTTCCGCCGCATCGCGGTCGAAGCCGCGGCTCTCAAAGTAAAACAGGGTGTCGTCATCCAGCGCGCCGATGGTGGCGCCGTGGGTGCCCTCCACGTTTTCCTCGGCGCAGAGGATCAGGGGCACGGTCTTGTTCACCACATCATCGCCCAGCAGCAGCACCGTCTCCTGCTCGCTGCCGGTGGAGCCGGCGGAGCCGTTCTTGAAGTCGATGGTGCCGCGGAACACCTTTTTGGCGCTGTCGGACAGAGCGCCGGACACATCGATGTCGCTGCGGGTGTTCCGGCCCACATGGTCCACGGCCAGATTCAGGTCGATGACCTGCTGCCTCCGGCCCAGATAGCCCATGGCGGCCTTCAGGGACGCACCGTCGGCCAGCGTCAGCCGGTCGTCGGCGTAGGTGTCGCCCCGGCCGGGAAGCAGGCGGTACAGCTCCACGGAGCTGCCCTCCGGACAGTGGGCCGAGACCTCGCTGCGCAGGACGGCGTGCTCATCCATGACCTGCACCTGCACCAGACGGATGACCGCGCCCCTTTCAGGCCGCAGCACCGTCCGGACATGGAGGTGATCGCCGCCGCGGAACATCTCGTACACGGTGACGCGCTGGCCCCGGGCGGCGGTGATCTCCACCGTTCTGCGGGCGTAGGGGGCATCGGCGGACAGCTCCAGCCGTCCGTCGGCGGACAGCACCTCCGTGCCGCCGTCCACGGCGCCCGCTTCGTCCCAGAGGAGGGCCGTTTCGTTGACGCCCAGCCGGTTCCAGGTACGGGTGGGCAGTTTATTTACCAGGATCGTTTCCATTGACAGACTCCTTTCCCTCTTAGCCGATGCTGCCCTTCATCTCAAGACGGATGAGGTTGTTCATCTCCACGGCGTACTCCACAGGCAGCTCCTTGGAGACGTTGTCGGCAAAGCCGCTGACGATCAGGGCCCGGGCGTCCTCCTCCGTCAGGCCGCGGCTCATGAGATAGAACACGGCGTCGCCGCTGATGCTGCCGATGCGGGCCTCGTGGCCGATGGCGGCGTCACGGGTGCGGACATCCATGGCGGGGATGGTGTCGGAGCGGGACTCCGAATCCAGCATCAGGGACTGACAGGATACCGAGGACTTGGCGCCCTTGGCGGTTTTTTCCACCACCACGCTGCTGCGGAAGGTGCTGACGCCGCCGCTCTTGCTGATGGAGCGGGTGTTCATATACGAACTGGTATTTTTGCCGATGTGGACCACCTTGGCGCCGGTGTCCAGATCCTGCCCCGCGCCGGCGAAGGTGACGCCGGTGAACGTCATGCGGGAGCCGTCGCCCTTCAGGACGCTCATGGGGTAGAGACAGCCGGTGTGGGAGCCGAAGGAGCCGGACACCCACTCGATGACGCCGCCTTCCTCTACCAGCGCCCGCTTGGTGTTGAGGTTATACATGTTCTTGGACCAGTTTTCGATGGTGGAATAGCGCAGCTTGGCGTTCTTCTTGACGTACAGCTCCACGCAGCCGGCGTGGAGGTTGGCCACGTTGTACTTGGGGGCGGAGCAGCCCTCGATGAAGTGGAGGCTGGCCCCCTCGTCCACGATGATGAGGGTGTGCTCAAACTGGCCGGCGCCCTTGGCGTTCAGCCGGAAGTAGGACTGGAGAGGGATGGACACCTGCACGCCCCTGGGGACGTACACGAAGGAGCCGCCGGACCACACCGCGCCATGGAGCGCGGCGAACTTGTGGTCGGTGGGGGGCACCAGCCTCATAAAGTACTTGCGCACCATGTCGGCGTACTCGCCGTGGAGCGCGCTCTCCATGTCGGTATAGACCACGCCCTGAGCTGCCACCTCGGCGCGGACATTGTGGTACACCAGCTCGGAATCATACTGGGCGCCCACGCCGGCCAGAGACTTGCGCTCCGCCTCGGGAATGCCCAGACGCTCAAAGGTATCCTTGATGTCCTGCGGCACGTTTTTCCAGTCATTCTGCATTTTTGTGTTGGGCCGGACGTAGGTGGCGATATGGTCCATGTCCAGACCCGCCAGCGACGGGCCCCAGTCCGGCAGCGGTGTCTCGTTGTAAATTTGCAGGGAGTGGAGACGGAACTGCTGCATCCAGACGGGGTCGTTCTTCTCCTGAGACAGCTTTTCCACGATGGCGGGGGTCAGGCCCGCCTCCATGCGGTAGGCATCGTGCTCTGCGTCCCGGATGTCGTATACGCTGCGGTCGATGTCGTCTACATAGGTCTTTTCGCGCATGACGGCACCTCCGTTCACTGCTGCTGAAGGCCGGTGAAGCCCTTTTCGTTGATGGTGTCCACCAGCTCCGGCCCGCCGTTCTTTACGATGACGCCGTTTTCCATGACGTGGGCGGCGTCCACCGGCAGGGATTCCAGAATGCGGGTGCTGTGGGTGATGATGAGCAGCGCGCCATGCTGCCGCTCGCGGTAGAGGCGGACGCCGTGGGACACGGTGCGTACCGCGTCCACGTCCAGGCCGGAGTCCGTCTCGTCCAGAATGGCCAGGCGGGGCTCCAGCATCAGCATCTGCAATATCTCGGCCTTCTTCTTCTCACCGCCGGAGAAGCCCACGTTCAGGTCGCGGTCGGCGTAGCTCTCGTCCATATCCAGCAGGGCCATGGCGTCCTTCAGCTTTTTCTTGAAGTCCCACAGGCGCAGGCGGCTGCCGGTCTTCTGCTCCAGCGCCGTGCGGATGAAGGCACTGAGGGTGACGCCGGGGACCTCCAGCGGGTTCTGGAAGGACAGAAAAATGCCGCGTCTGGCACGCTCGTTGACGGGAAGCTGGGCGATGTCCTCGCCGTCGAACAGGATACGGCCGGCGGTGACGGTATAGGCGGGACTGCCGGTGATGGCGCAGCCAAGGGTGGACTTGCCGGTGCCGTTGGGGCCCATCAGGACGTGGGTCTCCCCTGCGCCGATGGTGAGGTCCACGCCGCGGAGGATCTCCTTGCCCTCGACGCCGGCGTGCAGGTTTTCTATGGTAAGAAGCGGTTTTTGCATGTTCGTTGCCTCCTGTGTACAATTTACCTACTAATCTACTGGGGATTATAGGACGAATAGCCTATCTTGTCAATAGGGAAATGGAAAAAGAAAAGCGGAGCGGCAAAAGCCGCTCCGCAGGGGGTACGCAGGGGGTCAGGGCAGGTAGGTCAGCTGCACGGGGATGTGCTGCTCGGCGGTGAAGTCGAACCAGCGGCCGTCGAGGGACACGGAGGTAATGGTGTCCACATCCACCATACGGTTGAAGATGTATACCGCGTGAGCGAAGGGGGCGGTCTCGCCGTCGCCGTAGATGTAGCCCAGCACCCAGTTCATCAGGTTCTGGCTGTCGCTGCTCACCGCGTAGGAGGTGCCGTCGGCATAGTGCAGGGTCAGCTCCTGGACGGTCAGCTCCTGCGCGGGGGAGGCATTGTCCATGGTGATGCCCACGGCGGAGATGCGGGCCGTTTCGCCGTTGGCGGCGGTGAAGGTCCGGACGGGGGCGTAGGTACGGGGCTGGATGGCCACGGCGTAGGGCTCCTTGTCCTCCGCGCCGCCGTCGTAAACGGTGAAGTAGAGGTTGTCGCCCTTCTGATACGTCTCGCCGGCGGCAAAGTAGGCCACCACGTCCAGATGGGTGGCGGTGCTGGTGGTCTTGTCCACGTGAAGCTTGACATTGATGCTGCCGCCCTGCTGGTAGTCGGGGGAGCGCAGGTACATGCGGGGCTCCAGCGGCAGGCCGTAGACCTCGCCGTAGCCGGCCTCCTCATAGGACACGCCCTCGGGATCGTCCACGGTGTAGGTCAGGATGCCGCAGCCGCTCTCGTCGATGAGGAACGTCCCCAGTGTGATGGTGGTGCTGCCAACGGTGAGGCCGGCGTCCAGCTTGGACAGGTAATCGCCCACCAGACGCTGCACCGTCTCCACATCGCCGGGGATGCGCTCCATGTCCGGTACGGTGATGAGCTCACCGGAGTTGCCCTCCACCGTGGGGGCGGAGGCATCCATATCGTCGGTGAAGGCGTGGAGCGTGGTGTCGCTGACGCCGTCGGCGGGAGTCACGTCCGCCTTGATGAGATGCACTACGCCGGCTGCTGCGGCCACCGTCAGCATCAGGGCGGCGGCGATGGCGATGACCACACCCCTGCGCAGGGTGCGATGGGTCTTTTTGTTGTTCTCCATGGCTTTCTGAACCTCCATCAGTGTGTCGGGGGAGGCGTGCAGCGTGGAGAAGGTTTTTCGGAAAAGTTCATGCTCTGTCATGTCTGCGGCACCTCCGATAAAATGTACTTCAGCTTTTCTCTGGCACGGGCCAGCCGTGTGCGCACCGTTTCCTCCGGTATGTCCATGAGGCCGGCGATCTCCTTCTGGCGGTAGCCCTCGTAATAGTACAGCAGCACCGGCACGCGGTAGCGCCGGTCCAGAGCCATCACCGCCTCAAACAGCTCCTGACACTGAGGCTCCTCAAAGGTCAGGCTGTTTTCATAGTCGGCGATGTCCTCCGTCCTGTGCCACGGGGCGCGGAGTATATTTTTGCACCGATTGACCGTAACGCGGATCAGCCAGTTCTTCACATGGGCGTCGTCATCGAACGCCTTGTCCGTTTTGTATAGCTGTATCAACACGTCCTGGGTCACGTCGTCGGCATCGGCGCGGGAGCGCAGATAGCTGTACGCTACCCGGAACACCGTATCCATATATCGCTCTGCCAGAGGGGAAAACTGTTGCTCTGTCATAGATCGATCTCCTTGCTGTCTGAAAGGCCCTTCATACTACATACACGTGGGGGCGGTGAAATGTTTCATCGACAAAAAAATTTTTATTCCCGGGAATGAGCACATCATGTGGAAAACGAAAAGCACGGCATGGCGCGAGGCATTCGCGTCATGCCGTGCTTTTTACGCTTCCGATGGCGGCTCCGTCTCAGGGAGTCTGCGCGTGGGGGACGGATGCTTTCTTCTTACGGACACGGGGGGGGGGGGACAAATTTTCGTAACGTCTGCTCCAGCAGGGACGCGTCTATCGGCTTGGCGACATGGGCGTTGAAGCCGGCGTCCAGACTCTGCTGGATATCATCGGAGAAGGCGTTGGCGGACATGGCGATGATGGGGATCTCCGCAGCGTCGGGACGGTCCAGCGCGCGGATGGCCCGCACGGTGTCCAGACCGTTCATCACCGGCATCATGATGTCCATGAGTATCACGTCAAAGGCACCCTCCGGCGCGTCGGTGAAGGCGTCCAGCGCCTCCTTGCCGTTCCAGGCGCGGGTGACGGAGGCGCCGCGGTCCAGCAGCAGGAACTCGGCGATCTCCATGTTCAGCTCGTTGTCCTCCGCCAGCAGGACGTGGATGCCCTCCAGCCAGGAGGAACCCTCCGTCTCCTCCTCATCGGGGTCGGGGGCGTAGTGGCGGTCGATCTCAAAGGGCAGGGTGACGCAGAAGGTGGTGCCCACGCCCTTCCGGCTGGTGAAGGTGATCTGGCCGCCCATGGCCTCCACCAGACGCTTCACGATGGACAGGCCCAGCCCCGTGCCCTGATAGCGGGTGCGGGCATCGTCGGACTCCTGCATGAAGGGCTCGAAGATGTGCTGCTGGAACTCCTCGCTCATGCCGATGCCGTTATCGGCGCAGGTGAACTGGTAGACGGCGCTGTCGCCGTCGGCGGGGAGCGCGCGGCCGGTGAGCCGGATGCAGCCGCCGCTGCGGCCATACTTGATGGCGTTGCTCACCAGATTCATCAGGATCTGGCGGAGGTGGGAGGGACTGCCGATGAGACGGGGCGCGTTATCGGTGTCCCACAGGCACTCCACGGTGTAGGCGATGCCGTGCTCGGCGGCGTAGGGCTCGTTGGTGACGCGGACCTCATTCAGAATGTCCGCCAGAGCGAAGGACTTATGCTCCAGCTGGAGCTGGCCGCTTTCCAGCTTGCTCATATCCAGAACGTTGTTTACCAGATCCAGCAGGGTGTTCAGAGCGGTGCCGGCCCGCTGGCGGCATCTGGCCTGAAGCTCCATATCATCGGGAGCCTGAGCGGCCATGGTCAGGTAGCCCTGAATGCCGTTGACGGGGGTACGGATGTCGTGGCTGATGCGGCGGAGGAACTCGCTCTTGGCCATGTTGGCCAGACGGGCGGACTGGGCCTCCTCCATGATCTGGGCCTGATACTCAGCCTCCTTTGTCTTTTCGCGGTTGATGTCCTGGAGTACCACCAGAACGTGGAGGGGGGTACCCTCCTCATCGAAGTCCACCGCCGTCACGGTGACGCGGCACCAGTTGACGGCATCGCCGCGGTAGGCCTGATAGTCGATGTAGAAGCTGCGGTGCACATCGGAGAGGTTGTCCCGGCGGAGTGTTTCACGGATGGCGGCACTGCTCATCTGGAGGTCGAGCTCATCGCGGTACTGCTCCAGCACCAGCAGATGGGTGAAGCGGTCCTTCAGCTTGGAGTAGCTGAGATCCTCCGGCAGGAAGCCGTCCAGCCATGGGGCCAGGAACACGGTGTCGAAGCGGTTCAGCTCCAGATCCACATAGAAAATGGTGAAGTAGATGTTCTCCAGAGAATGGAGCATGTTCACCGTCTTTTGCAGCTGGCTGTTGCTGCGGCGCAGCTCCCGCTGGCTGTCGGACAGCTCCAGGGTCTTGAGGCCGAACAGCAGTACCCAGAAGCCGCCGTACAGAGCGATGAACACTGCGGCGGAGGTGAGGGTGGAGGAAAAGACGGACAAGGCGGGGAAATAGATGTACAGGCCGTAATCCTCGCAGGCGGAGCGGGCGCCGTAATACAGATGTCCGCCGCAGCGGAACGGTTGCAGGGCGCCGCCGTACTCCAGACGGTTCAGGCAGTCCAGCACGGCGCTGTCATCGTCGATGCCGGCGTTGCCGGAGGCCAGCACCGCGCCGTCACGGGTGATGAGGTAGGCGCCCTTGCGGTCCAGATGCAGGCCGGTGAGCAGGGTGGCCATGTCGACCTCCGTGTCGGCGAGAAGGCCGTTGGGCTGCTGGTAGAAGCCGATGACCACGCCGGGAACGTCCCGCCGCGCCACGGCGCAGATATCATAGGAGACGCCGTCCTTCTCCATACGCTGGGTGTAGATCTTGGCGGAGCCAATGAGACTCTCCAGCCGGGCGGAGGATGCGCCGTCCGGCCAGGGCATGCCCGCGTACTGACGGGTGTAGCCGGAGGCCTCCAGCTGCAGGTCCGCGTTGAGGAGGGCGATGCCGCTGAGCCGTATCTCGTCCACGAAGTCCTCCAGATAAGCGTTGGAGGCCAGGGTGGGGTCCAGCTCCAGATGGCGGCTGAGCTCCTGTACGCTGTCGGCCAGACGGAACAGGCTCTTGGTGCCGTCCGCCGATTCCAGCTTATGGAAGCTGATGCACTGCCGGCGCAGGGTGTCCAGCGTGTTGTCCGTCAGGGCCTGAGTGCGGCTGAGGCCGTTCCGGCCGGACAGGTCCAGGGTCAGGAGGAACAGCAGGATGCCGGCGAAGATGATAGAGCCGATCCGCCACTGGAGGCGGGTTCGTTTGGTGTTGTTCACGGCGTCGTCCTCCCCAATGCGGTGTCGGCGTTCAGTCCGAAGGACGCAACGATGCGTTCCGTGGTGCCGTCGGCTTCCATGTCTGCCAGCGTCTGGGCCAGCAGGTCCCGCAGGGCGGTGTCGCCGCCGGCGGCGAAGGCCACGCCCAGCTGAGCGTGCAGCAGCGGCTCATCCAGAAAGCGGTAGGATACGCCGGCCTTTTCCAGCGCGCCGGCCAGCGCTTCAGCGTGGCTGGCGCAGGCATCCACATAGTATTTGCGCAGGGCGGTGGCCACCTGATCCATATCCACCAGACAGTACAGGGCGCGGAGCTGGGGGATGCGGGCATCGGTGGGGTCGGAGAGGATGCTCTCGGCCTTGGAGCTGATCTGCACCGCCACGCGGCGGTCCGCCAGATCGGCCAGGGTGCAGATATCGCTGTCGGCGCGGACGGCCACCACCTGATCGCTGTACAGGTAGGGGCCGGCCCAGAGATAGGCGTTCTCCCGTCCGTTCATGGAGAAGCAGCCCCACAGGCAATCCACCTGGCCGATTTCCAGAAGGAGATCCTTCTCGTCCCAGCTGATCTGCCGGAACACCGGCTCGTAGCCCATGCGGCGGCAGGCCTCCGTGGCCAGAGCCACATCCACGCCGGCGGCCTGACCGTTTTCGTCCAGATAGTTATAGGGGCGGTAATCGTCGCTGCCGATCACCAGCTCGGGGAGATCCCCGGACGGCTCCTCCTGAGCGCCGCAGGCGGCGGGCAGCAGGGCCAGCATCAGCACGGCCAGCACAATGAGATATTTCCTGATGTTCACTGCTCCGGCGCCTCCTTGCTGTCGGGATCTGTGTCGGCATCGCCGCCGCGGCGGGACAGCAGGCGGGCGATGGCCAGCTCCAGTGCCTGTACGCTGACGGGCTTGGCGATGTGGCCGTCCATGCCGGCCTCCAGCGCCGCCTGACGGTCCTCCGCAAAGGCGTTGGCCGTCACGGCCAGAATGGGGATATGGGACAGCTGTGGGTCCGGCAGGGCGCGGATGCGCCGCGTGGCCTCGTAGCCGTCCATCCTGGGCATCTGCACGTCCATGAGAATCAGGTCGTAGTGACCCGGGGCGGACCAGCGGACCTTTTCCACGGCTGCGTCGCCGTCGTCCGCCTCCTCCACCAGGAAACCGGCGCCGCTGAGGATCTCGCGGGAGATCTCACGGTTCAGGGCGTTGTCCTCCACCAGCAGGACGCGGCGGCCCGCAGCGTGGAGCCGCTCCCCGCTCTCCGGCTGCTCCGGCGCCGCATCGGCGGCAGTGCCGGTGCGGAGGGTGTAGGTGCAGACGAACTCGGAGCCTTTGCCCGGCTCGCTGCGGCAGGTGATGGCGCCGCCCAGCTCCTCCACCAGACGCTTGGTGATGGCGAGGCCCAGACCGGACCCCTCAATGCCGGAGACGACACTGTTGTTCTCCCGCTCGAAGGCGTCGAAGACGCGGCGGCGGAACTCCTCGCTCATGCCGATGCCGTTGTCCTTTACGGTAAAGCGGTAGTCCGCGGTGCCGCTGCCGCTGCCGGTCTGGCTGACAGTGTAGGTGATGTGGCCGCCGGCGGGAGTGTACTTGATGGCGTTGCCGATGAGGTTCAGCTCGATCTGGTTCATCTTCAGAGCGTCAAAGTACGCCACGGGGTCCTGTACGTCGCAGGCGACGTCCAGCGTCAGCTGCTTTTTTTGCAGGTCCGCCTGAAACACGTACTTCACATTTTTCAGCATGGCGGGGATGTCGTGGGCCCTGATGTCCAGCGTCACCTTGCCGCTTTCGATGTAGGCCAGATCCAGCACGCTGTTGATAAGGCGCAGCAGATACTGGCCGGAGAGGTTGATCTTCTGCAGGCAGTCCGCCACGCGGGTGGGGTCGTTGACGTATTTTTCCGCCAGAGAGGAAAAGCCCATGATGGCGTTCATGGGGGTGCGGATGTCGTGGGACATGTTAAAGAGGAAGGTGCTCTTGGCGCGGTTGGCGCTTTCGGCGGCCTCCTTGGCCTGCCGGAGCTCCGCAGTGCGGCGCATATCATCATCGATGCAGCGGGTCATGGAGATGGAGTACACGTCGCCGGTGACGTTTTCCGTCAGGATATTCCGGGTCTCCATCCAATGAACCTGTCCGTCATCGCCGGTCTGGCGCACCTGCACATGGAGCAGGCGCTGGCCCCGCCGGTAGGCGTCCAGCTGGGCATCGCGGTTCATGACGGCATACAGCTTGTCGAAGTCCTCCGAATAGGGCATGGTGGGCTTCAGGGAGTCCATCATCTCCTCCATGGTGAAGCTCCGGAACAGGCCCTCGTTGACGACGCTGTGGTTATAGACGGTGAAAGCCTCGTTTTTCGTCAGGTTCTCCTCCAGAATGAAGGGGTAGACGGTGCTGGCGGCGGAGACGATCAGGTCCATGCTGGTACGGGTGCGGATGCGCTCGTGAGTCAGCTCCGTGATGTTGCGGACGCCGGACAGCAGGCGGGGCTTCCCGGGATCGCTGCGGTCCAGAATGAACTTGCTTTGCAGATGCTGGAGCTCGCCGCCGGTGATGGCATCATATTCGATATAAAGCTCCCGCTGGCGCTCCAGCAGGGGCAGCAGCGTGTCCAGCCGGGCGGTGCGGAGGAACCGGTCACGGTCCTGAGGGCAGACGAACTGCCGGGCGAACTTCTGCATGCCGTGGGTATAGTCGGCGTCGCCGCCGGTCCAGTCCTCCAGACCGCAGCTCTCCCGCAGGCGGAACAGTTCCTCCTGCTGGGTGTTCAGATCCACGCTGATCAGGCAGAGGTAGTCGTCGGCCACGCTTTGCAGCAGGGAGGTCATGCGGTCGCGGGAGCGCTGGGCCTGAGCGGCGGATACCTGCTGGCGGGTGAAATAGAGCAGCTGGGCTCCGATCAGCATCAGGATCACGACCAGCACCAGCATAGTGAGGTGCTGGTCCCTGTTGATCTCCGCCAGCATCTGGGCCGCCACCTGGGAGGGGAACAGCTGCAGGAGGGACCAGCCGGTGCCGGACACGGGCTGGATGCCGCCCTCGGACGCGCCGCTGCTGCCCACGAAGGAGAAGGTCATGGCCGTCTGATCGGCGGCAGCCTCCAGCACGTCACGGGCCTGAGATACCTGAAAATGGGAGAGGGCGGCGTCCAGATCCTCCACGTAGACAGAGCCCGCGGTGCGGTACTGGCCCAGAGAGCGGCCATCGGCATCCACCAGCATGGTGAAGGCGGGGAAGTCGTAGAGCTCCGTCTCCAGTATGGCGGAGACAGTCTCCTCATCCAGAAGGCCGAGCAGCACGCCGATGACCTCATCGCCCAGCTGCACCGGCGCGTAAAAGCCGATGAGCCTGGCGCTGTTGAAGCGGGACGCGGAGACGGAGATGATGCCGCTGCCGCCGCGGATGCCGTCCATATAATAGACGCGGTCCGCCACCAGCGCCGTTTCTCCGTCGCTGGTATAGCTGACGCCGCCGGCGTCGATGAAGCGGATGCGGTCAAAGCCGGAGGCCTGTTCCAGCTGGGCCAGATGGGTCATGTCCGCGCCGTCCTCCCCCAGCGCCTCACCGTACAGGCAGGCGGCGGAGGTGATGGCGGACAGCTTGTCCTGAAACACATCGCCCGCGTGCTGGGCCGTCCGGCCGCTGAGCACGCCGATGTAGACATCCAGCCGCTCCATCTGGCGTGTGTAGTTCCGGTGTGCCGCAGCGATCAGCAGCACCACCATGGCGGCGAGCAGCAGGACGATATTAGTCGCCATGTGCTTGACAAGGCGGAGGTGATTTTTCTTCATGGAACGATCCTCTTTATACCGGTGCGTCATGCCTCCAGCTGCGACAGGGTCTCTGTGACCAGCGCGTACTCCCGCGCCACGGCATCGTGCAGCGCACGGACGTTGTCCGGCATCACCGCGCTGCCCCGCAGGGCCTCGGTCATGGCGGTGCAGGCTTCGGCCAGACGGACAAGGCTCAGGTTCAGGGCGATGCCCTTCAGGGTATGGACGGCGCGGAAAGCCTCCTCGGCGCTGCCGCTGTCCACGGCCGCCGTCAGGCGGGCCATGTTGTCATCGCGGGGCAGCATCCGCAGGAACCGGCCGATAAAGGCATCGTTCTGCAGGCGGGCGGAGGCGTCCTCGTAGCTTCCGCCTACGGCGGCGTAGAATTCAGTCAGTGTCATGGATATTCTCTCCTTATTCCGTACAATATGGTTTATTCCTCATACACGACGGCGCAGTTTTTGGTGCGCTTGGCGCGGTACAGAGCCAGATCGGCCTTGCCCACCAGCTCGGAGACGCGGCCGGAGCCGTATGCGCCGCCGATGCTCAGGGACAGGTGCAGGTCCGGATACTCCGATATCGTCAGGGCAGCCACGGCACGGCAGATGTCCTCCAGCTTCCGCGCCAGCACATGGGCGGGCAGGCCGTGGAACAGCAGGAAGAACTCGTCGCCGCCATAGCGCACCAGCTCGTCCCCGCTGCGCAGCATGGAGCGCATGGTCTGGGCCGCGTGGAACAGCGCGGCGTCGCCGGCGGGGTGGCCGAAGCGGTCGTTGATCTGCTTGAAGTTGTCCAGATCGATCATGGCCAGGGCGTACTCGCCGGTGAGGCTGCGCAGGCGCTCGTCGTAATAGCGGCGGTTGAAGACCTGGGTGGCGGAGTCGGTATACACCTGACGGTTGCGGACCAGCAGCTGATTCAGGATGTTCTCCTCGCCGCTGCCTATCATATCGTCGGGGCGGATGGGGTTGACGCACTCCAGCGCGTAGGGGATGCCGTCCACCTCCACGCATACGGCGAGGACATAGCAGACATCGCTGCCGAGAGTCTCCACCTTACTCTGGGTGGTGCGGGTGCGCACCGCGTCCTGGGAGGTGCAGCGCTCACAGCGCTGACGCTTGCCCCAGATGGCATAGCAGTGCCCGGCACGGTCTATGGAGTGGCCGTTGGCATCGGTGGACACCTGCATGCGGATGCCGGGGTCCACCAGACGCACGGTCTGGAACATGGTGCGGTAGCTCTGCATCACAGGGCCCAGCTGCTCCGCCGTGACGCGAAGCACGTCGTCCCGCCCCATGGTGACGGGCAGCAGGAGCTGGCGGTCCGCCAGATGACCGGCGGCGCGGTCATAGCGCTCCAGCCGCTCACAGCTGTCATCAATGTCAATGACTCTGCCGAACAGGGCGGCGCAGCGGCCGTGCTCTGCGGCGGACCACAGCGCCAGAATGGTCAGCTGGCAGCGCCGGGGCTGTCCGTTCAGCACCAGATGGGCCGCCACCTCCAGATACGCCTCGTCTGCGGTGAGGTCCGCCAGGCGGCGGCGGACGGCATCCACCGTCTCCGCTCCCACCCGCGCCAGAAAATCCGGATCGTCCAGAGGCGCCACGATCATGGACGGCAGGCCCATCTGCTCCGCGGCACCGCGGGACAGGCGCAGGGAGGAGGGGTGGGGCGTGTATTCAAACCAGATCTCCCCGCTGAGAGCGAAGAGGAGATCCTGCTTGGCGTAGGCGTCCTCCAGCTGCTGGGTCATGCGGGCGGCGGCCAGATCCTGCCCGCGGTACAGCTCCTCCACCGTGCGGCGGGGGGAGCGGCGGGCGGCGGCCTTGCGGTCCACGCCGCGTCTGGCGGCTTCGCCGACCTCGTCCAGACAGGACAGCAGCAGGGGATTGAAGGAGCCGCAGTCCCCGTTATGGAGCATGGCCATGGCCTGCTCGTGGGTGCAGGGCGCCTTATAGCTGCGCTGGTGTACCAGCACATCGTAGGCATCGGCCAGGGAGACGATCTGGGCGGCCAGAGGGATCCTGTCGCCCTTCAGGCCGTCGGGGTAGCCCTCACCGTTCCAGCGCTCATGGTGCCAGCGGCAGATCTCCATGGCGTATTTGGTCAGCTTCTCCCCCTGATAGCCGGGGAGCTCCGCAATGAGCTGGGCACCGATGACGGTGTGGCGCTTGACGATCTCGTACTCCTCCGGCGTCAGACGGTCCGGCTTCTCCAGCAGCTCACAGGGGATCATGAGCTTGCCGATGTCGTGGAGGCTGGCGGCCATGCAGACCGTTTCCACATCGGCGGGGTCCAGCGGGTGTACATCCTCCCGCGCCAGCAGCCGGCGCAGCAGCAGACCCGTCAGGCAGCTGACGCCGGCCATGTGGCGTCCGCCGCCGCAGCAGCGGTGCTCCACGGCGGAGCTGAGGATGGACACCATCTCCTCCGTGTTCTTCTCGTGGCGGTAAAAGTAAGTGGACACGATGTCCATGAGCTGCTGCTTCTTGGTGTGCAGCAGGATGGCATTGATGATGCGGCGGCGGATGATGCCTGTGGCAAAGGGGCGGTTGATGTAGTCCGACGCGCCCAGCTCAAAGGCGCGGTCGATATACGCGCTGCCCATCTCCGCCGAGATCATGATGGTGGGGACCGACTCGGTCCAGCCGCGGCGCTGCATCTCCTCCAGCACCTGAAAGCCGTCCATCTCCGGCATGACGATGTCCAGCAGCAGGGCCGCGATCTCACCCTTGTACATTTCCAGTGCGGAGATGGTCTCATGGCCGTCCACAGCCTCGATGATCTGGAAATCGTGATCCAGCATATTGGCCAGCATGGCGCGGTTCATCTCAGAATCATCTGCGATCAGCAGTTTCCTGCGATCCATACGAAAACGCCCTCCCTTTCGCCGGATGCCGTACCCTCCATGGCGCATCCGGCGCCATTTTTACGGCCGCACCCGCGGTGCGGCTCCCGAAGCATATAAAAAGCCACCTTTCATTATACCGCACGACAAAACGAATGACTACCGCTTATTCATAAAATATTGAGCGAATATTCGCCCGCGTGCAGGCTTCTGCTTGAAATAACTGGAAGAAACAGGGAAAAAGCCGCCGCACCGGCGGGGGGAAAGCGCTGCGGCGGCAACGGGGAGAACGGTCAGATTCGGGGGAGTTTGGTTGAAAGTTTGGTTATTCGTAAAGTAAAGTTTGCTGGGCAAACAGAAGAAAATGGATTATAATAAACCGGTATAATGGAGCAGATAAGGTGAGGGAAATGGAACAAAAAGGAAATATCACATATCCGCGGCCCCAAATGGAGCTGGTGTGCGTTCTGGACGAGGCGGAGCAGGCGGGGCATCTGCCGGAGACCATCGTGGAGGAATTCACGGAGCACCCGTTTTCCATGCCCGCGCTGTGGGCCTGCCGGGACCACTTTTACCGGCTGGACGCGGCGGCGCGCAGGAGCCATCCGGCGCTGCCGTCCGTCTTCGCCCTGCTGGCGGCCATGGCGGGAGATCTGGATCTGGCCAGGGAGTACGTGAGCCTGCTGGGGACGACGCCCAGGCACTGGCGGATGCAGGATCTTCGGGAGAAGGATTATTACCGCATCTGCACGGAGCTGGTCATGCCGTACATCAGCGACGGCATGTTCCTGCGCATCGTGTTTTTCCTGGTGAAAACGGGCATGGTGCCGGTGAGGTCGCTGACGCTGTCCGCCTGCCGTCCCAGCATCATCAACGGGTTTCGGGATTTTACGCGGTTCGGCCCGTATCTGGAGCGGCATAAGGACGCCATTACCCAGATGATCCACCAGCTGTACGGCAGCGTGGGGAAGAACGTCTATGAGATCATGCTGGCGGAGTGGTACTACCAGAACAACGACTGCTTCAACGCGCTGATCCTGGCGACGGGGACCATCCCGCTTATCGAGAGGGAGAGCGATATGCGCTGCCTGTTCGTGGCGCTGGCGCTGCAGATGCGCATCCTGCTGATGAACGGGCAGGCGCGGACGGCCAAGCCTCTGGGGGAGAAGATCAGAGACCGCATCCAGGAGACGGGGCGGGAGGAGCTGACGGCCAGCCTGAACGCGCTGGAATGTCTGGCGGCCTGCTACGACGGGCAGCAGGAGGCGGTGGCCCAGTGGCTGGAAAACTCTGCCCCCGATGAGAATCGGGACATCTATATGATGGACATGTTTGCCTGGCTCACCAAGGTGCGCTGCTATTTGCAGGTGGGGAAAAACATGGCCGCCTACGTGCTGGTCAGGCAGCTTATCACCCTGCTGGAGCCGGGGAAGCGGCACATGGATCTGTGCGAGTGTCACATGCTGCTGGCCGCCGTGTACTACAAATCGGGGGACAAGGACCGCATGTGCCGGGAGCTGGAGACGGCGCTGGCGCTGGCGAAAAAATACCGGTACATACGGCTGCTGGCGGACGAGGGCGCCTGCATGATGCAGATGCTGTTCATCTACCAGCGGGAGCGGGGCGCGGACGACTTTACCGACCGGATCATGGAGCTGGCGGGCGGCGTGAGCCGGTACTTTCCCAATTATCTGAAGTCTCCGGCGGAGTACTACGAGACGCTGACCGAGACGGAAAAAAAGGTGCTGCGCCTGATGGCGCTGGGCATGAGCAATGACGAGATCGCGGAGCGGATGGGCCGGAAGGCGGGTACCGTCAAGTTCCACAGCAACAGTATTTTCAGAAAGCTTCGGGTGTCAAACCGGCAGCAGGCGGTGAACCGCGGAAGAGGCATCGGCCTGCTGTGACATACGGCAGCCGTGAAAAAACAGAACGGAGGTTATGCACATGATCAAAAAAGGAGTATCCCTGCTGATGGCTCTGGCTCTGTGCCTGACGCTGCTGCCTGCATCGGCGCTGGCGGCGGAGGCGCAGGGGCAGGCCGGTCAGGAGCAGACGGTCCTGACGCAGGGAAACGACGGGCAGACGCAGGCGCCCGGTCAGGATGGTGCGGGCGAGGACGATAAAACGTCCGACGAAGCACCTGACAAAGCACCTGACAAAGAGCCTGACGAGGAGCCTGACGAGGCGGTTTCGGCTGTGCAGGCACTGATCGACGCGCTGCCGGCGGCGGAGGACATCTCGGACGCCAACGCGGACGAGGTATCCGGCCAGCTGGACGCCATCGACGAGGCGAAGCAGGCCCTGACGGAGGAGCAGGCGGCCCGGCTGGACCTGACCGGATACGACGCGGCGGCTGCCGCGGTGCTGGCGCTGGCGGGAGAGCCTGACGCCGACGAGCCCGCGCTGCTGGCCGCCATCGCCGGCACGCAGCCCGGCGGCAGCGGCACGGCGGAGGACCCCTATCAGATCACCGGCGCGGCGGAGCTCATCTGGCTGCGGGACGCGGTGAACTCCGGTGAGGAGAACACCTGCGCGGAGCTGCAGCAGGATGTGGAGTACGTGGAGGAGGTCTGGACGCCCGTCGGCACCAGCGAGCACCCGTATACCGGCACCTTCAACGGCAACGGCCACACGATCCGTGTGTGGCTGGATGACTGGGGACAGGCCCTGTTCGGCTATGTCGGCGCGAACGCGAAGCTGACGGATATCGCCGTGACGAAGCGCCAGAGCAAGAATTATTCCATCAGCGCCAGCGCTCCCCTGGCGCGCATCAACAACGGTACCATCACCCGCTGCCGGTACAGCGGCGGTATAACGGCCAAGGACAGCCTGGGCGGTCTGGTCTATACCAACAGCGGCACCATCGAGGCCTGCTGCGTGTACGCGGGACGACTGGACGGCGGCAGCCGCATCGAGATGTACTACAGCGGCTGGGCGGGCGGCATCGCTTATGAGAACACGGGCACCATCGTCAACAGCTATTTCTACGGCGACATAGTGCAGGCCCAGTCCAACGGCACGGTACGCGACATCATCGGCTGGGGCGCCATCGCCTATAAGAACAGCGGCACGGTCTCCAACTGCTACTACGGCGCGGACAGAGACGACGGCTACGGCGGCAAGACGGAGGACCAGTTCCGCGGCGGCGAGGTCACGTATCTCCTGAACGGCGGCACGGCCAGGGACGACTGGCGGCAAAACTGCTACGCCGGTGACAACAGCGACGCGACCCCCGTGCTGGACCGGAGCCATGCCCAGGTCCGGAAGACCGGCAGCAGCTATGTCAGCCTGTATCCCCACGTCCACTGCATCTGCGGCGGCGACGCCACATCCGGCGGCCATCCGCGGCACAGCGACGTGCCCTACACCGCATGGACGAACGACGAGGCGGCCAGCCAGTACGGAGACAGCAGCCATACCGCGGCCAACTCCCTGCCCAAGGATCCGGGCAAGTACTATCTGACAAGCGATGTGACGTTGCGTGACACCGGCACATGGCGTCCCGCGGACGGCACGGTGCTCTGCCTGAATGGTCAGACCGTCAGGGAGTTTGCTTTTGATACGCCCGCGTATGACGCCATTACCGTTGGCAGCGGCGTGACCTTCTCCCTGACGGAGTGCGCCTCGATCCAGGGGTATATCTATTGTGCCAGCAGCCGCAGAGCGGTCCACACCGTGAACAACAGCGGCACGTTCAACTTCTACAACGGACGGCTGCGGGACACCAAAAGCAAGGCCGACGGCGCGGCTGTCTATAACACCGGTACATTCAATATGTACGGCGGCACCATCAACGACAACAATACCACCGCGCGGGGCGGCGGCGTGTATAACGCCGGTGCGTGCAATCTCTACGGCGGCACCATCACCAACAACGGCAGCGGAGGCGGTGTGTATAACAACGGCACGCTGACCGTGGGCGGCACCGCGACGGTCACGGGCGGCAGCCCCAACGTCTATCTGGCGGCCGGAACGACCATCACGCTGAACAGCGAGCTGGACGAAAGCGCCCGCATCGGCATCACGGCGGAAAAGCAGAGCAGTCTCACCGATACGGCGGCGTCCATCATTGTGGTCAAGGGCGGCGCGGCAGCCCTGAACTGCTTCTTCCCCGACGATGACGGCACCTATGACCTGTCCTATAACGACAAGGATGATGTTATCCTTCACCTGATCCGGGATCATACGCACTGCGCCTGTGCCCATAAGGCGAAGTACGCCAAGGACATCGGCAGCCACACCGAGCATGTGGACCGCGAGTTCGTGGCGTGGACGGATGAGCTGGTGAAGGAACAGTACGGCAGTGACACGCCGCTCACGGCAGCCACCGCCTTGCCCAAGGTGGCGGGCTGCTACTACCTGACCGGCGATGTGACGCCGGCCAAGGCCTGGTGGGCGGCAGACGGCACCATCCTCTGCATGAATGGGCATAAGATCGTCAGCGCCGGCGCCATCGGCAGCGCGGTGCGCGTCGACTCAGATGTCCATGTGGTCCTGACCGACTGCAGGGCCAGCGGCTCCATTTCCGCAACCAGAGCCACCGGCGCCACCGGTCTGGGCTTCAAAAGCGGGGCTCAAAACGGCATCGCCGACATTTTCGGCGTTTCCTTCTCCGGCACCAGCAGCGGCGTCGCATGCAACACAGGCAATACCGTCAACCTGTATAACAGCACCATTTCCGGAACCACGAGCGCCATCTACAACACCGGTACGGTGAACATCGCCGGTACGGTCAAGGCCACCAGCGATACCGTCGGCAGTGGATATTACTGTGTGAACAACCTGGGTACGCTGACTGTTGACGGCACGCTGACGGCGGATGGCGGCAACATAGGCGTGGCCAACAGGAAGGAAAGCAGCAGCTCGCGGAGCGGCACCATCACTGTCGACGGTACGCTCACCAGCACCGGCGACAACACCGGCCTGAGCAACCTCGGTACGCTGACGGTCAACGGCGCGCTGACGGCCACCGGCAAAGGCACCGCTACCCTGGCCAGCGGCCTGTTTAATAACGGCGGCACGCTGACGGTCGCCGGCACGCTGACCGCCGCCGGAAATACCAGCGGCAGGAGCACCTACGGCCTATACAACACCGGCGAGGGCACGGTCACTGCCAACGGCACGTTCACCGCCTCCGGCGGCGAGTACGCCGTATATAACTTCGGCCCGCTGAACCTGGCCGGTACGGTCAATGCTAACAAGAATGTGTATCTCGGCACGGGCAGGACCATCACCGTGGTGGGCGAGTTGGACGATGCCAGCAGCATCACCGTCCAGACGAAAGACACACCCGCCGCCGGCAGCCCTGTGGTCATCGCCACCACGGAAAATGCCGACTGGATCAAGGCGGGCAGCTTTGTCAGCTGGACCCCCGGCAAGTACGCCGTCAGCCGCATCAACGAGGGCAAGACCGTGGTGCTGCGGGGCCATGAGCACGACTGGAGCTATACGCTGGGCAGCGACGGCACGGCCATCAGCGCCGAATGCGGGAATGCGGACGGGCTCTGCGGCAATCCCAACGGCGGCAGCGTCACCATCGCGCCGCCCAGCGGCGGACTGATCTATGACGGCAGCGCCAAGGCGGCCAGGCTGACCACGACCGGGTGGACGGCGGCGGACGTGGGCGAGATCACCTATCAGAAGGACGGCAGCGCCCTGTCCGCAGCGCCCGTTGATGCGGGCACCTACACCGCCGGCATCACCGTGGGCGGCCAGACCGCCAGCGTGACCTATACCATCCGGCAGGCTGTCCCGCAGGCAGGGGACTTCGCCTTCTCCCCTCCCGATACGCTGACCTATGACGGCAGCGCCAAAACGGCGGCAGTGGCGGCCAGGGCCGGTATTGCGGGCATGGGCGGCGTCACGGTGAAGTACTATCGGAACGGCGTCAAGGTGGAGCGGCCCGCCGATGTGGGCACGTACAACGTCAGGATCGACGTGGCGGAGGGCAAGAACTACGATGCTGCCGCAGACCTGACGGACGACAGCTGGACGTTCACCATCGCGGCCAATGAGACTGCGCCGGCGGTGACGCTGAGCGGCGACACCACCTATACCGGCGGGCGGATCACGCCTGCGCCCACCGTAAAGATCGGCAGCACCAAGCTGACCGAGGGGCGGGATTACACCGTCGCCTATGGCGAGAACCGAGATGTCAGTACGGGCGGCACCGTGACCATCACGGCCATGGGCAACTATGCGTTCAGCGCGGTGGCGGAGAGCTTCGCCATCACGCCCAGGGCCGTCACTGTCAGCGGCATCACGGCGGCGGATAAGACCTACAACGGCAGCGCTGACGCCGTGCTGGATGTCAGCGGGGCGGTCATCAGCGGCAAGGCGGAAGGCGATGAACTCACCGTTTCCGCCGATGGTACCTTCGACAGCAAGGACGTGGGCACGGACAAGACCGTCCGTATCTCCGGCCTGACGCTGGGCGGCACGTCCGCGGGCAACTATCAGCTGGCGGCCAGCGGCCAGCAGGCTTCGGCGATGGCCGCCATTACCCCCGCTGTCATCACGGTGACGCCGGATGCCGGTCAGGGCAAGACCTACGGCGAGAAAGACCCCACGCTGACCTATACCTCCGCCGGTGCGGTGAACGGCGAGACCCCCGCCTTCAGCGGCGGACTGGTGCGTGACGCAGGCTCGAACGCGGGCAGCTACGCCATCACCGGGGGCAATCTGGCGCTGGCGGACGGCAGCGGCTTCAAGGCGGACAACTATACGCTGAAGCTCGCGGATGAGGTGGTGTATTTCACCATCCGCAGGGCGGCCTATGGCGACAGAACGGTGAACGGTTCCGCCATGTACGACAACAACGGCACTGTGGACCTGAGCAACCTGATCGCGGAGGGCGGCACGGCGGTGCTGGGCAGCGTGACAGATGATGCCGGTGTGCTGGCCGGTACGTGCTCGGTCAGCGAAGGTATCCTGCGCTTCGGCTTTGCGGACGATGCGTCCAAGGTGGGCAAGACCGCCAAGGTGAAGGTAAACGTCACCGGAGCCGACAACTATGAGGACTACACCATCACCGTTATCCTGACGGTGGAGGCCAAGCTGACGCCCAGTCCGGAGGGCGCGCTGACGCTGAGCCCCGCCGAGATCACCTACGGCGAGAAGCTGGGCGCCATCGCCATCAGCGGCACGATGCAGGCGGACGGCAGGATCGTTGCGGGCACGTTCACCTGGCAGGAGCCCGACACGGTGCTGGATGCGGGTACGCATGCAGGCGCTGCGTGGAAGTTCATGCCGGATGACACCAAGACCTATGTGGAGGCCACGGGCACTGTGACCGTTCAGGTCAACAGGGCCGCGCAGAGCGCCGCCGTCAGCATGACGGACTACACCTACAACGATGCGCCCAGCATGCCCAGCCTGACATATAAGGTGGGCGATGGCAGCGCGGTTTACTACTACGGCACCGAAAATGCCGCCAGCGGCGGCACGAAGTGGGAGGATGTGCAGCCCACCACGCTGGATGCCGGTACCTACTACATGTACGCGGTCATCGGCGAGACGGATAACTACAAGGAATTCACCACGGCGGCTGTGCAGTTTGTGGTGGAGAAGGCAACGCCGGACTATACGAAGCCCTCCGGCCTGACGGCGAAGTACGGGCAGAGGCTGTGCGACATCCAGCTGGTGAATCCCGAGGGCAATCTGGCCGGTACATGGAGCTGGCAGGCACCGGAGACGGTGCTGGAGCAGCTGGGCACCCAGAGCTTCGACGCCGACTTCAGACCCGACAGCGACAACTATAAGGGAGTGGTCGACGCCGCCATCGATGTGACCGTGGGCCCGGCGGACGGTCGGAACCTGAGGACGGTGGAACTGGTGCAGAAGTACACGGACACCGATGAACACACCTACGCGCCGGACTGGTCCTCGCTTCCCAAGGGACAGCAGTGGACGTTCGACAGCGAGGCCAGCGAGGTGCTGCCCAGGCAGGACTTTGCGGCGGACGGCAGTCTTCTGACCTACGCGATCCCCGAGGGGAAGGCGCTGGGCGACCAGATCACCATCACCCTCAAGGCGTCCTGCGCCAACTATGAGGACTTCACCATCACGCTGCACATTCTCCTGCGGGAGAAGGACGATCAGGCGGCGCTGCGTGTCACCGGCGGCACCACCGTGGTCTACGGTGAGAAGCTGCAGCTGGGCAGCAGCGGCGGCTCCGGCACAGGCAAAGTGACCTACGCCGTGACCAACGGCACCGGCGAAGCCGTCATCGACCCCGATACGGGCGTTCTCACGCCGGTGAAGGTGGGCATCGTCACCGTGTCGGTCACCAAGGCGGAGGACAAGGACTACAAGGAGGCTGTCAGTGATGCGGTGATCGTCACCATCACCAAGGCCAGGCCCACCGGTCAGCCCAACTACACCAAGATCATCACCCGCGGCAAGACGCTGGATGACGCGGCGCTGACGCTGGACGGCAGCACCATCTCCCCTGCGGACGGTGTGCTGGAGTGGGTGGACGATGCGGGGAACGTGCTGCCGGGCAGCATCAGGGAGCACGCAGGGCGCCACCTCGACGATGGGTGGACGATGCGGGGAACGTGCTGCCGGGCAGCACCCGCGTGAAGGCCAACACGGCCTACAAGTGGCGCTTCACCCCTGCGGACGGCAACTACACCACCCTCAGCGGTGAGATCGAGCTGTATTACAAGCCCAACGGCGGCAACCAGTACGGCACCGATCACACCATCAGGGCGTCCGCCGGCGCCAACGGGACCATCTCCCCCGCCGGCTGGACCTCCGTCGGCGAGGGTGGGGAGCAGACCTTCACCATCACGCCGGATGCGGGCTACGCCGTGGCCAAGGTGCTGGTGGACGGCAGGAGCGTGGGCGCGGTGACATCCTACACCTTCCGGAATGTCACGCAGGACCACACCATCGAGGCCGTCTTTATGAAGGCCAACGGCAATCCCCAGACCGGCGTGAACGTGACGCGGAGCACCACCGGCTGCGGGAGATAACGCCATGAGAAAGTTTACGCGCACCCTCTCCTGCGCTCTCATCGCCGCGCTGCTGCTGACCGTGGCGGCCACGGCCGCCGCCTGCGGCAAAAAGGCGGAGTATCCCACCGTTTCGGAGGTGACGGAGCCCCAGACAGTCGGCGAGGTCATCCCCGCTGTGGACCGGCAGGAGCAGTTGGCTGCCGCCAAAAGGGCAAATCCCGACACCGCGGCGTGGCTGTATATGCCCGGCGCGGAGGTGGACGATGCCGTGATGCAGGCGGCGGACAACGGGTACTACCTGCAAAAGGACGAAAACGGGAATTTCAGCGAGTGGGGCTGCTACTACGCCCATTGCGACGACCATCTAAGCAGCCGGAGCGCGCTGGATAAGAACACCGTGATCTTTGGCCACTCCGCCACCAACTGCGACCCGGACGGTCCGAAATTCACCAAGCTCCACCGGTACATGGATGCGGACTTCGTGCAGGAGAACCCCTACATCTACCTCTCCGTGGAGGGTGACGACATGGTGTTCCAGATCACGGCCTGCTTCATCACGGACATCAGCTTCGACTATATTTCTCCGGACCCCGCGGGTGAGGAGCTCACCGGCTTCCTCCGGCAGGTGGAGGAGAAGAACTGGCTGGCGTTTGACGGTGTGACCTTCGGTGAGGAGGATACCATCCTGACGCTGTCCACCTGCTGCCGGAAGTACGACATGGAGAATACCGGCGACCAGCGGCTGGTGGTCATGGCGAAGCTGCTGCCGGAGGGCGCAGCGGCGCAGGACTTCACTGTGCGCCTGGCCTCCGAGCCGGCGATGCCCTGAGAAAGGCGCAGCAGGAAACAGGAAAGGCAGGCACCCTTTGGGTGCCTGCCTTAGTCTTTCGAAAAACCTGCCCGGGCACAAGTATCGGAGGGAAGGATCGTGTGAAAGGGAACCGTTAGGGTTCCCTTTCGCGTTCAATCACCCGCCGCAGCTCACAGCGAGACGGACATTTACTTTTCCTTGTGCAGCATCCGCCACAGAGTAGAGCGGCTCACGCCGAGTTGGACCGCCGCCTGACTTTGATTGCCGTGGACTCGGCGCAGGGCGATCTCTACCAGTTCACGGGTCATCTCCTCCAGAGTACGATTTGTGTCAAACGCCGGGGCCTCGGACATGGGCTGAGGGGACTCTAACAGCAATTGCTGGCGGACGCTTTCGGCGGAAATATAGGACCGTTCCGCCGTCAGCGTCAGTTGTCGTATGACTCGTTTCAGCTGGTCCATATTTCCGGGCCACGGATAGCTTTGCAGAAGCTCCATCGCCTCCGGCACAAAACCGATGACTTGATGGGCGCTTTCGGCATTAAACTCGTTGAGGTACAGACTGCACAGGGCCGGGATCTCAAAGACGCGTTCCCGCAGAGGAGGCATCCGCAGCGTCAGACAGGAGCACTGCTGGCGCAGGACCCGACAGATGGGACAGTCCTCAGCTTGAGGAGTATCTGTGACGACCGAAAACAGAAAACGATTGTTTCTTCCCGATAGGATATGCCGAGCCAGAGAATCCGCCTGCTCCCCGGTGAGACAGTTGCTGTTCTTAAAATAGAAGGTGCAGCCGGTATCGTATAGCGGAGAGTCCGTTCGCGTGACAAAGCTCTGCCAGAATTTGCTGTCCGCCCGGTCGCAATCCACCACGCAAAGAGGGTGGTCACGATGCAGCCCGTTGGTATATAGAACGTTGGCGGCCCGGTCCTTGTGTGTGCTGATCTCGCCAAGGATCAGCACAGGAGAATGGGAAGCCGCATAGCGCTGCAGATTTTGGTGAAGGGCGGAGTTGATGTATTTCTTGAAATACTGCGGCGAAATATCTTCGCAGCTAAAAAAGCTCACGACCTCGCTGCGGGTCATGTCCTCCGGCAGAGGCTCGGCCTGCAGAAAGAAATAGGGGGACCCCTCCAGAAATACCCGCTGACAGGAAATCTTCCACGGCTGTTCCTGAATTCGCCGGATCTGCACACCGCCCTCCGCGGCGTCCGCATGTGCGGCGATTTTTTGCATCATTTTGCGCAGCCGGGGCTTTCGGGCAAGAGAGGGGCTTTCCCAAAATACCGTTTGATTCTCCTGCAGAACCGCCAGTTCCCATTGGTGCTGACGGGCTTGACGCTCCAGCAGTGCGTCCCGGACACGGACGGCGGTCATCAGTTGATGCAGCTGCAGCGCCTGACGGATCGAGTTTTCCAGACTTTCTACGCCGGAGGTGATCAGAATAGCGTCCAGCGAATGCTGCCTGGCATACTGCGTCGTCACCATATCGCCTATGATCAGGGTGACGTCCCGCTGAATTAGCTCATCTACCGTCTTTTCCAGCGTATCTCCCTGCGCGATCGGGTAAATTGGCACATCATATTGCAGCACGCTGCACAGAAGCGTTGCCATGCGGGCAATGTTGGGATAGGCGACCAGAGCATACCGGCCGGTGTAGTTTTCCGCCAGCTTTAAGGCGGACAGCACATCATAGCTGGATAGCTGGATCTCCACCACCGGGATGGAAACAACGGACCGCAGCACCTCCGCTGTGCCGCCGCGGGAGATGACGATATCAAACTCCTCCTCGTCGATCTCCTGCACCAGACGCGCTCCCTCGCCGAGGTCGCCGACCATCACGGTCAGACGGACCTCCGGCCTGTCCTTGCAGATCAGCAGCAGAATATTCTTCATGCTTTCATAGGGCGCTATGACCAGAATCCTGCACGGGATCATGCGATTCACCACCTGTCTTATTTTGAAACACATTTTTCATGTTACAGGTTTTATTTTACATCAATTATAAAAGTGTTGCAATATGAAACTTACTTTTTTGGTTTTACCATTGATTTGATAAAATCGCTATGATAAAAAAGGAACAGAAAGTAAAAAAATACGGGGCGCAGACCCCGAGGGAGGTACATATGGAGATCAAAGGTATCATTGCCGCCATGGCTACCGCCATGTATGAGGATGGCAGTATCAATGAGTCCGAAATCCGCAATCAGGTGAACCGGCATATTCAGGCCGGCGTTGACGGCATCTTCTGTCTGGGTACCAATGGAGAGTTCTATATCCTCAGTACGGAGGAGAAAAAGCGGGTCATGCGCATCTGCGTGGATGAGGCACGGGGGCGGGTGCCCGTCTATGCGGGGACCGGCTGTGTGGGTACGCAGGACACCATTGACCTGTCGCTGGCGGCGCAGGAGATCGGCGTAGATGTGCTGTCCATTATCACCCCGTATTTCGCGGCGCTGAGCCAGGAGGAGCTGTACCGCCACTATGCGGATATTGCCTCCGCGGTGAAGCTGCCCATCGTGATGTACAACATCCCCATGCGCACCGGCTGTGCCATTGAGCCGGAGACGGTATCCCGGCTGGCGAAGGACTTTTCCAATATCCGGGGCGTGAAAGATTCCAGCGGAAAGTTTGAAAACATTCTGGCATACATACACGGCACAGATCCGGAGCACTTCTCCGTCCTTTCCGGCAACGATGCGCTGATCCTGAAAACGCTGCAGAATGGAGGTAAGGGCGGAATTACCGCAGTTGCCAATATTCTGCCGGAAATGATGGTGAGTATCTACCAGAATTGGAAGAAGGGCGACATGGCTGCCGCTGAAGCTGCCCAGCAGGGGATTCAGCCCATCCGTGACTGCTTCAAGTATGGCAACCCCAACTCTATCGTTAAGCGGGCGGCCAACCTGATCGGGCAGCCTCTGGGCCCGTGCCGCAAGCCCTTCGGAATGGTGAGCGAGGAGACAGACAACGCCATTCTGGATACCATTGACCGATACTATGCGGCCTACAAACGCTGACAAGGAGGTGCGGAGATATGATTAGTCTGAAGATGCCTGCGTGTACCCACTTGGGGGAGGGCAGTGTGAAAGCTGTCCCGGAGATCATTCGCAGGGAGAACGCGAAAAAGGTTGTCGTGTTCACCGATCAGGGCGTGCGGCAGTCCGGCGTATGCGACGTGCTGCTTCGTGAACTGACAGATGTTTCCTATGAGGTGCTGGACGATATACCGCGGGAGCCCAGCTACTTGGACGTAGAGAAAATCGCCGGGCAGCTGGAGGCAATGGCGTGCGACCTGATCGTGGCGATAGGCGGCGGCAGTGTAATGGACACAGCGAAGCTGTGTTCCATTCTCAAGGGCGCGCCCTATACCGTCCGAGATCTGCTGCAGGACCCCACGCAGGGACGCAAGCAGGTAAAGACGGTGTTCCTGCCCACCACCTGCGGCACCGGGTCGGAGGCCACCTGCAATGCCATTGTAGCCATCCCGGAGGAGAGTGTGAAAAAGGGCATCGTCAACGATGCCATGATCCCGGACTATGCGGTTTTGGATCCGCTGACGATCCGCCATTTGCCGAAAGCCATTGTAGCCGCCACCGGTGTAGACGCGCTGGCCCATGTAGTGGAGTGCTATACCTCGCTGAAGGCTACGGATTTCAGCAATATGTTTGCCCTGACCGGCGCCAAGCTGATTTTTGAAAATCTGGTACGCGCCTATGAAGATCCGGACGACATGGAAGCCAAGACAGCCATGATGCTGGGGGCGTTTTACGGAGGCGTGGCCATTACAGCCAGCGGTACCACTGCCGTACATGCGCTGAGCTATCCTCTGGGCGGCAAATTCCATATTGCTCACGGCGTATCCAATGCGATCCTGTTTGCGCCGGTGATGCGCTGCAACCGTCCCGCCTGTGAAAAGGAGCTGGCGCAGCTGTGCGACGCGGTGTACCCCGAATGCCACGGGCAGAGCGCCGAGGAAAAATCTCTGCGTGTCATTGCCGCCATCGAGGATATTATCCGCCGCACGGATATCCCCACGGATCTCAAGCCCTACGGCGTGCAGCCGTCCGATATTGATTTCCTGGTCACCTCCGGCAGCCAGCAGCGGCGCCTGCTGGACAACAATCGCAAGGAACTGACGCTGGAGGAGATCCGGGCTATTTATCAAAGCGTCCTGTAAGGGACGCAGAAGAATCACAAGGAGGCGTTAACCATATGAATCGTCCGATTTTGGGGATCACCATGGGAGATCCCGCCGGCTGCGGTCCGGAGATCACCGTCCGGGCTTTGTCCGATGCCACGGTATACCAGCGGTGCCGGCCGTTGGTGATAGGCGATATCAAGTGCATCCGCGATGCGCTGCGGGTGACGAACCACTCGGAGCTGAAGCTCCATCAGGTGGACAGACCCAGTCAGGGGCTATATGAATTCGGTACCATAGATGTGCTGCATCTGGAGCTGGTGGACTGGGACAGATTTTCCTATGGCAAGGTGGATCCCATGTGTGGAAATGCCGCGTTTCAGTGCGTGAAAAAGGTCATCGAGCTGGCTATGGCGGGCGAGGTGGACGCTACCGTTACGAACGCGCTGAACAAGGAGGCCATGAATCTTGCCGGACACCATTTCAACGGTCATACCGAGATCTATGCCCATTACACTGGGACGGACAAGTACACCATGATGCTGGCACACGATGACCTGCGGGTGGTACACGTATCCACCCATGTATCTCTGCGGCAGGCCTGTGATCTGGTAAAAAAGGAGCGGGTGCTGGACGTCATCCGCATTGCCCACAAGGCATGTCTGGAGCTGGGTATCGAGGCGCCCAAGGTGGGCGTATGCGGCCTGAACCCCCACGCAGGTGAGGACGGTATGTTTGGACGGGAGGAGATCGAGGAGATCGCTCCTGCCATTGAACAGGCAAAGGCGGAGGGGATCCAGGCCCTGGGGCCCCTCCCGCCGGACACCGCCTTTTCCAAGGCGCTGGGCGGCTGGTATGACATCGTGGTCTGCATGTACCACGATCAGGGGCACATCCCTTTGAAGGTCGTGGGCTTCGTATACAACAAGGAGCTGGGCCGCTGGGATGCGGTGGCAGGCGTGAATGTAACGTTGGGCCTGCCCATTATCAGGGCCAGCGTAGACCATGGGACCGCTTTTGGACACGCCGGAACCGGAGTTGCAAATGAACTGAGTCTTGTAAATGCCATGGATTACGCCATCCGTATGGCAAATGCCAAAAAAAACGTATCCGCCGTGAAGTGAGGGGCCTGTATGTATTTCATCATTGCCGATGATCTGACCGGCGCAACCGATACGGGAATTCAGTTCCAAAAGCGCGGTATTGCCACCACGGTGCTGGTGGAGCCGCCGAAGGAGGCGCTGCCCTGCCCGGGCGAGCGCACTGCATTGTCTGTCAATGCAAGCTCCCGGGAGCTGTGCCCGCAGGAGGCAAGGGACCGCACACAGGAAGTCATGCAGCGCGTGGTCCTGCGCGATCAGGATACATTGTTTAAGAAGGTGGACTCGCTTATGCGGGGAAATCCCGTGGAGGAGCTGGAGGCTGCGCTGGAGGCTGCCGGCCGCCGGATCGCGTTGGCGGCGCCCAGCTTCCCGAGGATGGGGCGCACCGTAGATGGCGGCGTGCTCCGTCTGCCGGATGGTTCTGCGAAAGACCTGCTGGCCCTGTTCAGGGAGCGCGCGCACATGGCGGTCTGCCACATCCCGCTGGCGCGCCTGCGGGCGGAAGGAGCCGGTCTGGCTGCCGACCTCGTCCGGAGGGAAGCACCGCTTCTGTGCCTGATCGATGCCGTGACAGAGGAGGATCTGTCGCTGGCGGCGGGGATCGGGCAGGCGCTGGATACGCCTCCCGTGTACTGCGGCAGTGCGGCGCTGGCAGAGGCGCTGCCGGTGAGAGGAGAGCAGCCCGATGTACCGTGTCGCCCGGCTGCCAGGCGTGTTTTGGTGGTCACCGGCTCCCAGAAGAAGGAGACGGCGGCACAGGTCCGGCGCCTGGAGGCTGTCTGTGGACTGCACAAGGTTTTGCTGGATTCAGCGCGCTTACTGCACGAGCCTGCTCCGGAGGAGATTTCCCGCGCTGCACAGAGACTGACAGAGCTGCTGCGGCAGGAGGACGGTGCGATATTGGCCTTTGACAGCCTGTTTTGCAGCCAGACTGGATTTGCGGATGACGATGTCGCCGCACGGAAGGTGGGCAAGAGCCTGGCAGCCAAGCTGGGTGAGGTGCTGGGGCGTATCGATCACACGCTGTATGATGGATTGATCTTAGTTGGCGGTGACACCGCTGTGGCGGTGTGCCGCAGCTTGCAGACCACGCAGCTCCTGCTTTTAGAGGAGGTGCAGAGCGGGACCCCTGCCGGACTGTTGGCTGACGGTCCGCTCCGGGGGATACCGGTCGTCACAAAATCTGGTGCATTCGGGGATGAAGATACCCTGCTGCACGCGTGGAAATATATGAGCGCATTTGAAAAGCTGTGCAATGAGTACAGAGAAAACAAAAGATTGATTGAGGAGTTGGAAGCGATGAACGACAGCATAAAAGCCGACATTCTCGCAATCATGGGAGACCGGGAGACGGTCACAGAGGGAGCGAGCAAAGCGACATACAAGGCGGTTACTTCGTCCCGGTTCGATTCTTCCGGCTTCCGTAAAGTGTACCCGGATTTGTTCACCGAGTACAGCACCCCGACAACATACCGCCGTTTTACGGTTCAGTGAGGGGGTGAAAAGATTTGATTTTACTTTGTATTTTAATTTTTCCGTTCGTGGTCTTTGCTGACCTGTTGAAAATGAATAAATAAGGCGCAACGCTCCGGGCTTCGGCTCGGGGCGTTTTCTGTTGCCCTCTGTGCCGCCTGTGCGCCGCTGTGGGCGGTTCTATCTGTAGGGCTACCCCATTACACCCCGGCGGCGTTTCGGCTCTCTGTGGGTCTCCGTTGGGGCTACCCTGTGGGCGGCTACTTCGTCCGGGTTGCTGTAAAATGTAATCTTGAATAGCCGCCCGGGTTCGGTGTCGGTGCTTCGGTTCGTGCTGTGTCGGTGTGGTTGGGCTGGTGTATGCTGTGGGGTGTTCTTTGGGCGTTCTACGGCGTTTTATTTGCTGGTGTGGGTTGATGTACCCCGGCGGCGTTCCGGGCGTTCTGTGGGCTTCTGTGGGGCTGTGGTGATACCCCCGGAGGGGGATTGACAAGGGGCGAAACCGGGCGAGGGAGTACGCTGAATATTCTCAAAAAATAAAAAGACCCTATAAAAGATAATTTCTTATCTTATCAGTGTTGACAATCTCCCTTTCTCGTGCTATACTCGTATCACAAACAATAAACAGGAGGTCAAAACATGGTTAAGAATAACATTGAAGTTGATGTAAAGGTGAAGCTCCTCGAAGCTGGGAAGACACAACAGCAGTTGGGTGAAGAAATCGGCACTACTGGACAGTACATCAACCGAGTTCTCAAGAAGAATGGTGGAATCGTGAACGATACCTTCGTGAAAATGATGGACGCTCTCGGTTATAACATCGTTCTCACCTACGAAAAGAAGGATTGAAGTAGTTAAAGTAGTTGAAAACAGCATTTTGCGTGTAACTTCCTCTATATACACGCATATATAGCAAAAGTTACCGCAATTTTTGATTTTCTACTACTTTTACTACTTGAGGAGGTGAATATCTCGTGAAAGCGATTGGTTATATCCGTGTATCTACGGAGGAACAGTCTGCGGACGATAAATACGGTATCGAGGTACAGAAACAGGCGATTTCAGATTACGCCAACAGGAATGATTTTGAAATCGTGTGCTGGCTGACCGATACAATCAGCGGTGCGAAGGATAACCGCCCGGAACTGGACAAGATTCTCTATAATGCAGACAAGCTCCCGGCACATGAAGCCGTGATTGTATTCAAGAATGACCGGGTTGCTCGTGACACAAAATTGTATTTCTATTACTTCTACACGCTCGAGAAGCGGAACGTGAAGCTGTTGTCTACCGAGGAGCATTTTTCTGAGGGTGACGATTTCGCCAATATCTACCGCTCTCTGCTGATGTTCGTTGCAGAACAGGAGCGAAAGAACATCGCTCTGCGTACCAGGCGTGGGCGTTCTCTCAAGGCACAATGCGGTGGGTACTCCGGCGGCAACAAGCCGTATGGCTATTACTGCGTAGACGGTATGCTCATGCAGAACCCGGAAGAACGCCCTATCGTAGAGACGGTATTCCGAGAGCATGACGAGAATCACACCTCTTTGCTGGACATTTGCGAGATTCTGTACGATGGTGGGTATCGAACCCGAAAAGGCAAGAGATTTCAGCCGTCCACCATTCGAGGAATCCTATCTAATCGCCCCTTCTATGAGGGCAAGTACAAATACGGAGACATGGGCTGGGTACAGGGCGTACACTCCCCGATTCTCCCATTGGAGGTGTAGAAATGAAGAAAATGCTATCTATTATGCTTGCCGGAGTGCTTATGCTGGCGGTCTCCGGGTGTGGAGCTGAACCACAACACAAGGTCTCGTATGTCAGCGGAGAAAAACTCACTGTTCTCGAGCAGTACGATTGTGTGGCTGTCTATACGCAGTACACCAACGACAGCTCCGAAACTGCTGTCCCGGCTGATGAAGTGTCGGTCAAAGCATTTCAGAACGGTGTCGAATTGTCACCGCTTGTCCCGACAGGTGACAGAACCAACGGTTATGTGCAGTGCGATTCCAGCGTACAGAGCGGCACGACCGCTGATGTGGTGTGGCTATTCGAGCTTGACGATGATTCTACCGTATCGGTGGAGCTGTCCGGCGGCGAGAAGGTCGAAATCCCATTGACGGAGGAATGAGCCTATGTGGGTGCTGGCAATATTGATATTTCCCTTTGCGGTACTCTATGAGATTGTGAAAATGAATGAGCAGTCTCACCACCGAGGGAAACGAAAACGAAGAAAAAGATTTTAATGACGAGGGTGCGTTATCGCACAGAGATTTAATTCTCTGAACGGTGACGCACTCTCTTTTTGTTTGGAGGTATTTATGAAAGAGTTACTTGAAAAAATTCTCGGGCAAATCAAAAAGACCCCGGAAGGGGTCAGAGCCTATGAGGATTTATACCATATCTGTCTCGAGACACAGAAAACAGACATTCCCCTATCCGTGGAGTATCTGAAAAAGCTGTCAGACATTATCGAGAATCGGATTCCGCAGTCTGAAACAGACAAGGAGCTTCGCTCCCTGTTCATGCTTCACAAGAAGGTTTTGCTTGCCGCCGCTCCATTCGATTTTGAAAGCTATCTACTCTATGTCGAATGGGAACGTGAGCCGGACAAGAAGTTCTATGTCCCTCGCCGTGAGGTCATGCACCCTGTCGTACAGGCAATGCAAGATTTGATTGACGATAGGCTGGATTTACTTACGATTTCCATGCCGCCCGGTACTGGTAAGTCCACTCTCGGTATCTTCTTCCTGTCGTGGGTCATGGGTCGATTCCCGGATTCACAGTCCCTTGCTTCTGCTCACTCGGGTATGCTGACACGCTCCTTCTATGATGGTGTGTATCAGATTATCACCGACAGCGAGTACCTTTGGGCTGATGTGTTCCCGGGAGTAAAAATGGCGGCAACGAACTCCAAGGAGGAAACCATTGACCTTCACAAGAAGCACCGATTCTCTACACTCACCTGTCGAGCAATCAATGCTTCACTGACTGGTGCTACCCGATGTGACAAAATCCTCTACGCCGATGACTTGTGTTCCGGCATTGAGGAAGCTATGAGTAAGGAGCGATTGGATAAGCTGTGGAGTGCCTACACCAATGACCTTAAATCTCGAAAAAAGGAAGGTGCGAAGGAAATCCATATCGCTACCCGATGGTCTGTCCATGATGTTATCGGTCGATTGGAGAATCAGTACGGTGGTGATTCCCGAGCGAAGTTCATTGTTCTTCCGGCACTGGACGCAGACGGTGAAAGTAATTTCAATTACACCTACGGTGTCGGATTCAGCCGCCACTATTTCGAGGATATGAGGAACAACCTTGATGAAGCGTCTTTCAAGGCTCTGTTTATGAATCAGCCTATCGAGCGTGAGGGTCTGCTCTACGATGTGGACGAACTGCGCCGATATTTTGAGCTTCCAGCAGAAGACCCGGACGCTATTATCGGTATCTGCGATACTAAGGACAAGGGTTCTGACTACGCTTTCCTCCCGGCGGCGTATGTGTACGGCAATGACTACTACATTGACGATTGTGTCTGTGACAACAGCTTGCCGAACATAGTTGACGCTCGATTGGTGGACATATTGCTCCGCTGTAAGGTTAAAATGTGCCGCTTCGAGAGCAATTCCGCTGGTGGTCGTGTTGCCGAAAAGGTGCAGAACGAGGTTAAGAAGCGTGGCGGTATCACTCGCATTACGACCAAGTTCACTACCGCCAATAAGGAGACAAAAATCATCGTCAACAGTGCATGGGTCAAGGAACACTGTCTGTTCAAAGACGATAGCCTGTATAAACGTCAGAGTGATTATGGTCGCATGATGGATATGCTCGGCTCTTACACTGTGGCTGGTAAAAACAAGCACGATGATGTTCCCGATGGTATGGCTATGCTGGCAGAGTTCGCACAAAGTCTGTCCGGCGCAAGGGTTGAGGTATTTCAGAGACCGTGGTAACACAGGTCGTATGAGTTATACACACTTTCCACATAATTATCAACATATAGTGTGTTAGCGTATTGACTTCTACTATATCTTGTGGTATTATGATATGGTAAAAAGAACAAGTTTGAATGGGTGCATGATTGCACGAGGTAATTTAGACCTCAAGCAGTCATGCACCCATTTTTTGTATGCAGAAAGGAGGAAGGAACGTGGCACATCAAATTGACGAGAGCAAGCCGAAGTATCTAAGTCAGACACGATTTATGAGCGGTCGGCGCATTATCAAAACCAGCGTGACAGAAATCACGGACGAAAACGTGGTTGATGTTCTCCGTAAGGCTCTCGCTACTCACGAGTTGAACCGCAGTGAGATTGACTACCTGTGGAAGTATTACCGTGGAGACCAGCCAATCAGAAACCGTGTCAAAGACGTTCGCCCCGAAATCTGCAATAAGATTACCGAAAATCGTGCAAACGAAATTGTGTCCTTCAAGGTTGGGTATCTGTGTGGCGAACCGATTCAGTACGTCAGCCGTAATGGTGGCGAGGAAATCGTAAAGCAGATTAACACCCTCAACGAGTATATGTTCGCAGAGGACAAAGCCGCTCAAGACCAAGAGCTTGTTGAGTGGCAGATGATTTGTGGTACAGCGTTCCGTCTTGTCCTTCCCGATGAACCGGGTGAGGAAGACGAAGCTCCTTTTGAGCTTTACACTCTCGACCCGAGAGACACCTTCGTTGTGTATTCAAACGAAATCGGTAACAAGCCGCTGATGGCGGTTAAGTACAGCAAGGACGATAACGAGATTTTCCACTACTCGATTTACACCGAGAATCGCTATTACCTCGTGGACGGAGACATTTTGGTGGAATCCAAACCTCATGCCCTCGACATGATTCCGATTATCGAGTACCCGGGAAACAATGCTCGTCTCGGTTCTTTTGAGATTGTGCTTCCTCTACTGGACGCAATCAACAATGTGGAAAGTAACCGTATGGACGGTATGGAGCAGTTGGTACAGGCTTTTATTAAGTTCATTAACTGCGACATTACCAAGGAGGAATACGAGGAGTTCTTACAGCTCGGCGCAATCAAGGTGAAGTCCGTGGACGGACAAGCCGCCGATGTTGGTGTAGTTACCACAGAGCTGAATCAGACACAATCGCAGACCCTCAAGGACGATTACTACAACGCAATGCTCACTATCTGCGGTATGCCGAACCGTAACGGCGGTTCTTCCACAAGTGATACTGGTTCTGCCGTGTTGCTCCGTGATGGTTGGTCTGACGCAGAAGCTCGAGCAAAGGACAGCGAGAATGTCTTCAAGCGAGCAGAAAAGAAAATGCTCAAGCTGGTTCTTCGTATCTGTCGGGACCTCGGCGGTCTCACGCTCAAGTTGAGTGATATTGATATGAAGTTCACTCGCCGTAACTACGAAGCCATTCAGAGTAAATCTCAAGTCCTTATCTCCATGCTTCAAGAGCCTAAGATTCACCCACAGTTGGCGTTCCAGCATAGCGGAATGTTCTCTGACGCTGAATCTGCTTACAACATGAGCATGAAGTATTACGAGGAGCAACAGGAGAAAGCCGCTGAACTGGCTAAGAAGACCACTCCCGATGATTCCGGGGACGATGATAATGACCCGGACAATAACGATATTTAAGCGGTAAGCCGCTGTGAATATAGGCAGAGAAGCCTTAAATCGCAATAGTCAGAGAAGACTTAAACCGCAAACATTGTCACAGAAGACATTAAAAGACAGGAGGATTTCAACATGGCAAAAATTGACATTAGCAAGATTGACGGCTATGCCGACATGACCCCGGAACAGAAAATTGCCGCTCTTGAAGCGTTCGAGACAGAAGACCCCGATTACAGCGGATATGTAAAGAAGGATATTTTCGATAAGACAGCTTCCGAGCTTGCGGCTAAGAAGAAGGAGCTGAATGAAAAGCTCACCGAGGACGAGCAGAAAAAGCAGAAGGAACAGGAGGAACGTGAGGAGTTACAGTCCAAGTACGACAAACTGCTCCGTGAAAGCGAAGTTTCCAAGTTCAAGGCAAAGTTGCTCGGCATGGGTTACGAGGAGAAGCTGGCTGACGCTACCGCAGAAGCAATGGCTGATGGTGATACCGAGAAGGTCTTCGCCAATCAGAAGAAACATCTTGAGAATGTCGAGAAGAAGGTTCGTGCGGAAGCCCTTAAAGATACACCGAAACCGACCCCGGACGGAGATTCTAAGACAATGACCCTTGAGAAGCTCCGCAAAATGTCTCCACAGGAGCGTTATGACTATTCTGTGAAGAATCCCGAGGACTACAAAGCCCTCTACACCAATAACGATACAGGAGGTAATGAGTAATGGCTCATAAGATTTATGACAATTTCTATCTCTCCAACGAGGTAGAAGACCAGTTCAATTCCCACCTCGATTTACAGCAGTTCTGTACTGTTGATAACTCTCTCGTGGGTACTGCTGGTATGAAGCGCAAGATTAACGTCTACAAGGCTACCGCTGGTACGGAGAAGCTGAAAATGGGCGAAGGTAACACCAAGAGCATTGAGGTTTCTTTCACCCCGGAGGAGTACGAGATTCAGCTCGCACAGAACAAGTTCCAGTATTATGACGAACAGGAAATGACTGACCCTATGCTCGTTCCTGTCGGCACTCGTCACATGGGTACTGATATGTTCAATACCGTAAACGGCGATGTGTACGGCGAGTTCAAGAAGGCTACTATGGTCGTTCCTACTGCGAAGATTGACTTCGCCGCATTTGTGGACGCTGTTGCCAATCTGAACATCGAAAGCACTGACAATCAGCCGGAGAAGGTTGCTCCGCAGACTTTCGCTTTCGTACACCCGGGCGATACTGCCGAGCTTCGTAAGAACCTCGCAGAAGACCTCAAGTATGTGGAAGCGTTCGCTCGTGCTGGCTACATCGGTACTGTTGGCGGCGTGAACATCTACACCAAGAAGGACGCTACGAAGGGTACTATCGTGGTTGCTACTCGACAGGCAGTTACCATCTTCAATAAGAAGGGTGTCGAGGTTGAGACTGACCGTAACGGCGATATTCGTCAGAACACTATTTGGTCTCGTAAGTATTACCTTGCGGCTCTGACTGACGCTACCAAGGCAGTCAAGATTTTCAAGGGTACTGCTACTGCCACTGCGGACACTACGGTTTCCGAGGGCAAGGTTTACTACGCTAAGACCGACAACGGCTACATCGTTGGTAAGCCTAAGACCAACCCGAAGACCGAAGGTTTCTACGAGATTGCCTAAGTAAAGGAGGTGGACAACATGACCGAGGAAGAAAAGCTGATTGCTCTCAAAGCGATGGTCGGTGGTTCGGACAGTGACGAAGTGCTGTCCACCTATCTCAAACTGGCTGGTCGTAAAATCATCAATCGAGCATATCCGTATGATTCCAGCGTAACGGAAGTTCCGGCACAGTATGACACTCTCCAATGCGAGATTGCCGCTTATATGCTGAACAAGCGTGGTGCGGAGGGTCAGACCTCTCATTCCGAGAACGGTATCTCCCGAAGCTATGAAAATGCTGATATTCCTTCCTCAATGCTCAAGGTGGTTACTCCTCATGTGGGGGTGATTAAATGAGAATGATGGAACGAAACAAGAGCAAATTCTTCTACGCTCTGTACAAAGAGAAAGTCCCTAAGACGGACGAATACGGAAATGTTACAGGGGAATATGAAATCATTCGAGACAACCCGGTAGAGTTCTCCGCTAATATCTCTGCCGCCAAGGGTGAAACAAGCACCCGACAGTTTGGAGAAAGCGAGAGCTATGACAAGGTAATTGTCATGGGGACGGACGCTCCCCCTATTGACGAGTACACAGTGCTATGGGTCGATAAAACGCCACAGGTTGATGAAACCGGGGCTTTGGTTACGAACGATGATGGTGAGGTCATTACTCCTCACGATTATATCGTCAAGAAGGTAGCCAAGAGCTTGAACAGCGTATCGGTTGCGATAAGCAAGGTGACTGTCAGTGGGTAGAAAAGTTATCTCATTCGGATTGTCAACGAGTGAAATCAACCGAGCTATGAAAGAGCTGGCTGATTACAAACAAGAAATCCTTAGAAAAACAGAACTCCTCCGAGAGAAAGTAGCCGAGCGGCTGGCTGATGAAGCGAAAAGCGGATTCAGCGGTGCAATCGTTGACGAGCTTATTCTCAAAGGAGGGCAAACTTCTCCACGATACGCACAAGTCGATGTGTCGGTTGACAATCGAGGGTCGGTTAAACATCCTTGCAACATGGGATGCCGGTTCTGGCTTTCAAATGGTCGTATGAAATACCCTCCGTTATAGCTTCCAAAATATAACATGAAAGCTCTTCGTCCGTTTCTTTTGCAACCTGTTCCACCATCTTCATGCGATCGGCATAGTACAGCCTCTCATCAATGTGCTTGGTAACGGGATCACTAACAACATTCGTTTTGCAGGGCGGCACTAATTGAGGCCATGAACCCGGATAGTCTATCAACGAATTGTACGCATGACGCCACAACGG
>CDYZ01058170.1_pt1 | contig 199631 bp, 184 predicted proteins | sample 554921 | NCBI WGS metagenome assembly CDYZ01 (sample SAMEA3182058, study PRJEB8094) | gut metagenome | biome: human; feature: gut; material: Stool; isolation source: human stools | place: Canada | collected 2012-11-26 | reverse complement strand
TGCGTGACGATTTCCGAGTAGGAAACAGCCAAATGTACCTGATGCTGTACAGCGAACAAAACAGCAGCCTCCAGCCGTTCATGCTTGATTGAGTGCATGGTGCAGGCTGTCCGGGAACGGTTCTTGTAGGTTGAGCAAGAATAATATACATTGTTGTTCTTGCCAACGCATCGGGTAATGGCCCGCCCGCAATCGGCACATTTCAGAAAGCCGCTGAATAAATGTACCTCACGGCCTTTCGGGGAAGTACGGGTATCACGCTGTAAGAGAGCCTGTACCTTGTCGAAAGTTTCATAGTCGATAATGGCCTCATGCGTTCCAGCCACTTCCACCCATTCCTCGCGTGGAACAGCTTCAATCTGGTGTACCTTGTAGCTTTTCACCCGGCTTCGGCCTTGGGCTAAATCCCCGGTGTAGGTCGGATTGGTAAGAATGGAGTGGATCATGCGGACTCCCCACATAGGATCGTCATACCCTCTTGTCGAAACAGGCAAGCCCTTTTGTACCTTGTAAGCCGAGGGGCTCGGTACGCCGTGTTCGTTCAGGTACAGCGCGATAGCACGTTTTGATGACCCTTGAATAAGCATTGTGAAAATGAGTTTGACATTTTCAGCAGCATCGGGATCAACAATCAGCCTGTGCTTGTCCTTTGGGTGCTTTACATAGCCGTAAGGAGCAAATGCTCCGATATACTGGCCGTTGCGCCGTTTGTAATCAAATACCTGCCGGATCTTTTTGGAAGTCTGATAGCAGTAATTATCGTTCATCACGTTTGTAATGGGAACGATGATATTTGAAACGCTGTCGGGGTTCTTGTAGCTGTCCACATTCTCAGCAAGGCTGATAAAGCGAACACCCATTTGAACAAACAGGTTATCGATCAAACTTCCGGCATCGCTATAATTTCGTGCGAAGCGGGACAGGTCTTTTACTATAACGCAGTTGATTTTACCACTCATGACATCCGCCAAGAGCCGTTGAAAATCTTCACGGTTGGCGTCCGTTCCAGTATGACCATCATCCACATATTCCGTGATGCTTTCAAACTCGTCAATGTTGCGTCGGTAAAAATCGTTCAGTAGGTCACGCTGGTTCTTTACGCTGTTGCTATCGTCTTTTCCTTTTTTCAAATCTTCCTTTGAAAGCCGGATATAGATGCCCAGCCGCCAGCGGCGGATTGTGTAAGAGGGAGAGAAACTCTGCTGATACCCTCTGTTTTTTGCTCGTGCCATTGTTCCTCCTTCCCTATCACATTACACTTATATTATAACTCTGTCCGGGGAGGACAACAAGGATGCCTCCACTTCGGGACACTTTGTCTCGAAGAAGCAAAACGAGCTGTAACCGAAGTTACAGCCCGCTTCTTTGCCGCAGCAGGAAATCCGTCAGCTTGTCTTGGAGAGATGGCCCGCTTTCAGCAAATTCAATTTTCACGCCAACACCACCGATGCAAAAGCAGTATGGATTTTTGACAGTCTGCAAAAATCGAGAGATGCGCTCCTTTCGGGAAAGCGCATTGTCAAAGGTCATACCGCTCACATCAGGCAGGGACTCGGCAGCCACCGCGCCAATGTCAACGCTTCTCATTTGTTCAAGTTCCTGTGTAGTTAATTTCACGGTAAACCTCCTTCGCAGATTGATAGAACGCCTCCCGCTGTTTGGTGGGGAAACGCAACAGGCCAGCACCACCGGGATGCTGGCCTGTTGCCTTACTCCACCTTGGGACACTTTGTCTCGAGGTTCATTATAGTTTTTGAATATTAGAGAGCGCCGCACATATTTACTTGGCCTGTCCAAAGACAATCGTTATTTTCTGTACGGCGCTCTCAACGCAAGTAAAGCGACAAGCCCGGAGGAACAGGCAGCCAACCTGTTCAGCGCCGGATCATGGCCTTGGGATGGCCGGGCCCATTTACAGTGTTGGTGTTGTTCGCTCAATCTCTTTTGGGAAATGTCACCGCGCACCCACCGTCTGGCTCCACGTACTTACTCAGGGTTGCCGTTATTCCCTTGCGTTAGGAAGAAAACCTCCTCTCATAAACCGAGACATTTTTTCATCAATTCCAAGTGGGTTAAGAAAAAAATCAAAAAGTTTTTTTCATGCGTTCAAGGCCACGCTTGATCGACTGGCGAATAGACTCCTCATGTACGCCCTCGGCCTCGGCAATTTCCTTAATCGACTTGCCAAGAATGATATGTGCGTCAATTCTACGGCCTTGGATCTCCGGCAGAGAATTGAGAGCGTTCCATAGACGAAGAAAGGTTTCCATCCGTTCAAGGAGCTCCTGCGGGGTCGGCTCATGCAGGCAAGCGGAATACTCAATCCCGTCATCGCAGTCCAGAGAATACTGCGCCTTGTGCCGGGAGAGCCGCCGCTGGTAGGCCATTTCATAACGGGCATCGGCCTTGAATACCTCGGCAACCTCGTCAGAAACTTCGATAGCCGTTTCCATCTTTCTCCGGGCGGGCAAGACCGGGAACCATTACACCGTTTACGCGGATAGAAGCAACGATTTCCTGCATCTTCGCATCGTCCCGTACCTTAAAGGGGTGCGGACGGAATGTGTGAAACGGATGAACCTCGGAAAGTTTCAGATAAACCAGCTTGCCTTCCTCAACCGGGCGGGGCGGTGTAGTCGGCTCGGGAGCCGTCTGTTCCACAGCAGCAGTTTCCTTCAGTGCCGTATCCTGTGCGGGCTTAATGGGCTCCTTGGCATCCGGGGCCTTTCCATCGCTTCGGGACACTTTGTCTCGTTTGGACGGCTTGGGCTTGTCAGGGGCCGCCTTATCCGCCTTGGGTGGGCGGCCCTTGCGGGCCCCAGCCGATTTCTCCGCTTTCTGATTTTCAGTCGCAGCCTTTTCCGCTTTCGGCGGACGGCCACGGCGCGACTTTTTCGGCTCCTCCGTATTGGCGGGCTGCGGTGTTTCTCCGGGGGCTGCCGCCTCCGGCGCTTCGGGGGTTTCCGCCTTTTCGACTTCGGCGCGGGCGTTCTGTCTCTTTTCTGCCATAAGCTCATTGATTTTGTCAAAGGACACAACCACATCGCCGGGCTCAGGTATGGCAGGCCCGGTCTGTTCCTGCTGGGGTTCAGATGCTGCGGCCTGTTCGGGTGTGGCGATAGGCTCGGCGGCCTCCGGGGAAATATTCTCCGCAAGGCCAGTATTCAGTTTTTCATCGGCCATTTACGATCCTCCTTTTCGTTAAAGTTGCACAAATTAGAGAGCTAAAATTTTGTAGTTATTTTTGTGCCTCCTTTCCGTCTATCTACGCAAAAAAGCCGCCCGTTTTTCATGCCGGACGGCTTTTTGCGTAATGTGATAGATCAAATATTATTTTTTCTGGTTTGCAGGCTCCGAAAAGCCTTGTATTTACAGTGTTCCTAATAGGAAGTAATCATACGATCACCAGTGGAGAAGGCGGTCCTTACACCGTTACACGCAGCGCTGATTTTAACCTGCAAAGTGACACAGCCCGCAGCTGGTATAATCCCGCCATGATCGAGGTTCAGTCTTTATCGGCGAGCTCTGTCGGCCTGACTCTTTCCAAAATCATTCTGGACGATGCAGGGATGCACGAGGGTACTGTATTCGCACAGGCTGTCAGCGGTGACGGCAACGAGGATAATACGATTTTTGTGCAGGACGCGATCATTGCCTCCAACGCCACTGTGCCCTGCACCGTGACACTGGGCAGTGGTGCTGTGCTGCGCAACTTTGGCGGCATGTCCGCTGTACGCGCCACCGACCAGGCAAAAATCGTCATGGAAAGCGGCAGTGTGATAGAGGATACCATAACTGGCTATACGAGAACAAAAGGCTCTGCGGCAGGCGAGGTCGGTCCGGCAGGTGCGATCTGGCTTCAGGGCGGTACACTCGTGATGAAGGAAGGCTCGAAGCTTCAGAACATTGACGGCCGCGGAGTTTATGCAGACGGCGGTAAGGTCGAGATCGGCGGCGCCATCAGCGGTATTGCTGCAAACAAGAGCGCAATGTGGCAGTCGAATAGCGGCATCGCAATTCATCTGCGCAACAACGCGGAGGGAGCGCTGACCTCCACCGCACTGATCGAGAAGCTCTCCGGCGGCAGCGTGATCCACTGTGCGGATGGTGCCAGATCCTTCGAAATGGAAAACGGCTCCAAAATCACGGATTGCCCCAAGCTGAACGGCAATGTCATCTTTGCAAAAAACAGCACCGTCGTGATTGACGGTGAAATCAGCAATGTGCATGCCACAGGCAACCATATCCTGCAAACTGACGGCGGTACAGCGGTGACAATTGGAGAAAACGGAAGGATTCTCAATAATCGCGCGTACTATGGTGCGGTTTATATCAACGGAACGGATGAGCACTTAGATATTTACGGAAAAATCAACGGTAATATTTCTACGGATCGCGGCGGCGGTGTGGTACTGTCCAATAATGGCGGAAACCACAACGCAGCCATGTATGAGGGGGCTGAGATCTGCAACAACAAAGCCGAGCAAACAGGCGGCGGAACCATGATATCCAAAGGCACCTTCACAATGAACGGCGGTACGATCTCCGGCAACATTTCCGGTACAAACAGTGCAAAAGGCGAACCTGACCGGATCGGCGGCGGCGTATTTGTCCGCAGAGGCGGCCAATTCATTATGAATGGCGGCGCGATCGAGAACAACGCCGCAACAGCCTTTGGCGGCGGTGTCTGCTTTGATGCCAGTGATTGGGGCGGCACGGTGCCGAAGATTGAGCTGAATGCCGGTACCATCAAAAACAATCTCAGGCAGGTCACCGTCACCGTCACCGTCAATGACGAATATCAGATCACAGGCGGCATATCAAATGATTTGGCCGTCACCGGTAAAGACTATGGAAAGTGCGATCGTTACCTCTATATCTCCCGTGAGGCAGCTGTTGGAGATCGGGCAGTTTATTTCCAGACTGACAGTAAGACCGTTACCCCGGCTGACAGCAGCCTTGACATCAGGCTGGGGAACACCAGTGCTGCAAATGTAACCGCTTTGACCTATGCTTCGGATAGCATGGGCTGGAGTGATCCGTTGGCCACCTTCTGGGTTCAGCGCGACGGCGCAGCTAAGCTGACGGTGCGCGGCCTGACACTGAACGATCTGCCGGTTTATGTGCTGTCCTTGCCGGTGGATGAAACCGGAAAGGTTCTCGATGCCTCGGAGGCGCAGGTTTATGCAGCTCGGAAGACAAACACAGAAGATACAAACCCAAGAGATATAGACGTCACGCTTCCGGATGTGTCTGGAAACGGCTATGCCGTAGCCGTTGTCCAACCCTCACAGGACCACGGTGAACTGGTCATACAAGGGCCTGAAACCATTGAGAGAAATAAAACCGGTGAACACTATCCCGTGACATATACCGTAACGTATGATATGTCTGAAAGCATGGAAAGCATTATTGAACAATCAGGCGGTGAGGCTGAATATGTCCTTACGATTGATCGCGATGCCCGCCTTGTAGGAAATCCCGGCCGTTTCAATGGAGAAAGCATCAGTGTGACATATCGTCTGCCCCACTCCGAGTTCAGAGTAGGTGATGTGCTGCTTGCCTCCGCAATGCTGAGGATCACTGTCGGAGAGGGCAACTATATCATTCCCTCTAATGTGACGAAAACACGGAAGGTTGAGACGACCTATAGCCTGACAACACAGGTGAATGGTGAGAATGGAACGATTTCTGCAAGTAAAGCAGGGCTGGCGGCCGGATCGCATGAAACGATTGTTTTCACTCCCGATAGCGGCTATCAAATTGACACTGTTACGGTGAATGGTGTTAAAGCAGAGGTGCGCTCCAATATGCTGGAAGTTATCATGGACGCCGACAAGACCGTTATTGTAACATACAAGAGTATTCCGCATATCCATAACCATGGAACGGCCTGGAAGTCAGACGCAGACAACCATTGGCATGAATGCCCCTGCGGTGACAGGAAGGACATAGCGGCGCACAGCTTCAAGTGGGTGATCGATAAGGAACCCACCGCAACCAGGAAAGGCTCCAAACACGAGGAATGCACCGTCTGCGGCTATAAGAAGGCCGCTGTTGCAATTCCCGCAAAGGGTTCTACGGTGAAGCCGAGCGACCACCCCGACAAGCCCGGAAATACTGCCTCGTCAAATACCGGTGACAGCAGCAATCCCGTTTTGTGGAGCGCACTTCTGTTCATCAGCGGCGGTGCTGTTATCGGCACAACGGTTGTAAGCCGAAAGAAAAAGTACAACAGATCATAAAGCAATACGGTACCATCGATTGGCAAGGGCGTGTTTTTTCTGCCGCGGCGGCCCAGAAAGGAAAAACGTTCTCCACTTGTACCGCACCGCAGCATGTTTTGTCCATAATGATAACTAAGCGATAAACACAGAAAAAGACCGCCTCTCGGCGGTCTTTTTCTGTGTTTATGTGTTCTCCGTCCCATCCTCGCGGAACAGCAGGGTGATGCACCACAGTCCGGCGATGCCCACCAGCGTATAGATGATGCGGCTGACGGCGCCGGTCTGCCCGCCGAACAGGAAGGCCACACAGTCGAAGCTGAAAAGCCCCACGCCTCCCCAGTTCAGCGCGCCGATGATGACCAGTACCAGCGCAATGCGGTCTACGATCTTCATGAGAGTCCCTCCTTGTGTCAAGACTGCTTTCTCTCATAGTCTCCCCGCGCCGCATCGGACTATACGCAAAAATTTGTCAGCCTGCCTGAAAAATTTTGAAAATCGATTGCAAACACCGGTGATTTTTGGTAGTATGACGGATAGGAACAAATGCATCTGCACCTTTTGATGAAAGAGGAGGAACACCATGAACAAGAAATTTGAAAAGCTGGGCTTTTATCCCGCCGACATCCTGCTGCCCAAGGGACAGGACATGACCAAGTGGGCCGTGGTGGCCTGCGACCAGTTCACCTCTGAGCCGGAGTACTGGCAGGCGGTAGAGGAGAAGGTGGGCGACGCCCCCTCCACGCTGCGTCTCATCCTGCCGGAGGCCAACCTGAAGGCCCCCAACGTGGACGAATACATCGAGGACATCAACGCCGCCATGCGCAAGTACATGGCTGACGGCGTGTTCGAGACGCTCTCCGATTCCCTGATCTACATCGAGCGCCAGCAGTCCGACGGCCGCATCCGCCACGGCCTTATCGGCATGGTGGATCTGGACGCCTACGACTTCACACCCGGCTCCGGCGCGCTGATCCGCGCCACCGAGGGCACCGTGCTGGATCGCATCCCGCCCCGTGCCCGCGTCCGCCGCAACGCCCCCATTGAGCTGCCCCACGTCATGCTGCTGATCGATGACCCCGATAAGACCGTCATCGAGCCCCTGACCGCCGCAGCCTCCGCCATGGAGAAGCTCTACGACTTCGACCTGATGCAGAACGGCGGACACATCACCGGCTACAAGCTGTCCGACAAGCAGATCGACGCCGTGGCCGCGTCTCTGGAGGGCCTGACCACCGACGAGGCTATGCAGAAGAAGTATGGCGTCTCCGGCGTAGCACCCCTGCTGTTCGCCGTGGGCGACGGCAACCACTCCCTGGCTACCGCCAAGGCCTGCTACGAGGAGCAGAAGAAGGGCAAGACCCCCGAGGAGTACCTGGCCCTGCCCTCCCGCTTCGCGCTGGTGGAGGTGGTGAACAACCACGACGATGCTTTGCAGTTCGAGCCCATCCACCGCGTGCTGTTCGGCGTGGACCACAAGAAGTTCATGGACGCCTTCCGCGCCGCCTATCCCAACGCCTACGAGGGCAAGGGCGACGGCCACACCATCGAGTTCGTCTGGAACGGTGAGAGCCACTTCATCACCGTCCCTGACCCCAAGGTCCAGCTGGCCGTGGGCACGCTCCAGAATGTCATCGATCCCTACCTGAAGGCCAACGGCGGCGAGGTGGACTATATCCACGGCGATGACGTGACCCGCGAACTGGGCGGCAAGCCCGGCAACATGGGCTTCCTGCTGCCCGCCATAGGCAAGGAGCAGCTGTTCAAGACCGTCATGGCCGACGGTGTGCTGCCCCGCAAGACCTTCTCCATGGGCCACGCTCAGGATAAGCGCTATTACATCGAAGCCCGCAAGATCGTGAAGTAACACCGCAAAAAAGCGCCCATCGGGCGCTTTTTTGTCAGGAGGAGCTATGGAACCACTGACCCTGTACGCCCCCGCGAAAGTGAATCTCACCCTGACCGTCGGCGACCGTCGTCCCGACGGCTACCACGACGTATCCACCGTCATGCAGGCCGTGGGCCTGTACGATACCCTGATCCTGACGCACGGCGGCGCCGGCCTGACCCTGACCTGCACAGACCCCGCCGTCCCGTCGGATGCCACCAATCTGGTGCTCCGCGCCGCCGGCAGGTTTTTCGAAGAGACGAAGCTGCCCGTGCCGGACCTGCACCTGCACCTCCGGAAGCGTATCCCGTCCCAGGCGGGACTGGGCGGCGGCAGCAGCGACGCTGCATCCACACTGCTGGCCCTGCGCACCCTGTACGCGCCGTCCCTGCCGGACGTCCAGCTGGAGCACATGGCTGCGGCGCTGGGAAGCGACGTGCCATTCTTCATCCGCGGCGGCACCGCGCTGGCCCGGGGCAGGGGAGAGCGCCTGACGCCCATGCCCCGCTTACGGGATGGCTGGTTCGTCATCGTCAAACCGCCGGAGGGCTTCTCCACCCCCGCCATGTACCGCCGTCTGGACGACCTGCCGCCGGAGCCGCCCCGCCCCGACGCCATGCCCGCCGCGCTGGCGGCGGAGGATATCCGCGCTGTGGCCGCCGCGCTCTATAACAGCTTCGAACGCGCCGTCCCACCGGACAGCGCTGTATGGGACATCGAGAGCGCCCTCCGCGCCCACGGCGCACTGGCTGCCCTGCTCAGCGGCAGCGGCAGCGCCGTGTTCGGCCTGTTCGCCCGCGAGGACACCGCCCGCGCCGCCGCCGAGACCCTGCGGGAGCGCTGGCCCATGACATTTGCGGCCCAACCTGTATAAAATCCGAAAACACCGTCCAAAATGCAGGAAAATTCCTACATAGGACGGTGTTTTTATGCGTAAATTCCATACCTTTGAGCTGGCACTGCTGCTGGCGCTGGCCGCCGCACTGCTCTGGGGAGCCTGGTCCCTCCACCGGCAGGACGATCTGCAGGCCAAAATGATCCGCCTTCACGTTATCGCCAACTCCGATAACGCCGCCGATCAGGCACTGAAGCTCCAGGTCCGCGATGCGGTGTTGACCCGTGCGGAGGCCATATTACGGGAGTCCGCCGACATGAACGATGCCCGCCGGCGCCTGACGGACGCCCTGCCCGCCATTGGGGATGCCGCCGCGGCGGAGCTGGCGGCGCAGCACCGCGACGATCCCATCTCTGTCTCACTGGAGGAAGCGGAGTTTCCTCTCAAGGCATATGACGGCTTTGCCCTGCCCTCCGGCGGCTATCTGGCCCTGCGGGTAGTGATCGGCGCGGGGGAGGGCCGCAACTGGTGGTGCGTGGTGTACCCGCCCCTGTGTACCGCCGCCGCGTCCGACCTGTCCCGGACCGCGCTGGGCGCCGGCCTGACGGAGGATGACCTGTCTCTCATCACCGGCGACGGCGATGGCTATGTCCTGCGATTCCGGTCGCTGGAGCTGTGGGAGCGGCTGCGTCAGTGGCTGGGTAAATAGATTTGCCGCACAACTATCCGACAATGTCGCACACCGCTCCTTGCATTTTGCCCCTTTATCCTGTAAAATAGAGCACGTATTTTACAGGAGAGGAGGGGCGCCATGTCGACGCACCGGAAGCGGCCGCTGGGCCGCGTGTGCCTGATGGCGCTGGCATTGGCGGCGCTGTTCCTCCTGTCCTTCGTCTGGGGGCGCTACGATGTGCCGCTGGGCGAGGTGGTGCGCATCCTGCTGTCCCGCCTGTTCCCCCTCACCCAGACGTGGACGGACAACATGGCCATCGCCGTCCACAACATCCGCCTGCCCCGCATCCTGATGGCCTGCCTGGTGGGCTGTGCCCTGTCCGCCGCCGGTGCCAGTTACCAGACGGTGTTCCAGAACCCCATGGCCGCGCCGGACATTCTGGGCGCGTCCTCGGGAGCCTGCTTCGGCGCGGCGCTGGCCATCCTGCTGGGACAGGGCAGCGTCATGACCACGATTTTCGCCTTTTGCTTCAGCCTGCTGACGGTGGTGCTGGTCTACCTCATCGGCAGCCGTACCAGGGGCGGCAGGGTAGTGAGCATCCTGTTGGCCGGCATCATGGTGGGCTCGCTGTTCTCCGCCGGCACCTCCTACATTAAGCTGGTGGCCGACCCCGCCAACCAACTGCCTCAGATCACCTATTGGCTCATGGGCAGCCTGTCCGGCACGCGGCTGAAAACAGTGGGCTTCGCTGCCGCCTGCATGGCGGTTGGCTTGGTGCCCCTTCTGCTGCTGCGCTGGCGCATGAATCTGCTGACCTTGTCACCGGACGAGGCCCGCTCCATGGGCATCAATACCGACCGGATCCGTCTGGCAGTGATCCTCTGTGCCACGGTGCTCACTGCGGCCAGCGTCTCCGTCTCCGGCATGATCGGCTGGGTGGGTCTGGTGATCCCGCACCTGAGCCGCCGCATCGTGGGCAACGACTGCCGGTATCTTCTGCCCATGTCCATGGTGTTCGGCGCAGGGTTTCTGCTGCTGGTGGACGATCTGGCCCGCTGCCTGACGGCGGTGGAGATCCCCATCGGTATCCTGACGGCCTTTGTGGGCGCACCCTTCTTTGTCTATCTCATGGTAAAGGGGGAGGACCGCCTGTGAAGCTGACTGTAAAGGAACTTACCTATACATATCGCGGTGGCCATACGGCGCTGCGGAACATCTCTTTCGCGGCCCGGCAGGGAGAGCTTTTGTCGGTGCTGGGCCCCAACGGCGCGGGGAAAAGTACCCTGTTCCGCTGCATTCTGGGCGGTCTGCCGGACTATGGCGGTGCCATCCTGCTGGACGGGCGGGATGCCCGTACTTTGGACCAGCGGACGCTGGCCGCCCATATCGCCTACATCCCCCAGATACACCGCCCTACCTTTGGTTATTCCGTGCTGGACACGGTGCTGATGGGCGTGACCCGCCAGCTCTCGCCGTTCCGCTCCCCCTCTGCCCAGCAGGAGCAGCAGGCTTTGGCCACTCTGGAGCAGTTGGGTGTAGTGCATCTGACCTACCGTAATTTTGCGGAGCTGTCCGGCGGCGAGCAGCAGCTGGTGCTGATCGCCCGTGCTCTGTGTCAGCAGGCGGACATTCTGGTGATGGACGAACCCACGTCCTCGCTGGACTACGGCAACCAGCTTCGTGTGCTGCGCTGCGTCCATGATCTGTCCCGTCAGGGCTACACGGTGGTGCTCTCTACCCACGATCCCCAGCACGCTCTGCGCTTTTCCGACCGTGTGCTGGCCCTGTCCGGCGGCGCGGTAGCCGCGTTTGGTGCAACAAAGGAGGTTTTGACAGCAGAATTGCTCCGCCGTCTCTACGGCGTGGACGCGGCTCTGTTGGACACGGCCTACGGCCCCGCCATCGTGCCGAAAGGAGGAGAGGACCGTGTTCCGCTGGACGGATGACATGATTCGCTACATGGCGGATGCCGGACGCCAGACGGATTTCCACCGCCGCCTGACGGCGGAGCTGCTGCCGTATCTGTCGCCGCAGGATCGTGTCTGCGACGCAGGCTGCGGTCTGGGATTTCTCTCGCTGGCGCTGGCGCCCCATGTCCGCCATGTGACGGCGGCGGACTGCGATGCCCAGGCCCTCTCGGTGCTGAAAGAGGAGCTGGCTGCGCGGCACATTGAAAACGTGACGCCGCTATGTACAGATATTTTCACTGACCGTCCCGCCGAACCCTACGACGCCATGGTGTTCTGCTTCTTCGGCAGCATGGACGAAATACTGTCCGTGGCCAGATCCCAGTGCCGCGGCACGGTCATCGCCGTCAAGCGCGACCATAGGGACCATCGTTTTACCGTGACAAAGCAGCCCTTGGAAGAGAGTCACGGCGTGGCAGCTGCGGAAGCGCGGCTGACGGAGCTGAACATCCCCTATGAGCTGAAGCGGACGGCCTATCGCTTTGACCAGCCCTTCCGCGACTGGGAGGAGGCCCGCCTTTTTTTCGAAACGTACCGCCGCCGCGATGATGCGTCCCTTATCACGGATGGCTTCCTACGGGAGAAGCTGGAGCCCACCGGTGATGCAGCGTTTCCTTGGCACATACCGGTAGTTCGCCGTGCGGGGATATTTGTCTTTCAAACGTCGAAAATTCCTGAGAAACTTCCTCATGAAGCAAATCAGGAAGGAAAACGGAAATAAACCGGAAGTAAAAAAGGAAGAAAATGAGGAGGAAATTTGTCAATGAATGGAAAAAGATGGATGGCGCTGCTGCTGGCACTGGTGATGTCGTTCTCGCTGTTTGCCTGCGGTGCAAAGCCTGCGGAGAATACCGGTGACAACAGCCAGAACACCGCCGCAGATGGCACCACGCGGGTATTCACGGACTCCTGCGGCCGCGAGGTCACAGTACCTGTGACTGTGGAAAAAATTGCTGTTTCCGGCCCTCTGGCCCAGATCGTGGTTTTCGCCATGGCACCGGATAAGCTGGTGGGTATCGCCAATGCGTGGGACGAAAGCGCTGCGGAGTTTTTGGATAAGAAATACTACAATCTGCCGATTTTGGGCCAACTTTATGGCGGAAAAGGTGAGCTGAATCTTGAGACGCTGCTGGCCGCTGCGCCGGACGTGGTCATCGATGTTGGCGAGCCCAAGGGCAGTATTGTGGAGGATATGGATGACTTGCAGGAGCAGACCGGCATTCCCTTTGTCCACATCGATGCCTACCTTTCCTCTATGGATGATACATACGCCATGCTGGGAGACCTCCTGGCAATGCCCAACGAGGCGCAGGGGCGGGCGGACTACTGCCGCTTCGCCTATGACCGCATTGTATCCATTGCCGACAGCGTGGATAAAGTAAATCTCCTTTACATCACTGGAGATGAAGGACTTAACGTCATCGCACAGGGTTCCTTCCATGCCGAAGTTATCGACCTGCTCAGCAACAATCTGGCTGTGGTGGACGAGCCCTCCGGCAAGGGAACCGGCAACGAGGTGGACATGGAACAGATCCTCAACTGGAACCCCGATGTGATCCTGTTTGCACCGGGCAGCATCTACGACACCGTGGCCGGCAATGAGAACTGGCAGACCATCTCCGCCATCCAGAGCGGCAAATACTATGAGGTCCCCATGGGCCCCTATAACTGGATGGGATTCCCGCCCAGCGTCCAGCGCCTGCTGGGTATGACGTGGATGGCCAAGGTCCTGTATCCCGAGGCGGCGGATTATGATCTCTATACCGAGGTCAGCACCTATTTCGAGCTGTTCTACCACTGCGACCTGACCCAGGCGCAGTACGATGCGCTGGTGGCCAACTCTATCCCCGCAGCATCTGCGGCGGATCAGGCGGCCTGATCGGAAACCATTGCAAACAAAGGACGCCCTGCGGCTTTGCGCCGCAGGGTGTCTGTGAATAGCCGCTGGTACGGCAGGAGGTAAACACGATGAATACCATTTTTCAGACGCTGGTGTACCAGCGGGAGAAGGGACAGGACGCAGTGCTGGCCACCATCATCTGGGACGACGGATCCGCGCCCCGAGGTGCGGGCAGCCAGATGCTGGTGGGCCGCAACGGTCTGCTGGCCGGTACCATCGGCGGCGGCGCCGTGGAGGGGCAGTCCATTGCCATCGCCCGGGAGATGCTGGCTGACGGTACCGACAGCATGACGCGGGAGTTCCGGCTGCGCCGCGATGGCAGCGAGCAGAGCACCGGTATGGTCTGCGGCGGCGATGTGACCGTCTACTTCCGCCGTATTCCCTGCGGCGATGGGGCGTGGGATACACTGGCGGCGGAGGTGCTGCGGCGGGTCAGTACCCGCACGGTGGGCTGGTTGGTGCAGCCGCTGGACGGGACCATGCCCTATCTGATGGATGAAAATACTGTTAAGGCAAAATGCTTTACAATGCAGCTGCCCATCGGAGAGCGGGCGTTGATCTTTGGCGCGGGGCACATCTCCAAGGCACTGGTGCCGCTGCTGAGCAGTGTGGGGTTTAGGCCGGTGGTTTTTGACGACCGCCCCCAGTTCGCCACGCGGGAGCGGTTTCCCCAGGCGGACCAGGTCGTCTGCGGCGACTTCACCCGCATCCGCGACTACCTCACTGTGGAGCCGGAGGACTATGTGGTTATCATGACCAACGGCCACGAGTACGATTTCCAGTCGCAGGTGCAGGTGCTGCAGCACAAGACGGCCTACGTGGGCGTCATCGGCTCCCGCAAAAAGACGGCCTTTGTCAACCAGCGGCTGCGGGACGCAGGCATCTCCGATGAGGCCATCGCCTTTGTGCATACGCCTATCGGCACCGCCATCAAGGCCGTGACGCCGGAGGAGATCGCCGTGTCCATCGCCGGTGAGATGATCCTGGTGCGGGCAGAGCGCCGCGAGGCCAACGGGGAGGTCCACCATGGCTGTCCCATGCACTGAGCATCTGTTCCTGATGGGCCGGAAGGGCGTGGGCAAGTCCACGCTGCTGCGAGCCGTGCTGGAAGGGAAGCGGCTGGGTGGCTTTTTCACCCGTCGAATAACAGGCATCTTTGAGAGGCCCTCCATCCACCTGCTGCGGGCGGCGGAGGGCCAGCAGCCGTCGCCGGAGAATCTGGTGTGTCTCTGCGGGGAGCGGCGGACGGATCTGTTCGACCGGCTGGGGCCCGCAGCGCTGGCGGACGCGGCGGACTGCGACGTGATCGTCATGGACGAGCTGGGACCATCGGAGGCGGAGGCACTGGAATTCCAGAAGGCGGTGCTGGCAGCGCTGGACGGCGATAAGCCGGTGTACGGCGTTTTGCAGCAGGCGGACAGCGAATTCCTGGGCCGTGTGGCGGCGCACCCGCGGGTACGGGTCGTTACCGTGACGGAGGAGAACCGCGACCGGCTGCGGCAGCAGCTCTGTGGCGAAAAGTGAATCGAAAGAGTGTGTCTTTGACAGGCTCCGCACAGGTGCGGAGCGGTCAGAGGCGCGCTTTTTTTCGCAGCACAGAGGAATGTCCTTTCCTTTGGACAGTGGATACGGTATAATCAGCGTATAGACAGCGAAGGCTGCCGCAGCGCAGGGCGTGATGGCGGCGTGACCAAAAGATCACGGGAAACGAGGGATGCGGGATGGAATTACAGATCTGGATGGGCCGCGCCGGTGCGGGCAAGAGCCGCAGGGTGCTGAAGACGATGCAGGAGCGGCGGCAGCGACCGCAGATCCTGCTGGTACCGGAGCACGCCTCCCATGAGGCGGAGCTGGATCTGTGCCGTGCGCTGGGACCCACAGCCAGCCGCGATGCGGAGGTGCTGAGCTTCCGAAATCTGGCCACCCGTGTACTGGCCCAGACCGGCGGACTGGCGGACGTGACGCTGGACGCTGGCGGCAAGCTGCTGACCATGCGGCGGGCGCTGCAGGAGGTGAGCAGCAGACTGACGGTGTTTGCGCGGCCCTCCCAACGGCCGGCGTTTCTGCGGCAGCTGGTGGCGCTGGCCGATGAGCTGTACGCCTATCAGGTGACGCCGGAGATGCTGCTGGCGCAGGTGGCGGACATGGAGGGCGCGGCTGGGGATAAGCTGCGGTCAGCGGCGCTGATCTACGGCGCCTACGATGCCCACCTGCGGGGGGAGGGGTTCGACGCCCGCTCCCGCGTGCAGAAGCTGTGCGATGCCCTGCCGGAGTCGGACTATCTGATGGGCAAGGACGTGTATGTTGACGGGTTCTCCTACTTCAATCGGGTGGAGGAGGACATTCTGGAGACGGCGCTGCGGCAGGGGAACTGCCTGACGGTGACGCTGCTGGGAGACGAGTCGGACCCGCAGCTGTTCCAGAACGCCCTGCGGCAGAGGGATCGCCTGAAACGGATGGCAGCGTTGGTACACGCAAGATGTGAAGTAGAAACGCTTGTCAGCAAAAACGATGGGCCGCTGGGGTATCTGGAGCGATGCTTCTTCGATGGAGAGGAGCCGTGGCAGGGGGAGGAGCCGCCCATCCGGCTGTATCAGGCGGAGACAGCGTTCTCCGAGGCGGAATATGTGTCCGCCTGTGTGCGGCGGCTGGCCCGGCAGGGCTGCCGCTGGCGGGATATCGGTGTGGCGGCGCGGAACATGGAGGTATACGGGCCGCTTTTGGAGGCGGTGTTCCGCAGGGACGGCATCCCCGCCTACATCAGCCGGCGCAGCGACATCCTGGAAAAGCCGGTGCTGACCATGGTGCTGTCGGCGGTGGATGCTGTTACCGGAGGATTTGAGTATGAGGACGTGTTCCGGTGCCTGAAAACCGGCATGGCGGGTATCTCAGCAGCGGAGTGCGATATGCTGGAAAACTATGTGATCCGGTGGCAGATACGGGGCGGCATGTGGCTGAAGGAAGCGGATTGGACCGCTGATCCAGACGGCTACGGACAGGAGATCAGCGAAGCGCGGCGGCAGCGGCTGGAGGAGGTCAACGCGGTGCGCCGCCGCGTGCGCGTGCTGTTCCTGGAACTGAGCGAGGGACTGAAGGCAGGTAAAACCATACGGGATAAAGCAGAAGTACTTTACAGGTTTACGGAGCACGCAGGAGTGCCGGAGACACTGAAAGCCCAGACGGCGACACTGTACGACGGAGGACAGGTGCAGCTGGCGGAGGAGTACAGCCAGCTGTGGAGCATCTTCTGCGGCGTGCTGGACCAATTCGTGGAGCTGCTGGGCGACGTAGAGGTGGATGGGCAGGAGTTCGCCCGCTTGCTGCGGCTGGTGCTGAGCCAGTACGCCGTGGCCACCATTCCCGCCACGCTGGATCAGGTGAAGGTGACGCCCATCACGCGGAACGACCGGCATACGGTGCGGCATCTGTTTTTGCTGGGCGCCAACGACAACGTGCTGCCCACGGTGGAGACGGGGGGCGGGCTGCTGGACGCCCAGGAGCGGGAGCTTCTGCAGCAGCGGGGCATCCTGCTGTCGGACGCCACATTTGACCCCCTCGGCGCGGAATTGCAGAACATCTATGCGTGCCTGGCGCAGCCTACGGCGTCGCTGACGGTGATGTGGCCGGTGACGGACGGCGCGGGCGGGCAGCTGCTGCCGTCTTTTGTGGTGGAGCGCATCGGGAGGCTGTTCCCGCAGATCACGGTGGAGCGGGAGGACGGCGCCTATCGGCGGGAGCTGCCGGCACCGGCGCTGGCGCTGGCCGGTCAAGAGATGGGCGGGCCTCTGTGGCGGTATTTTGCAGGGAGCGGGCAGGCCCCGCTGCTGGCGCGGATGGAACAGGCGCGATCCATGGGCCGCGGCAGGCTGTCGCCTCAGGCGGTGCAGACGCTGTATGGGCGGCGCATTGCCATGTCCGCGTCCCGTATCGACCGGCTGAAAAGCTGCCATTTCGGGTATTTTATGGAGTACGGCCTGCGAGCCAAGGAGCGGACAAGCGCCGGTTTCGAGGCACCGGAGGTGGGCACATTCATCCACTATCTGCTGGAGAACGTAAACCGCGACGTGTGTGCGCGCGGTGGCTACGGTGAGGTGGACAAGCCTGCGCTGCGGCAGCTGGTGCACCACTATGTGGACCTGTATGCCCAGACCATGATCGACGGCTACGACCAGAAAGGGGCGCGATTCCGGTATCTTTTCTCGCGGCTGCGGGAGACGGCCTGCGCCATCGTGGAGAACATCGCCGACGAGATGGCGGTGTCGGATTTCCGGCCCATTGCCTTCGAGCTGGGCTTCGGCGGGAAGGACGGCCAGCTGCCGGCCATCACCGTGACAGAGGGCAGCACGGCCCTGTCGGTGCGGGGCAAGGTAGACCGCGTGGACGGCTGGATAAAGGACGGAAAGCTGTATCTGCGGGTGGTGGACTACAAGACCGGCCAGAAGGCATTCGACCTGTCGGATGTGCGGTACGGGCTGGGTATCCAGATGCTGCTGTACCTGTTCGCCCTGCAGAAGGAGGGCAGCGGATATTTCGGGATGCCGGTGGTGCCGGCCGGCGTGCTGTATACGCCGGCGCGGGAGATCATCTCGCGGGAGGACCGCAGCATCCCGCCGGAGAAGCTGGAGGCCGTGCTGCGGCGGAAGCTGCGGCGTACCGGCATGCTGTTGAGCGAGCCGGAGGTGCTGCGGGCCATGGAGCACAGTGCGCTGGAGAAGCCGTGCTACCTGCCCATCGGGAAGGTGACAGATGGACAGCCTGCGGCGCTGCTGCCCAATCTGCTGGTGGACACGGCGGAGATGGGCAGGATGGCGCGATACATCGACAGCCTGCTGCACCGCGTGGCGCGGGAAATCGGAGACGGCAACATCGATGCCGACCCCTGCACCCGCGGGCCGCAGGACAGCGCCTGCACCTGGTGCGCGTTCCGGGCGGCATGCTGGTTCGACGAGAAACGGGACAAGCCGCGCTATCTGAGGAAAATAACGCCGGAGGAGTTCTGGCAGACGGTAGACAGGGAGGTGGAGCACCATGGGTGAGCTGAAGCTGACGGAGCAGCAGCACGCGGCGGTATTTGACCGCGGCGGAAGTCTGCTGGTGTCCGCCGCAGCCGGTTCCGGCAAGACGAAGGTACTGGTGGAGCGGGTGTTCTCCTATCTGACGCAGGAGCGCGCCAATGTGGACGATTTTCTCATCATCACCTACACCCGCGCGGCGGCGGCGGAGCTGCGGGCGCGGCTGGCCTCGGAGTTGGCGGCGCGGGTGGCGGAGACACCGGAGGACCGGCACCTGCGGCGGCAGATGTTCCGCGTGTATCAGGCGGATATCAAGACAGTGGACGGCTTCTGCGCATCGCTGCTGCGGGAGCACATCCACCTGCTGGAGCCGGTGGACGGGCGGTGTCTGACGCCGGACTTCCGTGTATTGGACGAGGCTGAGGCACAGCTGCTGCGGGAGCGGGCGCTGGAGCGGACCATGGAGACGTTCTATCAGGACATCGAAAACGGCGATGAAGAGGCGGCGCAGCTGGCGGGTACGCTGGGCGCGGGACGGGATGACAGGGCCCTGACCGCGCTGGTGCTGGAGCTGCACAGCAAGATCCAGAGCCATCCCTACCCCGAGAAGTGGCTGCGGGCCGCGGCGGAGAGCTGGCGGCAGCTGCCATCATCGCTGGCAGACAGCGACTACGGCAGGACGGTGATGGAGGACACAGTGCGGCGGGCCTTGTTCTGGGCGGGGCAGCTGGAACGGGCCGTGGCCGCCATGGAGGACTGTGAGCCGGTATACAAGGCCAACGCGGCCCAGTTTCTGGCGGCGGCGGCAGAACTGCGCCGGTACGAGCAGGCGTCTCAGGAGGGCTGGGACGCCATGGGCCGTGTGCAGCCGGTGCTGCAGCGGGCCGGTGCGGTGAAAAACGGCGAGAACGATGAGGCCAAGGCGGCGGCCAAGGCCGTGCGGGAGAAATACAAGAAGGCCAAGGAGGAGATGACCGCACCCTACCTCGTGACGGAGCGGGAGCATCTGGAGGATCTGCAGGCAGCAGCGCCGTCCATGCTGGCGCTGCTGCGTCTGACGGAGCGGTTCTCCCAGCGCTACCAGGCGGAGAAGGTGCGGCGCAATGCCATGGATTTCTCCGACCAGGAGCACTACGCCGTGACGCTGCTGTGCGGTCAGGACGATGAACCAACGGATCTGGCGCGGCAGGTGTCCCAGCGGTATCAGGAGATCATGGTGGACGAGTATCAGGATACCAACGAGGTGCAGGACTGCATCTTCCGGGCTATCTCCCGCGCAGGGCGGAACCTGTTCACCGTGGGCGATGTGAAGCAAAGCATCTACCGGTTCCGGCTGGCGGACCCCACCATCTTTATGGGTAAGTACCGGCAGTTCGCCGACGCGGCGGATGCCGAGGAGGGGCAGCCCCGCCGCATGGTGCTCAGCCGCAACTTCCGATCCCGCGGGGAGGTGCTGGAGGCCACTAACTTCGTCTTTTCGGACATCATGTCCCAGGAAATGGGGGAGATGGACTACACCGATCAGGAGAAGCTGTACTTCGGCGCGGCGTACTATACCCCAGCAGCGGGGCGGGAGACGGAGCTGCACGTGGTCAGTGTGGAGGACACACCGGACCAGGCGCTGGACCGCACTGAGGCGGAGGCCCGCTTTACAGCGCGGCGCATCCGGCAGCTGCTGGATGAGAAGTTCCCCGTGCAGGCGGGGGAGGGCGCAATGCGGCCGGTACGGCCGGAGGACATCGTTATCCTCATGCGGTCGCCCCGCTCGCGGATGCAGACGTTCACCCGTGCGCTGGCGCGGGAGGGCATCCCCTGCGGCAGCGGGGAGAGCGAGGACTTTTTCAGCGCCATGGAGATCGCGGTGACGGTGTCGCTGCTGGAGATCGTGGACAATCCGCGGCAGGACGTGCCGCTCATCGGCGTACTGCGCTCGCCGCTGGTGGGGTTGTCTCCCAATCAGCTGGCGGCCATCCGCGCCGTGCTGCCGGAGGGAGACTACTACGATGCGCTGTGTCAGGACGAGAGCAACGCGGCACGGGAGTTCCTGACGCTGCTGAATGAGCTGCGGCAGGCGGCGCGGGAGATGCCGGCGGACGACCTGCTGTGTTACATCTACGACCGGTGCCATGTCATGGCTATTTTCGGAGCCATGGAAGATGGTGCAATGCGGCAGGCGCGGCTGACGGCGCTGTACGACTACGCGCGGCAGCTGGTGCAGAGCGGGAAGGCGGGGCTATTCGACTTCATCAGTCATCTGCGGCAGCTGCTGGAAAACGGCGACGCACCGACGCTGGGGACAGCCCAGGCGGCGGAGGGCGTGCAGATCATGAGTATCCACCGGTCCAAGGGACTGGAGTTCCCTGTGGTGATCCTGGCGGACCTCCAGCGCAGCTTCAACCGGCAGGACCTGAACCGGCCGGTGCTGGTGCATCCGGAGCTGGGGCTTGGCACGGATCGGGTGGATCGGGAAAGACACATCCGCTACGCCACCATCTCCAAGGAGGCGCTGGCGCTGCGGCTGGAACGGGAGGCCAAGGCCGAGGAGATGCGCATCCTCTATGTGGCCATGACCCGGGCCAGAGAGAAGCTCATCCTCATCGACTGCCGCAAGGGGATGGAGAAGAAGCTGCGGGATCTGACGGCCATGACCGGTATACCGGTGCCGCCGGAGGCGGTGGCCGATGCGGACTCGCCTGGGGAGTGGGTGCTGCTGTCGCTGCTGCACACGACGCAGGCAGCGGCGCTCCACGGTATGGCAGGCGTGCGGCCGGAGGTGCTGACGCAGGCGCCGGACAGCTGGTCCATCCGGCTGTGGCACGAAAACGGCGAGGCATCGGGGACGGCGGTAGAGGGCGCGGAGGAGGCTGGCGTGCCTCAGGACTTCACGGAACCGGATAGGGCGGCGCTGGACTTCGTATATCCCCACGCAGCGGTGACCACGGTGCCCACCAAGATCACGGCCACCCAGTTGAAAGGGCGGGAGCTGGATCAGGAGGTGGCGGGGGGCGCAGGCACTGTCCGCAGGCCCTCGGAGCCGGAAAAGCCCCGCTTTTTGCAGGAAATACACGGACTGTCCGCCGCAGAGCGGGGTACGGCCATCCATCTCGTGATGCAGTACCTGCCGATGGACACGGCGGCGGAGGAGCAGTCCGTGGCGGCTCAGGTACAGGCGCTGGAGCAGCGGCGACTATTGACGCCGGCCCAGGCGGAGGCGGTGGACAAGCGGGCCATCGCGGCGTTTCTGCGGTCGCCGCTGGCGGATCGCATCCGCGGCGCAGAGCAGGTATGGCGGGAATACCGCTTCGCCCTGCTGATGCCAGCGGAGCGGTATGCAGGCGGCGCAGAGGGCGAGGAGATGCTCTTACAGGGTGTGGCGGATTGTGTGTTCCGGAAGGATGGCGCGCTGACGGTGGTGGACTTCAAGACCGACCGCGTCACGGCGGAGGAAGCTCCTGCCCGAGCCGAGATATACCGCGGGCAGCTCCAGGCGTACAGCGACGCACTGAGCCGCATCATGGAAATGCCGGTGGAGCGGCGGGTATTGTACTTTTTCCAGTGCGGGCAGGAAATTTCTTTGTAGATCCTGTGAAAAAAGCTTGCAATTTGGAAAGATATATGCTATCATCACAGATGCGTTTGTGGATATACCACGGCGACGAGTGAACCAGAAAGGGGTGAACATGAGCAATGAAGGAAGGAATCCATCCCAATTATCAGCAGACTACTATCAAATGCGCCTGCGGTAATGTGATTGAGACAGGTTCTACGAAGAAGGATATTCGCGTGGAAGTCTGCTCTAAGTGTCACCCCTTCTTCACCGGCAAGCAGAAGCTGGTGGATACCGGCGGACGTGTTGCCAAGTTCAACAAGCGTTTCGGTCTGGACAAGTAAAAGAGACACGTCACATCACAAGACCCGTACCATTTGGTACGGGTCTTGTTTGTTTACATTTGCCGCAAAATGCGATATACTATAAACAATTCAGTCGGGGGAGGGCCTATGGAACGAAGGACCATCGAAGAGAACAAGGAGAAGAAACGGGACTACGCGGTGCTGGTGGGGCTGCGGTCGCCGGTGCTGGGCGCGGACAGCGCCGATGAGGAGAGCCTGGCGGAGCTGGGGGCACTGGTGGAGACGGCCGGCGGAGAGCCGGTGGGTACCATCCTCCAGAGCCGCGAGAAGCCGGACCCCCACAGCTTTATCGGCGAGGGCAAGGTGGAGGAGGTCAAGCGCATGGTGGAAAACAGCGACGCCACCATGGTCATCTTCGACAACGACCTGTCACCCTCCCAGATACGGGTGCTGACGGAGCTGTGCGGTGTGCAGGTACTGGACCGCAGTGGGTTGATCCTGGACATCTTCGCCCAGCGGGCCAAAACAAAAGAGGGCTGTTTACAGGTGGAGCTGGCACAGTACCAGTACCTGCTGCCGCGGCTGGTGGGCATGTGGACCCATCTGGAGCGGCAGGCGGGCACCAGCGGCAAGGGACCTATCGGCTCCAAGGGCCCCGGCGAGACGCAGCTGGAGACGGACCGGAGGCACATCCATCGGAAGATCGACAAGCTGAAGGCAGAGCTGGAGGAGGTGCGCCGCGTGCGGGGCACCCAGCGGCAGCGCCGGATGAAAAACGAGATCCCCGTGGTGGCCATCGTGGGCTACACCAACGCGGGCAAGTCCACGCTGCTCAACGCCATCACCGGCGCGGGTATCCCCGCCAACGACCGGCTGTTCGATACGCTGGACACTACCACCCGCCTGCTGACGGTCAGCGATACGCTGGATGTGGTGATCTCCGATACGGTGGGGTTTATCCGCAAACTGCCCCATCAGCTGGTGGAGGCGTTCAAGGCCACGCTGGAGGAACTGGAGTACGCCGATCTGCTGCTGCACGTTATCGACGTGTCCAATCCGGAGTGGCGGGAGCAGGCCCGCATTGTGGATGAGCTTATCCGCGAGCTGGGCGCGGAAGGCATCCCCTGTATCCGCGTGTACAACAAGTGCGACGCGGCATTCACCGCCCAGCAGGAGCGGGAGAAGGACGCCGTATATATCTCCGCCAGGACCGGCGAGGGCATCCCTGCGCTGCTGGAGGCCGTGGATAAGCGGCTGGACAAGGGCACGAAGCGGGTGGTCATCCACCTGCCCTACGACAAGGCGGGACTGCTGGACGGGCTGTACCGCGAGGCCAAGGTGGAGGGCGTGGAATACAGCGAGACGGTGGATGTCACAGCGGTGTGTACGCCCCGCATCATGGGGCGGCTGAAGGCATACATCGAAGGCTGGGTAGAGCCCAAGGAGGACTGGGAATGATGGTGACAACGGAGCGGCTGGTGCTGCGGCCCTGGCGGGAGGAAGACGCGGAGAGTCTGTACCGCTATGCCTGCGACGGACAGGTGGGCCCCGCGGCGGGATGGAAGCCCCACGAGTCCGTGGAGGAGAGCCGCCGGATCATCCGAACGGTGCTGTCCCAGCCGGATACGCTGGCGGTACTGCTGCGGGAACGGCCGGAGGAGACCATCGGTTCCGTGGGCGTATTTCCCACCGATGCGCCGGATGGGAAAGGTGAGCCGGAGATCGGCTACTGGATCGGACGGCCCTTCTGGGGGCAGGGGTTCATCCCTGAGGCGGTGCGGGAGCTGCTGCGCTGGTGCTTTATGGAGCGGGGCGCGGCGCGTGTCTGGTGCGGCCATTCCCCGGGGAATGACAAGTCCCGCCGCGTCATCGAGAAGTGCGGGTTCACCTATGTTTGCGACGGGCCCTCCGTGCTGTGGCCTGACGGGCAGGAGCGGCCTACCTGCTACTATGCTATCGCCCGAGAGGACTGGGAGAAGGAGGCGCGGCATGGGTGAGTTTCGCGTGCCGTTTCAGGCGGCGGACAGCGAGTTCGTGGAAAAGCGATCCCGTTTCATCAGCCATCTGCTGCCGGTGGAGTCCGAGGAGGACGCCCGGGCGTTCATCGCCCAGATCAAGAAGCAGTACTACGATGCAAGGCACAACTGCTGGTGCTATCTCATAGGGGAGAACGTGGTGCGGTACAGCGACGACGGCGAGCCCCAGGGCACGGCGGGACAGCCCATGCTCAACGTGTTCCAGCGGGAGAACGTTACCAACGTGGTATGCGTGGTGACGCGGTACTTCGGCGGCATTTTGCTGGGAGCCGGCGGGCTGACACGTGCCTATTCCAAGGGGGCGCGGGACGCTCTGTGCGCCGCAGGGTACGCGGTGATGGGGCGGTGGGCCGTGGTGGACATCCCGTGCTCCTATGCGCTGTTCGAGCGGGTGCGGCTGGAGGCCGCCGCGCAGGGCGGCACAGTTGACGACACCCAGTACGGTGCGGACATCCATCTGACGGTGTCACTGCCGGAGGAGAGAGTGGAGACCTTACAAGAACGGCTCACCGAGTTGTCCGCCGGAGGCGTCCGGCTCGCGGTGCTGTCGGCGGAGTTCCGCCCGGGGCCGCGGCAGGAGCTTTGAGCATTTATGCCGGAATGCTGGGGGATATTTTGGTATTTTAACGGAATGTTTACAGCTTATCCCTTGTGCGCCGGCGGCGAACATGATATACTGGTATTGTAAAGATACAAGTGCGTATCTGCCCGAAATTGGACAGATACGCCATTTTTTTAAGGAAAGGAATGGTAATTTGACGAGAAGAACGGTACAGGAGGAGCAGGCGCGCCTGCGGAAGCAGCGGAAGAAGGCACAGGGCTTTTTGTCCATCTTCAAAAAGCCCCTGCATGAGTCACTGACATCGGTGCTGCCCATCATGCTGATCGTGCTGGCGCTGGGCTTTACCATCGCGCCGGTGCCCAACAACGCCATGATGGCATTTCTGCTGGGAGGCGTGCTGCTCATCGTGGGCATGGGTCTATTTACGCTGGGGTCGGAGATGTCCATGATCCCGCTGGGTCAGGCGGTGGGCAGCGAGATCACGCGGTCCAAGAATGTCTGGATCATCGTGGGCATCAGCTTCCTCATCGGCATCATTATCACCGTGGCAGAGCCGGACCTGCAGGTGCTGGCCAACCAGGTACCGGCCATTGAGAATAATGTCATCATCTGGTCCGTGGCAGTAGGCGTGGGCGTGTTTCTGGTCATCGCGCTGCTGCGCATCCTGCTGGGTATCCAGCTGAGGTGGCTGCTGATCGGGTTCTACATATTGGTGTTCGGACTTGCCATGTTCGTCTCACCGGATTTCTGGGCGGTGGCTTTTGACTCCGGCGGCGTCACTACCGGCCCCATGACCGTACCGTTCATCATGGCGCTGGGCGTGGGCGTCAGCGCCGTCCGCAGCGACAAGCAGGCAGGCGGCGACAGCTTTGGCCTGGTGGCACTGTGCTCCATCGGACCTATCATCACGGTGCTGCTATTGGGACTTCTGTACCAGCCGGATGGCAGCGCTTACACCAACACGGTGATGCCGGATGCCAAGGACACGGTGGAGATGTTCCACGCCTATGTGGACGCGCTGCCGGAGTACTTCGCGGAGACGGCCAAGGCGCTGGCTCCCATTGCCGCGTTTCTGGTGCTGTTCCAGCTGGTGACCCGGAGGCTGAAGCGCCGCACGCTGCTGAGCATGGCGGTGGGCCTGGCCTACGTGTACGTGGGGCTTGCACTGTTCCTCACAGGCGTCAATGTGGGCTTCATGCCCGTGGGCAGTTTCTTGGGCGGCAGCATCGCGGGGCATACATATAACTGGATACTTATCCCCATCGCCATGGTCATCGGCTACTTCATCGTGCAGGCGGAGCCGGCGGTGCATGTGCTGAACAAGCAGGTGGAGGAGATCACGGCGGGAGCCATTCCCGCCCATGCCATGAACATCGCCCTGTCCGTGGGCGTGGCGGTGTCGCTGGGCCTTGCCATGATCCGCGTACTCACCGGCATCTCTATCATGTGGTTCCTCATCCCGGGCTACGCCATCAGCCTGGCGCTGAGCTTTGTGGTGCCGGAGATATTTACGTCGGTGGCCTTCGACTCCGGCGGCGTGGCATCGGGCCCCATGACGGCCACATTCCTGCTGCCCTTCGCGTTGGGCGCGTGCGCGGCGGCGGGAGGAAATCTGGTGACGGATGCCTTCGGCGTGGTGGCCATGGTGGCCATGACACCGCTGGTGACCATCCAGCTGCTGGGCGTCAGCTATCAGCGGAAGCTGAAGCAGGCCAAGGCGACAACGGCGGCTCCCGTAACGGCGGAGCCCATCATCGAGCTGTGTTGACGGGGGTGACGGGATGAATAAGAGACTGTACTACATCATTACCATCACCAATCGGGTGATGGGCAGCAAGCACTTTCTGGATTTCTATCGGGCCTTCGGCGCGCCGGTGGTATTCTCGGCGCTGGGCCGCGGTACTGCCAGCGACGATGTGCTCAGCTATCTGGGGCTGGAGGCCACGGAGAAATCTGTGCTGTTCTCCGTGGTGACGCCGCAGATCAAGGACGTGTTGATGCGGGAGCTGGTGGACACCATGCACATCGACCGGCCGGGCAGCGGTATCGCCGTATGCCTGCATCTGAGCAGCGTGGGCGGGAGATCCGCCATGCAGTATCTCATCTCCGGCGGCACGGACGTGGAGCCGGATCTGACGGTAAAGGAGGAGGAACGTATGAGCAATTCCGGTTATGAGCTGGTGGTGGCCATCGCCAACGGCGGCTATTCTGATATGGTGATGGAGGCGGCATCCGCCGCAGGCGCACAGGGCGGTACCGTGCTGCACACCCGCGCTGCCGATGCGGCCAACGGCAATAAGTTCTTCGGTATGGCCATCACCGAGGAGCGGGAGATGATCCTGCTGGTAACGCCGGCGGAGAAGCGTGCCGCCATCATGCAGGCCATCATGGAGAAGGCGGGAGCCCAGTCGGAGGCCCAGTCTGTGGTGTTCTCCGTGGCGCTGGACGAGGTAGCGGGCCTTTACAGCGTGGAGAGCTGAAGGTACATCGAAAAAACGCCCTGCGGTCAAAGCCGGGTGGTCGTAAAACAGTAAAATCAAAAAATGGCGAAAACCTTGTGTTTTCAAGGGGCGGCGTGACTTCGGTCACGCCGTTTCCTTTTTCATCAGCTCATTCAGAGGGATAAAGCCCAGCCCGTCGTACTTGATGTGGATGTGCTGTACCCGCTTGCCGCTGGACTTGTCCGGTGCGTCCACAAAGATGGCAGACACCAGTTCGCGCAGAGCATAGCCGTCCAGTTCTTCAATGCCGACATACTTGTGCGCTTTCTGAATGAACTTTTCAATGTTTTCGTTCTGTCGTTCCTGTACTTCAATTTCCTGCTGCAAAGTGATCGCTTCCGCTTCCAACTGCTTCTGCTCCACTTCATAGGTCTGGCTCAGCATATCATAGCGTTCATCTGTTAACCGCCCGCTGGCGTTGTCCTCGTAAATCTTGATGAAAAGTCTTTTCAGCTCGGCAATGCGCCGCTCGTTGCTCTCCAGACGCTTTCTGCGGATGCGGATTTGTTCACAGCTTTCCACGCGGAGCTGTTCCTCCATGATCGTGCGGAAATAATCCTCGTGTCGCAGGATATACCCCATAACTGCCTGAATGTGCTTGAGAACCAGCCGCTCCAAGACTTTGACGCGAATGAAATGCCCATTACACTTTTCTTTGCTTTTGCGGTGCAGAGAGCAGTCAAAAAAGTCCTGATCGAGATCACCGTTGTTGGATGAACCGTACAGCATTTTGGAACCGCAGTCCGCACAGTAAACAAGTCCGGAGAAAATGCTGCTTCTTCCCGTGCGGATCATTCGGTGACGCTGCTGGCGGATCTCCTGCACCTTTTCAAACACATCATCGTCGATAATGCGCTCGTGGGTATTGGGGAAAATCGCCTGCTTTTCAATGGGATTATCCCTTTGCTTCTTATCCCAGATAGAATTGGTGTAAGTCTTGAAGTTCACCGTGCAGCCTGTGTACTCCCGGCGTTCCAGAATCCTGACAACTGTGCTGTCACCCCAGCCATACGGGTCCTCCGGTTTCTTATTGGGGCTTTTGATCCCCTGCAAGGTTTTGTAGGCAGTCGGTGTCAATACTTTGTCCGCTTTCAGTTGGTTTGCAATCTGCTTTGGACCTCTGCCCTCCATGCACATGGAGAAAATACGCCGCACCACATCGGCGGCAACAGGGTCGATCTTCCAGCGTCGGGGATTGTCCGGGTCTTTCAAATAGCCGTAGGGAACATTGGTTGTCAAAGGAACGCCGCGTTCACCCTTTGCCTTATTGACAGCGCGGATTTTGCGGCTGGTATCTCGCGCATAAAACTCGTTGCACCAGTTTTTGATGCCCGCAAAATCGTTATCGGTGCTGTTGGGATCAATGGTATCGAAATTGTCATTGATGGCAATATAGCGGACACCGTACTGCGGAAAGGTGAAGTTGGTGTAAAGTCCTGTCAGAGCGGAATTTCTACCCAGGCGGGATAGGTCTTTGGTGATACAGACAGCCACCCGTTCCGCTTCAATTTCCGCAAGCATCGCTTGAAAACCGGGGCGGTCATAGGTCACACCGCTCACGCCATCATCCACAAAAAATGTGGGATTCGGGAAATGGTGCTCCCGTGCATACCGCAAAAGCATATCCTTCTGATTTTCAATGGACAAAGACTCTCCGGCTCGTTCATCCTCTTGCGAAAGACGGCAGTAGAGTGCTGTGATTTTGTTTGTTGCTCCGTTCATTTCTGAATCCTCCTTTGGCGGAGCAACTGTCAGTACAGGATTGGTTGCTTTTATTGTACCAAGAGACTCTGTATTTGTCATTCGGAATCCTCCATCTTTTCTGCAAACTTTTTGCTGGTAATACGCTCTAACTTGCGGACAAAGCTCTCTGTTCCCTCATAGCTGCCCGTGACGGTGTAAACCGTGCCGTGAATGACCTCGGTGACGGTCAATTCGGGAACCCAGAAAGCGGACAGGTTTTTCGCGCAGAGATGCCCGTCCTCGTTAAAGTAGCAGTTGCGCCGGGGATGATCGGACGGTAAGGGCTGCGGTTTGAGATACGGGTCTGGATTGGAGAAGTAATATTCCGCTGGCTCGTCGTGATCTGCCTTTTCCCATTCCTCGATTTCTGCCAACAGGTCAGGGTCGATCTCGTGTTCAAATGGTTTGTTCTCGTTCATAAGTACCTCCTGATTTTCTATTCAAATTAGTGTTCAATTTCCTGCTTTTTCTGTCGCGTCGCGGCGTTCTGGCGCTCCTGCTCATGCTGCACTTCGTAGATGTTGTAATGAATGGCCCAGAGCCTTTTCACGTCGGCATGGAGCGGCGAAAGTTCCGTCTGAATGTCTTTGTATTCCTGCTCCAACTGTTCCCGTTCTCTGCGCCATGCGGCGATGGGCAGCTTGCCGTCCTTGAAGTGCGGTTTCAGCTTGCGCTCTGCCATGTAAAATGTCCGCAGTTCATCATCGTGTTCTGCGTTGTACTTCTGCCGCGATTTCTCAAAGCGGATGGATTTCAGCTTATCCGCAGCGGGCTTGCCGGATTTGTAGTAGTCCATCATACGCAGCAGCTCGTCCAACTCCTTGATACGGACTTGCTTTGCCGACGCAGATTTTTTCATCGTATCGATCTTGTCCTGCATGGCGTGAAACGTGCTTTCCAGATCGTCCACGGTATAAAGATTCTTGGATTGCAGAAAGCTGAACGCCTCGGCGTAACGCTGCAAGTTGGCGTTCTTCGCCTTGTTGCTGTACGCGCCTTTGTTACGATTGGCGCAATGCAGCGCCAGAAGATCGTTGAGCATAGGTGGCTGGGGCTTGGCAAACTCGGTTTTCACGTCCTTCAGCCAGCCGATCAGCGTGGCGATCTTTTCCTTTGCCTCACGCAGCAGCGCGTTGATTTTCCGAATGAAGCGGTTGAGATCGCCCTTGTCGGTGCGGATGCCCTTTGCCTCCATTGCCCGGACGGTGGAACCCTCGTGCTGCGTGGGGATCTGCTCCACGCCCTGACGGGCAAAGCTGCGATGGTCGATGCGACAGTCAAAGCCCTTTTCGGCAAACTTGGCATTGCACATCTCAGCCCATGCATGCCGCCACGCTTCTAGCGTTTCGGGTTTGCCCCAGTCCGTCGTAGAAACGGCGTTGAACACATAGTTGCCTGCCTCGTCCAGAACGCGCTCACCGTGTTCGTCCAGCACATATTCCCGCCGCTGTTTGTTTCCCCACCTGCCGTCCAGCTCAATGGGACGGATGGGACACATGACGTGAAAGTGCGGGTTGGAAATGCCGCCGTCCTCCTTGTCGGGCTGATGCACGGCAAAGTCTGTCACCATGCCCCGGCTCACAAAATTGTCCAACAGAAATTGCCTTGCAAGGTCGATGTTCTCCTGCATGGAAAACTCATTCTGCAAGGCAATGTCAAAGCTGTAGGCAAGCTGTGCTTTCTTCCCACGCTCGGCTTTCTCTACGGCGTTCCAGAGCGTTTCGCGGTCTGCATACTCAGGCGGCGCGTGTGACGGGAGTAGGATTTCAGAGCAGATCACGCCGCCTTTTCGGGTGTAGTCGCTGATCTCGCCGTAGTATTCACTGTGCAGCTTTTCCCCGGCACGGTAGGCGGCAGCAGCCACAGCAGATTGCCCCGCGCTGCGCTTGATCTGCGTCACATGAAAATGAAAGAGTGCGATATGCAATCACCCCCTGCATGGCGGCTGACAGCTTCCATGAGAAGCCTTTGCGCGTCTGGCAGAGCAAAGACCTGTTCCACAAAAGCATAAAACGCAGTTTCGCTCAAATCCTTTGTCTGCGGTGCGACGCTCTCAATCGCCGCGCCGCGAGTGATAAGCCGGTGCGCTCGCTTGCGGCGATCACCCTTTTCATAGTAGGCGGCGCGGTTTTCAAGACGCTGGATTTTGTGCTGTTCCTGCGCAAGCTGCCGCTCGACCTTTTCTTTCTCGGCTTGCAGTTTCTCAATTTCTTTTTCGTGCATGATTTCAACCTCCTGACTGATAAATGATGGGATGGATAGATACAAAAAGACCGCCTACGTTTTCGGTAGACGGTCTGACTCACGGTATGGGATTTTCAGACTTTGCGAGGGAACGGTCTGCGCCAGCAGACTGTTTCCGCTGCAAAGTGCGCTGGGATAGCTGCTATGGCAGCGCAAGGGAAGCACTCCCTTGTTCGGAATGAAGTGACGCAAAACAGCCCGGACATTCAAACGTCCGGGCTGTCTGCCTCGCAAAGCGCACATACTCCCGTCAGGAGAGTATAGAAGTGCGCCCTTTGTTCCAAAGGGATTTTTGACTTAATCAGCAATGTGCAAAATGCGTCTCACATATTCCTCATTGCCCAAAAAGTATTGCTCGATTAACTCCCAGCGCTCATCGTCATTCATGTCGGCAGAAAAGAATGCCGTGAGAAGTCGCTCGTTATTACGATGATGTTCTTGAATGCTTTGCAGCACACCATTGGTATATTTTCCGCTTGTTGCCAGCCGCTCAAGTTTTTCAGGATCGTTAATACGAATAAATACTTCTGCTTTTTCTCCGCCTCGGATTTCATAGGTTGCCAGCCCAAGCAATTCCATAAAACGCAGCAATGGCATGATCTCAATTTGCTTATTTTGAACCAACGGGTAAAATCGGAAGAACGAATTATCTTCTGTATTAACCTCGCACTGCCCAATTTGGTGAATAAAGAAGTTGGGAAGTCGCGCGTATGCGGCACTGCTGACAAAATATCCTGTCTCGTCCGCTCCGGGCATTTTCCTACTACGAAGAACCCGGACACGGCTTCGACTCTGGCTGTATGCTGCATCCTCATTTACGCTTTCGGTGAATATGTCAAGCAGCATGCCTACTTTGTCATGAGGAATCACTTTTTCACCAAGCATTTCAGCAAGTTCTGCTTCAAACTGCTTTTGAGAAAACTGCTTTATCTCGCCGTTTTTATACTTCTCAAATATTTGCGTAATTGCAGTAATAACAGTCTCTACGCGCTGTGATACGGCAACATAGTCATCAGAGTAACGTATCTCTACTCTGACGCGCGGTGCAACAGTATAGTTTTTTCCACTCACGGAAATTCCCCGCTCAAAAAATTCCTTTTTGAACATGCCGAATGAGCGGTCTGGGTAACAATTTTCCCAAATCCCCGCCATATCTACAAGAAAGGTTTTTCCAGAACTGTATACTGTCATATCGGATGCACGGCTCTGATTCTTTGTAGGAACAGTGCGAGGTGCAATGCCTTGCTGGAATGTGCAGTATGATCCAAATAACTTCAAAAACTCATTTTCTACCTCGTGTGGAACATTGACATAGTTTTTTGAAAGCATTGCTTTGGGACGTACAATTAAAACGGGGAATGTGTATTTGTTGCTCAAGTCTTTTGAAAGAAGCAACAAGCCTGATTTTGTCCGATTTTCGACATCTTTTTCCTTAAAAAGGTACTCGAACGTTTCCGCCGAAATCAACAGATTCCGCCTTTTCTTTGCTCGTTGAATTGCACATATCTTTTTCAGCATTTCGCGCAGCTGATACTGCCGCATTTCAGAAATTCCATTTAAGGATCGAACATATCGAAGATCACTGGGAAAGTAGTCAATATGAGCTACACCTTGAATCTCGGTATTGCGGGCGGCTCTTCCGATTTCCTGAACATAATCAGATAGTGTGCCGGTCGGGGCAAAGTGAATAACGTGTTTAATATCGCCAACATCGATACCCATGCCGAAGGCTTTGGTGCAGAACAGCCCCATAGCCGTTCCCGCCTTATAGTCTCGCTCCACCATCTTGCGTTCCGCCGAAGGTATTTGCCCGTGGTATCTCCGAATCTTCACATGGTCTGTGGCATTAACCAGATTATAAATCTGATCGACTTGACTCCGGTAGGGAAAATAAGTAAGTACCTTCTCGCCTCTGGCAATATATTCACGCATTCTCTTCAACGTCAAATCCAGTTTGGCATTTTCGATTCGTCCCTCAACTTCAGCGGGGTTATGGCGTTGAATATCGAAAGAAATATTGCTTCGCTTTACATTCCCGAGATGGATAATAGTCTTTCCCAAACCGAGTTCGTGAATTGTATCATTTACAACATCGTCATCACCAGAATATACAGCCGTGGCTGTCAGACACAGTACAGGGAACGATAAGCCATCACGAGCCGTTTGTTTCAAGAAATCGCCAAGGAACCAATAATCTGAGCGAAAATCGCGTCCCCAACTTGTGACAGTATGGGCTTCGTCAATGACAACCATACCTACTTGCCGACCGCCCAAAAACGATTGCAAATGAGTTGTCAATAACAGCTCAGGAGCAAGGTATAGCAAGGACTTTTTTCCTGCATGTATCTGGTCAATAACATCACTACGTTCCTCTATGCTCATGCTTGAGTTGATGCAGGCAGCAATAGAAATTCCTCGTTCACGTTGCAGTTGGTCAACCTGATCGTTCATAAGAGCTATCAGCGGGGATACGACAATCGTAACAAGATTGTACTTTTCGGCAAGATAGATCGCAGGAATCTGGAAAAGAATCGACTTTCCAGAACCAGTCGGTGCAGTTATAAATATATTGCTGAATATATCTCCATCTTGGGCAGCTTCACACTGATCTACGATTTCAGCGATAATTTGCCCCTGGGTTATTATTTCTGTTTCCTGTGATCGGTCAGGATCTTTGTAAAAGAGTAATGGTCGAAATTGAGCCGCATTGCCCCAGTACTTTTGAAGCACATGAACAAATTGGCTATCATTATACTCTATTTTTTCTTGATACAACTCAAGCTCATCGAGAAATACTTCCAGATTAAGCAGATTTGCCGCACTAAAAATTGCGCTGGTTCGAGCAGAAAGGCTATCTCCACTTTGTAAGAAAAGCGCAGATGAAAGTACACCATTTGTCATATTAAGACAGTACTCCCAATCTTCTATGCTACCAACTTCAATATGCTTGATGTCATCTGTAAGCGGTTCTTTCTCTACCACACAGCCTTGCCAAAATGGAATGATTTCAATGCGCTCGTCATCGAGAGTAGCAGGTAAGAGTAACGCTTTTCCCTCCTTCAGCAGCTTGACATCTCCGTACGTTTGGACGAGTTGGACCAAGGGACTCCCAGCAGGAGGTTCATGCTCGGTCTGCCAATAATCAAAAAGCTTTTCAGCATAACTGTATGGGAAATAGCAGGGAACCCACGGTGAAAGGATATTATTTTCTATGACTACAATATTATCGATCTTCATACGGGGAAGGAGTTGTCTAATCGCCAAAAGCTCCTCATAAAAACCCACCAGCGGTTTTGTTGCGCTTTTGATAGATGCTGCAAGATCGAGCCATCTATCATCTATTGCTTCCAAATCAAGGAACCCATCGTGCAACAGAGAGGCATCATCTAACAATGAATTGGGATGTGTAATCAAAAACCGAATCTGTTCCAATCCAAATCCTTTGAAGAATATCAAAGTATGCCCCGTGAACTCGGAAATCAGTTCTTCAACGCGATTAGAAAAATACTGTCCGATGGTTGAAGTAGACATTGTGATGCCCTCTCTTTCTATCCATGCTAAATTTCAGACTTAGCATGGGGCAATTTAATGCTTTAATTATATCGCAAATTCGCCTAATTTGCAATTATTGCTGGTCGTATTTTCGTCTTTTCTGCCATACAATGTCGTACCCCAGCGCGTCTGCCAGCTCTACCGCCTCGCCGTAGCGAAGCGAGCCACGTTTGAGCTTGCCGGAGAGGTTTGGGACGCTGCGGCTCCAGCCGTACTCGTCGGAAAGGTAGTCCACCACCTCGGTCATGGTCATGCCGGTGCGGACGATGTAGGACTTGATCTCGTTGCGATAGGTTTCAGATTTTCTCATATTCAAACTTTCCTCCTGTTTTTTTGGCGCGTTCTATGGTAAAATGGATTTGTCAAATCGTGACACCCGTTCGCCATAGGGCGCTGGTTTTTAATACACGGCTTTTCGCTGGAAATGCCGCCGATGATACGTTGGTCACAGGCGACACCTTCCACTTTTGCCGTTTGGTGTGTCTTTGCGTGAAACGGCGAAACATCATTCTGAATGGCAAACGCCGTTCGCTGCTGAATAGCACTCTGTTCCGTGCAGATAACCGCACAGAGCAGAAAACTATTTCGCCGTTTTCACTTGCTTTGATTTTTACATTCGATTTTGCCGCTCTTTCCGAACGTCGTTCCTGCCCGGAGGATCGCTCCCGGCGTTTCGTCCCCGTTGGTACGCTCACGCTTTCGCGGTCATGGCGGTTACTTCGCCGGGGGACATATCCCGTTCGGATGGTCATGCAATTTTCAAGGTTCAGGTGCGATTGCAAGACCATTTTAGCGAAAAATATAGCCCTCTCCCGTATATCCAAGAGGTCGGAAAACGCGCCGAAAATCGCAGATTTCCACGCTTATGGACAAGACCGGAAAAGGGCAGAAATTTGAAGGGAGGACGTCGCTATGCAGCCAAAACTCACCATTCAGGAACGGCTCAAAGACCTGCGCGTAGAGCGCAGCTTGACGCTGGAACAGCTTTCTGCGGAAACAGGCATTTCAAAGTCCGCGCTGGGAAAATACGAAGCCGACGATTTCAAGGACATCAGCCCGTTCAGCATGGTGGAGCTGGCGAAGTTCTACGGGGTGTCCACCGATTACTTGCTGGGGCTGACAGAACAAAAAAATCACCCAAACACAGAGCTGGACGCTCTGCATTTGGGTGATGATGCAATCGAAGTATTGAGAACGGGCAAGTTCAATCACCGACTGCTGTCGGAGCTGATCTGCCACAAGGATTTCCAGCGGTTTATGCTGGACGCCGAAATTTACGTTGACCGGATCGCAGATATGCGGGTCAACGACATGAACGCCGTTCTGGAAGCCGTCCGACAAATGGCGTTGATGAAAAACGGCGGCAACGAAAATGATCTGCACCTGCGGACGCTGGAAGTCGCGCAGATCAGAGAGGATGAGTATTTCGGAAGCTTGATTGCAGATGATCTGAAAGGTATCCTCCGTGACATTCGGAATGAACATCGTCTCGACACTATGACTGCGGACGAAACATCCCTTGCAGCAACCGTGCAGGAACAGCTACAAGAAGCGATGAACTTTGAGGGCAGCTCTGAGGAAAAGAAAATCCGCGCATACCTTGCAACCATCGGGCTCGACTACGATGCGCTCACAAAGGAAGAATTTGTTTCACTGATTGGGATTCTAAAAAAGTCCAAGTATATGAAAAATCCTATCAGTCAGCGTGGAAAAGGAGCATACTGTCAAAAACGGAAAAAGAAGAGATAATATATACGGGAGGCAATCTATATGTATCTACAGGAGCTAAGAATTTCCAACTTCCGTTGTTTTAGTGAGCCGCAGACTATTGAATTTTCCAAAGGAATTAATGTATTGGTTGGAGAAAATGATTCGGGTAAATCGGCAATCATAGATGCTATTCGTATTGTCATGGGAACAACTGACCAAGGATGGTATCGTATCGAACCAACGGATTTCAATGCAGAAAGAAAAGATGTTGAGATAGCTATCACATTAAAATTTTCTGACTTATCTAAGGCCGAGCAAGCTTCTTTCTTGGAATGCCTAACTTGCGAGACTGTAGGTGGCAAAGATATGCCATGTCTCTACATAAATTGGAAATGTAAGTATTTGCTGAGTTTTACGCCACCGCGAACCTCTATCAGGGTTACAACCGGTATAAATGGAGACGGCCCGTCGCTGTCTGCTGAGGCTCGGGAACTCCTGCGGGTAACATACCTACGTCCTTTGAGAGACTCATATTCTAACATGCAGGCTGGTCGAAACTCACGCCTTTCGCAAATTATACAGGGCATTCCAAATATAGATGACGGAATTACCGAATATGCAGCGGGGGTAGAAACGGATCAACTATCAATTTCTGGCATTGCGAGTTTATCAAACTTTCTCCTTGAAAACCATCCAAAACTAAAAAAGGCAAATGAAGATATCGGAACAATTATGAGTTCCAAAATGTTGCTAAAAGGTGACGCCATTGTTACCGCATTTGGTGTAGCTGGAACAGAGGCATCAGATAGCAAACGACTCATATCGCTACTTGAAAAGCTCGATTTATCAGCTCATAGCAATGGGCAATGTGGAAAAATCGGACTTGGTACAAGCAATATTTTAAGTATGGCATGTGAATTACTGCTGAATCGGAGTATGGAAAGTACATTCCTCCTGATTGAGGAACCGGAGGCTCATGTACATGCGCAACGCCAATTGCGCTTGATACAATCCCTCCAAACCGAGGCAGCTACCAGTGGTGTCAATCAGCAAATTATCATTACTACACATTCCCCACTGATGGCATCTGTAATTAGTTTGGAACATATTTCTATAGTCAAATCAGCAAAAGTCTTCTCTTTAAGGTACGGGAAGACAAGGCTTTCCAAAGATGATTACGTTTTTTTGGAACGCTATCTTGATGCTACAAAAGCCAATTTATTCTTCGCTAAAGCGATTATGATGGTAGAAGGGCCATCCGAAGAATTTTTGATTCCTACAATTTCCAAAATAATCGGGAAGGATTTTACCGAATATGGCGTTTCGGTAGTAAATGTACGTGGAACTGGATTGCGAAGATTTGCAAAAATTCTTCAAAGAGCTGATGCTGGCGAGACTCTGGATATACGGGTTTCCTGTATGACAGATCGAGACGTTATGCCGAACTGCGCACCTGCAATTTGTATTGACCAGCGATATTCTGACATTGCACTTTGGCCAGAAAAGGAAAAACGAAATTGGAAGGCAGAATGTGATTTTATTTCGCAAAATGAACGAGATTTATATTTGGAAAGGATACTTGAGCGTGCTAATGGGCAGCGGGTAAAAACATTTGTTGCCAATCACTGGACCTTTGAGTACGATCTTGCATACGCTGGGCTTGCTGATGAGTTGATCGAAGCGATTGTTGCTGTTCGCTATGAATCCAAAAATCGCGAGCAAAGGATAAAGGATATACAAAAGAAGTGTGAAGAGTTTCCAGATAACGAAAGCAAATCGGCATATCTATACAGCTTTTTCTCGTTAAAGGGAACCTCAAAGGCTGAGGTTGCCCAACATCTCTCGTTTATCCTTGAAACCAAATATGCATCTGATCCAAAAGCGTTATGCGAGAGGTTACCACCCTACATCAGAGATGCAATTAACTATGTCACCGAACAGGAGGATGCGTAGTGATTGATGCCTTGTCGAGTATTGAGATAACGGATGCTGATATTGAAGAAATAGAGCGACTATTTGGTGATGTAAAATTTGATGACGAGCGGCGGCAAATACTAAAACACATGGAAAGCACTGATATACAGGCTTTTCCCGGAAGTGGGAAAACAACTGTATTAGTTGCTAAACTTGCTATCCTTGCAAAAAAGTGGCCCTACACAGACAAGGGTATTTGCGTGTTGTCGCACACTAATGTTGCCCGAGACGAGATAGAAGGTCGCATCGGTAATACCGACATTGGAAGATTGTTGCTCTCATACCCTCATTTTATTGGAACTGTCCATTCCTTTTTTGATACCTTTGTCGGTCTTCCGTGGCTCAGATCAAATAATTACCCAGTAACTATGATTGATACAGAAAGCGTTCTAACGAGAAGATATCGCAAACTTACTTATGGGACGCAGCAGTATTTGTCAAAAATCAACAAATCCGAGTATGCATGTGAATCGACATCATTTCCAATTGCTTTGAACCTGACATGTAGTGACCAGACTCCATCTTATAAAAACATCTACGCTGTTATTGATCAGTCGTTTCAAGAAGGGTATTTTACTTTTGATGAAATGCTGCATATTTCAAAATATGCGTTTGAGCAGTGTGCATATCTTTCTTCCGCAATACAAGAAAGATTTCCACTACTATTTATTGATGAAGCGCAAGATACGAACACACTGCAATGGTCTTTGATAGATGAGAGCTTTCCCGTCTCCGGATCTTCGATTCGGCAATCCTTTGGTGATGCTAATCAAGCAATCTTTCAGTCCTATAACAACGAGGAAACTGGTGCTGGATTCCCGCACGGTGCGTACTTATCAATTTCAAATAGCCATCGATTTGGAGAAGCGATAGCGCAATTAGCTGATCCTCTTGGTGTTGCAGCGAAAGGTCTCACTGGAACACTTTCAAAATATGAGAAGTTGAACGGGAAACACACTATTTTCTTATTTGAGCAGGCAACAGATGTTTTACCCGCATATGCAAAGTACTTATTGTCATGCTTTACAGATGAAGAATTGAACGCTGGTGAAAACTGTTTTGCCGTCGGAATGGTACATACCAAAAACTCTCCTAACGCAAGTGACAAAAACTATCCGATAGGAGTCAAAGATTATTTTCCAGCCTATGATGCAGATACAACCAGAATATCTTCTAAACCCAAGCAGTGGAGCGATTTTCTCAGTGCCGGCGTGGACAAGTTCAATAAGACAAACAACTATTTTTCTATGGTTGAAAGTATTGCCGATGGTCTAAGAACATATATCAGGATGAACTCTAAAATTGAATTGCCAAATGCACATAATGCATTTAATTCACTCTTAGGAGCTATCCCAGCAGACAACCAAAAGGCGTTTAGAGAGCAGTTGCTTGCCATAACTGAGCTATCAACATCCTATGCTGATACATGGAGTAGCATCATAGAGTTAGTTCGCTCGTTGCTGGTAAGATTTTTTGGCATCACAAAATATGCTTCGGAGTTTTTTCAACCGACAAACAATATTGGCGTGTCAGAGGAACTAACCGTCAAAGCTAATAGCAATATAAATACTTTCTCATATCATGAGGGTTCGCGTAAAGTTCAAATTAAACTGTCAAGCATTCATGCAGTTAAAGGTCGAACACACTTGGCAACACTCGTATTGGATACATATTGGTATAAAAGAAACCTTAAATCTATCATGCCGTGGCTATGCAATATAGCAAGTAAATCGCCTAGCGAACGAGATGCCAAACGGCTGAAATGTCATTATGTAGCAATAACGAGAGCAAAGGGGCTGATCTGTCTTGCGGCACCAAAAAGCTCCATATCCGACAAGGATAAAACGAATTTGATCAAGGCGGGCTGGAATATAACTGAATTATAGACTATCATAATTTTCAGACTTAATTTTAATAAAAGTGCCATGCTCAGCCGCTAAGCTAAACATGGCACTTTTTTCTTTCCAATCCTGCCTGACAGATGCTCATTTCGTAATTTCGGTCTAAACCTGTTTTACGAACACCCGTCTAATCCGCAGGGCGTTTTTTATGCAGACGGCAAAGCAGAGAAGCGGCGGCGCTGCTGACGCGGCGATAGAGCCGCCACAGCGGCGACAGGGCGCACCAGATGCGGCAGTACAGACGGTAGCCGGTGCCGGACAGGTCCACCGGACGGTCGTCGCGGTAGAAGCCGGCAAGTACGCCGATGACCTGGCTCTCCTGCACCCGCTCCGTGGTCAGGCAGTTGTCGCCGCGGATGAGGTAGCCCTCCGGCAGGACGCGTATCACCCGATGCAGGACATATTTCTCCCCCACGCGATACAGTGGGACATCGTAGCAGCGCAGGCGGCCCTGGGGCGGGCGGAGAATGACGGTGTCGCGGCCTGAGCGCAGCATGGGGTACATGCTGGTGCCCCACGTGGTGGCGGCGTAGACGCCCTCGGACGCCAGCACGTCCTCAATGCGGCAGGGGGTCATGGCTCCAGAAAGCCGTTATCGGCCATCTGGCGGAGCATGGCGGCTACATCGGCGGCGGCCTGCTCCGGTGTCACGTCGTAGGTCTGGGCCAGGCGCTCCGCCAGCTGCGGCTCCGTCAGGCCCTCCTGCAGGCCCTTCCAGATGATGCCGCCGGTCTCGTTGAGCTTCACCATGCCGTGAAAGTGGCGGGCGGCGTCGCCGGTGGCTACCACCACGGGTGCGCCCAGCACCTCACGGAGAATGAATCCGGATCTGAGTTTCATCACAATGCACTTCCTTCTTCGCCACAGCCATCAGGGCGGCGGTAATTTTCGTAGGGGAGACCGGTGAGGGCCTCGAAGCTGCAGCGGACGGCGTCGTCCGTCATGCCGCAGGTCAGCCGGTACACGGGGACACGGCGCAGCAGCGCGTCCAGAAAGCCCAGGGTGAGGTACTCCAGGGCGGGATCGTCCCGATGGTATGTCTGGCGGAACAGGGGCGTCAGCGCCTGCTCCGGCGGCAGGCGGCAGATGCGGTCCATGCCGCGCTCCAGCAGGCAGACACCGCAGAGCGGGACACTGATGGGACTTTGCCACCGCTCCTTACCGGCCCAGGGGGAGCCCCAGACGCGGACGGTGCCGTCAGGCTCCAGCGACAGAAACGGCTTGTCACCGTTGACCACGGTGACGCGGCTGCCCAGGTACTGCCGCCACAGTCGGACATGGGTGGTCTTGCCGGTGCCGCTGGGTGCGGTGAACAGATAGGCGGCGCCGTCGAAGGCGATGGCGGCGCCGTGCATCAGAAACCGGTGGTGGGCGGGGAGCTGCGCAGCCAGACTGTCGTGGATACAGAGAAATTCCAGATAGGCAGGGGAGGCTGCGCCGTCTGCCAGGCGCATCGCCGTCTCGGGTTCGGCGCAGGCGGTGAGGACGGCGGGGGACTGGGGCGGTGCGATCTCGTAATCGTGGCAGAGCCGCCGCGTCAGCGGATGCTGGACTGTGATCTCCGCAGGAAGGCCCGCGGCATCGATCCAGAAATGTTCCATGGGGCCTCCTTTCAGGCGTCCTGCGGGGGCGCCAGCGCCACCGTGCGGTCCGCGATGGACAGCGCGGCGGGACGATGAGTGACGATGAGCACGGTCTTGTCCGTCATCTGCCGCAGGTTGGACAGCAGACGGGCCTCTGTGGCCTCGTCCAGTGCGCTGGTGGCTTCGTCCAGCAGCAGCACGGGGCGGTCGGCGAAGATGGCCCGGGCGATGGCGATACGCTGGAGCTGGCCCTCGGACAGACCCGCACCCCGCTCACCAATGGGAGTGTCCAGTCCCTGCTCCAGCGCGGCGGTGAAATCGTCGGCACAGGCAATGTGCAGCGCCCGCAGGATGCGGGCTTCATCGTTGGGGGAGGGGGCGTCGGAGAAGGCTACGATCTGGCGGATGGTGCCGCTGAGCAGGTGGTTGCCCTGGGGCACGTAGGAGAACAGGCCGCGCCAGCCGGCGTCCAGGGGGCGGTCGCCATCGGCGCTCCGCAGAAAGCATGCGCCGCTGTCCAGAGGGTAGATGCCCATCAGCAGCTTCAGGACGGTACTCTTGCCGCAGCCGGAGGGGCCGGTGAGGGCGATGCAGCTGCCCTTATCCACAGTGAGGTCCAAGTGGGAGACAGTGGACGGCGGTGTCTCATTGCCGCGGCTATGGTAGGTGAAGCAGGCATCATGCAGACCAAAGGCGCGCAGCTCCTGCTGGTAGAAGCGATGTATCTCCAATGCGGGGACGGGGGAGACTGTGAGATCGTCAGGGAAGTGCTCCGCCTCCCGCAGGCGCTCGGCGCTGGCCAGCATGGCGTAGAAGCGGGGAAGGTAGCCGGTGAGGTTGGCGAAGGGTCCCTGTATCTGGGTGATGAGCTGCTGCACGGCGGCGAACACGCCGTAGCTCATGGTGCCGTGGAGGATGCCGCTGCCGCAGTAGATGACACCTACCAGCAGGAATCCGTACATGGCGGCGCTGAAGCCCACGTTGCACAGGTTAGAGAACCGTGTGCGGGCCATGCGGGCCTGACGGTGGGCGTCCATGCGGGCATCGGCGTCCGCCGATACGGCCTTCTCGCGTCCGAAGATACGGACTACCAGCAGGCTGGACAGGCAATCCTGCAGGTAGATACGGAGACGGCCGTTTGCCTCCTGTATCCGTTTATGCAGGCGCTTGAGGGTACGGCGGAACACGGTGGCCAACAAGGCCAGTACGATGCCTGCCGGCAGGATGATGGCGGCCAGCCGCGGCTCCATGCGCAGCAGCACCGCCGCCGCAGCAATCAGGCGGACCAGCATGCCCGCGGCATTGGGAATTACCTGAGCCAGCGTGTCCGCCGTCACGGCGGTATCAGAGGTAAGGCGATTCAGCCACTCGCCGGAGTGCACGGCGGATACGGCGGCGTAGTCCTTTCGCAGCAGCGTCTGGAACAGGCGGGCCTTGAAGCGGTTTTCCAGCGTAGCGCGGGTGTACTCACTGAGGTGGCGGTCCACCGCGCGGAGAACGATCTGGAAAGCCATCAGGCTCACCAGCCAGATAGCACTGCGGACAAAGGTCTGGGTCTGGCCGGCGGTGGCCGCGTCGATCAGCGCCCGCAGGATCAGCGCGTAGCCTACGCCGCACAGGGCCAGAACAGATTGTACCGCCAGCAGCAGGGCGGTGAGGTATCCGGCACGGCCCGCCACCGAGGCGATCCAACGGATGACGCCGGATGCCGGCGCAGCAGAACGGGGCATAGTATTCCTCCCCAAAATGGTCTGGATAGGCAGAAAGCTGTCGGTACGACGGCAAAATGCACATACGCAACTAATTATACGGTTCAAGGCGGGCCGCGTCAAGTGATTTGGGGGCAGGAGGGAGACTTTGGTGTCTGCGGATAAAAAATTTTGAAATTATGAGAAAATTTCTCTTGCATTTTGTGGAGCAGTGTGATATTATAACTAAGCTGTCGTTGAGACATGCGCCGTTAGCTCAGCTGGATAGAGCGTCTGGCTACGGACCAGAAGGCCGGGGGTTCGAATCCCTCACGGCGTGCCACCCCGAAACCGTTACACCACAACGGTTTCGGGGTTTTGCTTTACCCGAAAAAGCAAGGAAAATCTTCCAGAGTTCTAACACATTTCTAACGTGTTAGACATTGGGTCAGCTTATCCGCCAGACTTTGCTTGCGGGCGCTATCCAGATGCCCGTAAATATTGGCAGTGGTCTGAATGTCGCTGTGTCCCATCCATTCTTGAACGTCCTTGAGGCTGCATCCTTGATTCAACAGGAGACTTGCGCAGCTATGCCGCAGTTCGTGAAAACGAATATGCGGCAAATTGTTTTTCTTGAGGACTTTCAGAAAGTGGTGCGTCACATAGTCCGGTTCAAACGGTGTACCGTCCGGCCATTTGAAGATGTAGTCGTTCTCTTTATAGGCGCGGCCGAATTGCCGGCGGTTTTCTTCCTCCTCTGCTTTAGCGGCGAGGAAGATACTGCGGGCTTCGAGAGTCAGTGGGAAGCTGCGTCGGCTGCTCTGCGTTTTGGTCTTGTCCTTTTCGATGCGTGTCATCATCTTGCAGACGGTGTGCCGAATCAACAGACAGTTGTTGTCAAAGTCCACACTATCCCATTTCAAGCCCAGAACCTCACTGCGGCGCAGACCGTACAAGGCGGTTATCTTGACCAGCGGGAGCATCGGGTCATCCTTCATCACATCGAACAGCTTTTGCAGTTGCTCTGCGCTATAAAATGTTGCTTCGTAGCGCTCATGGCGCGGCAGCTCCACGTATTCGCAGGGATTGTTGGTCATTAGCCCTTCTTTCACTGCTTCGGCCAGCGCTTGACGAATGATGTTGCGATGATGGCGCATTGTTTTTGCGGACAGACCGCCCTTGCCATCCAAACGGCCACCATTGGACTTTTCATCGAAATAGGCTTGCAGGGCCTTTACGGTACAATCACGCAGCGTCAGACCGCTTGCGTCGAAGTAGGGGAGGACTTGCTTTTCCGCTGTATGCAGATAGCCCAGATAGGTGACTTCATCCACACGGCGCTGCACACGGGTCAACCAATGGCGGATACAGTCGGACAGCCGCATGTTGGAAACGGGCAGCGGCGCTTTCTGCATTTCCTCCGCCAACTTTTCACGAAGAAGTTGTTCGGCTTTACGCTTGTTGCCCTTCACCGCCAGGCCAGTGGCAATCCAACGCTGTTTACGCTTACCGTTCACCATGTCATTCAGAACAATATAGAATTTTTCATTTTTAGTTTGCAGACTTTCGGTCATGATTGACTCCTTTCATTCGGTAGTCTGCTGTTATCGTTTTGCCCTACCATATAACGGGCGGAGTTGAGATACATTATCACGCTTGACTTGGGAATACGAATTGTACGGCCAATGTACTTCGCACCTATCTCATGGCGCTTGACCATTTGATAGGCAGCGTTAAGACTGATGTGAAGCGCTTCCGACAGCTGCTTTACTGTCATAACATCAGGGTAGTTGTTCAACATCTGCACACCCCCTTAAAACGACTCGCTGCCGTTATCTGGGAGCATTTCCCAGATACCGTCATCGATGCGGCGCAAAAAAGCTGCATAGCTGGCAGGTTCTTCTATCTGCACAATGGGGTATTGCTCTTTAATGGAGATGTTGCTGACGATGAACACCCGTGTATAGCACGCTACACGGTCGGCGTAACGACTGGGCAGCATGAGGGGGTAGACGTCAAGATAGTTCAGCATATCGGCCAGCGGTAGGCTGGAGCGGAACTCATCGAACACAATGACCGGTTCGCCCTTGTAGCCGTCGAACGGGTGCTTGTAATTGGTCACACGGTATACGTTTCCATCACCGTATTCGTCCAAAATGCTGCGGGTCTTGCCTACGCCGGTAGCACCATGAATATAGCGTACTTTCAGGTCGGTGCGGCGCACACAGCGGTATTTGTCCTCCAACAGCGCCTGCCGCGTCTGTTGGATGCGGGGCAGATGGTTCAGCGCAGATGGGTATGTGCGGAGGATCTCCGCGTCAGACGCACCATCTTCAATCATGGCAAGGATCGCTTCGGACTGTTTGATGCGCCGCTCTGGCTCGGCGGGCAGTTCACCGGATTCCTCGAAGGTGTCTGGCAGGTTGGTATCTGCCTTATCCGTCTCGCGGTGCTTGCCCTCCTTGCGGATATAGTCGCGGTTCTCGCGGTGTGTACCGCGGGCGTCCTCGATATGCGCACCATAGAAACGCTGCTGCATGGTTTGGAACATCACGGCATTCTTGAACGCCGCGTAGACGTGGGTGTGCAGCGTGCCCTGCTGGCCTATCTCGTCACACATACACCAGTACAGGCAGCCTGTCAAACCTGACAGAATGTCCTTGATGGTGGCATGTGAAAAGCCCTTGTCAACGGGATTATTGATGGTGATTTGATACTTGCGATATGCGGCGCTTCTGGCCATAGAAAAAACTCCTTTCGAACTCGGCGAACCATCTCCTTTCCAAAACAATTTATCATGTCTTACCTTCCCTGGCGTATGTTTTGCCAGCTGGCGACACTACTTCATCCAAATACAATACGATGATTCATTTATTGTGTACACAACTTACAGCGATGCACAGGGGGTAATACTTGCCCCTGTGCTGACACCGCCGCGGGGCAAATGCCCACCGCGTGCGGCGTTATTTTTTCTTCACCTCTTTGCTTTTTAGAATGGCATCACCGAGCTTTTCTCCCAATGCTTCACCGAGAAGGAAACCAGTCAAGGTCATACCGGCCGCAGCAGCCAATTTCTTCAAAGCGGCCTTTTCTTCGGGGGTCACACGGATATTGATGGACTCTGTGCGCTCTTTCGGATTTACGTTCATGTCGATAGCTCCTTATAAGCCTATCGCGCATATACGCGATGTAAATACATACATAGCATGGCGTCTTTACGTTGTCAAGAGCATCTTGCTAACTGGCTTGGCCGTTCTTGCTCAGTGCTGAGCGCAAGGGGAGCTTGTATCCGGTATACAAGGTGGCTGGATGCTACTATAACGGCCACCAGCGGGCAACGGTGGCGAGATGCTTTCACAGGTGCACAGCAACAAGGCCGTATCTACGCGAACCGCTTTGCGGCTGCGCCGCAAGTTGCTCCCGCGTTTCCATGACCAACCATCTGCGTCTAAGGGGAGGAGAGGGGGATGAGCGCCTTTTGCGCTCATCCCCCTACGTCTGTCACGATAACAGCAGACTGATTTCTAACACTTTTCTAACAGAATTTGAGTTTTCAGGTCTATTGCAAATACAGGGCTGCCAGTCGGTTTGCACGGTAAATTCCGTGAAACCGTTGAAAATACAATGGTTTTGGAGGTTACAGGCAGGGCAGAGCGGGATAGCACGAGAGGAAATACCAGCGGCTACGGACCAGAAGGCCGGGGGTTCGAATCCCTCACGGCGTGCCAAAAAGACCTGAAACCGTAAGGTTTCGGGTCTTTTTGTTTGCATAAGTTGTTGTTTTCTCCCGCTGCTTTTTTCTGACCCAAACGCTGACCCCAACGGGAGCGGATAGCGGAAAGGTCTATACCGCATGGGAGAGGATGCTCCCCATCGTTTGCGCCGCCTTGAGCTGGGCGTCAGTGGTGACATGGGCGTAGGTGTCCAGCGTGAAGCCCGCGGAGTAATGACCGAGTATCGAGGACACGGTTTTTACGTCCACGCCGTTTTGCAGGGCCATGGTGGCGAAGGTGTGGCGTAGGTCGTGAAAGCGTATCCGTGGCAGTCCTGCTCGCTTTAGAACGCGGTGCAGCATATGCAACACGCTGTCCGGCGACATGGGGCCTCCGGTGGGCGATGGGAACACCCATTCGCTGCTATCCGTTTTTCTCCTTTGATGCATCAGAACGCTTATCGCGTCTGCCGACAGCGGCAGCGTGCGGTAGGCGTTTTTCGTTTTCAACGGTGCCTCGACTACTTTGCCGTTTTGCCGGGAAATGGCCCGTTGGATTTTCAGCACACCACGGTCGAGGTCGATGTCCGTCCATTTCAGTCCCAGCAGTTCGCCGCGCCTAAGTCCGGTGGCGAGGTCGAGGTAGTAGAGTTCGTACACGCCGCTGTCCCTGGCCTCCCGGAAGAAGGTGCTGAGTTGGTCGGCGGTCAGCGTTTTCATCTCCTTGTGCTCCACCTTCGGCAAGGCGCAGCCCTGCGTTGGATTCTTGCTCACCAACTTCTGCTCCATGGCGAGATTGTACGCCGAACCGATCATCTGATGGATGTTCCGCACGGTTTTCGGTGCTAACCCTTTCGGCTTTTTCTTGGCCTCGATACGGTCAACTCGTCCACCGTCCAACAGGTGCTTGTAGAACTGCTGTAAGTCCAGAGAGGTCAAGTCTGCCAGCGGGATGCTGCCAATTTGCGGCTTGATGTGGTTTTTCAGAAAGCCTTGGCTGGTCTTGAATGTGGAGGGGCGCAGCTTGATTTTCGCGTAGTTTTCCAGCCAGACCTCCAGCCATGTCCCCACCGTGTAGGTCTTGGCCCGCCCGTAGTCAATGCCCACATTTTCCTCGATTGCCTTTTTCAACTTCTCCTTGACTTCCGCTTGCGTCTTGCCGAGAACATTTTTGATGATGGCTTTTCCGGTTTCCGGATCGTGACCGACTGTGTACCGCCCCTCCCAGCGTCCGTCCTTTCGTTTTCGGATATTGCCCTCGCCGTTTGCTCGTCGTTTTGGCATAGTATCAGCCCCTTTCGCAACGAACAATACCGTAACCAAGGGAACAAAGCTACCCGAAAGTCGAACTGTTATCAGAAAGTTATCAATTCTCAACCGCCGCTTATCTTTGTTTATGGCGTAGCAAGATTTGAGCTGCTACGGAGACTTCCGCCGACTACAACGGTATAAAGCGTACCGATTTTCTATCAAAGCGCCGCCGCAAACCGTTGTGACACGGGGCTTTGCGGCGACTTTTCTCAAATTTAGCGTCAAACCGTTCTGGGAACCTCGAAAAAAGCGTCAATTCCCAAAACCCGCAAACCCTTGCGGCAGCTCGCACTGCGGGCTGCTGTGAATAGGCATTGGCGCGAAAAGCACCAATGCCTTTCTCCTGCTCCTTTTTCGGCGCACTGGAATCTTGCTCAAATTCGCCCAAAACCGGCTCGAAATCCCTCTCTGCGACAAGGATGCTACCCTTCCCCGAAGGAGTCTACACATCGGCTCACAGGTGCAAACACGGGGCGTCTCTGTTCTGTGTGAGGTTGACCGTTGGATGATACAACAAGCCGGAGGAAACGGATGTGCGCGTTTACAGCGTGCGTCCGCTTCCTCCGGCGTCGCGGCCCCGCAGGGCTGCGGAACCTTTTCTTTGATTACAGCGTGGTCATTTTTGCACCGCTACCAGTCTGGTCAACAACTGGAATTTTCAATCAAGACTATTGTCCTGCTGGAAACCATGAAGTCGGCTGACAGAGAACACCGGGTGTTCAAGCTGCAGTTTGCGGTTGGCGAGTTTGACATGGTGATCTATGACGAGAAGGAAAACTGCTGCGAGATTTTCGAGATCAAGCACAGTGGCAAACAGGTCCCGGCACAATACCGGCATCTGCTTGACCAGGAAAAATGTGATAAGACCGAACAGCGGTTTGGCCCGATCCGAGGGCGATATGTTCTGTACCGCGGCGAGGATGTCGCATTGGAAAATGGAGTGCATTACCGGAATGTGGAACGCTATCTGAACGATCTGCCTGAGTTGAATATTGCCCCAGCACAGGAAGCTGGCATTGAGCAGACCGGCCCTGTTTTATAAGCTGCGGCACCTTCTGCACCAAAAACAAAAATATCGATTTTAACCGTCCTTTGCAAAAAGACCCGAAACCGTAAGGCTTCGGGTCTTTTTGTCTGCATAAGTTACTAATTTCGGATGCTGCCAATCTGCGGCTTGATGTGGTTCTTGAGGAAGCCTTGCGAGGTTTTGAATGTGGATGACCGCAGTTTTATTTTGCGTAGTTCTCCATTCAGACATCAAGCCAACTCCCCACGGCGATTGCCGGTCTCCGTATCATGGGCGACTGTGTACTGGCCCTCTCGCCGACCATTATTGCGCTTGCGGATGTTGCCTTACAGAAGCATACATCGCTCTTTCGTCAGCAGTCTTTCAAAGGCTATGTGCCATGTGGGGGAATACCGGCAGTGCCTGATAACCGCCCAGCCAGTAACAGGTAAATGCGGCAGCCTCTGCCTTTGCCGGGATGCAGCAAGATAGCCACGCAGATGTACTGGCAGATCCGTCATGCCGCCAATCAGGCGTAAGACCCTGCTCGAGCCTCTCGCCGCTTTTCCATCGGAACTTGTTTCGTTATACTTCCCGGCGCAGCACTCGGTAGACAAAGGACATATCCAGTCCGCCGCGTACCACATCCGCCAGCAGGTCATATTGCCGTTCCTTGTAGCCGCGGGCGTCAAAGGTCGCCAGCGCGTCAAAGGACACGCCCTTTCTGGCGCACAGTGCTTTCAGGATCGTATCGGCGATGCCCGGCGCGTCAAAAATGCCGTGGACATAGCTGCCGTATACGTTTCTGCTGCCGGTGAGGGCGGGCATCTGCTGCTGACTGCGGCCCATGTGGATCTCGTATCCCTCGTAGGCCAGGCCGTTCAGGCCGGAGAGCATTCCCTCCACACCGCGAAAGACGCCTCGCGTCTGAGTCTGCACCTTTTCACCCCGGAATTCGGTGTCCATCTCCAGCAGGCCCAAACCGTTGATCTCCGTGACACCGGCGGACTCCACCTGCTCCGGGTCGGACACGGTGCGTCCCAGCATCTGATAGCCGCCGCAGACGCCGAAGATCAGCATACCGGCGTCGGCCGCCTTTAAAATGGCCGCCTCCAGACCGGACTGCCGCAGCCAGCGCAGGTCGGCAATGGTGCTCTTGGTACCCGGCAGCAGGATCATGTCCGGCTGATGGAGGTCGCCCACCTGATCCACATAGCGCAGCGACACGTTTTCGTAATGTTCGAAGGGGCTGAAATCCGTGAAATTGGAGATGCGCGGCACACGGATCACCGCGATATCCAAGAGCTTTCGATCTTTGGAGCGGTCAAACCGCTCGGTCAGGCTGTCTTCATCGTCGATGTCTACATGGGCGTAGGGGATGACCCCCGCCACCGGGATGCCGCACAGCTGCTCCAGCGTCTTCAGTCCCGGTTCCAGAATGGCCCGGTCGCCCCGAAACTTGTTGACCACCACGCCCTTGATGCGGCGGCGCTCGTCCTCCTCCAGCAGCGCCACTGTGCCGTAGAGCTGGGCGAACACGCCGCCTCGGTCGATGTCGCCCACCAGCAGCACCGGCGCGTCCACCAGCTTGGCAAGTCCCATATTGACGATATCGTCCTGCTTGAGGTTGATCTCCGCAGGGCTGCCTGCTCCCTCAATGACGATCACGTCATACTCTGCTGCCAGACTGTTGTAGGCCTCCAGCACGGCGGGGATATAGTCCCGCTTGCGGCGGAAATACTCCATGGCCTGCATATTGCCCCGCACCTGTCCGTTGACGATGACCTGACTGCCTACGTCGGTGGTGGGCTTGAGCAGGATGGGGTTCATGCGGGTATCCGGCTCGATCCCGGCGGCCTCTGCCTGCACCACCTGCGCCCGGCCCATCTCGCCGCCGTCCCTGGTAATGAAGGAGTTCAGCGCCATGTTCTGGCTCTTGAACGGCGCCACGCGGTAGCCGTCCTGCTTCAAAACGCGGCAGAGTCCCGCCGCCAGCAGGCTTTTTCCCGCATTGGACATGGTCCCCTGTATCATAATATTCATTGCCATAGTGATTTCTCCTTGCAGAATTGCCGAATGGCCGTTATCAACGCCTCGTTTTCCCCATGAGGCCGCACGGCGATGCGATACCACCCGTCGTCCAGCCCGTTGTAATTCCCGCAGCCGCGGATGGCAATACCCTGCTGCAGCAACCCCTCCCGCAGCCCCAGCGGCCCGCGGAACAGCAGATAATTGGCGTGGGACGGGCATACCCAGAAGCCCAGCGCCGTCAGGTTATCTGTGAGCCATCGCCGCTCCGTGCGGACGAGGGACAGCGTCCTTTGCAGAAAATCCCGCTCCGCCAGCGCCGCCACACCGGCGCTCTGCGCCAGCGAGGATACGTTCCACGGAGGGGACGTGGCTGCCATGTCGTGCAGCAGCGCATTGTCGGCGCACAGGCAGTACCCGAGCCGTATACCGGCCATGCCGTAGCTCTTGGTAAAGGCCTTCAGGATCAGCAGCGCCGGGTGCGCTGCCAGAAGGGACCTGGCGCTGATGCCGTCCTCCGTGAGATCGAGGAAGCACTCGTCCAGAAACACCCGCGCACCCCACGCCGCACAGACTTGCAGGATCTGTTCCAGCAGCGGCAGCGGCAGCAGCCGTCCGGTGGGATTGTTGGGGGTGCAGAGGAATACCACCTCCGGTTTTTTCTCCCCTAAGAAGGACAGAAATCTATCGTCCAAATCAAAATTCTGCGCCTGATGCAGGAAATACCGCTCTACGCGGCAACCCACCTGCGCCAGTCCCGCCCCATATTCCACAAAGGTGGGGGCCAGCTCCACCGCCGTCCGGGGCCGCAGAGCGGTGCAGTATGCGTAGATCAGGTCCGCCGCGCCGTTTCCGCAGAGAATATAGGACGCCGGCACCTGCTCGTGGCCTGCGATAGCCTGCACCAGCCGGCGGCAGTAGGGATCTGGGTAGCGGTATAGCTGGGGCAGAGCCCGGCACACCGCCTCCAGTACGCCGGGAGGCGTACCAAGGGGGTTGGTGTTGGCGGAAAAATCCAACGTGATACCGCCGCCGTATACATCGCCGCCGTGTTGATTTTCTGTTTGATACAGCATCTATGTCTCCTTTACAGTGCAAAGGGCAGCTTGGCCGCACAGCTCAAAAGCAGGGCGAGGAGCGCCGTGACGGTCATCAGGCGGCACACACGGGGGATGTCCTCGTGGGTGATCTCCCGCGATGCATCGCCGATATACTCCTTTTTGTGCAGCACACCGTGGTACCACGCATCCCCGGCCAGACGCAGGCCCAGAAGCCCGGCGCAGACAGATTCCGTCTGGGCTGAGTTGGGACTGGCGTGCTTTCGGCGGTCACGGCGGAAGATCCGCCAGCCTGCCGCCGTATCCAGCCCCATCAGGCCGCCCGCCGCCAGCATCAGAAGCGCCGACAGCCGCGCCGGGATGTAATTCACCACGTCGTCGGCCTTGGCGGGTACCAGACCGATGTTCTTATAGGGCGGCTCCACATACCCCAGCATGGAGTCCATGGTGTTCACCGCCTTGTAGAAAAAGCCCAGCGGCGCGCCGCCGATGGCCAGAAACAGCAGCGGCGCCACCACGCCGTCGGAGGTGTTCTCCGCCACCGTTTCCACGGCGGCACGGGTCACGGCGGCATCGTCCAGCCGGTCGGTATCCCGCCCCACGATCATGGAAACAGCATGGCGGGAGGCGGCCAGATCGCCGCTCTCCAGCGCGTCATAGACCTTCATGCTCTCATCCCGCAGGGACTTGACGGCCAGGATCTGCCAGCACATCACGCTCTCCAGCGCCAGACGCAGCCATGGGCTGACCAGACCGCTCAGCCACAGCAGCAGAGCCGGAACGGCGGTGGATACGATGACCACCGCGCCCCACAGGATGGCGCCCGCCGCCCGCTCGCCGGTCGGCGTTTTGGGGCATATGCACCGCAGTGCCCGCTCCAACACGCTGATACACTTCCCAATCAGGACCACCGGATGGGGAAAGCCGTGGGGGTCCCCCACCAGAAGGTCTATGCAAAAGCCGATAACAAGTGCCGCAAGCGACCACATCATGCCGTTTCTCCTCCGCCCTGCATCGTAAAAATATAAATGGGATTCTGTCCGCTCATCAGATGGTAGCTGCCGGCTCTCCTGTCCCGCGCTACCTGTAGGGATACCACCTCCGTCTCCGCGAAGGGGAACGCCGTCAGGCAGTCCGTCAGCTCAGCCACGGACTCCAGCGAAACGGCCGTGGCCACGATGCGGACATGGGGATTTTTTGCCAGCAGCAGCGCCACGATCTCGTGCATATTGCCGGCACTGCCGCCGATGAATGCGTGAGTGGGGGCCGGCAGACCGACGCAGGCCTCCGGCGCGCCGCCGCAGACCACCTGTAAGTTTTCCAATGCGAACCGATCACGGTTTTGCTCCAGCAGCGCTGCGGCATCCTCCCGCCGCTCTACGGCGCAGACAAGCCCCTGCTTTGCCTGTAAGGCCATTTCCACCGATACTGAGCCGGTACCGGCGCCGATGTCCCAGCAGACGCTCCGCTCCGTCAGCCGCAGCTTGGAAAGACACACCGCCCGCACCTCACTTTTGGTCATGGGTACCACGGGCATTCCCTCCGCACTGCGGAGAAAGGCGTTGTCCGGCAGACCCGGTGTGACCACCGCGTCGGGATGGGGATTTTCGATAAGCGCCACGCTCAGAGGGGCATAGACGCCATCCGTCAGCTCTGCCGCCGTGCCGCGCACGATGCGCTCATCCGGGTAGCCCAGCCGCTGTCCCACATACACAAGGACGTGGCCCAGATCACCCTCTGTCAGCGTGCGGCACAGGTCATTGATGCCGCGCTCGCCGCCTACCAGCGCGAAAAGGCGGCTGGTCGCCCGCACCTCCGGCAGGATGTTGTGCTGCCGCCCGTGGAGACTCACCACCCGGACATCCTCATAGGAGGTCCGGAGCCGGGCGCACAGATAGGACAACGAGCTCAAACCCGGCAGCACCGCCGTGTCGCAGCCTTCCAGCAGCGGCAGCAGCTTTTTCGTGCCGCTGAAGAAGCCGGTATCGCCGGACATGACCACCGCAAAGCGGCGGAACTCCCGGTGGGCGCGGATAAAGTCCGCAATATCCTGCGGCGCAATGGCGTCATAGGTGTGCTGTCCTGGCCGCGCCACAGCCTCCAGCATCCGTTTTGCGCCGATGAGACAGTCCGCCGCATCAATGGTCTCACTGACCTCGCGGGTCATAGCCTCCCGGCTGCCGGGACCGATGCCGACGATCCGTACCTGCGGCCGGACGGTGCAGCCGAACCGCTTACACAGCACATCCAGCACCGCCGCAAAGGGAAGACCCTCCCGCTGGGGTGGACGTCCGATGACCACCAGACCTGCGCCCGCCTTTCGGGCGGCGGACGCCTTCGCGGGAAAGCCGCCGGCTTCGCCGCCGTCCTTGGTCACCATCCATGCGGCGTCGGCAAAACGCAGTGTGGCCAGATCCATCTCCTCGGAGAAAGGCCCCTGCATGGCGATGACATGGGCGGCCTTCAGCCCCGCTGCGCGGCAGGCCTCCAGCGAGGCATCCATGGGCAGCACCCGGGCGTATACCCGCTGGGTAAAATCGGGGATGCTGCTATACGCCGCCAGTTCCTTACTGCCGGTGGTCAGCAGGATATTGCCCCGCGTAGTCTCCAGAAATGCGGCGGCGGCCGCCGCATTCTCCACGCAGACCACATCCTCCGCCTGTTCGGAGGATTGCCGCAGCAGACGCAGATACTCCGTCTCCGTTTCCCAACAAGCTGTGCAGATGCTCTCGGTGATGGAGGTGGCATAGGGGTGGGTAGCGTCGATGACCAGATCGAACCGCGTCCCTTGCAGCATCCGGATGATGTCCTCCACCGGAATACGCCCCGCCAGAATCGTAATGTTTTCCGCTTCCGGCAGCAGCGTTTCGCCGTACTCCGTGGCTACGCATACCGTAGCCTGCACCGGCTGTCCGACCAGGAATTCCACCAGCTCCCGGCCCTCCGTGGTGCCGGCAAACACGCAGATATTACACATTGCGGTATCCTCTGGGTGTGACCAGCTGACCGGCCACCGTTTTGACGGCAGCGCTGCCGATCAGCACGGTGCAGAACATATCCACCTCTGCCTCCCGCAGCTCTGCCAGCGTCAGGATGCGGCTGCTCTGCCCCTCACGGCCAATATTGCGCACGATGCCGCACAGACGGCCGCCCGGCAGACGGCGCAGCAGGATATCGCAGGCCCGCTTCAGATGGTCGGGTCTGCCGTGACTGGCGGGGTTGTACAGGGCGATGGTCAGATCCGCCGCCGCCGCGCAGTCCAGCCGCTTTTCGATGGTTTCCCACGGCGTCAGCCGATCGCTGAGACTGATGACCGCGAAGTCGTGGGTCAGCGGCGCACCCAGCACCGCTGCGGCGCTGCAAGCCGCCGTCAGACCCGGCACCACCTGAATTTCAGGCTCCTGCGACTCGCCCCGCAGCTCATAGACCAGCGCCGCCATGCCGTAGATACCGCTGTCACCGGAGCAGACCATGGCGACCGTCTTGCCGCTGCGCGCCAGCTCCAGCGCCAGCTGGCAGCGCTCGGCCTCCCGTGTCATGGGGGTGGAGTGAAACTCCTTGCCGGGGTAGCGGTCCCGCACCAGATCCACATATACCGGGTAGCCTACGATGGCGTCACATGCCCGCAGGGCGGTATCTGCCCGAATGGTCATGTCCTCATAGCTGCCTGGCCCGATACCTACTACAATTACCTTACCCAAAACGCACCTCCCAATGCTCCGCCGCGACGGCGACGGTCACACCGTCCCGCGCTGTTTTTTGTACGATCAGTTTTTCGGCATCCAGCAGCGCCGCCCGCTCACAGACATTGTCCACGCCGGTAACGGAGCGGACGAAGTCGGAGGGGGTGAAGTCACCCGCCACATCCCGCAGCTGCTGCGCCGTGTAAAAGTGCACCGGCCAGTTGTTTTTCTCACAGGCAGTCAGCAGTCCCGTCTCGTCCTGCTTCAGGTCGATGGAATAGACGCCGCGAATGGCCGCCGTGTCCAGCCCATTTTCCGCGAACGCTGTCTCTACCGCCGTCTCCACCGCATCGGCGGAGATGCCACGGCGGCAGCCTACGCCTACCCGCAGCACCCGGGGGATCAGCCGCAGGGTGCTGGAAAAGGGTGCTTTGATGCGCCAACCGATAAAAACACCCAGCGCACCGTCCTCGGCGGCAAATGTGCCTGCCGGCAGGGAGGAGGGCAGGGGATATTGGCTGCAAAGGGGGACATCCCTCTCTAAGATCGCCGCCGACACCGCCTTGGCAAGACCCATGTCGGAGATGGCGCAGCTGTGCCGGGCAGCCCATGCGTCCACGGAAAATTTGCCGCGGACATCGGTGGCGGTGGTGACCACCGCCGTGGCGCCCAGCTTTTCCGCCATTCTTTCCGCCAGTGCGTTGGCGCCGCCGATATGGCCGGAGAGCAGGGGGATCACAAACCGCCCCGCCTCGTCGATGCACACCACCGCCGGGTCAGTTTTTTTGCTTTTGACATAAGGGGCGATCTCCCGCACAGCAATGCCGCAGGCTGCCACAAAGATCAGTGCGTCCATGGAGGAAAAACTCGCGCCATATACCGTCTTGTCCAGCGGCAGGAAATCCGGCTCCTCAAACCGCTCCATGGTGTAGCACACGAACGTTGCCTCCGGCAGCGCCGCCAGTATCCGCCGCGCTGTGGCGCAGCCACCGCGGCTGAAGGCAAACAGGGCGGCTCTCATTGCGCCCCCTTGCGGAACTCCGTTGTAAAGTTGGGGTGATACAGCAGCGAGCGCAGATAGCTGTCGCCCAGACAGTTGCCCACCACGATCAGCGAGGTCTTGGTCAGGCCGTTGCCCGTCACCGTCTCATGGAGCGTGCCCACGGTGCAGCGGAAGATCTTCTCCTCCGGCCAGGTGGCCTTATACACCACCGCCACCGGCGTCTCGGCGGCATAGCCACCTGCCAGCAGCTCGGCTTGCAAATGCTCCGTCAGCGAGGTGCTGAGAAACAGCACCATGGTGGCCTGATGAGCCGCCAGCGAGCGAATGGACTCCCGCTCCGGCACCGGCGTGCGGCCGGGGGCGCGGGTGATGATGACGGTCTGGCTCACATCGGGCAGGGTGTACTCCGCCCGCAGAGCCGCCGCCGCGCCGCAGAAGGCGCTGACGCCGGGGCAGACGTCGTAGGCGATACCCCGCTTTTCCAGCTCATCGAACTGCTCCCGCACCGCGCCGTAAATGCTGGAATCCCCTGTGTGCAGGCGCACGGTGGTCTTTCCCTCAGCCTCCGCTTTCTCAATGAGGGCGATGACCTCCTCCAGCGTCAGCCTGGCGCTGTCGTGGATCTCACAGCCCGCTTTGGTATAGTCCAGCACCGCCGGATTCACCAGAGACCCGGCGTAGATCACCACATCGGCCTCGCCCAGCAGCTTGGCGCCACGGACGGTAATAAGGTCGGCAGCGCCGCTGCCCGCTCCCACAAAATGTACCATTGTCAGTCCTCCTTTATCCGGCGCAGCAGTGCCGCTGCGTCCTTCGTCTCACAGAGATAGCCGTATTCCTTGGAGAACAGGATGGCGCCCGCCTCCATATCGCCGCATTTATAGTGCATCATGTCGTCGATGCGCCCGGCCAGCCGGTGCAGCACCGCGTCATAAAGTCCCTGCTCCTTCAATAGCCGCAGGGCATCGTCACAGGTGGCGCAGCAGAGCAGTTCCTCTGCTGCCGCCGCGTCCAGCCCCTCTGCGGCGGCACAGGCCGTCAGAATATCCATGCGGCAGTCGCCGTAGCGGGAGTGGGTGTTCCACATACCGCCCGCCAGCTTCACCAGCTTGCCGATATGACCGATGAGCAGTGCCCCTCGGAAGCCCAACTCCCGGCACATCTCCAGCGCGTCGCCGATGAAGTTGGAGGTCATCACCGCCGTGGCGGGGTCGATGCCCATGGCGTCCTTGATATAGTCCGCGCCGTAGTTGCCGGGGGCCAGCAGCACATAGTCCGCGCCGCTCTCCCGCCGCTGCCGCAGCTCCACGTGGATGGTGTCCACCAGCGCCTGCTCGCTCATAGGCTCCACGATCCCCGTGGTGCCTAAGATGGAGATGCCGCCCTCAATGCCCAGCCGGGGATTGAAGGTCTTTTTCGCCAGCGTCTCGCCATCGGGAGCGGAGATCATCACATACAGGCCGCCGGTGTATCCGAACAGGCCGCAGACCTCCTCCACGTTCTCCTGGATCATCCGGCGGGGTACAGAGTTGATGGCCGCCGCACCCACCGGCTGGTCAAGACCCGGCTTGGTTACCCGACCGATGCCCTGTCCGCCGTCGATGACAATGCCAACAGTCTCTGTTTTCCGCACCTCGGCATAGATCAGGGTGTCACGGGTGATATCCGGGTCATCACCGCTGTCCTTCCGGATGGCGCAGCGTACACAGTCCGGGGACAGATGGATGTTCTCCACCGCCAATGCCAGTTCCATGCCCTTAGGTGTCAGCAGGCGGATGGACTCCTTTTTGCTGCCGCTCAGCAGCATCCACGCGGCGGCCTTGGCTGCCGCCGCGGCACAGGAGCCGGTGGTGTAGCCCAGACGGAGCTTTTTCCCGTCCCGCATCACAAATTCCTTCATGGCTTACCGCCTGATCTGGTAGAGCATGGCGTTGCAGATGGCCGCCGCTACGTTGCTGCCGCCCTTGCGGCCCCGTGCCACGATGTAGGGCGCGGCAGCGGCCTCGATGATGCGCTCCTTGCTCTCCACCACGTTCACAAAGCCCACCGGTACGCCGATGATGAGGGCGGGATGGAGCTTACCGGTCTCCATCAGCGCCTCCAGCGAGAAAAGCGCCGTGGGGGCGTTGCCGATGGCGAAGATGCAGGGCTTTTCCAGCGCCGCCGCCCGCTCCATGGATACGAAGGCGCGGGTCACGCCCCGCTCCTTGGCCTCCGCCGCCACATCCGCATCCGACATGAAGCAGTGTACCTCTCCGCCCAGCGAGGCGAGGATCGTCTTATTGATCCCGGCCTTGGCCATCTGGGTATCGGTGACAATGTCACAGCCCGCCCGCAGGGCGGCGATACCCTTTTCCACCGCATGGTCGGAAAAGGCCAGATTGTCCACATAGTCAAAGTCCGCCGTGGTGTGGATGACCCGCTTGATGACCAGCTCGTTCTCCGGGTCCAGCCGCCGGTCGCCCAGCAGCTCGGTGATGATGGCAAAGCTGCGCTTCTCGATATCCATAGGCTTCATCTGCTCCATCATAGCGTCTCCTTTCTGCAAGCCGCCAAAAAGCGCTGTGCCATGACGGGCTTGGCGTAAAAATGGAAGTGGGGGAAACCCGCGTATAGCGTGTCCGTGGCATACGCACAGCACCACTGTTTGCCGGAGGGCTTTTCCACCAGAAAAGCGCCGCCGGGCTGGGGGGTGTCCCAGTGGTGAAATTCATGCATAGGTACCTGCTCTCCGGCGCGGCAGAGAAGGCTGTCCTCCTGCGCCGTGGCAGTGATGTAGCCGAACCGGGTCAGCTTTCCCGTGTCAAAGCAGTCACCGGGCAGTGCGCCTACCATGGCGTGGCCCGCGATGGACTGTGTCAGGTACATAAAGCCGCCGCACTCGGCGATGCAGGGCATTCCCGCGTGTACAGCGCCTCTGATCTGCCTGCGCAGGGTGTGGTTTGCCTCCAACTGCGCCGCATACAGCTCCGGGTAGCCGCCGCCCAAGTACAGACCCTGTACGCCGTCGGGGAGCCGCTCATCTGCCAGCGGGCTGAAGGGTACCAGCTCCGCACCCAGCTGCCGCAGCAGGTCGAGGCTGTCCTCATAGTAAAAGCAGAACGCCCGGTCCCGTGCCACGCCGATGCGCACCGGCGCGCCTGCCTCCGGCAGCACCGGCGGCGTAAAGCGAAGGGGCGGCGCGTTGCGGGCGATCTCCAGCAATGCGGCGAAGTCCAGCGTTTTTTCCGCCTCAGCTGCCAGCTTGCGCAGCTTCTCTTGCAGATCTGTCACCTCATCCGCGGTGATGAGCCCCAAGTGGCGGCTCTCCAGCGCGCACTCCGGCAGACGGGGCAGGTAGCCGCAGGCGCGGACGCCCAGACGGTTTTCCAGCTCCCGCGCCAGCGGGCCGTAGCTCATGGCGCTGCACCCGTTGAGGATGACGCCCCGGATACCGCTGTCCGGTGCGAAGTGCAAAAAGCCCTCCGCCGCCGCCAGAACCGACAGCGCCGCACCCCGGGCGTTGACCACCAGCACCACGGGACTGCTGGTTGCCCGCGCCGCCTCGTAGGTGCTGGCGCGGGTGGAGGTGAGGCCCAGACCGTCATAATAGCCCATGACGCCCTCGATCACCGTAACGTCGCAGCCTTCGCCGTTGTGCGCCAGCAGATAGCGCATGGTGTCGCGGTCAAAAAAGAAGCTGTCCAGATTAGAGCTTTTCGCGCCGATGACCCGGCTGTGGAACATGGGGTCGATGTAATCCGGGCCGCATTTCGCCGCACCTACCCGCAGACCCCGCGTTACCAGCGCCTGCAAAACGGCGCAGGTGACGGTGGTCTTGCCGCAGCCGCTGTTGGTACCGGCCAGCACCAGCCGGGGGACTTTTTGCTCCATAGCGTCCTCTCAATCCGCCACGATGGTGGCAAAATAGCTGATCTCCTCCGGCAAGTGCCGCAGGTCGGTGTAGACCCGCTCTGTCTCCAGCCCGCAGTCCGCCACCATCCCGGCGTTTGCCGCCATACCGCGGCGCTCCAGCGCCGCCGCCGTCTCGTGGATGGCCTTGCCGGACTTCATGATGACCTTCGTTCCCGGCAGCGCCAGCGCGTTGTCCAGATCCGTGCTGCCCGGCAGGATGTGGAGTGGCTCGTCCATACGGGTGAGACTGCGCCCCAGCCGCGCCGCCACGGCGCAGAAGCTGGTGACGCCGGGACACATCACCGTTTCAAACCCGTCAGCGCGGATGCGCTCCAGAATATAGCAGGCTGTGGCGTACACGGACACGTCGCCCAGATTCACCATGGCCACGTCCCGCCCCGCCGCCAGCTCGGCTTCGATAGCGGCTGCCGCCGTGCGGTAGCTGTCCTCTCGTACCGCCGCGTCATGCGCCATGGTGAAGTCCAGCGGCAAGACGGTCTTGCCCTGCATATCCACCGCCCCGGCGGCAATGTCCAGCGCCAGCATCCGTCCGGACTTCATCCGGGGAGCCGCGATAACGTCACACGCCTCCAGCACCCGGCACGCCTGCCGGGTCAGCAGCTCCGGGTCGCCGGGGCCCACGCTGACGGCGTAAAAAACGACCTGTTTTTCCATGATAGCACTCCTTACGGTACGAATTCCAGACTGTCAAAGCAGGGGTCGTACTTCCCGTGCTCCATCTGGTACAGCTTTGCGATATATGCCCGCGTAAAGATCTCCTCCGGCGGGCCGATGCGGTCGATCCTGTCGCCTGCCACGCACACCACGGTGTCGGAGATGCGCTCCGCCAGCTCCAACTCGTGGAGCGACAGCAGTACCGCAAGATCGTTTTCCCGCACCATGCGCTTGAGCACTGTCAAAAGCTCCAGCTTGTAGCGGATGTCCAGAAAGCTGGTGGGCTCGTCCAGCACGATGATCTCCGGCTCCTGACACAGCGCCCGCGCCAAGAGGATGCGCTGGCGCTGCCCATCGCTGATGGCGGAGAAGGGGCGGTCGGCAAACTCCATACCGCCTACCTGCTCCAAGGAGCGCTCCACGATGGCCTGATCCTCCGGCTGCAAAATGCCCAGCCGTCCGGTATAGGGATAGCGGCCGCTGCTCACCACGTCCCAGCAGGTCATCAGCTCCGGTTCCATGCGGGCCGTCATCAAAATGGCCATGCGCCGGGCGATCTCATTGCGGCTGCGCGCCTCCATGGCCTTTCCATCCAGAAACACCGTGCCGGACACCTTGGAGAGCTGGCCGATAATGGTTTTCAATATAGTGGATTTTCCCGAGCCGTTGGGGCCTATCAGCGTGACGATCTTGCCCCGCTGCACATGGAGGGCGACATCCTCGATCAGCGGCTTGCCGTGGTAGCCCACGGACAGGTCTTTAGTTTCCAGATATGCTGCCATACTCACGCCGCCTTTCTGTGGATCATCATGTAGATCACGATGGGTGCGCCGAATACCGCCGTGACGGAGCTGATGCTCACCTCTGTGGGGGCAAAGGCGGTGCGGGCGATGAGGTCGCAGAACAGGCAGAACACGCCGCCGCCCAGAAAACAGGCCGGGATCATGACGAGCGGCTCCGCCGACTTGAACAGGGATTTCATCAGGTGCGGCACTGCGATGCCAACAAAGGAGATGGGGCCTGCAAAGGCCGTGACGCAGGCGGACAGCACGCTGGACAGCAGGATTAGCGCCGTCCGGAAGGCCCGCAGCGGCACGCCCATGTTCTGGGCGTAGACCTCGCCCAACTGGTACGCCCGGATGGGCTTGGAGAGCAGGAAGGTCAGCAGCAGTGTGATGCCGCAGACAACAGCCATGGTTTTTACGTTGTCCCAGCTCATGCCGGAGAAGGAACCGAGAGACCAGTTGTGCAGATTCACGATGCTGGAATCGTCGGCAAAGGTCACGAGAAAATCTGTCAGTGCCGAGCAGATATAGCCGATCATCACGCCGCAGACCACCAGCAGGCTCATGCGCTTGACCCGCTGGGAGATCAGCAGCACAAAGCCCATGGACACCATGGCGCCCACGAACGCCGCCGCAATGAGGATGGCGGAGGAGGTGGTCTTGCCCTGGCTCAGCAGCGCCAGCATGGCCACGCACACCGTCATCTTTGCGCCGGAGGAGATGCCCAGCACGAAGGGTCCTGCGATAGGGTTGTGGAAGAAGGTTTGCAGCAGATAGCCGGACAGGGACAGCGCCCCACCCAGGATCAGCGCCGACAGAAGCCGGGGCAGACGGATCTTCATGATGATCTGGCTTTGGGTAAAGCCTGCGTCGCTGCCCAGCAGAATCCGCCATATTTCAGACGCGGAAAGAGAAACGCTTCCCGCAAAAATGTTCCAAATCAAAAAGATAAGCAAAAGCAGGAGGAGCAACAAAAAGCCTCCCCAGATGCGAAGTGTTCGGGTCCTCTTCATGCCGCTCCTCCTTATAATGCAATGATGTAAAAAATACTCACTTCATCCGTGTCAGAAAGTGAAACGCCGTATCCGGCGCATCGTTCAACGCATGGTTGACGTCCAGAATGAGGTCGCTCAGCTCCAGCGACTCCTGATAGAAGTTCTTGGTCAGGCACCACACATTACCGCTCTTGACGGCCTTGAAGTCGGCCATCAGCGGATCCAGTGCCACCAATTCGTCCAGCGAGTGAAGCTCGCCGTCGATGATGCTGTTGTAGATCAGCACATCGGCGTCCACCGCGCCGTTGTAGAAGGATTCCATCTGGATATTGATGGTGGACTGTGCGTTGTCCTCCGCCGACTCATCGAAGGAGACATAGTTGCCGCCTGCGATGGCGACGCATTTCGCCACATAGTCCGTGGACTTGCGGACGTTTACAGCGCCGCTGCTGGTGATGTAGAAAAACGCCACGGTCTTGCCCGTGGGCTGCTGCTCCAGCACGTCCGCCACGCTGTCCATCTTTGCGTTGAACAGCGCCTCGGCCTCGTCCTCTTTGTCCAGCAGCGCTGCGTACAACTTGATCCACTCCATCCGGCCCAAGGGTTGGGTCTCGTAGCTGGATGTCTCCACCAGCACAGGGATACCCAGCCGCTCCAACTGCTCCAGCACCGCCGGAGAGTGATAGATCATGGTGTTTTCCACCGCCAGATCGCAGCCCTGCGACAGGATCAGCTCATAATCCGGCTCGGAGTACTTGCCGGCGTATACCAGCGCTCCGCTGTCCATGGCGTCCTTGGCACGCTGGATATACCAGTCCGACTGCTTTTTACCGCTGAGGGTGATGCAGTCGATGGCGTTCAGCTTGTCGAAGTAGTCCATGGCGGCGGCTGCCACCAGATAGATCTGGTCCAGCGGCTGCTGCAAAACGGTGACGCCGGAGGGGATCCCCTCGGGTACCGCTGCGCCCTCCGCCACCAGCAGGTACACCCGGTCATTGTTGATGGTGATGCGTTTGTAGCTCTCTCCGGCGTACTCCACAGTGAACTGCTCCGCGTAGCGCAGGGACATGGTACGGTCAAAGACCAACTCGTCCCACGATACGGAGGCGGTTTGTCCGTCTGTTTTGACGGGAGCGTCAGCCGCGCCGCAGGCGCAGAGGGACAAGACCGTCAGCGCCGCCAGCAGCCCGGCGAGAAAACGCCTCACTGGGCGGCCTCCACAGCGGTGGAGGAATCGAAGGTCAGGGTGTACTCGATCTCGTGGGGGGTGCTCATGGCGGTGGTATCGCCGATCACCGTCAGCGGGGTATCCAGCGCCCGCACGGGGATCTCAAAGGTGGAGCCGCCCTCGGTGGTGAGAACGTCATAGCGCTGACCGTCCACCAGCATATAGTCGTACTTCTCACTGCTCCACACGATGGTGGCGGTGGCAGCGCCGTTCTCCACCTTCAGGGTGCAGGGGGTCAGCACGTGGGACTTGCCGGAGCCGCCCTCGAAGCCTACCTCAATGGTGTAGGTGCCGTCCGCCAATGCGATGGCGGCAGTGTCATCGCCGTCATCCTCCTTCAGGACAGGGTTGGAGACGGACACCTTGTGGTCATACCATACGCCCTTCTTGCCGATGAGGGCCACATCGAACTCCTCGTCCAGCGCGGGAACGGGGATATCAAAGCCATTGACTGTCTCAGTCAGACCGTCGGGATAGGTGACGGTGTCCTTGGTGGGCTGGAGCAGCACGGCGCCGTCCTTCTGGGCGTCCTCCTTCAGACCGGGGAACAGATTGACGATGCTGGTAGAGGCCAGACTGACGTGGATGGTCATCTGGCCGTCCTTCACGGTCAGCACGCCTTTGCCGTCACATGTCTCGTTGGCGTGGAACATGCTGCTGTCGGTGTTGAAGTCGGCGGTGTACACACCGTCCGCCAGAGCGGGCTGGTCAGGCGCGTCGTTGCCGGGGGCATCGGTCTGCTGCTGTCCGCAGCCCACCAGCAGCGCCGCCATCATCAGAACAGCCAGCAGGCAGGAAAAAAATTTCTTCATAGTTAAGTCCTCCTTGCTTTGAAAAAGGCTCCGAGGCGATGGTATACCGCCCCGGAGCCCGTTCAGTCCTTGTTACGCGATGGCGTCAATGGCAGCCTTGGTGTGGGCCACATAGAGGGCCTGCACGTCCGCGATACGGCCCAGACCGGAGATCTGGCAGTTCACGGTGAAGCCGGCGGCCTCAAACATGGTCTTCCAGGAGTCATCGTCAGCACCGGCCATGTCGTTGTTGGCATGGTCGCCAGCCACGACCATCAGGGGACGCAGCACCACGGTGGTGTAGCCGGCGTTCTTGACGGCCTCGATCACGGCCTCGCAGGAGGTCTCCTCGGGCTCGCCCTCCACGGTGCCGACGAACACGTTCTCATAGCCCAGCTCGGCCATCTGGGTAGCCATCTGGCTGTAGGTGACCTTGGCCACATGAGCCGTACCGTGGCCCATCAGCACATAGGCAACACCGGCATCCTTGGCGGCAGCGGTGGTCTCATAGCCGCTTTCCTCGAGGGCAGCGGCCACAACGGCCTTAGCAACGGCTTCCTTGTCGGCGTTGATGACGGTGGCATCGTCGCCCACCTCGCCCAGCATGGGCTCGGCGATCTCAACGGAGTCAAACTGGTCGCGAACCTTGTCGATGGCGGCGCACATCTCGTCGTACTCAGCACCGTGCATCAGATGGGTGGGCTGCACCACCAGCTGCTTCACACCGTTGGCGACAGCGCGCTCCAGAGCCTGGTCCATGTTGTCGATCTTCTCGCCGTCACGGGCCTGGATGTGGTTGATGATGATTTGCGCGGTGAAAGCGCGGCGCACGGACCAATCGGGATTGGCCTCCTGCAGGGCATCCTCAACGCTCTTGATGTCGGCTACGCGGCTGTCGTTGAAGGAGGTGCCGAAGGAGACCACCAGCAGCTCCTTCTCGCCGATCTCGTCCTGGTTGCGGGGATCGTCCTTGGACGCGTCACCGGTGTCCAGACCGAAATAGTCGGGGCTGGCTTCCTCACCCTCCACCAGAGCCTTCTGGGCGTCGGTCAGGGCATCCCAAGCGGCCTTGGCGGCCTCGCACTGGGCGTCGGTCTCCTCGGTGCGCTCCTGTACGTAGATGGCGTCGATCAGAGCGGCAACCTTGTCGGCGGCGGCCTTGTCAGTTTCCTCGGTGTTCACATTGTTGTTGTCAGCGTCGTTGTTGTCGGCAGCATTGTCCTTGTTGCCGCAGGCGGTCAGCATGCTCATCAGCATCACAGCCGCCATCAGAAAGGCAAGTGCTTTCTTCATGGGGGATCTACCTCTTTCTAAAATATTTGTTCTGAAAGAAATATAAAAACGGCTGTGTGAGACACGGCCGCCCTCGGTGCTTCTTACTACATACACATCCGTGCGGTCCACCGCGCCGGATCATAAGTTCGTAGGAAAACCAACCTGTTGGCAGCAGGCTTGAGATTCCACACACAGGCAGGTCTCCTGACTTCGTTCATCGCGGCATTGCCCTTCCCAGTTTCCCAGTGGATTGCAGGGCCGCTCCCGTACACAGTGACTGCATCGTTCCGGATTCGCACCGGATTCCCTTTTCATCTGCTTTTGGGCAGACACCTCTGTGCTACAACTTTATATTTTTCCAGACAGCGGGATTATATCACATTTTGTCGAATTGTCAATCCGTTCTGATGGCGGATCTCTAAAATCTATTGATTCGTGCCTGCCGGATTTGCTGTTATCGCAATGTATTCTCTCCACAGTGTCTGCAAAGAGCAGAGAAGCACCTTGCTGCCTCTCTGCTCCCGCGCTTGCTTATTTATTTTCGGGTATTTTCTTCCTTGTCCAGCAGGTCGGCCATATTCCGCAGGCTGATGCCCAACGTGGACCCGTTGTGCAGCAGCGCCGAGGTGGTGGGCGGCAGTACCCCCGCCACACCCAGTGCGATCAGCGTCAGGTTGAAGCCCACGATAAACCGGTAGCTGCCGTGGATGCGCTCCATTAGTGCCTGACTGAGTCGACGCAGCGTTACCAGCGCAAAGAGATTTTCCGAGGCAACGGTGATGTCGGCGATCTCCCGGGCGATGGCCGCGCCAGTGGAGATGGCGATGCCCGCGTCCGCCTCCGACAGAGCAGGGGAGTCGTTGACGCCGTCGCCCACCATGATAACGGTGTGGCCCTTCGCCTTTTCCTGCCGGATAAAGGCAGCCTTGTCCTCCGGCAGCACCTCGGCGTACACCGCGTCCACGCCCACCTCGGCGGCCACAGCCTCCGCCGTGCGGCGGTTGTCGCCGGTCATCATCACTACGTTGGCAAAGCCGCTCTCGTGCAGCGCCCTTACCGCCTCCCGCGCCTCCCGGCGCAGGGGATCGTGGATGCAGATCACCGCCGCCAGCTCCCCGTCTATGCAGAGGTACAGGTGAGAGTACGCGGCGGGCAGCGCGTCAAATTTCGGCTGTTCTCCCTCCGGGATGCGGCAGCCCTCGTCCTCAAAGACAAAGTGGGCGCTGCCGATGATGACCTTCTTGCCCTCCACCATGCTGGAGATGCCGTGGGCCACCACATACTGCACCTGCGAATGGTACTCCTCGTGGGTGAGCCCCTGCCGCTTTGCCTCCGCTACCACGGCGTTTGCCATGGAATGGGGGTAATGCTCCTCCAGACAGGCGGCAAGGCGCAGCATTTCCGCCTCGTCGTGTCCGCCGAAGGGGATGACCGCCGCCACGGTGGGCGTCGCATAGGTCAGCGTGCCGGTCTTGTCGAACACAATGGTGTCCGCCTTGGCCACCGCCTCCAAAAAGCGTCCGCCCTTGACGGCGATGTGATAGCCGCTGCTCTCCCGCATGGCGGACAGCACTGCGATGGGGATGGCCAGCTTCAGGGCGCAGGAGAAGTCCACCATCAGCACCGCCAGCATTTTCGTCACGTTCCGGGTCAGCAGATACGTCAGTACCGTGCCGCCCAGCGTGTAGGGTACCAGCCTGTCCGCCATCCGGGACGCCTTGTCCTCGGCGGTGGATTTCAGCTTCTCCGACTCCTCGATCATGCGAACTACCCGGTCATACCGCCCGCTGCCGGAGGATTTCTCCACGGAGATGACGCACTCACCCTCCTCCGCCACCGTTCCGGCATAGACGGGACTGCCGGGGTGCTTCGCCACGGGCATGGACTCGCCGGTGAGGGAGGACTGGTTCACCATGGCCTCGCCCTCCACCACCCGGCCGTCCAGCGGGATCATGCCGCCGGTGCGGATCACGATACGGTCCCCCGGCTTCACGTCGGTGATCTTCGTCAGCACCTCGGCGCCGTTTACCTGCTGCCAGACGCTGTCCACCCGCAGGCTCATGGCGGAAGCGAGGTCGGCCACGGACTTTTTGTGGGTCCACTCCTCCAGAATTTCGCCTAAATGCAGCATGAACATGACAGAGCCTGCGGTGGCAAAATCGCCCCGTGCCATGGACACCGTAACGGCGGTGGCATCCAGCACGGCGACGGACAGTTTGCCGTGCCACAGTGCCGAAAGCCCCTCCCGGATGTACTTTACGGAGCGGAGCAGTGCCAGCGCCGTGGTGATGGGTACAGGCAGAAACAGCTTGGAGACGCACCGCCGCATGACGGCGACCGCCAGCTTGTCCTCAAACTCCCGGTTCAGCGCACGGGAGGTATGCTCCGGCACCAGCTCCATGGCCTCCGCCTCGGCGAAGGAGAAACGTGCCAGCGTACGGAGTATGCTTCCACGCTCCGCGTCATAGAGCACCACCGCGTCCTGCGTCCGGTCGTAGACTTTGACGGAGCGCACGCCGTCCACCGCCAGCAGATAGTATTCCAGCACATCCGCCTGGGATAAGCTCATCCGCCCGCAGCACAGGTGTACCCGCAGCCGCCCCGGTAAATCATGTAGGATCGTGCATTTCATGGATCACTCCGCCTTGGCTTCCTCCGCGGAAGCGTCCTCCACCACAGCGGCGGCCTCCGCCTCTGCGCGGCGCTCGTTGATGGCCTTGGCTTCTGCGTAGATGTCATCGGCGCCCTCCCGCACGGTCGTGACCGTTTTCATCACATCCTCCTTGGCACGCAGTGCGGCGGCGGTGGTGTGGGCGTAGACCTTCTTGGCATCCCTGCTGCCCAGCAGCTTGATACCCGCCGTGCCGAACAGCACGCCTGCTGCAAATAAACCGATTTTTTTCATAATGATTGTCCTCCTATATAAAATATATATGTCAAATCGATGGCCGCGATGGCGGCATCGGAATGATCTTACTGTTTCTTCTTCCCGAAGCTGCTCTCAAAACAACGGTGTGATCAACGCCCACATGTCCCAAGGCATCCCGGTGTATTTCATTACCTGCCGCCGAATTTGATCCTCACGATCTGCATCTTCATCATTCCGTCACCGACTTTGGCAAGAAAACGGAAAAATCTGCTGACAGAGGAGTCTTTCAAATCATTGTAGCCCAACATATAGCCCCGGCTCGTGACCTGCAAACGGCTGTCCCACGCGCCGATCTCTTGGGGAGCGTCCGAAACTGCGAAATACGCGCCCACATCCTTGATCTTCGCACTCTTGAGCCATGTCTTGGCGATCATCTTCACCGCCGCCCGATTCGCAGCGTCAAACACCAGCACACCGCCGGGGAAGGCGTCTGCCATACCCTGCACAAGAGCTTTGACCTGCTCGGTCAGGAAGTAATAGAACATGCCGGAGGCAAAGAATACCGCGCCGTTTGAAGAGTCAATTTTTCTAAACCATTCGGTATTGTTCAAATCGCATGGGATATTTTCCTCACGTTCCCCGGCGGGCAAAAGCTCGTTACGCACGGCTATGACATCGGGAAAGTCCAGATTGTAAATTTTACAGCTGCCGTTGTCGCAGCTTCTCCCTGTGCTGTCCAGTCCGCAGCCCAGATTGATCACCGCCGCATTGGGGTGGCCTTTCAGATAATCCCGCACCTCAAAAGCAAGGTCATTCTGCCGCATGGCCACCTCCAGTGAACCGAAACGCTGCATCAGGCTGCGGGATTTTTTCTCCGACTCAGAAAAATCGTAGTCGATCTCGTCAATCAGGCGAACCGCTGTTTCATCCCGGTAAAGATTCGGGTATAGTTCTGAGCAGACCTTCCGCGCATACAACGGAATGATCAGCGTTTCCTGCACGGTGTTTTTCTCAATTTTGTGTTTCATAAGTACCTCCACGCTTATCCCAGCGCCACATCCAGCGTCATCATCACGCTGAAGCCGACGGCAAAGAACACCGTTCCGAGGTTGGAGTGCTTTCCCTGTGACATTTCGGGAATCAGCTCCTCCACAACCACATAGAGCATGGCGCCCGCCGCAAAGCTCAGAAAATACGGCAGCGCCGGGATCACGAGCTGCGCCGCGAGAAGCGTCAGCACCGCGCCGATAGGCTCGACAACGCCGGAGAGCACGCCGCCGAGAAATGCCTTGCCCTTGCTCTCGCCCTCCACCCGCAGCGGCATGGAGATGATCGCCCCCTCGGGGAAATTCTGAATGGCGATGCCGAGCGACAGGACAAGTGCGCTTGCCGCCGTGATCTGCGCGTTCCCCGCGAGGAAGCCCGCGTACATCACACCCACCGCCATTCCCTCCGGGATGTTATGCAGGGTCACTGCCAGCACCATCATGGTGGTGCGGCCCAGCCTGCTTTTCGGGCCCTCCGCCTGATTGCTCCCCACATGAAGGTGGGGGATCAGATGATCGAGCATAAGTAAAAACAGCACGCCGACCCAGAAGCCGATAAAGGCCGGGAGGAAGGACAACTTGCCCATGCCCTCCGACTGCTCGATGGCGGGAATCAGCAGGCTCCATATGGACGCCGCCACCATCACCCCGGCGGCGAAACCTGCGAGCGAGCGCTGCACCAAATCGCCAAAGGATTTTTTCATAAAGAACACGCAGGCTGCGCCCAGTGTTGTGCCCAAGAAAGGGATCATGATTCCGATGAAGGTTTCCATTCGTCTCACCGCCTTTATATTGCAGTATTATTTGTTTCTTCGATAGCCCGCCTCGTCTCTGTGTTCGGGATGTTCCTTTAAATATGGGTCTTTATCACCGCAGATGGTATAATCGCATCGGCAGCCGTCCACGCAGGTAGTCGTCCGCACCAGCCTTGCGTGGAGCAGCTCCATGGACGCATAGTCCACATTACACAGGGCGGGCATAATATCCGTAAGGCCGTGCTGGATGGCGAACTCCGCTGCCGGACACGATGTAAACTCATAATAGATGGGCTTGTCGGTTTCATAAGGCGCAACCGACATCTCGTAATCGTGCCATTTGTTGCAGCCGCTTTTCGCCCGCACAAACGCTCTATACATCAGCTTCCTCCAGAACGGCTTGTTGCAGTCCACGAACCGCAGCCTGCGGAAGATCGGCAGGATCAGGTTTTCCTCCATCTCCTCGATCTCGCGGAAGGATGTGACAGCTTTGCAGACTACATAGTAGCTCATGATGGCGATGCAGTCGTAGGTGCCGCCTACGCCGTTGTGGAAGTTCTTTTTGCCGCCCAAATCGGTGCGCCAGTCGGAGAGGAAGTCCGCATACTGCCGCTGTACCTTTTCCCATATCGTCTCCTGCTCCGCTTCCGGATAGTGCAGGGCGATTTTTGCCCGTATCTCTTCCTTGCAGGGCCTGGAATACAGCACATGGCATTTGCGGTCAAATAGGAGCTTCTTGTCCTTCACCTGTCTGCTTCTCCCTCATTTCCGCGCCGTGATGCAGAGCCAGCTTTTCTTTTTGTGTATCTGCACCTCGTGAAAACCCGCCTGCTCCAGGTACGCCTTTAACTCTACGGCCTTATAGATGGTCATGCCGCCGATGATCTCCGCCCACTTTTCGTCCTTGTCCGTGTCGCCATTGCTTTCGTTGCAGATGAGAAAGGTCCCGCCGGGCTTCAGCACCCGATAAACTTCACGGAAGCACCGCGGCAGGTCAGGCCAGAAATAGACGGTCTCAAAGGCTGTAATGGTGTCAAACCAGTCGTCCGCAAACACCATATCCGCCACACTGCCCTGCAGAACGGTGCAGCGACCCTCCGCGATGGCGGCCTCGTTGACCTTTTTTGTTTTCTCCACGCTGACGGGCGAATAGTCGATGCCCTTGACAATGCCCTGTGGGCATTTTTTCAGCAGCCTTTTCATGTTCGCACCGCCGCCGCAGCCACAGTCCAGCACCCTGGCGTCCGGCGCAGCATCCAGAAATTGAAGCCCCCATCGCGCCACAGGGCTGTGACCCAGATTCATCATGGCAACCATGAGTTTCCCGCCAAAGCCTTCGGGCTTGCGGGTATTTTCAAAGAATGGCATATCACACCTCAGATTTCACACATTCTGCATAGGTCAACGGGAAGGATGCTTTCAGAACAACGCTTTCCCGCACCGTCCAGCCGTTCTGCCGCAGGAAGCACAGGTATTCCTCGCTCGTCCACCTGCTGTGGAGAGGGAAGCCTGCCAGCTTCATGAAAAAGGCTTTGACCTTGCCGGAAAACGAGTTTCCCGCGTGGGTGAAGGTGGGTGCGATGAGCACGCCGTCGTCCCTCAGCACCCGGCGGATCTCGGCAAGAGCCTTTTCCGGCAGCGGCACGATGTGCAGCGCATTGGACACGATCACCACATCGAAGGACTTATCCGCGTAGGGCAGGCGGAACATATCCTGCACCGAAAAATGCAGCTTCGCAGATTGGTTGTCCCGCTTTGCCTCGGCGATCATCTCCGTGGAGGCGTCCGTCGCCTCAATGTGCGCCGCCGCGTTCACGATGTTTTTTGCGATCAGCCCCGTGCCGGTGGCCAGCTCCAGCACCGTTTTGGCTTTCACAACCGGTCGAATCATCGCATACATCTCGTCATACGCCGCCCGATCCTTTCGCATAAAGCGGTCGTACCGACTGGCATTTTTGTCCCAGAAGTTCCTGTGTTTTCGCATGTCGACCACTCCTCTCTCCATTAGCTGCATCTAACCTATACGCGTACATCTTTCGGTTAGATGCGGCTAACTACCATAGCTTGGAAAAGCCGCATCTCTGCGGCAGCCTTCCCAAAGCCGTTCTTGCATTATTTAGCGGTTGCGGATGATCTCCTTAAAAAATCACACTTTCCATTTCCGCTCCAAAGTATAGCACCGCTGATGGTTAGTGTCAACTAACCTCCAAATATTCTTTTCCTTTGCCTTCAGGGAGCGTACAAAACAGCCGCCCTTATTCTCGGTTATAGCATCCCGCGGCATGGGTGGCCTCGACGTGGTTTTCGTGTTGTTCATCGAGTACCTGCCGTTTCAGGAGGATACCACCCGGGCGCGATGCCTGCGGCGGCGCTTTTTTGCGCACATCGCTTGTCAATCGGCGACGCATGTGCTATGATGAGAAAAAATCGAGAGAGAGGAACTTGGGCCATGGAAACCAGCTTCAAAACGTGTGTATTTGGCGGATTCGATCGGGAGGATGTCATCTCCTACATCCGGAAAACGGCGGAGGAGTCCCAGAAAAAGCTGGAGGCACTGATGGAGGAGACGGAGCGCCTCCGCGTCCGGTGTGAAACGGCGGAGAGCGAGCTGTCCGCCCTGCGGGCTCGTTCTGCGGAGCTGGAGCAGCAGCTGACGGACACGGAGGTCCTGCGCGCCGAGGCAGAGCGCCTGCGTACGGAGGTGGAGACGCTGCGCCGCGAGAATGAGACGCTGCGGGGGCCGGCGGCTCAATACCAGTCCCTGAAGGACCACATCGCGGATATCGAGATCAGCGCCCACCGCCGTACCGAGGAGTTCCGCGGCAAGGCCATCGCGGAGCTGATGGAGCTGGTGGACGGCCAGCGCCGGTGGTGTACCCAGCAGGAGGCGGCGTACCGTCAGATGAACGAGGGCATCCTGGCCGAGCTGCGGAAGGCGCAGTGCTGTGTGGAGGAGTGTGACTTGGGAAATTTCCAGCAGTTCCAGGAGTCCCTGCGTCAGCTGGCGGAGACCATCAACGGTGGGGAATGAGCCGCGGCGAGACTTGATCAGGCGGACCATCTGATGCTGTGGTAAAATGCACGAGAAAGCCCCGCAGTCCCGAAAGGACTGCGGGGCTTTTCATATGGAGGAAACAGGGGATGCTTACAGCAGCATGACGCCGTGTGCGGCGCAGCCGTCCACGGTGGCCTTGTCCCACAGGCTGGCCTGCACCTCGCCGATGTGGCAGGTACCGATCATCAGCATGCACAGACGGCTCTGGCCGATACCACCGCCAATGGTCAGGGGCAGCTGGCCGCTGAGCAGCATCTTGTGGAAGGGCAGCTCACGGCGGTCATCACAGCCGCGCTTGTGCAGCTGGTAGTCCATGGATGCCTCGTCCACGCGGATACCCATGGAGGAGATCTCAAAGGCACTGTCCAGCACGGGGTTATACATAATGATATCGCCGTTCAGGGACCAGTCGTCATAGTCGGGAGCGCGGCCGTCATGGGGCTTGCCGCTGCGCTTCAGGTCGTCGCCGATCTGCATCAGGAACACGGTGTGGTGTTCACGGCAGATGGCGTTCTCGCGCTCCTTGGGGGTGTAGTCGGGCCAGCGATCCTCCAGCTCCTGGGTGGTGACGAAGTACACCTCACGATCCAGTACGGTGTGCAGGCTGGGAAACGCGATCTGCAGGGCGTCGTTGGTCTCCACCACGGCGCCCACAATGGCGCGGACGGTCTGGCGCAGGAACTGCTCGTTGCGGTCCTGCCGCTCGATGACCTTCTCCCAGTCCCACTGATCCACATAGACGGAGTGGAGGTTGTCTACCTCCTCGTCGCGGCGGATAGCGTTCATGTCGGTGAACAGGCCCTTACCGGGCTTGAAATCGTAGCGCTTCAGCGCCAGCCGCTTCCACTTGGCCAGTGAGTGGACCACCTGACCGGTGGCGCCCACATCGGGGATATCAAAGGAAACAGGGCGCTCCACGCCGTTAAGGTTGTCGTTCAGACCGGAATTCTCCTCCACGAACAGGGGAGCGGAGACACGGCGCAGATTCAGCGCCTGCCCCAGGTTCACCTGAAAATTGCTCTTGATGAACTCGATCGCGCGCTGCATCTCATAGGTGGACAGCGGCGTTTTGTAGCCGGCAGGGATCGTCAATTTGCTCATGCGTGAAACACCTCTCTTGAATAAAAAATATGTTGCCATTATAGGCGGCTGTGCCGGAGATTGCAAGTAAAATTTCGGAAAAATATGGGGAATCTCACCGAACAGTTTTGTATAAAAATGTCCCTCAACATCGTTGAGAGACATTTTTATGCGATTTGTCCGCGAGCAGCTTACCGGCACTCCTCCATCATGGCGCGGAAGGCGGGGAGGCTGCGGCGGATCATGTCGTTGGACACGCAGTAGCTCAGGCGGAAGTAGCCGGGGCAGCCGAAGCCGTCAGCGGGCACCACCAGCAGATTGTAGTCCAGCTTGGCCTTCTCGGAGAACGCGTTGGCGTCGCCGTTGGGGGCCTTGACGAACAGGTAGAACGCGCCGTCGGGCTTGGCGCACTCGTAGCCCATCTCCCGCAGGCTGTTGTACAGCAGGTTGCGATTCTCATCGTAGGCCGCCAAGTCGGGGCGCTCACCGGCGCACAGCTGGATGACTTTCTGCATCAGTGTGGGCGGGCAGACGTGACCCATGACACGGGCGGCACCGGAAACAGCGGCGTACACCGCGGCACTGTCGTCGGCAAAGCCTGGGACGTACACATAGCCGATGCGCTCGCCGGGCAGGGACAGGGACTTGGAGTAGGAGTAGCAGACGATGGTATTGCGGTACAGGCAGGGGATAAAGGGCACGGTGACGTCGCCGTACACCAGCTCACGGTAGGGCTCGTCGGCAATAATATAGATGGGATGGCCATATTCGGCGCTCTTGCGCTCCAGCAGGACGGCCAGACCCCGCAGCGTCTCCTCGGTGTACACCACACCGGAGGGATTGTTGGGGGAATTGATGATGATGGCCTGGGTATGGGGCGTGATGCGCTGCTCCACGGCGTCCGGATGGATCTGGAACGCCTGGGTATCGGCGGGGACCACCACCAGCTTGCCGCCGTTGGCAGTGACGAAGGGACGGTACTCGGGGAAAAAAGGAGCCACGGCCATGATCTCGGAATCACTGTCCAGAACGAGAGCCTTGATGATGGAGATCAGGGCCGGCGCCGCGCCGCAGGTGAGGAACAGCTCACAGGCCTTCACATCCAGATCGAAGCGGTCGGAGAGGTCCTTGGCCACGGCGGCGCGGGCATCCTCGAAGCCGTTGGCCATGGAGTAGCCGTGGAGCTGGATAGAGTCCGTGGTGTCCACAATGGTATGGATGGACTCATTGACCTTTTTGGGGGCAGGGATGCTGGGATTGCCCAGGGAATAGTCAAATACCTTATCCGCGCCCACCTTGGCGGCTTGCTCCAGACCATACGCGAACAGCTGACGGATGACAGAAGGGGCGGTGCCCAGCTCATAGAATTGCTGATTGACCATAAGAAAACTCCTTTCAGACGGCAGTGGATACGGGATGTCAGGCCAGGTCCATGCGGGCGGCCAGAACGCTACCCAGCGCGATGGAGGCCAGCTTGGAGTGGGCGCTGTCGGCACGGCTCACCAGCACGATGGGCACCTTGGCGCCCAGGATGATACCGGCATTCTTGGCGCCGCCGAACAGGGTAGCGGCCTTGCCGATGCCGTTTCCCACCTCATAATTGGGCACCAGCAGGATGTCAGCCCTGCCCGCCCCGGGGGCAGTGAAGTGCTTGTGACGGCAGGCTTCCTCGCTGACGGCCAGATCCAGTGCCACGGGGCCGCAGACATCCATATTGTACTTCTCCCAGCGGTCGGTCATGTGGGCCAGCGCATCGGCATCCACGGTGGACTGCACCTTGAGGTTCACCTGCTCTGCGCCGCAGATGCAGGCGGCATTGATGTGCTCGTAGCCCAGGGCCTGCAGCACCATGGCGGCGTTCTCCAGGATCTCGGCCTTTTTGTCCAGGTCGGGGAAGGTGTTGACACCGCCGTCGGTGAGAAGCACCATCCGGTCCAGCGCGGGGATCTCATAGAGCATGCAGTGGGTGGTGAGGTGGGAGGTGCGCAGGCCGTGCTCCTTATTGAATACGGCCCGCATCAGGTCGGCGGTTCCCAGAATACCCTTCATCAGGAAGTCGGCCCTGCCCTCTGCGCACAGGGCTACGGCCTTGGCAGCGCAGTCGGTATCGCTGTCGCCGGCCACTATCTCATAGGCGGCAGGATCCTCGCCCAGAGCGCTGAGCATGGACGCGATCTCCTCCTTATGGCCCACCAGAATGGGGGTGGCAATGCCCTCGCGGCGGGCATCCACCACGGCTTCGATCATCGGCTGGTCGTGGGCGGCAGCTACGGCGATGACACCGGTCCTGCTGCCGCAGGCGGCGGAAATAATGCCATCAATGGTATGTATCATACATTTTCCTCCTGTGTGGCGCAAATTCTTTGCCTATGTAAAGCAAAAACAGTACAATTTTACGCTTTACGATGGGATGATTATACATCGGCACACCCACCGCGTCAACAATAAACTGAATGATTCGGCGAAATAAATTTGTCATGCCGAGACATTGCAGGGGTTGACGAAATCCGCCGCATCGCATACACTGAATAAACGTGTATTTTTTCATGAGGTGAAAGAGATGAAAGAGATCAAAACGTGGTCGCTGGCCTTTACATATGTGGGATGCTTCCTGGGAGCCGGTTTTATCTCGGGGCAGGAGCTGTGGCAGTTTTTCGGCAGCTTCGGCAACTTGGGCTATGTGGGTTTTCTGCTGGCAGTGGTGCTGTTCTCCGCCATTGGTATCCTGTTCGTGCGGCTGACCCAGATGACCCAGTGCTCCGACATGGATCGCCTGCTGGTACCCTGGAATGTCAAGTGGCTGCGGGCGGCCTCCGGTGCGGTGGGCGCGGTATTCCTGTTTTTTGTGGTGGTGTCCATGTCCGCCGGTGTGGGCGCTATGCTGGCCCAGCTGTTCGATGTGTCGGCGTGGCTGGGCAGCGCCGTGTTTATGGCACTGGTGTTCGCGGTGGCGCTGCTGGGCGTGACAGGGATGGTCAATGCCTTCTCCGCGCTGATACCCGTGCTGATCGCGGCCACCGTGGCCTTCGCCGTGGGAGCCTACGCCGCCTTCGGCACGGAGGGGATCTTCCAGCTGCGGAACGTGAACAACAACCCGCTGATGCCCAACTGGTTCATCGCAGCGCTGACCTTCGTCTCCTATAATATTCTGGGCGGTATCGGTATCATGTCGCCGGTAGGGCAGTACGTCCGGAGGAAACGCCACATCTACGGCGGCATCATTCTGGCCGGTGTGATGCTGCTGGCGGTGGCGGGCAGTATCCTCACCAGTCTGGCGTCATACCCCGAGGCGGTGGCGGCGGAGCTGCCCATGGTGGCGCTGGCCAGCCGTCTCAACGGGACGCTGGGCACGGTGTACGGCCTGATGCTGCTGCTGGCCATGTTCTGCAACGCGCTGGCCAGTCTGGTGGGACTCATCGCCTATCTGGAGCAGAAGGCCCGCTTCGTGCGGGAAAAAAAGAAGCCGGTGCTGGTGGGGCTGTGCGTGCTGGCGTGGTGTGCCAGTCTGCTGGGCTTCGGTGAGATCATCGCCGTGGTGTATCCGATCTTCGGCTATCTGAGCATCGTGTTCATCGTGTGCATGGTGGTACACTTCATACAGTGCCGAAAAAAGGAGAAGGCCAGCGCCTGACGGTATATGTGGCAGAAAAAGTGGACGGAGGCATCGCCTCCGTCCACTTTTTGCAATCGTTGTAAAGCAGATATACCTTACACCCCAAACAGGATGTCGGCATAGGTAGGATAAGGCCACATCTTGGCGTCCACCAGGGATTCCAGCTGGCTGATGAGGTCGCCGGCCTGCCGGACGCGGGTGTTGATCTCCCCGCGGAAGTAGTGGGCGGCCTCGATGCCGCTGTCGGCGGCGGGAGCCTTCTCCAGTGCCTGAGAGAGCTCCTGGCAGACATCCAGCAGCTGGTCACTGAGTCCACTGATCCGACGGATCAGATGCTCCTCCAGACGGCAGGTGGAGGCCAGGCCCGCCTCCTGCTTGTGTGCCATGCCCTTGGCCAAGTCGCCGGAGTACCGTGCCGCCACAGGAAGAATGCTGCGCTGCGCCATATCCAGCAGGGTGTTGGCCTCGATGGCAGACACCTTGCAGTAGTTCTCCAGATGGATCTCATAGCGGGCGCGCATCTCCGTCTCCGTCAGGACGGCGTGCTTCGTGAACAGCTCCACGTTCTTCTTGTCGATGTAGGCGGGCATGCAGTCCACGGTGTCGCGGAGGTTAGCAAGGCCGCGGCGGGCAGCCTCAGCCACCCAGGCGTCATCGTAGCCGTTGCCGTTGAAGATGATGCGCTGGTGGGCGGTAAACGTCTCCTGCAGCAGCTCCTGCAGGGCGGACTGGAAGTTCTCGGCCTTCTCCAGCCGGTCGGCGAACTGGCTCAATTCCTCGGTCATGATGGTGTTCAGCACCACATTGGGGCTGGCGATGGACTGGGAGGAGCCCAGCATACGGAATTCGAACTTGTTGCCGGTAAAGGCCAGAGGAGAGGTGCGGTTGCGGTCCGTGGTGTCCTGGGGAATATCGGGCATGGCATCGATGCCAACGCGCAGCTTCTTCTTGGTGATATCCACGTACTCCGTGCCCTGAACGATAGAGTCCAGAATGGCCGTCAGCTCATCACCCAGAAAAATAGAGATGATGGCAGGAGGGGCCTCATTGCCGCCCAGACGGTGGTCGTTGCCGGGATATGACACACAGCAGCGCAGCATCTCCTGATACTCGTCCACGCCCTTGATAAAAGCCGCCAGGATCAGCAGAAACTGGGCGTTCTGGCTGGGGGTACCGCCGGGCTTCAGCAGGTTCTCACCGGTGTCGGTCTGAAGGGACCAGTTGTCATGCTTACCGGAGCCGTTGACACCGGCGAAGGGCTTTTCGTGGAGCAGGCACACCAGTCCGTGGCGGGCGGCCACCTTCTTCAGCATCTCCATGGTCAGCTGGTTCTTGTCGCAGGCAGTGTTGGCATCAGCATAGATGGGAGCCAGCTCATGCTGGGCGGGAGCCACCTCGTTGTGCTCCGTCTTGGCCAGTACACCCAGCTTCCACAGTTCCTGATCCAGCTCCCGCATGAACGCGGCCACGCGGGGCTTGATGGCGCCGTAATAGTGGTCGTCCAGCTCCTGACCCTTGGGAGGCTTGGCGCCGAACAGCGTCCGACCGCACAGCTTCAGGTCCTCGCGGCGCTCGTAGGCGCTCTTGTCGATGAGAAAATACTCCTGCTCGGGGCCCACCTGGGCCGTGACATGCTGGACCTCCGTGTTGCCAAACAGACGCAGGATGCGGACGCATGCGCGGTCCAGCTCCCGCATAGAGCGCAGCAGGGGGGTCTTCTTATCCAGCGTCTGGCCGCTGTACGAGCAGAAGATGGTGGGGATGTACAGGGTGTCGTCCTTCACGAAGGCGTAGGAGGTGGGGTCCCAGGCCGTGTAGCCTCGGGCCTCAAAGGTGGCCCGCAGGCCGCCAGAGGGGAAGCTGGAGGCATCGGCCTCACCCTTGTTCAGCTCCTTGGCGCTCAGCTCCATCCGCACGCCATCCTTGCCGTCGCGGGTGATGAAGCTGTCGTGCTTCTCGGCGGTGAAGCCGGTCATGGGCTGAAACCAGTGGGTGTAGTGGGTGGCGCCCTTTTCAATGGCCCAGTCCTTCATCGCGCCGGCGATCTCGCCGGCTACGGAACGATCCAACGCCGTTCCCTGTGCCAGTGATTGCTGCCATGCACGGTACACATCGGCGGGGAGACGCTGCTGCATCTGCTGTTCTCCGAACACCATTTCGCCGAACAGGGCGGGAACATTGATCTTTTTCTCACACATCTGGATCGTTCCTTTCAAAGAGAAGTTGAATATTTAGAATGGCAAAAGCCGGTCTTTACAGAAAAAACTGCATCACAGCGGGCGTCACATACGCCTCCACCGCAGCTGCCACCGCCAGCAGCGGCAGCACCGTCAGCGCCAGCACGCGGACGATATTTTTCAGCGTGGGAGCCATTATGCCCCTGGTGTTTTTGCGGACATACTGGTTGATGCGGCTGCACAGGTAGATGCCGCAGGCCAGACTGATGACCAGCGCCGGCAGTTCAAAGATGCCGTGGGGCAGGATGCCCCCCAGCTAGGCCAGTATAGAGATGCCGTTGTTGAGGAAATATGCGGCGAATAAGCCCAGCAGCAGGGCATTGACGCCCAGCGACAGGGCGGGCAGATAGATGAACGGGATAAATCCGTACAGTACGCTGAGCACCATGGCCCGCAGATTGTTCCAGAGCAGCGCCGGCACACTGATGCTGCCGCTCTCGCTGACCACACCGGCATCGGCCATCTGCTGGCTGAACAGCGTCAGCACCTGCGCAGGCACGGCAGGGAAGATCAATCCCGCCGCGAAGGCCAGCACGATCAGTGCGGCAAAAGCACCGCCTGTGATGAGCAGGGAATGGCGGAAGTCCTGACTGCGGAAGAAATCCCGCAGCTGACGGAACTGGGAGACAATCATGCCAGCTTCTCCAGACCGGCGCGGAGACGGCGCAGCGTCTCGTCGCGGCCCAGGATGCGGCAGATCTCCACAGCGCCGCCCGGGGTCACCAGCTTGCCGGCGGCGGCGATGCGCACCGGCCACATCAGCGTGGCGTTCTTGACACCCAGTGTCTCCGCCAGTGCTACCAGCCCGTCGTGAATGGTCTCGTCCGTCCACTGAGGCAGCGCCTCCAGCATGGGAATGGCGGCCTCCAGCATAGTCTTGCAGACCTCGGGGTTCGTTTTGGATTTCTTATTGGTGAAGAACTCTACGCCGTAGTCGGGGCAGGTGTCGAAGAAATCCACCTTCTCGGGGATCTCCGTCAGCTTCTCGCAGCGGGCCTGAAGCAGTCCCGCGATGGCGGCCACATCGAAGTTGCCCTTCACCGTCTGGCGGATGTAGGGCTCCGCCACCCTGGCAAACGCCTCGGGGGCCATGCTCCGCAGATACACGGCGTTGAAGTGATCCAGCTTGGCACGGTCAAAGATGGCAGGGGACTTGGAGATGCCGGTGATGTCGAAGGCATTCACCAACTCCGACAGGGTAAAGATCTCCTGTTCTGCCAGCTCGCCCTTGGGGGACCATCCCAGCAGGGCCACATAGTTCAGGATGGCCTCGGTGAGATAGCCCTCCGCCTTCAGATCCTCATAGGAGGGATCGCCGTGGCGCTTGGACATCTTATTCTGGGCGTCCCGCATCACGGGAGAGCAGTGGACATAGGTGGGCACGTCCCAGCCGAAGGCATGGTACAGCAGGTCATACTTGGGGGCGGAGGAGAGATACTCGCTGCCCCGCACCACATGGGTGATGCCCATCAGATGGTCGTCGATGACGTTGGCAAAATTGTAGGTAGGCAGGCCGTCCCGCTTCAGCAGCACCTGATCGTCCAGCGTGCTGTTCTCCACGGTGATGTCTCCGAAGATGGCATCGTGGAACGTGGTGGTGCCCGTCTGGGGGATCTTCTGCCGGATGACGTAGGGCTCACCGGCCTCCACGCGGCGCAGGGCGTCCTCCAGCGGCAGATCGCGGCAGGGATCGGCGGCGCGGTCAAACTCGCCGCTGTCCTCCTCGGAGGCGCACTTTTCACAGAAGCAGTAGTATGCGCCGCCTTTTTCCGCCAGCAATTGGGCATACCTGCCGTAGGTGTCCCGCCGCTGGGACTGGATGTAGGGTGCCACCGGGCCGCCCACATCGGGGCCCTCGTCATGGTCCAGGCCGCACTCGGCCATGGTGCGGTAGATGACATCCACCGCACCCTCCACCAGACGGCCCTGGTCCGTGTCCTCAATACGGAGGATGAACGTGCCGCCGTGGCTGCGGGCGATGAGCCAGGTATACAGCGCCGTGCGCAGGTTGCCAACGTGCATATAGCCGGTGGGCGAGGGGGCGAAACGGGTGCGGACCTTGCCGCGGGGGATGCGGGCCTCCATCTCGTCGAAATAGGTCATATCCATGCTCATCGGGACATCCTCCTCTGAATCTCATAAAATACCCGTTTATTATATTTCAAATAAGGGAAAAGTCAAGGAGAACGGGGGCTGTTCTGTTGCAGAACGCGAGATTTTGTGATAAAATTCCCTTGTCCGGTGAAAAGCGGCGTTCCATCTGGTAATTACACCAAATGTTTGGAATGTTTCTTGCTTTTTCTGCCGCGCTCTGTTATAATGCTATCGGTCATTTCACTGATGGTAACTATATATGAGAAAGGAAGATCGCTGCTATGATCTATACGACTGAAGTTCAGCATATGTGTCCCGTGGCCAAGGGCGCTTATCACGGACCGGCGCCCATTCCTGAGGAGGGCAAGTGGGTGCAGGCCAAGGAGATCTCCGACATCTCCGGTTTTACCCACGGTGTGGGCTGGTGCGCCCCGCAGCAGGGCGCCTGCAAGCTGACGCTGAACGTGAAGAACGGCGTCATTGAGGAAGCGCTGGTGGAGACCATCGGCTGCTCCGGCATGACCCACTCCGCCGCCATGGCCTCCGAGATCCTGATCGGCAAGACCATTCTGGAGGCACTGAACACCGACCTGGTGTGCGATGCCATCAACACTGCCATGCGCGAGCTGTTCCTGCAGATCGTGTACGGCCGTACTCAGTCCGCCTTCTCCGAGGACGGTCTGGCCGTGGGTGCGTCTTTGGAGGACCTGGGCAAGGGCCTGCGTTCTCAGGTGGGCACCATGTTCGCCACCAGAGACAAGGGACCCCGCTATCTGGAGATGGCCGAGGGCTACTGCAGCCGTCTGGCCCTGAACAAGGACGATGAGATCGTGGGCTACGAGTTCATCAGCCTGGGCAAGATGATGGATTTCATCAAGAAGGGCGACGATGCCAACGAGGCACTGAAGAAGGCCACCGGCCACTATGGCCAGTGGGACAACGCGGCGAAGTATATCGACCCGCGTCAGGAATAAGAAGGGAGGACGACAACAATGGCTCTGTTTGAAAGTTACGAGAGAAGGATCGACAAGATCAACGGCGTCCTGGCCCGGTACGGCATCGGCTCCGTGGAGGAATGCCGCGAGATCTGCAAGGCAAAGGGCTTCGACCCCTATGAGATCGTGAAGGGCATTCAGCCCATCTGCTTTGAGAACGCCTGCTGGGCGTATACCGTGGGCGCAGCCATCGCCATCAAGTCCGGTGTCAAGACTGCCGCTGAGGCCGCCAAGATGATCGGCGTGGGCCTCCAGTCCTTCTGCATCGACGGCTCTGTGGCTGAGGACCGCAAGGTGGGTCTGGGTCACGGCAACCTGGGCGCTATGCTGCTCAGCGATGATTCCAAGTGCTTCGCGTTCCTGGCCGGCCACGAGTCCTTCGCCGCCGCCGAGGGCGCCATCGGCATCGTGAAGAACGCCAATAAGGCTCGCAAGGAGCCTCTGCGCGTGATCCTGAACGGTCTGGGCAAAGATGCCGCCCAGATCATCAGCCGCATCAACGGCTTCACCTATGTGCAGACCCAGTTCGATTATTATACCAGCGAGCTGAAGATCGTCCGGGAGATCCGCTACTCCGAGACGGAGCGCGCCGATGTCCGCTGCTACGGCGCGGATGACGTCCGCGAGGGCGTGGCCATCATGCACCACGAGGGCGTGGATGTGTCCATCACCGGCAACTCCACCAACCCCACCCGCTTCCAGCACCCCGTGGCAGGCACCTACAAGAAGGAATGCATCGAGCAGGGGAAGAAGTACTTCTCCGTGGCCTCCGGCGGCGGCACGGGCCGCACGCTGCATCCCGACAACATGGCCGCCGGCCCCGCCAGCTACGGCATGACCGACACTATGGGCCGTATGCACTCTGACGCGCAGTTCGCCGGCTCCAGCTCCGTCCCCGCACATGTGGAGATGATGGGCTTCCTGGGCATGGGCAACAACCCCATGGTGGGCGCTACCGTCGCTGTCGCCGTGGCGGTGGAGGAAGCTGTAAAAGCCTGATATACCAACGGTTACTGGATTTTTTGAAGTCGGCGGATGAAGCGCTGACGCAGTAAAAATCCGGTCAAAAAAGTGGTCTTGTCCACGTTTTGTCCACATTTTTCCGAGATGTGGACAAAAGAGCGAGAAAAGAGAGCATCGCCGTAAGGCGGTGCTCTCTTTGAAGTAAGATGATCGTTGAAACGGATACGCCGTCTCCTACAGGAGGGCTGCTCGAACCCAGCATAGTCTACAGAGACAACGTATCCATTTCTGGTTCTGTGTAACACGGGACGTACAGACTGTCAATGCGCGGGCTGGTAAGAGGTCCGCGCAGACGCGCTGAAAATGGCTAACGCAAAGTTGAATACCGTCGGGGCTGTCACCAACGACAGCCAATCGTTGGGAGGGAGCGCACCGGCCATCAACTTTGCGTTGCAGCGCAGTATACCAATCTCTGCCGCCAAATGTCAAAAAAAACGTTTTGCACGCAAACACCCCCCGGCCTTACGGCCGAGGGGTGTTTTTATGGGCGTATATGCGTCAGCACTTGCCGAAGAAACCGCACAGCAGCTTCAGCAGGGAAGCGCAGTCGAAATTGCAGAACATAATGCTGTACCTCCTATGTGTATTTCCCTTGCAAGGACAACGTCATTGTAACCGATTTGTAACTCTTTTGCAAATGTAATATCTGCCAGCTACAAGATCAGCAGCAGGCCGATGGCGATGAGCAGCTCCTCGTCCGCCTCCTGCCGGAAGAGAAAGAACAGCAGGATCAGCAGGAGGATGTCTCCCGCATCAAGATCCGACAGGTGCAGCTTCTCCAGCAGGCCGTTGAGCAGCCCCCGCTCCGGCGCAGGCGGCGGAGGACGGCGGGGCGGCTCATCAGGTGGAGCCTCTTGCACGGGCGGTGCTTCCTGCGGCCTGGGAGGCGGGGGAGCAGCCGGATGCTGCGGCGGCTGAGGTGAACGCTGCGACTCCGGCGGCGGCAGCGGCGCGTCCTCCGCGCTGATGCGGGTGTAGGTGCCGCCGTCGCCGCGGATGTAGCGGTTATACATGGCCGTCCCCCCAATCCATTAGAAATTTTTTACCCAGATGGATAAGCCGCGCCAGCCGCGCGGCCCGCTCCACCTTGTCCTGCTTGCTCTCCTTGAGAAAGGGGCGCAGGGCGTACAGCAGCTGCATGGTCTGGCTGCTGGAGCGGCTGTACTCCTGCAGGAGCGGCAGAAAACGGGCCACCACCTGAGGGTCGATACCGCCCGGCAGAGAGGGGGCGGGCGCCTGGGGGGCGGTCTGCGTGGTCGGTGCGGCAGGTGGAGCCGCAGCAGTTGGAGGAGACGGCGAAGCGCTGCCGCCGCCCATGGTGGCTGAGAGCTGCTGAGCCATCTGCATGATCTGGGCCATGCTGTTGGGGTCCGACAGCAGCGCGTTCAGTTTTTCATCCAGCTCCGCCATGCCGCGGACCTCCTCTCATCATCGCTGCAGGGATTCTTCCAGATGCTGTACCAGCGCCGCACCCTCCGGTGTGGCCATCACACGCTGGAGCATGGCGGACAGCGCCGACATGTCACCGGCGGCGGCCTGCTGTGCAGCGCGGCCCAGCGCCGCGGTATCACCGCCGGACAGCATTCCCAGCAGAGCGCGGCCATCCGCCGACTGCATCACAGAACGCAGCGCGGCGGGGTCATTTTTTAATTTCTTCACCATGTCCTGTTCATTCACGAAAAAACCTCCTCCACAGATGAGCCTTACAGAGACATTGTATGTGGCGGCGAATGAAAACGTGCCTGTCGGCTTTACCGGCAGGCACGTCTTTTACAGAAGCGAATTGTATGCAATGTGTACGTTTAATCGTAAATGGTATTCAGGTGGTCGAAAATTGCCCGCAGACCGTCCATATCCTTCTCATCCAGCCAGTAGAGGAACACGCCGCTGATGGCCACGCGGCCATCGTCCAGGATCTGGACGGCGGAGAGCGCGTCACCGTCCGACGGCTGCACGCCGATGAGATAGACGGTGCCGCCGCCCAGCAGGCCGCTGCCGAATTCCGCGGTGCTGAACCGCGGATCGCGGAAGCGTGCGGCCTTCAGCCAATCACAGACCTCCTGCACCAGCTCCGCTTCGCGGTTCGGCGTCAGGGTGTAGTCCTGGACGAAAACCTCTCCCGTTTCCCCGCCAGGTGTTGTCTTGGCCAGCGTGATGTCTTGGATACCGGCAGTGCTGTTTGGCAGGTGCAGCACCGCCGCGCCGCGGCGGGGGAGCAGGCTGAACAGGGCCGCGCCGGTCAATATCAGCACCGCCAGGACCAGCCACAAAAGGCGCTTTTTCTTTTTGCTCATAGGCATCTCCTTTCCGTATCCGTATGGGTGCTGCCGGTAACAGCATACCACACGGATGGGGAAAAGTCCAGCGCCCCCGTATCTGCATACAAGTCCATATATACAGAATATCTTGCATAAACCGGTTGTAAAATGCGGGAAAGTATGATAATATACTATACTGCTGAACAGCGGCGCAGTATCCTAGTCAGATCTGCCGTCTTCTGAAGAGGGGCCTAAAAATCCCTAAAAGGGCACAACTGTGAAACCTCTGGTGCTTGCTTCTTACGCCCAGTTTGGGGTGGGTGCTGGAAGGGAGGCGCGGCCAGTCACCGCGCCTGCGGCCGTAGGGCGCCCTCCAATGGCATGGAGGACCCGACCCTGCGGTCGTGGAGACCTGCTGTTGTGCACAGGCGTACTCCCTTTGTGGTTAGCGACCTGTGTACGAAGCAGATTGCGAACCTGCATCGCGGTGCTACCCGGCTTTATGCCGTGAACGCTGTGTGCAGAGTAGCCTGCCTTGCGTGGGCAGGGTGGATGGGAGAGTCAACGCGTCATGTCCCCGGCCAGGGACGCAGCGCTATTTCCCTGAAACCCTGTTTGCAAAAGAGGATAAGAGACGGTTTGACTGTGGTGGAAATCACCTAGGCTGTCCTGAGAGGGGGCGCCGGAAGGATTGCAGTGCGGACTAAGTGGCAGTCGGGTATCGCGGCGGGCAACACCGCGACACAGCACCGAAGGGGAAACCACCTGCATCGGCGACGAGAGGTGTGCTGCGGGGAAATCCAACCCGTACCTAAGCCGCAAGATTTACTTCCGGAGTCGCCCTGTTCAGCATTTACTCTATCCATATAAAAAACTTTATCAAAAAAGCGAGGTTTGTCACTTGGCAGACAGTAACAGTAAGGATAAAAAGAAAAGCAAAAAGCAGGGCAGCTGGCCTCTGCGGGTATTCCTGCTGGCGGTAGCGCTCAGTGCCGTTATGAGCTTTTTCTCCTCCACGGCGCTGGAGGGCGCAGGTTACATGGTAACGCTGCTGGTACTGGCGATGTTTATCGCGCTGGGCATCATCTTCGACATGGTGGGCGTGGCGGTGACGGCGGCGGACCCCAAGCCGTTCCACTCCATGGCCGCCCACAAGGAAAAGGGCGGACGGGAGGCTATCCGGCTTTTGCAGAACGCCAACCAGGTCAGCTCCGTGTGCAACGACGTGGTGGGCGACATCTGCGGCATCGTCTCCGGCTCTACGGCGGCGGTGATCGTGACCCAGCTGCAGCGGGATCTGAGCACCACGTCTGTTTTGATCTCTATCGGCGTGACGGCGCTGATCTCCGGCATCACCATCGGCGGCAAGGCGCTGGGCAAATCGATGGCCATCAACGACTGCACCAAGGTGGTGTACCGCGTGGCGCGGATCATGAACGCGCTGCACCTCTATCGCTGACACAAAGGAGCGGATGCGCTTTGGTTCTTGAAAATATCCATTCTCCGACGGACGTGAAGCGCCTGACCGAGAAGCAGACGGAGCTGCTGTGCATCGAGCTGCGGCAGTTCCTCATTGAGCAGATATCCCGTACCGGCGGGCATCTGGCGTCCAATCTGGGAGCGGTGGAGCTGACCGTGGCCATCCACCGTGTGTTCGACACGTCCACGGACCGGCTGGTGTTCGACGTAGGCCATCAGTGCTACGTCCATAAGGCTCTGACAGGGCGACGGGAGCTGTTTACCACGCTGCGGCAGTTCGGCGGCCTGTCCGGCTTTCCCAAGCCGTATGAGAGCGTCCACGACGCCTTTGTGGCAGGCCACGCCTCCAACTCCGTGTCCGCAGCACTGGGCATGGCCCGCGCCCGCACCTTGCAGGGCGGGCACTACAATGTACTGGCGCTTATCGGTGACGGTGCGCTGGGCGGCGGACTCAGCTTCGAGGGGCTCAACGACGCCGGCGCCTCCGGCGAGCCGCTGATCGTCATTCTCAACGACAACGGCATGTCCATCGACGCCAATGTGGGCGGTATGTCCCGCCATCTGGCCAAAATGCGGACGAAGGCGGGCTATTACGAATTCAAAAAGAAGTACCGGCAGGCGCTGGATGTTACCCGTGTAGGCCGTCTGCTGTACGAGGCCAGTCACGACGTAAAAACGGCACTGAAAAAGTCACTGCTGCCGGTGAGCACCGTGTTCGAGGACATGGGCTTTACGTACATGGGGCCGGTGGACGGCCACGATGTCCGGCGGCTGACGGATATGCTGCGGGCGGCGCGGGAGCAGAACTGTCCCGTGCTGCTGCATGTCCACACCCGGAAAGGGAAGGGCTACGCCCCTGCGGAACAGGCACCGGAGCGCTTCCACGGCGTATCCCCCTTCGATCCCGCCACGGGGCGGGCCAGCGCGCCGTCCGAGCCGTCGTTCTCCTCTGTGTTCGGGCAGGAGCTGAAGGTGCTGGCGGACCAGGACGCGCATATCTGCGCCATCACGGCAGCCATGGCGGAGGGCACAGGCTTGACGGCCTTTGCCGCTGCCCATCCCCGCCGGTTTTTCGATGTCGGCATCGCCGAGGGGCACGCAGTGACCATGGCGGCGGGCATGGCCAAGCAGGGCATGCTGCCGGTATTCGCAGTGTACGACAGCTTTTTGCAGCGGGGCTACGACATGCTGGCACAGGACGTGTCGCTGGACAAGCTCCACGTGGTCTTTGCCGTGGACCGCACCGGTCTGGTAGGGGCCGACGGCGAGACGCACCACGGGTGCATCGACTATCTGTCCCAGATCCCCGACATGACGGTGCTGTGCCCCGCCAGTTTCGCGGAGCTGCGGAGCATGCTGCGCACGGCACTGTACCGCTGCGGCGGACCGGTGGCAGTCCGCTATCCCCGGGGCGGCGAGGGCACGTACCGCGATAACTGCGGCGACGCGCCGGTATCGGTGCTGCGGCAGGGGGCGGATGTGAGCATCGTGACCTATGGGATTTTGACGGAGCAGGCGCTGGCGGCGGCGGAGCTGCTGGCGCAGGAACATATCGCGGCGCAGGTGGTGAAGCTGAACCGCGTGACGCCGCTGGACGGAGACGCCGTGTGCGGCGCTCTGGCAGGCGTCAGGCGTCTGGTGGTGCTGGAGGACCAGCTGCGCCAGGGCTGCGTGGGTCAGCGTCTGGCGGCGCTGCTGCTGGAGCGCGGCGCCGCGCCGGAGAAGCTGCGGCTGCTGAACGCGGGGGAGCGTTTGCCCGCCCAGGGCAGTGTCAGGCAACTGTACCACGCACTGGGGCTGGATGCCCAGGGCGTGGTGTGCGCCGTGAAGGAGGTGCTGGCATGAGCAAGAAAACAAGGCTGGATGTCCTGCTTGTGGAACAGGGACTGCTGGACAGCCGCCAGAAGGCACAGGCCCACATCATGGCCGGTCTGGTGTTCGTCAACGGCCAACGGGTGGACAAGCCCGGGACGGCCGTGGCCAACGATGCGCAGATCGAAGTACGGGGCCGCGCCCTGCCCTATGTCAGCCGCGGCGGCCTGAAGCTGGAAAAGGCCATGAAAACCTTTCCTATCACGCTGGAGGGTAAGATCTGCGCCGACATCGGCGCGTCCACCGGGGGATTTACCGACTGTATGCTGCAAAACGGCGCGGCCAGAGTCTACGCTGTGGACGTGGGCTATGGTCAGCTGGACTGGAAGCTGCGCAACGACCCGCGGGTGGTGTGCCTGGAGCGCACCAATGCCCGCTATCTGGACCATGAACAGGTGCCTGACGTACTGGATTTTGCGTCCATCGATGTGTCGTTCATCTCACTGAAGCTTATCTTTCCGGCGCTGTACAGCCTGCTGCGCGAGGGCGGTGAGATTGCCTGTCTCATCAAGCCGCAGTTCGAGGCCGGGCCGGAGAAGGTGGGGAAGAAGGGAGTCGTCCGCGACCCCAAGGTCCACCTGGAGGTGCTGGAAAACTTCCTGACACATGCAAAGGATAACCACTTTACAGTGCTTGGCATCACATATTCTCCCATACGAGGACCTGAGGGCAACATCGAATATCTCGGCTATCTGCGCAAAAGCGTGGAGTCGGACACCATCCCCGATCTTGCGGCGCTGGTGGACGCCTCCCACAGCGAACTGAAAGAGAGAAGGGACAGCGAATGAAACGAGTGATCCTCTGCCCGAACCCCTATCGGGACAACGAACTGACCGTGGCGAAGCGCTCCCGTCAGCTTCTGGAACAGATCGGCTTTGAAACGGTGGTGTGCCTGCCGTTCAGCCGGGAGGGCTACGGCGACCAGCTGGGCGTGCCCATCCGGCAGCTGCAGCAGGAGATCAAGCGCGCCGATCTGCTTATCGCCTTCGGCGGTGACGGCACCATCCTGCATCTGGCCCGCACCGTGGCACTGCACAACGTGCCGGTGCTGGGCATCAATCTGGGCAGCCTGGGGTTTATGTCAGAGCTGGAGCCCAATGAGCTGGAACGGCTCAACGATTTGAAAAACTGGGATTTCACTGTGGAGTCCCGCATGATGCTGGATGTCACCGTTCTGCGGGAGGGACGTCCGGTGTATAACAACATTGCTCTGAACGATGCGGTGGTGTCTAAGGGCTCTGTGGCCCGCGTGGTGCGGCTGGACGTTACCACCGAGGAGGGACGGCTCACCAAGATCACCGGCGACGGCGGCATCGTATCCACACCTACCGGCTCCACCGGCTATTCCATGGCGGCGGGCGGCCCCATCGTAGAGCCCACGGCCCGCAATCTGCTGTTGACGCCTATCTGCCCACATTCCACCCGCGCGGGCAGCTACGTTCTGTCACCGGAACACATCATCACCATTGAGGCGGCAGATGCTAACCGGAAGTTCGTCTACCTCTCCGTGGACGGCGGTAAAGCGTTCTCCCTGAAAAACGGGGACAAGGTGCGGGTGCGGCAATCCCGCTTTACGACGAAGCTGGTACGGCTCTCAAAGAAGAGCTTCTGCGAGATCCTGGATTCAAAAATGGGAATGGAGGTAGCCACGCATGAAGAATGACCGTCAGACCATCCTGCTGGAGATCATCGAGCAGGAAGCCGTGGAGACGCAGGAGCAGCTGCTGCGCCTGTTGGCGGAGCGGGGCGTGAAGTGTACGCAGGCCACCGTTTCCCGCGACATCAAGCAGCTCCATCTGGTGAAGGAGCCCACAGGACAGGGTCGCTATCGCTACGCCGTGTCCGTGCAGAAAAGCAAGCTGAACTTCGCCGAGAAGCTGCGGACCATCTTCCGCGAGTGCGTGCTGTCGGTGGAGGCTGCCCAGAATCTGGTAGTGCTGAAAACTATCGAGGGCATGGCGCAGGGCGCCGCCTTCGCACTGGACAACATGGGTGACACGGACATCGTGGGCACGCTGGCCGGTGACGACACCATTCTGCTGGTGTTCCACGACAACGTGCGTGCGCTGGATTTCTGCGAACAGGTCAAGCAGATGCTGCGGTAAGCGGCAGAGGAGGGTAGCGCCATGCTGGAAGTGCTCCACATTGAAAATATCGCCATCATCGAGGAGGCGGACATCCGGTTCGAGGCAGGCTTCAACGCGCTGACCGGCGAGACCGGCGCGGGCAAATCCATTGTCATCGATGCCCTCAGCGCGGTGCTGGGCCAGCGGACAAGCCGCGAACTCATCCGCACCGGCGCGGACAAGGCGTTTGTCAGCGCGGTGTTCTCCGGTGTGGACTCCGCCATCGCGGAGGAGCAGGGCGTGACACCGGAGGAGGACGGCTCCCTGCTGCTGCAGCGGGAGATCCACAGTGACGGTAAGAGCGTCTGCCGCGTGGGGGGACGGCCGGTAACGGTGGGCCAGCTGAAGGCGCTGGGCAGCCGCCTGCTGAACATCCATGGGCAGCACGACGGCCAGCAGCTTCTGGACGAGGAGCAACATTTGCAGTTCCTGGACAGCTTTGGAAAGCTGGAAAGCCTCATTAATACATACGCTGAAAAGTATAATAGCTTTACAGCGATACAACGAAAAATACAGTCCTTGCAGATGGACGAATCGGAAAAAGCGCGCCGCGTAGATACCTTGACCTACCAGATCAACGAGCTGGAGCGGGCGAAGCTCCGCGCCGGCGAGGAAGAGGAACTGGCTGCGAGGAGGAACCTGCTGCGCAACGCGGAGAAGTTTACCTCCGCCGTGGCCGAGGCAGACTACGCCCTCAACGGCGACGACAGCGGCGATGGTGCGCTGGGCATGCTGCGGCGGGCGCAGGACGCCGTAGGCGCGGTACGGCATCTGGACGACGACTACGCTGGCCTGTACCAGCGGCTGGAGGCGTTGTACAGCGAAGCCTACGATGTGGCAGCCACCATCGAGGACAAGCGGGAGGGCTTCGATTTCTCGCCCAACGAGCTGGACGATGTGGAGAGCCGCTTGGACCAGCTGTATCGCCTGAAAAAGAAGTACGGCCCCAGCGTGGAGGACATGCTGGCCTATCTGGAGCGCTGCCGCGCCGAGCTGGAGCAGATCGAGTACGCCGGTGATGCGCTGGCACAGCTGGAGCGGCAGCTGGGCAAGGCGGAGAAGGAAGCCGTCAGTGCGGCGCAGGCTCTGTCCGAGGGGCGGCGGCAGGCGGCGGAGCGGCTGTCCGCCCAGATCCTGGAGGAGCTGCGGCAGCTGGACATGGGCAGGATCCGGTTCGCCGTGGACATCGCAGAGAAGCCTCTCAGCGCCGATGGCATGGACCAGGTGCGGTTCCTGATGTCCGCCAATGTGGGCGAGGAGCTGCGGCCTATCCACAAGATCGCCTCCGGCGGTGAGCTGGCCCGCATCATGCTGGCCATGAAAAACGTGCTCAGTGAGCAGGATCAGGTGGGCACGCTGGTGTTCGATGAGGTGGATACCGGCGTCAGCGGCCGTGCCGCCCAGAAGGTGGCGGAGAAGATGGCCCGCATCAGCCGCCGCAAGCAGGTGCTGTGCGTCACCCATCTGCCGCAGCTGGCGGCCATGGCGGACACTCATTTCTCCGTGGAGAAGGGGGAGCGGGACGGTCGCACCTACACCGCTGTACAGCGTCTGGATCGGGAACAGCGCCGTCAGGAGCTGGCCCGGCTTACCGGCGGCAGCCACGTGTCCCAGACCATACTGGATGGGGCGGAGGAACTGCTGGCTGAGGCGGAAAAGTTTCGTGCTTCCATGCGTTGACGCCAATGCACCGGTTTCGGTAAAATGATAGTTGACAAACGGAGAATTTCTGCTAAAATAGTGACAACTTGATAATGCCACAGTGATGAAGGGAAGAAGTAGCACGCTTCTGCGCCTGCAAAGAGAGCCTCCGGACGGTGCGAGGAGGACAGGACGGAGCCTGTGAATACATCCTGGAGCAGCCTCCTGAAGCCGTTGGGCGTGTAGGGATGTGTCGGGTCCGCCCGTTACAGCGGCAGGGTGTGTCAGCACCCGACGAGGCCATGTCCGTGAGGGCATGGCGAATATGAGGTGGTACCGCGATTTTGATCGCCCTCTGTCAGCAGGCAGGGGGCGTTTTTTCGTCCTTTGCCAGGAAAATGACAACAACATCAACGGAAAGGAAACTGAAAAAATGGGAATTTACGAAGAACTGGTGGCTCGCGGCCTCATCGCGCAGGTCACCAATGAGGAAGAGATCCGCGAGATGATCAACAACGGCAAGGCCACGTTCTACATCGGCTTTGACTGCACGGCGGACTCTCTGACGGCAGGTCATTTCATGGCGCTGACCCTGATGAAGCGTCTGCAGATGGCGGGCAACAAGCCAATCGCCCTCATCGGCGGCGGCACCACCATGATCGGCGACCCCTCTGGCCGTACCGATATGCGGAAGATGCTCACCAAGGAGGATATCGACCACAACGCCGAGTGCTTCAAGCGCCAGATGGAGCGATTTATTGACTTCGGCGAGGGCAAGGCCATCATGCTCAACAATGCCGACTGGCTGCTGGATCTGAATTATGTGGACCTGCTGCGCGAGGTGGGCGCCTGCTTCTCCGTCAACAACATGCTGCGTGCCGAGTGCTACAAGCAGCGCATGGAGAAGGGACTGAGCTTCCTGGAGTTCAACTACATGATCATGCAGAGCTATGACTTCTACTATATGTTCCAGCACAACGGCTGCAATATGCAGTTCGGCGGCAACGACCAGTGGTCCAATATGCTGGGCGGCACCGAGCTGATCCGCCGCAAGCTGGGCAAAGACGCCCACGCCATGACCATCACTCTGCTGACAGACTCCCAGGGCAACAAGATGGGCAAGACCGCCGGCAACGCCGTGTGGCTGGATCCCAACAAGACCAGCCCCTTCGAGTTCTATCAGTACTGGCGCAACATCGACGACGCCGATGTGCTTAAGTGCATCCGCATGCTGACATTCCTGCCGCTGGAGGAGATCGACAAGATGTCCAACTGGGAGGGCGCGCAGCTCAACGAAGCCAAGGACATCCTGGCATACGAGCTGACGAAGCTGGTCCACGGCGAGGACGAGGCCGAGAAGGCCCGCGCCGCGTCCAAGGCACTGTTCTCCGGCGGCGGTGACACCGAGCACATGCCCACTACCGAGCTGACCAACGACGACTTCGGCGGCGGCGCCATCGACGTGCTGACGCTGTTGGTGAAGTGCGGGCTGGCCGCCTCCAAGGGCGAGGCACGCCGTCTGGTACAGCAGGGCGGCGTGGCAGTCAATGACCAGAAGGTGTCCGCCATCGAGACCACCTTCGGCTGCGAGCAGTTCACCGGCGACGGCGTCATTATCAAGAAGGGTAAAAAGGTATTCCACCGCGCCGTTCTGGTGTGATAGAGCCGGTCATCTGCGCATAAAATGTTACTACCTCAAAGGCTGCGGCTTCGCCGCAGCCTTTGGAGCGTTTCGGGGCGTAAGGCCGCAGAAAGTGGTTGAACGGCGCGAGATTTTATACTATAATAAGATGTTACTATATGAAAGAATGTGTGGTATGCCTATGAAGACCCATGATTTTTATTTTGACCTGCCGCCGGAGCTTATCGCCCAGACACCCATCCCTCAGCGGGACGCCTCACGGCTGCTGGTGCTGGATAAGGAGACCGGTGCCACAGAGCACCGGCACTTCTTCGACCTGCCGGAGTACCTGCGGCCCGGCGACTGCCTGATCCTGAACAATTCCCGCGTCCTGCCGGCGCGGCTGCTGGGCCATCGCGTGCCTGGTGGCGGCGTGTGCGAGATATTGCTGCTCATCGACCGGGGCGACAACGTGTGGGAGTGCCTTGTCCGTCCGGGCAAGAAGCTGCGCACCGGCGCCAAGGTCACCTTCGGCGATGGCGAGCTGACGGCAGAGATCGCGGAGGAGCTGCCGGACGGCAATCGGCTGGTGCGCTTTTCCTACGAGGGCATTTTCCTGGAGGTGCTGGATCGGCTGGGCAAGATGCCGCTGCCGCCCTACATCAAGGAGGAACTGCAGGATAGGGAGCGGTATCAAACCGTCTACTCCAAGGTGAACGGCTCCGCCGCCGCACCTACTGCGGGCCTGCATTTCACACCGGAGCTGCTGGAGCGCATTCAGCAAATGGGTGTAAAGGTGGGCTACGTTACACTACATGTGGGACTGGGGACCTTCCGTCCTGTGAAGGAGGAGGAGATCACCGACCACGCCATGCACAGCGAATACTGCGTTATCCCGCAGGAGACGGCGGATCTCATCAACGAGACGAAGCGCAGCGGCGGCCGCGTTATCTGTGTGGGCACCACCAGCTGCCGCACCGTGGAGTCTCAGGCGGCGGAGGACGGCACCATGCGGGCCAGCGCCGGCTGGACGGACATCTTCATCTACCCGGGCTACCGCTTTAAGGTGATGGACGCGCTGGTCACCAACTTCCACCTGCCGGAGTCCACCCTCATCATGCTGGTATCTGCGCTGGCGGGACGGGAGCATGTGCTGTCCGCCTACAAAGAGGCCGTGGAGCAGCGTTACCGGTTCTTCTCGTTTGGCGATGCGATGTTTATCCACTAAAAGGAAAAGGAGGACTTCGGGTGCATTTGCCGGATCTCGTTTCTGACCTCGCCGTTATCCTGCTGACCGGCGGTGTCATCACCGTTATCTTCAAAAAGCTGAATCTGCCGCTGGTGCTGGGCTACATACTGGCGGGATTCCTCATCGGCCCCTATATGCCGTTATTCTTCTCGCTGGCTGACATCGAGGCAGTGTCCACATGGAGCGAGATCGGCATCATCATCCTGATGTTCTGCCTGGGACTGGAGTTCAACCTCCACAAGCTGGCCAGCGTGGGCGGCACCGCCATCATCACAGCGCTGGTGGAGGTGGGCGGCATGCTGGCCATGGGCTTCGCCGTGGGACAGCTTATGGGCTGGGGCACCATGGACAGCATCTTCCTGGGCGGCATGCTGTCCATGTCGTCCACCACCATCATCATCAAGGCTTTCGATGAACTGAACGTCCGGAAAACGGACTTCGCCCAGCTGGTGTTCGGCACGCTGGTGATGGAGGATATCGCGGGCATCTTCATGATGATCATCCTGTCCACCATCTCCGTCAGCAAGTCCATCTCCGGCGGCGCACTGGCACTGCAGCTGGGACTGCTGGTGCTGTATCTGGTGCTGTGGCTGGTGCTGGGCATCTTCCTGCTGCCTACGCTGCTGAACAAGGCGTCCAAGCTGATGAGCGACGAGACGCTGCTTATCGTGTCGCTGGGCATCTGCTTCGGCATGGTGCTTCTGGCGGACGCGCTTGGCTTCTCCTCGGCACTGGGCGCGTTTCTGGCCGGTTCGCTGCTGGCAGGCACCGTCCACGCCGAGCGGGTGGAACACCTGACCTCCGGCGTTAAAGACCTGTTCGGCGCGGTATTCTTCATCTCTGTGGGTATGATGCTGGATCCCGGCGCCGTGGTAAAGTACATCTGGCCCATCCTGATACTGACTGCGGTGACCATCGTGGGGAAGCTGCTGTTTTCCTCGCTGGGCGTGCTGCTGTCGGGCCACACGCTGCGGCAGGCCATCTACTGCGGCTGCTCGCTGGCGCAGATCGGCGAATTCGCGTTCATCATCGCGTCGCTGGGTCTGTCGCTGGGCGTCATCGCGGACTACATCTATCCCATCATCATCTCTGTATCGGTCATCACCACGCTGACCACACCGTTCTTCATCAAGAGCGCCGATCGGATCTGCACCGGTCTTGAAAGGCTGCTGCCGCAGAAGCTGGTGCAGCAGCTGGAGCGCTACACCGACGAGGAGCAGAGCGTCAAGGAGCAGGACAGCGACTGGGCCGTGTTCCTGCGCCGCTATGTGAAAAGAACGGTATTCTATGGCGTGCTGATGCTGGGCATCGTGATTCTGGGTGACGCGGTGCTGCTGCCGCTGCTGCGGGAGACCATCCATGTGCCGTGGATCAGCAAGGCCATCACGCTGTGCGCTGTCTATCTGTGCATCGCTATGTTCATCCGGCCTATGCTGGACGCCCATTCACCGCAGTATACGGTGCTGTGGGCGAAGAAGCGCAGCTTTCGTCTGCCGCTGATCGCTCTCAGCGTCATCCGCGTGCTCGTCATCGTGCTCATCGTGTTCCTGCCTATCCGGACGGTGCTGGGCATCCACAGTCTGTGGCTGCTGCCGCTGCTGGCAGCGGCAGTGCTGGTGGCAGGGCACTTCGGATGGTTCGCGTCGGCCTACCTGTCGGTGGAGACGCGGTTCCTTACCAACTTCAATGAGCGCCTTTTGCAGCAGTACGGCGACAGCGACGATGCCACATGGCTGGACGAGAAGCTGTACGTCACGGAGCTGATCTGCCCATCGGAGGAGGCAGGGAAGGATCTGCGGGCTCTGGGCTGGGGCAGGCGCTATGGCGTGAATATCATCAAGATTGTCCACGGCAAGCGGGAGCTGGACATCCCCTCCGGTGACACGGTGCTCAGCGAGGGAGACCGGCTGGCCGTCCTGGGTGAGCGGGAGAACCTGGTCTCCCTGCGACTGTCCGTAGGGGCGGGGGAGGCGGAGCTGCCCACGCTGCATGCCTATATCAGCGGAGAGAAGGCACTGTATACCTACACGTTGGATGTGGCGAAGAATGATCATCTGGCGGGCTGCACCATCCGCGACAGCGGTTTGCGAGAGAACTATGACTGCATGATCCTAGGGTTACAGCGGAACCTGCTGCCCATTATCGGACCCGACGTGAATTTCGTGATCCAGCGCGGCGACCTGGTATGGTTGCTGGGCTCCCGCCGCATGGCGGAGAAGGCGCTGGATGATATGGAGGAGGCATAAATGTTCAAAGTCATCAAAAAACAGGGCAAGGCGCGGCGGGGCGTGTTCACCTGCGCCCACGGCGGCGAGGTACAGACGCCGGTGTTCATGAATGTGGGTACCCAGGCCGCCATCAAGGGCGGCGTCAGCGCACTGGATCTGAAGGAGCAGCTGGGCACACAGATCGAGCTTTCCAACACGTATCACCTGCACCTGCGGCCCGGCGACGACGTGGTGCGCCAGCTGGGCGGCCTGCACAAGTTCATGCGCTGGGACGGCCCTATCCTCACGGACTCCGGTGGTTTCCAGGTGTTCTCGTTGGCCGGACTGCGGAAGATCAGCGAGGAGGGCGTCACCTTTGCCAGTCATCTGGACGGCCACCGCATTTTCATGGGGCCAGAGGAGAGCATGCGCATCCAGTCCAACCTGGGCTCCGACATTGCCATGGCCTTCGACGAATGCGTGGAGAACCCTGCACCCTACGACTACGCCAAGGCCAGCTGCGAGCGGACGCTGCGCTGGCTGGCGCGGTGCAAAGCGGAGCACGACCGGCTCAACGCGCTGCCGGACACCATCAACCCCCGGCAGATGCTGTTCGGCATCAACCAGGGCGCCACCTACGCGGACCTGCGGACCTGGCACATGCAGGAGATCGCCAAGCTGGACTGCGATGGCTACGCCATCGGCGGCCTGGCGGTAGGGGAGCCCACGGATGTGATGTACGACATCATTGAGAAGGTAGAGCCCTATATGCCGGCGGATAAGCCCCGCTATCTCATGGGCGTGGGTACGCCCAGCAACATCATTGAGGGCGTGGCCCGCGGTGTGGACTTCTTCGACTGCGTGATGCCTGCCCGCAATGCCCGTCACGGCAAGCTGTTCACCTGGAGCGGCACGCTGAACATCAAGAACGCCAAGTACAAGCTGGACGAGGGAGCTATCGATCCTGAATGCGACTGCCCCGTGTGCCGGAATTTCAGCCGCGCCTACCTGCGGCACCTGTTCACGGCGGAGGAGATGTTGGCCATGCGCCTGGCGGTGATGCACAACCTGTACTTTTACAACCAGCTGACCCGGCGCATCCGCGACAGTCTGGATCAGGACTGCTTCGAGGAGTTCCGCGGCGCATACAGCAAAAAATTGGCAGAACGTGTGTGAAACCCCTTGCCAAAGAGGACGAGGTTCGGTATAATAGTGCCATTATGTAAAAAAGGAGTAACGTTCCATGTTTGACATCGCATACGCATCGACCACCGGCACCACCGGCGCCGGTACCGGTATGGGTTCCACGATCATGATGATCGTCCTGATGATCGCCATTTTCTACTTCCTGATGATCCGCCCCGAGAACAAGCGGAAAAAGCAGGCCGAGGAGATGCGCAACTCCCTGAAGAAGGGCGACTGGCTGACCACCATCGGCGGCGTGTACGGCCGCGTCGTGGGTATCACGGACCGCACCGTGGTCATCGAGACCAGCGAGGACCGCGTCCGCGTGGAGTTCCTGAAGTCCGCTATCGGCCAGGTCGGCACGCTGGACGAGCAGGCCGCCGCCCAGCAGCGTCCCGCCAAGAAGGACAAGAAGGCCGACAAGGCTGAGGAAAAGACTGTTGAGACTCCCGCCGAGAAAACCGAGGACAGCGAGAGCAAGTAACTTCCCCGCATAGAATAATACCTCTCCCGAATATGCTGTAAAAAAGCATGTTGGGGGAGGTATTTTTATGTCCGTAAAGAAGCTGCTGGGTGCGGCGGCGTGGAAGGGGTTACTGCTGGCCGTGGTGACGCTGCTGCTCCTGCTGGCTGCGGCGGCTCTGATGCTCCAGCGCGGGCTGGTAGGAGAGAGTGCGGCGTCGGCACTGGTCTGCGCCGCCTATGCCGCCGCCGTGATGATCGGCGGGCGCAGCGCCATCCGCAGCAGCAGCGCTCCGCCGCTGCCCCAGAGCCTGGCGGTGGCGGTGTGCCTGTACGCGGTGGTGTGGCTGGTGGCTATCGGCGGCGAGACAAATTTTGCCGCGCACGGCCCGCTGCTGACAGGGGCCATCTTCGGCGGTGCGGTGCTGGCAGGGCTGCCGGGCCGGAAAAAGGGAAAGCGGCAGGCGGGGACCCGTAGAGCAGGGGAGCGGCCGCGCCGCGCCACAGCCCACGGACGGCGGTGACATAAAAAAGAGCATGGTTAAAATAACGAAATTCTTCGTTTCGCCTAAAAAGCCTTGACGGGGAAGGCCGCCCCTGACCGCCTGCGGGTCGTCGGGGGCGGAGCCAATATATTGTGCGCGATTTTTCCGACCCGACCACATATCGCCGATTGTGCAGGTTCCCGAGAGCCTCCGCCCTCCTCGTTTATGCGGTTTACATAATTGCGTTTACATAACATTTTGGCATAATTTACAAAAAACGGCTTTTTGCGCGAAAGCCCTTGCGGTTTTGTGAGATTTGCCATATATTATTTAGTACATCCGCTCGCGGTCTATTTGTGCGCGCCGGCTCATACGGTAAGACGAGGTGAGCCGATGAAGCTGCGTAAGAATGGGGCACATCCGGCGGTAAAGTCGGACATGCGTTTTTGGATACTGTGTGTTTGTTTCCTGCTGGGTATGGCGGCGGCGTATCCGGCGCGCCGGAGCATCAGCACCGACGCGCTGGCGCAGTTGGGCGCCTACGTCCAGAGCTACGCCCAACTGGCGGACGGCCGCTCGCAGCAGCCTGTGTCCGTACTGTCCGCGGCGGCAGCCTACCTGCGGTATCCGCTGCTGGCGTTTTTGTTCGGGCTCAGTGCCGCCGGTGTGGCTCTGATCCCACTGTTGTGTGCGGCACAGGGGTTTTTTCTGTCCTTTTCCGTGTGTTGCTTCGCTGCAGCGCTGGGACGGGACGGTGTGCTGCTGGCGCTGGCAGCTCTGGGGCTGCGGTGTCTGTTTGTGCTGCCGTGTACGCTGTGCCTGGCCGATGCCGGTTTTGCCCAGGCGTGCCGCGCCATGCCGCGTCTGCGGCCCCGCAGACCGGAGCTGAACTGGCGGATGCTGCTGTTTTGTGTGTTTGTGCTTCTGACCGGTACGGTGGTGGAGTGCGCCATTGTACCAAAATTTTTTGCGCTTATTTTGGCGCGTATCGCCTGAAAAAGGAGAGGGGTGAGGGAATATGACGGACTATATCGCGGCCTACCGCGCCTATCTAAGCGAGGAGAAAAGGGCCTCCGCCAATACCCTCAGCTCCTACATACGCGATCTGACCCAATTCCAGAGCTGGCTCATCACCAACGGTACTGCCGACCTCCGCAAGGTGAAGAAGGAGACCATCAACGAGTACCTGCTCCATATGAACCACAGCGGGAAGTCTCCCGCCACCGTGACCCGCTCTACCGCATCCATCAAGTCCTTCTACAGCTACATGGTGCAGTCCGGCGCAGTTAAGACCAACCCCGCCAAAGCGGTGACAGCCATGAAGGTGGAGCGCAAATATCCGGAGATCCTGACCAACCGAGAGGTGGAGCTGTTCTTAGAACAGCCCAAGTGCGTGGACGAGAAGGGGTTCCGTGACCACGCCATGCTGGAGCTGCTGTACGCCACCGGTATCCGCGTGTCGGAACTCATCGGTCTGAACGTCGGTGACATCAACCTGTCCGCAGGCTTCATCCGATGCCGGAGCAAGGACAAGGAGCGCATCGTGCCGCTGTATCCTGCCGCCGTCAAGGCGCTGGAGGACTACGTGAAGGATATCCGGCCCCGCATCATCGCTGACGAGAACGAGCAGGCCCTGTTTGTCAACATGAACGGCGAGCGCATGAGCCGTCAGGGCTTTTGGAAGATCATCAAGTACTATCAGGAGAAGGCGGAGATCAACAAGGACATCACGCCCCACACGCTGCGCCACTCCTTCGCGGTACATTTGCTGGAGAACGGTGCGGACCTCCGCTCCATCCAGGAGATGCTGGGGCATGCCGATATCTCCTCCACTCAGATCTACACCCATGTCATCAAGAAGCAGTTGAAAGACGTGTACAACAAGGCGCATCCACGCGCCTGAAACACTGCGCCGCACCGACAGACCGCCCTGTGAAAACAGGGCGGTTTTTGTTGCTATTTTGCCGTCGGTTTGCTATAATAGAACTAATGTTTAAGAGGTGGAGGAGCGCCATGCGCATTTTGGGTATCGACCCCGGCGTGGCCATCGTAGGCTTCGGCCTTATCGAGACGGAGCGCAGCGCCGTGCGGATGCTGCAATACGGGGCCATCAACACATCGGCGGGGCTGCCGCTGGCCACGCGGCTGGTACAGATCGAACAGGATCTGACCCAGCTGATCCGGCAGTTCCAGCCGGATGAGATCGCCATCGAGGAACTGTTTTTCAGCAAGAACATCACCACCGGCATCGCCGTGGCCCACGGGCGCGGCGTCATCCTCTGCACGGCGGAGAAGATGGGCGTCCCCATCTACGAGTACACGCCCATGCAGGTAAAGCAGGCGGTGGTGGGCTACGGTCTGGCCGAGAAAAAACAGGTCATGGACATGACGCGGCGCCTGCTGAAGCTGAATGCCGTGCCGCGGCCCGACGATGCGGCGGACGCGCTGGCCATCGCCATCTGCCACGCCCGCAGTGCCACCAGTCTGCTGCGGCGCAAGGATCCCAACGTGAAGGAGACTGTCTGATATGTTCTACTATGTCAACGGCACCGTGGCGGAGATCGAAGCCGGTCTGGCCGTCATCGACTGCAGCGGCGTAGGCTACGCCTGCGCCACCACCAACTACACGCTCTCTCAGCTGAAGAAAGGGGAGCGGGCCAAGCTCTACACCTATCTGAACGTGCGGGAGGACGCCATGGAGATGTTCGGCTTCGCCAGCCAGAGCGAGCTGCGCAGTTTTAAGATGCTCATCGGTGTGTCCGGCGTGGGCCCCAAGGCTGCGCTGTCCATCCTGTCGTCCACGACGCCGCAGCAGCTGTCCATGGCGGTGGTGATGGGTGACGAGAAGGCTCTGACCGCCGCGCCCGGAATCGGTAAGAAAATCGCCCAGCGCATCATTCTGGAGCTGAAGGACAAGCTGATCAAGGAGCAGGGCGGCTTTGAGGCCGGCAGCGGTGCGGCTGTTGCCATGCCCGCTCAGAACAACAAAGCCGGCGAGGCCGCGGCGGCGCTGGCGGTGCTGGGCTATGGCTCTCAGGAGATCGCCGCCGCCCTGAAGGGCATCGACATGGACGCGCTGCCGTTGGAGGAGATCATCCGGCAGTCGCTGAAGAAAATGGTAAAGTAGGGGAGGGCACAGCATGAGCATCGACTTCGGCACAGACATCTACGAGGAGTCTATTGTCGCCAAGACGTTCCTCGCTGAGGACACCGGTGAGACATCCCTGCGTCCCCACACACTGGCGGAGTACATCGGGCAGGAGAAGGCCAAGCAGAACCTGTCTATCTTCATTGAAGCCGCCCGCCGCCGCACGGAATCGTTGGATCACGTACTGCTCCACGGCCCCCCGGGCCTGGGAAAAACCACGCTGGCCGGCATCATTGCCCAGGAAATGGGCGTCAATATCCGCATCACCTCCGGCCCTGCCATTGAAAAGCCCGGGGATCTGGCAGCGCTGCTGACGAATCTCAATGAGAACGACATCCTGTTTGTAGACGAGATCCATCGGCTGAATCGGTCGGTGGAGGAGATCCTGTACCCCGCCATGGAGGACTACGCCATCGACATTATCATCGGCAAGGGGCCCTCCGCCAACTCCATCCGGCTGGACCTGCCGCGCTTTACCCTGATCGGCGCCACCACCCGAGCGGGCTCCCTGTCCGCGCCGCTGCGGGACCGCTTCGGCGTCACACTGCGGCTGGAGCTCTATACGCCGGAGGAGCTGGCCACCATCGTGACCCGCAGCGCCGGTATCCTCAATGTGGAGATCGAGCCGGAGGGCGCCATGGAGATCGCCCGCCGCTCCCGCGGCACACCCCGTATCGCCAACCGCATGCTCCGCCGCGTCCGTGACTTCGCCCAGGTGGTAGCTGACGGCGTCATTACACGCAAGGTGGCCGATCAGGCGCTGCTGGCGCTGGAGGTAGACTTCCTGGGTCTGGATCAGGTGGACCGGCGTATGCTCCGCGCCATCATTGAAAACTACGGTGGAGGACCGGTGGGCCTGGAGACGCTGGCCGCCACCATCGGAGAGGAATCCGTCACGTTGGAGGATGTCTACGAGCCGTATCTGATGCAGATCGGCTTCCTGACCCGCACGCCCCGGGGACGCTGCGTGACACGGAAAGCCTACGAGCACCTGCATATCGACCGTCCGGAGCCCGAGCAGCTGTCCCTGTAAACGCCGCGCCGTATGCATCGCATCGCCAAATTGAACAAATCGATAGGGCATAATCACCACGAAGCCCAACGAATTTGAGCTATTTTTGACAAACTTTCCGCAATTACTTGACAAATTATTTTGTGAAAAGGTATAATACACTATGGTAAATGATACATGGGCAGACTACGAACATCTGGCAGCGCTGAGCGACGAGGAATTGTGCGCCTGCGTCAGAGCGGGGAACCGCCTGGCGGAGGAGGTGCTGGCCGCCCGCTATCACCGTCTGGTGCGTAGCTGCGCCCGTCCGTACTTTCTGGCGGGGGGCGACAGCGAAGATCTGCTGCAGGAGGGCATGTTCGGTCTCATCAAGGCCATCCGCGAGTACGAGACGGGGCACGGCGCTTCCTTTTATACCTTTGCCGAAACATGTATCCGCCGCCGGCTCTACTCGGTGTTGAAGTCGGCTGCGTCAGGCAAGCATGCGCCCCTGAACCAAGCGGTCCCCCTTGATCCCTCATTCTTTGACGCGAATCTCTCCTTTGCCAATGCCGATCCGGAGGTGCTCCTGATCGACAGAGAAAAAGCTGCCAGTCTGTTGGAAAACGCCCGCAAGCTGTTGTCCGAATTCGAGGTAAAGATTTTAGGGTATTATTTAGACGGTCTTACGTGCCGCGAGATCGCAGAGACTGTCGGCAAGTCCCCCAAATCGGTGGACAACGCTGTGCAGCGCATACGCCGCAAAATTGCGCGGCAACTTTTATCCGGCGATATCAGCAACGGCTGAGCGCAATATATTTTTCTCAAAGAGAGGGTAAAATCATGTACGAAGACAAGACTTTAGTGTGCAAAGAGTGCGGCAACGAGTTTGTGTTCACCGCCGGTGAGCAGGAGTTCTACGCTGAGCGCGGCTTCCAGAACGAGCCCCAGCGCTGCAAGGCCTGCCGCGACGCTCGCAAGAACGCAGCCCGTGGTCCCCGTGAGTACTTCACCGCCGTCTGTGCCAAGTGCGGTGGTGAGGCCAAGGTGCCCTTCGAGCCCAAGAGCGACCGTCCCGTGTACTGCAGCGCCTGCTTCGCTGAGATGCGCGAGAACGGCTGAGTGATCCTGCACACTATCGTACACGATAACAAAAAAGGATACGTGCTTCGGCACGTATCCTTTTTTTCTCCTAAAAATCCTGTTGAAACCCGCAGGATATTGGGGTATACTATACGTAACATCAATTTCGGAGGTTATTCACATGATCGAGATCACGAAAGACACCATTATCGGTGATATTCTGGACGTTGCCCCCCAGACGGCCCCCATTTTCCTGTCCATTGGCATGCACTGCCTGGGCTGCCCCTCCTCCCGTGGTGAGACGGTAGAGGAAGCGTGCGCCGTTCACGGTATCGATGTGGACAAGCTGCTGGCCGTGGTGAACGAGGAAGCTAACAAGCCCATCGCCGAGTAAATCAGACGAGCCGCCACGCATACGGCTGTATGCGTGGCGCTTTCTGCGTTGAGGAGAAATGGATCAGAAGCAATTAGCATTACGGCCACGCCTGTGCCGTCTGGCGCAGCTGGTACCGGACGATTGTCGCCTGACGGACGTGGGCACGGATCACGGCTACCTGCCTGTGGCGCTGCTGCAGCAGGGGAGGATACTCTCCGCCATCGCCTCCGACATCGGCGCGGAGCCGCTGGAGCACGCCCGCCGCACGGCGCAGCAATACGGCGTAAAGGGCATCGACTTTCGTCTGTGCTCGGGCTTGTCCGCCATCGCGCCGGAAGAGACGGATGTCATCGTCATCGCCGGCATGGGAGGCGAGACGATTATCGCCATCCTGTCCGCGGCGCCATGGACAAGAAACGGCCATATGTTGCTGCTGCAGCCCATGACGAAGGCTGCTGACCTGCGCCATTGGCTGGTTGACAACGGATATACCTTTACAGCGGAATGTCTGGTGGAGGACAAGGGCCGCGTTTATCCCATCCTGACGGTAACAGGCGGTGCGCACCGTTCCCTCACCGAAGCGGAGGCCCTGTGCGGCATCCTGTTGGAGGGTGACCCACTGTACGGCGCGTATCTGGCAGAGCACGCCGCCAGGCTGCGCCGCTCGGCAGAGGGTCTGCGCCGCAGCAGCGATCCCAATGGCCCCGCACTGGCGGCACAGGCAGAGGCGCTGGCGGCGGAACTGGAAGAAAAGAGGGATGCGATATGACAACGGTACGGCAAGTGGAACAGGCGCTTTACGAATGGGCACCCCGCCAGCTGGCGGCCAGTTGGGACAACGTGGGACATCTGGTGGGCGACCCAGACAGGGGAGTGCACCGCGTCCTGGTATCGCTGGACATCACGGAGCGGGTGGTGCGGGAGGCTGTCGCAGGCGGCTTCGACCTCATTGTGTCCCACCATCCGGTGATGAACTGCACATGGCACCCCGTCCAGACATTGCGCACTGACGACCGGCAGGGCCGCATCCTGATGGAGCTGGTGACACATGATATCTCCGCCATCTGTATGCACACCAATTTGGATGCGGCGGAGGGCGGCGTCAACGATATTCTCGCCCAAAAGCTGGGCCTGCGGGACCTGAAACCACTGACAGATGAAAAAATCGGCCGGGTCGGCACGTTAAAATGCGAAATACCCCTTGTGGAGTTCACCCATTTTGTGATAAAATCGTTAGGATGCAATGGTCTGCGCTATACCGACTGCGGCAAACCTGTCCACCGCGTGGCGGTGGGGGGCGGCGCCTGCGCCGACTATATCCCTCAGGCCATTGCCGCCGGCTGCGATACCTTTGTCACGTCCGACCTGCGGTATCACGAGTTTCTGGATAACACGGAGCTGAACCTCATCGACGCGGGGCATTTCCCCACAGAGAACGGGGTCTGCGCCGCCGTGGTGGACTATTTGCAAAAGGTGTTCCCCGCAGCCACCGTTATAAAAACGACCGCGCATCGCAGCGAGGTCATCCAATACTGCATAAAGGAGAAGTAAACTATGTCCGGACATTCCAAGTGGCACAATATCCAAAAGACCAAGGGCGCGGCTGACGCCAAGCGCTCCGCCACCTTTACCAAGATCGCTAAGGAGATCATCGTGGCCGTCAAGCAGGGCGGCAGCGGCGACCCCGCAAACAACTCCCGCCTGGCCACCGTGGTGGCCAAGGCCAAGGCAGCCAATATGCCCAACGACAACATCAAGCGCACCATCGACAAGGCGCTGGGCTCCGGCAACACCGATAACTATGAGTCCGTCACCTACGAGGGCTACGGTCCCTGCGGCGTGGCCGTCATCGTGGAGGCGCTGACCGACAACCGCCAGCGCACCGCGCCGGAGATCCGCCACTACTTTGATAAGTTCGGCAAGGGCATGGGTGCGCAGGGCTGCGTCAGCTGGTCCTTCGACCGCAAGGGTGTCATTGTCATCAGCAACGAGGATGAGGAACTGGACGAGGATACCGTCATGATGGACGCGCTGGATGCCGGCGCCGAGGACATGGAGGCCGATGGCCCCGTGTTTGAGGTCACCACCGACCCTGACAGCTTCAACGACGTGGTCAAGGCGCTGGAGGAGAAGGGCTACACCTTCGAGAGCGCGGAAATCGAGATGGTACCCCAGAACTACATCACCATGACCAGCGAGGACGATGTCCGCAGCATGACCAAGCTGCTGGACATGCTGGATGACAATGAGGACGTGCAGAACGTCTGGCATAACTGGCAGCAGGATTGATGGAACTTTTCCTGCGGAAAAGAATCTGATTTTCAGCAATACAGCGCGTTTTCGGAACTGATTTTTTCCCGGCTGCGAAATACATCAATTGCGCTGTGATATACATTCCCCTTTGGTTGCGACATACCAAAGGAGGAATTGACATGAAAACCAGCGCCGCTATCAGAGAATACTTGATTGAGATTGAGGTTAGGAAGTATACCCCGAAGACCATTCGCGGGTATCGGAATAGCCTCAATCTCTTTTTGCGCTTTTGCGAGCAGGAGACGCACATCCAAGAGGTAGAGGAAATCAATTTGGCTGTGGTGCGGCAATTCAGCGCGTTTATGAGCCGGAAGGGAAGAAAAGGCAGCTACATCAACGGCCTCTTGAAAGCATCGAAGTCGTTCATTCAGTATTGCTATGATGAGGGATGCGGATGTGGGTTGTCCCGTCCGCACGTGTTCTGCCCTGCCCACAAAACCCTTCTAATCCCCACCGCCGACGCATAGACATGTGGTAACAGTCAGGATTCGGAGGAAGGCATTATGAATCTATCCACATCCATCTATCAGGATATGGCGGCCCGCACGGGCGGCAGTATCTATATCGGCGTTGTCGGCCCGGTACGCACGGGCAAATCCACGTTCATCAAGCGCTTCATGGAGACCCAGGTCCTGCCCTACATCGACAATGCCTACCGCCGCGACAGGGCGCAGGATGAGCTGCCCCAGAGCGGCTCCGGCCGCACCATCATGACAGCGGAGCCGAAATTCGTGCCGGAGGAGGCCGTCCGCGTCCAACTGGAGGGAGATGCGGCCTTTTCCGTGCGGCTCATCGACTGCGTGGGGTACATGGTCCCCGGGGCTGTGGGCCAGTTCGAGGACCTGTCGCCCCGCATGGTCATGACGCCTTGGTTCGACCACGAGATCCCCATGACCGAGGCCGCGGAGATCGGCACCCGTAAGGTCATCACCGACCATTCTACCGTGGGCGTGGTCATCACCACAGACGGCACCATCACAGATATCCCACGGGAGGACTATCTGGAGGCGGAGGAGCGCGTGATCCGCGAGCTGCAGGAGATCGGCAGGCCCTTTGTGGTGTTGCTGAATTCCGCGGAGCCCCACAGTTCCCGCGCCGCCTCCATTGTGGAGGAGATTGCGGAAAAGTACGGCGTCAACTGCCTGGCGGTGAACTGCCAGACTCTGTCGGAGCAGGAGATACAGGGCCTGCTGCGTGGCCTGCTGTATGAGTTCCCGCTACAGGAACTGGACGTGTTCCTGCCGTCCTGGGTGGACGCTCTGCCTGGAGACCACCCCATCAAAAGCGGACTCTACCAGAGCGTGGCCGCGGAGACCGCCGAGCTGTGCTGCATCCGGCAGCTGGCGCCGCATCTTGCATCCCTGCAGGCGGCGGAGAACGTGGAGGATGCCGGCATAGAGCGGATCGACCTGGGCCGCGGCGTGGCGCAGGCACGGGTACGGCTGCCCCGCAGCCTGTTCTACCAGACGCTGACGGAGCGTTCCGGTCTGACTGTCAGTGATGACGGCGACCTGATGCAGCTGCTGACGGAGCTGGCCGACGCCAAGCGGCAGTATGACCGAGTGGCTCCCGCACTCACCGCTGCCCGCGAGACAGGCTACGGCGTGGTGCTGCCCTCGGTGGAGGAGCTGGAGTTGGAGGACCCCGAGATCGTCAAGCAGGGGGGACGCTACGGCCTGCGCATGCGGGCCAGCGCTCCGTCCATCCACATGATACGGGCGGACGTGGACACCACCGTTTCGCCCATTGTGGGCAACGAGAAGCAGTCGGAGGAAATGGTCAACTACCTGCTCCAGCAGTTTGAGGGCGATACGGGCAAGATCTGGCAGTCCAACATCTTCGGCCGCAGCTTCAACGAGATCGCGGGGGAGGATCTGAACGCCAAGCTGAAGCGGATGCCCACCGATGCGCAGAGCAAGCTGCGGGAAGCGCTGGAGCGCATTCTTAACGAGGGAGGCGCGGGCCTGATCTGCATCATTCTGTGACTGGTGATACCGGAAAAGGCGGAGCGTATGCCCCGCCTTTTCCACTGTTTGCGGGACACGTCTGCATAGTTTGAAATGTATGGAACGTTTGGATTTGAAATTGAACATTTTTTAACTATTTTTGCCGTTAATCTTACGAAACTAAAAATTTTTAGTACAAAATCGCAAATAAATAGTGACAAATTCAAAAGGAATGCTATAATGTACTTGGAACAACTACCGCAGTCGCTGCGGAGAAAAGAAGGAAAGGACAGCATCATGGGAATCAAAATCGGTATCAATGGCTTTGGCCGCATCGGCCGTGTCGTCATGCGTATTCTGGCGGAGGACCCCGAGAAATTTGAGGTCTGCGGCATCAACCTGCGCAAAGCGGACATCGACTATATGGTCTATCTGCTGAAGTACGACTCCGTTTTCCGCAACTTCCCCGGCATGATCGAACACGCCGGCGGCGATCTGGTGGTCAACGGCCGGAAGATCAAGGTGTACAGCGAGTCTGACGCGGCCATGATCAACTGGGCGGACTGCGGTGCGGAGTACATCATCGAGTCCACCGGCGCCAACAACACCACGGAGAAGGCCAGCCGTCACTTCAAGGGCGGCGCCAGGAAGGTCATTCTGACGGCCCCCGCCAAGGACGACGCCACCCCCACCTTTGTTTACGGCGTCAACAGCGACGAGTACCGCTCCGACATGCGGGTTATCTCCAACGCCAGCTGCACCACCAACTGCCTGGCCCCGCTGGCCTACGTTATCCACAAGGAGTTCGGCATCGAGCAGTCCCTGATGTCTACCATCCACGCCTCCACCGCCAAGCAGAAGGCCGTAGACTCCCGCGGCGGCAGCGACTGGCGCACCGGCCGCTCCATCCTTAACAACATCATCCCCACCTCCACCGGCGCCGCCAAGGCTGTAGGCCGCGTGATCCCATCTCTGAAGGGCAAGATGACCGGCATGGCCTTCCGTGTCCCTACGGCGGACGTATCCGTGGTGGATCTGACCGCCCGCCTGGGCCGCACCGTCTCCTACGCCGACATCTGTTACGAGATCCTCCACGCCTCCGAGACATACATGAAGGGCATCATCGGCTACACCCGCGACCAGGTGGTGTCCACCGACCTGATCGGCAATCCCTGCCCCTGCATCTTCGACGAGACAGCGGGCATCATGCTGGACCACGATTTCGTCAAGCTCATCGCCTGGTACGACAACGAGTGGGGTTACAGCAACATGGTCACCCGCATGCTGGAGCACATGTATACTGTGGACGAAGCAGACACCTTCGTGACCCAGGAGTAAGCACCCCATTTCAACGAAAAAGCTGCCCCCATACAATCGTATGGGGGCAGCTTTTTGCCTGTCGCCGCTTGTAAACCGCACAGCACCGTGGTATGATAGGCAAAAAAGGGAGGAGGATATACCCATGTTGTTAGCCATTGACATCGGCAATTCCAACATTTCCGTGGGTCTGTTCGACAAGGCGCGGGAACTGCGTTTTCTGGCGTCTCTGGACACGGACAGCCGCAAGACGGCGGACCAGATCAGCATCGATCTGATGAACCTGTTCACGCTGTACGGCTGCGATATCCACGACGTCAGCGGCGCCATCTTTGCCAGTGTGGTGCCGCCCATCAACTTCATGATGGAGAAGGCCCTGACCCGCCTGCTGGGCAAGCCCCCCATGATGGTAGGCGCCGGCATCAAAACGGGTCTGAATATCCGCATGGAGTTCAACAGCCAGCAGTTGGGCGCCGACATCGTCTCCAACGCCGTGGCGGCGCTGGAAAAGTATCCTGCGCCCATCATCATGATCGACATGGGTACCGCCACCATCATCTCCTACATCTCTGCCAAGCGCTGCTACGAGGGAGGGCTGATGTTCCCCGGCGTCCGCCTGTCACTGGACGCCCTGTCCGACCACACGGCGCAGCTACCCAATATTTCCCTCCAGCATCCTCGCCACCTTATCGGAAAAAACACGGAGGACTGTATGCGCAGCGGCATTGTCTACGGCACTGCCGGCATGCTGGACGGCATCATCGACCGCATCCGCGACATGCTGGACGGGGAGGAGCCGTCCATCGTAGCCACCGGTCCCAACGCACCGGTGATCGCGCGCTACTGCCGCAACCACGTCACCTACGACAAGTATCTGATGATGGAGGGCCTGCGTATCATCTATGAGAAGAATTGTAAGTAACATTGTCTCAGCCGCCGCATATACTCCGCAAGTCCAAGCCATCGATTCCAATGATAACAGCGGCATCTCCATACCTGAGCACCCATGACGGAAACAACGGCTGGAAAGTATCTCTACTTTCCAGCCGTTGCTGTATAAGGCTCTATTTACTTGGCCAGCACCTTTTTCAGCTTGGCGAAGCGGGGCAGGGAGTCCTGCCGCGGCAGGTTCGGCTCGCCCTGGATCAGCGGCAGCGCGTACTCGATGAACTGATGGTTCACGCCGTTGCCCGCCTCGTTGATCCACTCGCGGGGGATCTTCTTCTCCACATTGGCCACCTCCATCAGGGGGATGAGCTTGGTGCGGCAGGCATACTTGCCATCCTGCACGCCGCGCTCAAAGCCGATCATACGACCATTGATACCGTTGACGGCGTTCTCCACAGCCACCTTACCGGCCATATAGGACTCCTCGATGTCGGTCTCGCTGGCCAGATGGGCGGCGCAGCGCTGCAGCAGGTTCAGCTCGATACCGCGGACCTTGGCGCCCGTCTCCTCCTTCAGGACCTGGGACAGAATGGCGGCCAGACCGCCCAGCTGGGCGTGGCCGAAGCCGTCGTTGGCGGCCACCTTGGCCTCGGACACGAAGTCGCCGTTCTCGTAATGGATGCCCTCGGACACGGCCACAATGCAGTTGCCCTTCTCCTGATAAATGCGCTTGACGTCCTCAATAAAATCAGGCATACTGAAATCCGTCTCCGGCAGATAGATCAGGTCGGGACCTGCGCCGTACTCACCGGCCAGCGCGGAGGCCGCCGTCAGCCAGCCGGCGTGACGGCCCATGATCTCCACCACCACGATCATGCCGGTGTCGTACACATGGGCGTCCTGATAGACCTCCATGATGGACGTGGCGATATACTTGGCTGCGGAGGCATAGCCGGGGCAGTGGTCGGTGCCGAACAGATCGTTGTCGATGGTCTTGGGCACGCCCATCACGCGGCAGTCGTAGCCCACGGACTGCATATACTGGTTGATCTTGTTGCAGGTATCCATGGAGTCGTTACCGCCGTTATAAAAGAAATAGCGGACATCGTGCTTCTTGAACACCTCCAGGATACGCTTGTAGTCCGTGTCATCCAGCTCGGGATCGGCAATCTTGTACCGGCAGGAGCCCAGAGCAGAGGAGGGGGTGTACTTCAGCAGCCGCAGCTCCTCAGGGTCCTCCTGCCCCATGTCAAACAGCCGGTCGGCCAGCACGCCCTTGATGCCGTGCTCCGCGCCCAGCACCTGGGTGATGGCACCGGACTTCAGCGCCGTGTCGATGACGCCGTAGGCGCTGGCATTGATGACAGACGTGGGACCGCCGGACTGGCCGATGATACACGCGCCGCGCAATTCTTTCATAGGTCCATACCTCCGAAACATAGGTTGAGATTTGATGATGCTCCGGCCCACGCTTGCGATGCGCCGCCGGTATGCCCTCAAACAGGTATTTTACCATGGAAATTTGGGAATGTAAATGCTTTCGCTCTTGCAAATATGAAAAAATATGATACAATAGGAATGTAACAATCATTCCGTACAAAACAGCAAATTTTTATTGCGGAAAAGGAGATATGATTATGGCACTGGTAACATCCAAGGAAATGTTTGAGAAGGCATATGCCGGCGGCTACGCCATCGGCGCCTTCAACGTCAACAATATGGAGATCGTGCAGGGCATCACCGAGGCCTGCCAGGAGGAGCACGCTCCCGTCATCCTGCAGGTCAGCAAGGGCGCCCGCGCCTACGCCAACCACACCTATCTGGTGAAGCTGGTGGAAGCCGCTGTGGCCTGCTGCCCCGACATCCCCATCGTGCTGCATCTGGACCACGGCCCCGATTTCGAGACCTGCAAGAGCTGCATCGACGGCGGCTTCACCTCTGTGATGATCGACGCCTCCTCCAAGCCCTTCGCCGAGAATATCGAGATCACCCGCAAGGTGGTGGAGTACGCCCATGACCACGGTGTCGTGGTGGAAGCCGAACTGGGTACCCTGGCCGGCATCGAGGACGATGTCAAGGTAGCCTCCCACGAGGCATCCTACACCCATCCTGAGGAGGTGGAGGAGTTCGTCGCCAAGACCGGCTGCGACTCTCTGGCCATCGCCATCGGCACCAGCCACGGCGCCTATAAGTTCAAGCCCGAGCAGTGCACCCGCAACGAGCAGGGCATCCTGGTGCCGCCTCCTCTGCGCTTCGACGTACTGGAGGAGGTCAGCAAGCGTCTGCCCGGCTTCCCCATCGTGCTGCACGGTTCTTCCTCCGTCCCGCAGGACTATGTGAAGATGATCAACGACAACGGCGGCAAGATGCCCAACGCCATCGGCGTGCCGGAGGAGCAGTTGCGCCAGGCCGCCCGCCTGTCCGTCTGCAAGATCAACATTGACTCCGATTTGCGTCTGGCCATGACCGGCACCATCCGTCAGTTCATGACCGAGCATCCCGACAAGTTCGATCCCCGCGAGTACCTGAAGCCCGCCCGCGCCAACATCAAGGAGTTGGTGCGCCACAAGCTGGTGGACGTGCTGGGCTGCGCCGGCAAGGCCTGAGCCTATTTTACCCGTATTTCCGCGTAAACCGCAAGGCGAACGGCGTGACCCGCAAGGGCCGCGCCGTTCGTTTCTGTTGATCGGGCCGTTTTCCCCTCACTTTACCAGCAGACACAGCGCCTGCTCCGCATTTCTCCAGAGATCCGGGACGAAGAACGGCGCACCGTTTACCACGTAAGTGCTGTCGAAAATTTTGCGCCGTCCCGCTCACTGTGATCGGTGCGGCAGAACGCGCTGACCAAATATTACCTGCACCAGGGCAAAATGTTTACAAGACTTGATTTTTTGGTCGTTTTGTATTAATATGAGCGCAGAAAAAATGGAAATCCGAGGTGATATCTTGCCTGCTGCATTTGTTTCCGACCCCGCCCGGCGCGTGGAAATTGCCCGCACGATCCTTTCACAGCTGCCGGAGTGGTTCGGCATTCCCGCCGCTACGGAGGGGTATATCACTGACGCCGCCCATGAGCCCTGCTTCGTCTGCGAGAAAGACGGTGCACCGGTAGGATTTCTTTGTCTTAAGGAAACGGGGCGCAGCACCGTAGAGCTGGCGGTCATGGGCGTTCTGAAGCCCTGCCACCGCAAGGGATACGGTCGTGCGCTGGTGGACGCCGCCGTAGCTTACGCCCGCCAGACGGGATACGAATTCATGCAGGTCAAGACCGTGCAGATGGGGAAGTACGAGGAGTATGACCGCACCAATCGGTTCTATCTCAGCTGTGGCTTCAAGGAGTTTGAGGTTTTTCCCACGCTTTGGGACGAGTGGAACCCCTGCCAGATATACGTCCTTTCTCTGAATCGACAATAAAAATCCCGCAAGGCTTATGGCCTTGCGGGATTTTTATTGTCATGTATTTTCCCTTTACAGGGTCTCCTTGATTCTTTCCGCGATCTGATCCGCTGTCAGGCCGTACTCCCGTAGTACCTCTGCGGCCTTGCCGGACTGTCCAAACCGGTCGTTGATGCCGATCTTGCGGAACTTGCAGTTGACCTTGCCCATCAGCACATCGGCCACTGCATCGCCCAGACCGCCGATAACACTATGCTCCTCCACTGTCACTACGTTGCCGCACTTCTCGGCGTACTCGGTGACGCAAGCTGCATCGATAGGCTTAATGGTGTGGACGTTGATGACGCTGATCTCGACGCCCTCCGCTGCCAGCAGCTTGGCCGCCTCCAGCGCCTCGTTGACCATCAGGCCGCAGGCGAACACCGCCGCGTCCTTGCCCTCGCGCAGCACATTGGCCTTGCCGATCTCGAAGGGGTAGTCCTCCTCGAACACCGGCGTAGCCAGTCGGGCCAGCCGCATGTAGGCAGGGCCCTGGAACTCCGCCAGCGCAAAGACAGCCTTGCGGGCCTCCTTGGCATCGGCGGGCACGATGACCGTCATACCCGGCACCAGCCGCATCAGGCCAATGTCCTCCACAGACTGGTGGCTGCCGCCGTCCTCACCCACGGACACACCGGCGTGGGAGCAGCAGATCTTCACGTTGAACTTGGGGTAGGCGATGGAGTTTCGGATCTGCTCGTAGGCACGGCCTGCGCCGAACATGGCGAAGGTGGAGCAGAAGGGGATGAGCCCCATAGTGGACAGGCCCGCGCCGATGTTCATCATGTTGGCCTCAGCGATACCGCAGTCAAAGAAGCGGTCGGGATGGGCTGCCTTGAAATACTTGGTCATGGTGGCGCCGGCCAGATCGGCGTCCAGCACCACTACTTTCTCGTTCTGTTCTCCCAGCTCCACGAGGGCTTTGCCGTAGGCTTCACGGGTTGCAATTTTCTCACTCATGGCTCAGTCCTCCAATTCCTTCAGGGCCTGCTGGCGCTGCTCCTCGTTGGGAGCCTTGCCGTGCCAGCCTACCTGGTTTTCCATAAACGAAATGCCCTTGCCCTTCACCGTATGGGCCAGAATGGCCTTGGGCTTACCGGCCGCCACAGGTGCGCTCAGCGCCGCCTCGATGGCATCCAAATCGTGGCCATCGATCTCATACAGGTCAAAGCCGAAGGCCCGCAGCTTGGCCGCCAGATCACCTAGGCTCATGACCTCGTTGTTGCTGCCGTCGATCTGCAGACCGTTGTTGTCCACCATGACCGTCAGGTTGTCCAGCTTGTAGTGAGCGGCGGACATCAGTGCCTCCCAGATCTGGCCCTCCTGGCACTCGCCGTCGCCCAGCATGGCAAAAACCTTGGTATCCTTGCCCTGGAGCTTGGCGCCCAGCGCCATACCCACGGCGATGGAGCAACCCTGACCCAGCGAGCCAGTAGAGGCATCGATGCCGGGCACCTTCTTGCAGTCGGGATGGCCCTGCAGGATGCTGTGCAGCTGCCGGAAGTTCTTGAACTCATCGCGGCTGAAAAAGCCCTTTTCCGCCAGCACGCCGTAGTAGCAGGGGGCCGCATGGCCCTTGCTCAGCACGAAGCGGTCGCGGTTCTCCGCCTTGGGATTCTGGGGATCGACACGCATATGGTTGTAAAACACGCTGACCATCAGCTCCACCGCAGAGAGGGAGCCGCCGGGGTGGCCGGAACCGGCATTTGCCGTCATGTTGATAATATCCCGACGTACCTGACGGCATACGCGGGAGAGCTCTGCTGTATTCATGGGGGACCTCCATTCCTTAATGTTCCGTATAAGATTACCGCATTTTACCGGAAATGTCAATGAACAGTACGCGCCGCCGCAGCATAGGATGCTATTGGAGGGATGCAGCATGGTATTTCGCCCCTATCGGCGACTCAACGCCGTTTTGTACGCACACCGCTGGGCCTACGGCCGTGACCCACAGTTCTACAATTACGAAGCCATCGGCGGCGACTGCACAAATTTCGCATCGCAGTGCATCTACGCCGGCACCGGCGTCATGAATGAAACGCCGCTTTACGGCTGGTACTACATCAACGCCAACAACAAATCTCCGTCCTGGACCGGCGTGGAGTACCTCTACGACTTCCTCACCCGTCCCCGGGCATCGCTGGGCCCCGTGGCGCATGCCACGACCGACCTGCGGGACGCCCAGATGGGCGATGTGATCCAGCTCCGGTTCAACGGCAGTACTTTCCAGCACTCGCCGGTGGTGGTGCAGTCCAGCGTTGACGGTTCAACGGACAAAATACTGGTAGCCGCCCACAGCGCCGATGCCGATTGGCGTCCACTCAGCAGTTACGAGTATCAGGAGCTACGGATCCTGCACATTCTGGGTTTTTACGACGAATAAAAGGGGAGACGGAGGTTTATTCCTCCGTCTCCTTATCTGTATCTTCAATTTTTCTTTTTATCTTCACGTTTGACAAGGGATTTGCCTTTGCAGCAACGCGCAGGGATTCGTTGTCGATGTGGGTATATATCTCTGTGGTGTTTAGGTGTTCGTGGCCCAGAACTTCCTGCACCGCCTTGACATCCACGCCGTTCTGCAGCATAAGCGTGGCCGCCGTGTGCCGCAGCTTGTGGCTGGAATATCGTTCACTGTCCAGCCCCGCGCCAGACAAATGCTTCTTTACCAAGGCGTGGACCGTGGACCGGCTGATGCGCTTGTTCTGGCCGGAGAGGAACAGTGCGTTCCGGTCCTTGCCGCTGACAGGTCGTCGCACCGCCATGTACTGGGCCAGCGCGTCCTTGCAGGCGCCGTTGAGATACACTACCCGCACCTTGCTGCCCTTGCCCAGCACCCGCAGCGCATCGTCCTGGATGTCGTTGACATCCAGCCCGATCAGCTCCGAAATACGCAGTCCGCAGTTCAAAAACAGCGTCAGAATACAGTAATCCCGTTCTCTGTGTGCCCCATCCACTGACTCCAGCAGGGACAGGCACTCGTTCAGCGTCAGATAGCGGGGGAGGGACTTCATCTGCTTAGGCGTGTCCACATCCTTGCAGGGATTGTTCTCCAACAGGTGTCGTTTGTTGCAGATATAGTTGAAAAATGAACGTATCGTGGCCAATTTACGGGCACGGGATGCAGCGCTCAATCCTTTGTCAGAATTTTCACTATTCTGATGCTGCAGCCGGTCGCGGCTGAGATATGTGAGGTATCCGTAGATATCCGTCAGCGTGATGGACGCGATAAACGACAGGTCCACATCGTGGATGTCGATCTCGTCCAGCCGCTTGTCAGCCAGTGTCGGATTGCGGGACTGCTTAAGGTAGCGGAAAAAATTCCGCATATCCAGGTAATATTCATCCACGGTATGCCTGGAATGTGCCTTGATAGTTTCGTGGTAGCTGAGAAAATCCAGCAGCAGCTGGGGCGAATCTGTACGATGGTCCATAAGAACCTCCAAATATCAAATATGATAGCGGCAGACATTGAGATGTAGATCCCGTGATACCGGCGGCAGCCGAATATTGCTGCGTGCGCTGCAGTGACCTGACTTGATTCCGACAGCACGAATCCATTTTCCAAAAAGGTATCCAACTAAATGCGGGGCTGATCGGTTCTGGTCAATGGGTCTTTGAATCCATCTGCAATCTCAATTTTACCCTCACCGAATCCATCCGCCTCCACTCGATTGAACAAAATTTTTATTTTGTTCAATATCATGTACCCAGCCGTTCGGGCTTCCCTTTTGCGTTGCAGGTATGGTAGCAGAGTTTCTGGGTGCTGTCAAGATTGAACAAAATAATTGTTATTGTTCAGTCCGTGCAGCAGCGGTAGTCTTCGTCATGCCGACGTTTACCGGAAAGCTACCGCACAGATAGCCGAGTTCTATTTACCAGCGTGTGTGCCTGTCGTTCACACACGCTGGTTTTTCCCGCGCAACTGAACCGTTCTGCAAGCGTCTCTTTTGCGGGAGTCCCCCCTTCATCCAGGCCACTATCGGTTCACCATAAGCAAAGCAAAGGACGGTGCAAACCGTCCTTTGCTTTGCTTATTTCTTCTTTCTTGGCTTCGGCAGCGGCGTAGCGGCCTCGACAGCCCGCAGCACCTGCTCCGTCAGCTCGCAATCCTCCACGTCCAGCACGTAGTGCTCCTTCGCCCCTTCGTAGGGGCAGCCGCAGGGTGTATCATACATCAGACTGTCCAAAACCGGCAGTTTTTTCACAAAAACCGTGTTATCACACACCAAAAGCACAGGTTTTTCGTTAAAATACACCATGTATTCCCCGAACATTTTCCGGCTGCGCACGACCCCCAGCGGCGGGAGCTGCTCCAGCACGAAGGTCAGATAATCGGCGGATGTCGCCATGTGTTACGCCTTCAGGCAGCGCAGCACAGCCATCAGGATGGAGTAGTACTTGCTGTCCGGCGTATCGGCACGGCTGGTGATGATGACGGGGCAGGACGCGCCGCAGATGGTACTGGCCATGGTCTTGCCCGCAATGTAGCTGCATGCCTTATACAGCACATTGCCAATCTCGATAAACGGCACCAGCAGGATGTCGGCCTGACCGGCCACGGGGTCCTTAATGGCCTTGTGCTTCACGGACTCCATGGAGATAGCGCCGTCCAGTGCCAGCGGGCCGGAGATGACGCATCCCTCCACGCCCCGCTCCGCGATCTCCCTGGCGGTGACGGTGGACGGCATCTTGTCTGTGACGTTCTCCACAGCGGACAGCACGGCCACCTTGGGGCACTCCACGCCCAGCGCGCGGGCCACAGGCAGCGCGTTCTCCACGATGCCGATCTGGGTCTCCACGTCAGGAGCGATGTTGATAGCGGCGTCGGTAATCATGATAAACCGACCCTCGTACTCAAAAATACCGCACTGGCTGACGAGACGGCGGCCGCCCTTAGGAATCAGGCCCGTCTCCTTATTCAGGATAGCCCGCGCAAAGTTGGAGGTCTGGAGTATGCCCTTCATGGGGATGTCGGCCTTGCCCTCCCGCACCAACTGCACGGCGATCTTGGCGGCCTCCAGCTCCTCACCATCAAAATCCACGATCTCGTAGTCACTCTCGTTCTCGCCCATGTCGTGCAGCATGGCGATGATCTCGTTCTTCTTGCCCACCAGCGTACCATCGACCACGCCCTTGCGGTGGGCATGGACTACGGCGGACAGCGCCGGCTCGTCATGGGCATTGGCCAGCGCGATGCGCTTCTTCATGTTCCGGCTCAGCACATAGTCTTCCAGTTCCTTAAAGTTTGTCAGCATGATGTTTACCTCCGTGAAATTTGTTCCCATACTTGCTGTGAGCGGTTTTTCAAAGCTATTATACGCTTTCTCCCTGTAAATGACAACAGTTTTCTGCCCCTTCCCTTCCGCCCGACTACAAATTCCTTGCAAATAGCCGTCTTTTGGGGTATACTGATAGAAACTTGTGCAGGAGGTCCTTCTATGTTCTGGGATATTCTTTTTTACGGCATTATCATCATAGGCGCTGCCCTGCTGATTGGCCTGACGGTCTATCGTATCGACTGGGCCCGCCACCCTGAAAAGTACAAGGACCTTGTGGAGGACCCCGAAAAGGCAGCCTACCGCCAGAAGAAGGAGGCAGACAAAAAAGCCGCCGCCAAGAAGGGCAAGGAGAAAGAAAAGGCCCTGAAGCGTCAGAAGCGTGTGGATAAGGTCAACCACTACCGCGCTATCAACGGCAAGCCTCCCATTGGCATGGACGGCAAGCCCAAGGATGCCGGTAAAAAGAAGAAAAAGTAACGCAAAAGCACCGCGGCACTGCCGCGGTGCTTTTTTGCTCTATGATTCCTCTCAGACGTTGTCTCCGCCGCACAGCAGACCGGTGAGTTGGGCGTACAGCCGCTCCGGCTCCCGCTGGAACCGCTGGGCCAGTGCATCGGCCGTAGGCCGGTCCGCCACCATCAGCTGCAGCTCCATCAGCTGATCCACATCGTCCCGCAGCGCCAGCGTCACAGTATACGTTCCGTTGGGCCGCTCCGTCACATGGCTCTGTACCTGGGCGCGCCGCAGTGCCGCCTTGTTATAGGCAGCGATGTTTCTGTCCGACCGCTGCCGCACGGACAGCGGCAGGCTGGACTCGCAGATCTGGCTGTTCTTCATGCCCTTGTCGGTGATGGCGTACCGTCCCTCCTCTGTCAGGCGAAGGTGCTCCGTCTTCACCAGATCATTGAGACACTCGGCATAGTCGAAATAGTCGATACCATCATCGCACATGGTCAGATCCTGCATATCCTCCGGTGTCAGCGGCTCCGTCACACGGGCGGCGATATATAAAATGAGGAACTTGATCTCCAGCTTGTCCTGAATGAAGCCGATACCCATAGCGCATCCCTCCCTGTTGCTTTATTTTATTATACGCAAAAAAGCGGGATTTGTAAAGAGGAGGAGCCGCGCCATAGGCACAGCTCCTCCTCTTTACGCTCAGTGGCAGGCACAATAGCTGCGGGTGCTGTTGTAGTCGTTGGGTGCATCCACCGTATTGGGCGGGAAGAACTCGTTGACAGGGAACGCCACGCTGCGGAACAGGCCGCAGGGATCCTCCTGCGCGTCGCAGGGGCACTCGGACTGCGGCACGCAGTAGTCATACACGGGGATGAGCAGCTGGGTATCCCGCTCCAGCCGCACCAGTGTGAACTGCCCCAGCGTCACGTAGAACCGGCGGCTGGCACTGTCATCGAACACCAGCTGGCCGCTGAAGCTCTGGGCAATAAAGGACGGGATCTCCATCAGCCTCCCGCAGTCGCAGCTGGGTGTCGGCGGGCAATCCGTTGCCTTGGTGTCCAGCACGATGGGGTCCACCGCTTCTACCACAGCGATGGGCAGATTCGTGCGCATCCGGTTGGGGACGTCCAGCTCGTCAAAGGCCGTGTCGGAGGAGAAGATCTTGGCGTTCCCCTCGCTGCCGAACAGGATGCACCGCTTGTCGAACACGCACAGTCCCTCGGCCTCGGCGTAGCGGGGCGTGCCGGTGCAGACCTGCAGCGTCACGCGGTAGAAAAACCGCATATCGATAGAGTAGAACCCACGGTTAAATGTCACCGGCTCCACATCCGTGTAAATATACAGCAGCTCCGCCGTGCCGCCCTTGATCATCTGAGAGGTGCTCAGCACCTCCTGCGCCGCCGTGGTGGGATAGAACCGCAGATCCTCCACGCAGTCCTTGTCGCGGCAGGAATCAAAGATCTTCCGTGTATGGACGCAAACGGACTCACGCACGCTGCTGAGATCGCAGACGGGGCCCGGCATCAGATTTTCAGGCATTTGAATGACCTCCTAATAAGTACTGAAAGAATGGCTCTTTCAGTACAGTGTATGCCCGAAACGCACAAAGGTGCGGCGCCGCAGCGCCGCACCCGTACTCGTTATTTCTTCCGTACCACCACATTCTCCTGCCCCAGCCACTCTCTGCACTCCTGCAGGAAGGCCGGATGATCCAGGCACGTGGTGCCCAGCATCTTGCCGGTGTCCGCCACGCGGACCTTCAGGGGCGTATCACCCTCGAACATGGTCATCACCAGACTGATGTGCCGGAACTCACGGCTGTCCATGCTGGGCACCCTCAGATAGATGACGGACCGCTCCTTTGGCGCCGCTGGACGGTGCTCCTCCCCTACGGGGATGCTCTGCTCCAGCGGATAGATGCTGTCGCACATGATCTGGGGCGGCTTCTCGTCCCGCACGGACAGCCTGCCCTTCACCAGCACCGGCGTGTTCACCGCCATGTAGCTGCCGCATTGGTCGATGGTGCGGCTGAAGCACAGCAGCTCGATGGCCGCAGTCTCGTCCTCCACCACCACATAGGCCATCAGCGTATTGTTCTTGGTGGTCCTTGTCCGGCTGGAGGTCACGATGCCCGCCACGGTGACGTTCTGCCCGTCGGCGAACCGCACAGGCCCATCCTCGCTGGCAAAATCGTCCATGATCTCGTGGATAGGCACTGCCCCTCCCCGCTGGGCCGTGGGCCGCCAGTCCGTCATGGGATGGCCGGAGAGATACAGCCCCGTGGTCTCCTTCTCCATATGCATCCGCTCGGTGGCGGAGTACTCAGGGATGTCCGGCAGGTGGATCCTGGCCGCCTCGTGCTCCTGACCGGAGGAGCCACCGAACATATCCAGCTGTCCCTCCACGTTCTGCCGCCGTGTGCTGCCGATGGCGTCCAGCACCGTTTCATACACCGCGATGAGCTGGGACCGCCGGTCCCCGAGGCTGTCGAAGGTGCCGCTGCGGATGAGGTTCTCCACCGCACGCTTGTTCATATCGCCGCAGTCGTACATCCGCTGGCAGAAGTCTTGGAATGACCGGAAAAATCCTCTCTGCTCCCGCTCCCGCACCACGGACTGGATGAAGCCGCGGCCGATATTCTTGATGGCCACCAGACCAAATCGGATGCCCTCCGGCTCCACGGTGAACCGGTCATAGGAACGGTTCACATCCGGCGGCAGCAACGCAATGCCGCACTCACGGCACTCGCCGATATAGCCCGCCACCTTGTCGGAGTTGTCCAGCACGCTGGTGAGCAGCGCCGCCATGTACTCCTTGGTGTAGTGGCACTTGAAATACGCCGTCTGATAGGCCACCACCGCATAGCTGACAGCGTGGGCCTTGTTGAAGGCATAGTTGGCAAAGTCGAAGATCTCGTCATAGATGGCCTGGGCCGTGGCCTCCTCGATGCCGTTTGCGACGCAGCCGGTAATGCCCCGCTCCTTATCACCGTAGACGAATGCCTGCCGCTCCTTTTCAATCTCCTTGGCCTTCTTCTTGCTGATGGCGCGGCGCACCATGTCCGCCTGCCCCAGCGAAAAGCCGCCCAGCTCCTGAAAAATGCGGATAACCTGCTCCTGATACACGATGCACCCGTAGGTCACGGACAGAATAGGGATGAGCTTGGGATGCTTGTACGTCACCAGCTTGGGATCGTGCTTGCAGGCAATAAACCGCGGGATGGACTCCATAGGTCCCGGGCGGTACAGGGCGATGACGGCGGTGATGTCCTCAATGTTCTGGGGCTTCAGCCCCACGCACACGCCGGTCATACCGGTGGACTCGATCTGGAACACGCCGGAGGTCTGCCCGCGGGAGATCATCTCATACGTCTCCGGATCGTCATCGGGGATGTCCGATAGTCTGAAGTCCGGCTTGTAGGCCTGCACCATCTTCACTGCGTCGTCCAGCACCGTCAGATTCCGCAGGCCCAGAAAGTCCATTTTCAGCAGGCCCAGCTCCTCCAGTGTGGTCATTACGTACTGGCACACCACGGCGTCGTCATTCCGTGCCAGCGGCACATACTCGTACACCGGCTGCTTGGTGATGACCACGCCTGCCGCGTGGGTGGAGGCGTGGCGCGGCATGCCCTCCAGTGCCATGGCCGTGTCGATGAGCTTCTTCACCCGCGGATCATCGCGGTACACGTCCGCCAGCTGCTTGCTGAGCTTCAGAGCGTCCTTCAGCGTGATGTGCAGCGCCCCTGGCCCTGCCGGCACCAGCTTGGCCACCACGTCCACCTCGGCGTAGGTCATGTTCAGAGCGCGACCCACATCCCGAATGGCAGCGCGGGCTGCCATAGTGCCGAAGGTGACGATCTGGGCCACGTGGTCATCGCCGTACTTACGGCGCACGTAGTCCACCACCTCACCGCGGCGGGTGTCCCCGAAGTCCATATCGATATCGGGCATGGATACCCGCTCCGGATTCAGAAACCGCTCGAAGTACAGATCGTACTTCATGGGGTCGATGTCCGTAATCTCCAGACAATAGGACACCATGGACCCTGCGGCGGAGCCGCGCCCAGGTCCTACCGGGATGTCCACGCTCTTTGCATAGCGCACGAAGTCGGACACGATCAGGAAGTAGTCAGTGAACCCCATCTTTTCGATCATGTCCAGCTCGTAGTCCAGCTGCTTGCGGTACTCCGGCCTGTCGCCGTACCGCTTGACGAACCCCTCATCGCACAGCTTCCGCAGATACGCGGGGGAGTCGTAGCCCTCCGGCAGCTGGAATTCCGGCAGGTGGTACTTGCCGAAGGTGAACTCCAGCTGGCACATGTCTGCGATGCGCTGGGTGTTGGCCACTGCGTCGGGGTACCCCGCAAACAGCGCCTCCATCTCCTCCGTGGACCGCAGATAGAAGTTCTGGGGCTCGTAGCGCATCCGGTTCTCGTCATCCACGGTCTTGCCCGTCTGGATGCACAGAAGCACATCGTGGCTCTCGGCGTCCTCCTTCCGGAGATAGTGGGCATCGTTGGTACACACCAGCGGAATGCCCGTCTCGTTGTGGAGCCGCAGCAGCTGCCGGTTCACCTCGGTCTGGTCGGCGATACCGTGGTCCTGCAGCTCCAGATAAAAGCTGTCCTCACCGAAGATGTCCCGCATGGTCAGGGCGTATTCCTTCGCCCCGTCATAGTCACCGTTCAATACTCTGCGGGGGATCTCGCCGGCCAGACAAGCCGACAGCGCAATAAGGCCCTCGGCGTGTTCCCGCAGCAGGTCCATGTCGATACGGGGCTTGATGTAAAAGCCTTCGGTGAATGCCTGACTCACCATATAGGACAGATTCCGATAGCCTGTCTCGTTCTTGCACAGCAGCACCAGATGGCGGCTCTCCGCATCGAACTCGTGCTGCTTATCGAAGCGGGTCCGCCGCGCCACATACACCTCGCACCCGATGATGGGATGGATGCCCTCCTTTTTGCAGGCGCGGTAGAAGTCAATAACGCCGTACATCACACCGTGGTCCGTGATGGCCACCGCGTTCTGCCCCATCTCCTTTACCAGCGCCGGCAGATCCCGTATTCGGCACGCGCCGTCCAGCAGGCTGTATTCCGTATGGACATGCAGATGTACAAAGCCCATGTCTCCCCGTCCTTCCGTATCTCTCAGGCTAATTCCTCCAGCATTTCGCACAGCAGCTCCACGCCGGACACTACCAGCACGCGGCAGTGCTGGGTCACGCCCAGCTCCCGGGCCATGTCCGTGGCGTCCAGGTCCTTCTCCGCCAGCAGGTCGCGGCAGTCCAGCTTGTGGAACCGCGCTGTGTAGCGCCGCTGGTAATCCTTTGTCAGCTCCGAGGAGCGCTTCTTCCCTGCCGCGCCGTTTTCCAGCGTGGCCGGGTACACCATGCCCAGCACCACCGCCGCGGCGTTCACCACGCCGCACACGCCGCCGCAGCGGAGCCCGCCGCCGAACCCGCTGGCCAGCGCCATGCTCTGCTCCTCCGAAAAGCCGGTGATGTCCGCGAACGCCAGCAGCACGCTCTGTCCGCAGTTCAGCCCCTTCTCGTGGTACTCCATGGCCCGCAGGCACCGTTCTTTCATTGTCATACCTCGTCTGCCTCCTCCATCAGTTTCCGCAACCGGTGATTGATGCAGGATTTCGTCACCGGCGGTTCACACCGTTCCGCCAGCTGCGCCAGCGAATCCTCCGGATAGTCCAGCCGCAGCTGCGCCGTCTGCTGCAATTTCTCCGGCAGCCGCTCCCACCGCGCACTGTCCCGCAGCTTGGCGATGGCGGCGGTTTGCTCCTGGGCCGCGTCCAGCGTCTTATTGACGTTGGCCATGTCGCAGTTCATGGCCCGATTGGCCCCGTTCCGTATCTCCTTGTCCACCTTGGCGGTCATGATGTCCATGGCCGCCGCCGGTGCGCCGATCTTCGTCAGCAGATCCTCGATGTGCTCCGATTGCTTGAAATAGATGAGCGCATCCGCCCCCCGCTGCACGGAGCGGGGCAGGAATCCCATCTCCTCCAGCAGTGTGGACACCTCGCGGCTGGCCTGCTGATGACTGGTGGCCAGTTCCATATGGTACCGCTTCTCCGGATCTGTAACGCTGCCGCCGGCCAGAAACGCGCCCCGCAGGAACGCCGTCCGGCAGCAGTCCTCCTCCAACAGCCCGAAGTTTACGTGCAGCGCCATGATCTGCTGGGGATCGTACCCCAGCGTGTTGATGACCCTCGCCAGCTTCTCCCGATCCGTGATGCGGAAGATGAGCTTGCCCCGTCCGTCGCCCTCCGGCATCTGGTCGAACCGCAGCGAAAACGCCTTGTGAAACAGCTTGGGAAGCCGCGCGGCAAACTCCGGATTTTCCGTGATGATCCGTACCTCCGACGGCGTGAATGTGTTGCAGTATAGCAGCACGCCGTAGGCCTCCGCCCGGGCGCAGCATTGTCGGGACAACTGGACGCGGCACATCTCATTTTTCGCCTTGAACGCAAATGACTGCATCAGTCCGCCTCCCTCTCACCGTGAAATGTCCCGATGGCTTTCGGACACGGGGAAGCCCTGCTCCCCGATGAATGTGGCCAGATGATGGGCCACCGCCGTCGAGCGATGCCGCCCGCCGGTGCAGCCCACGGCGATGACCAGCTCCGTCCGTCCCTCCTGCCGGTACTGGGGCAGCAGAAACGCCAGCAGCGGCTCCAGCCGCTCCAGAAACCGTCCTGCCGCCTCGGATGAAAACACATACTCTCGCACCGGCTCGTCCAGCCCCGTCAGAGGCTTCAACTCCGGTACATAATAAGGATTGGGCAAAAACCGCACGTCGAACACCAGATCCGCCTCCATGGGCAGCCCATTCTTGAACCCGAAGGACATGACGCTGACGTTCAGCGGCTGCCGCGTACCCACGCCGCCGAACAGGTTTAAAAGCTCGCTGCGCAGCTTGGCGGTGGAGAACGCTGTGGTGTCCAGCACGAAGTCCGCTCTGGCCCGTACCGGCTCCAGCAGCTCCCGCTCCCGCTTCACAGCCTCCTCGATGGAGCCGCCCTCGGTACACAGCGGATGGGTCCGCCGCGTCTCCTTATAGCGGCTGATAATGACCCGGGTGTCCGCCTCTAAAAACAGCATCCGGCACCGCACGTTGTCCCGCCGCCGCAGCTTGTCCTGCACGTCGATGAGCCGCTGGAACGGCTCCCCCGCGCGGACATCGTACACCAGCGCCACACGGTCATACCGCCCGCCGGAGGCGGTGCAGAAGTTGGCGAATTTCAACATCATCTCCGCCGGCAGGTTGTCCACGATATAGTAGCCGATGTCCTCTAAAAAGGCAGCGGTGCGGGACTTCCCGCTGCCGGAAAGTCCCGAAATGATGAGTATCTCCACGTTTCGCTCCTCAGTGTATCATCTTGATCTCCGGCTCCAGCCGGACGCCCTTTTCCTCCCATACGCGCCGCTGGATCACCGCCATCAGCGCCGTCACGTCGGCGCAGGTGGCGCCGCCGCGGTTGATAACAAAACCCGCGTGTTTCTCTGACACCTGAGCTCCACCCACGGTCATGCCCTTCAGCCCGCACTGGTCGATGAGTGCCGCGGCAAAATAGCCCTCCGGCCGCTTGAATGTACTGCCCGCACTTGGATATTCCAATGGCTGTGAAGCCTTTCTCCTTGCCATCAGTTCTTCCATTTTCTGCCGTATCTCCTCCGGCCTTCCCGCCGTCAGTTGAAACACGACCCGGAGTACCACTGCCTCCGGCCGGTCTGTCAGCAGGCTGTGACGGTAGGAGAACCGCAGCTCATCCCCTCTCAGCGTCCGGACGCCATCATCGGGAAACAGTACCGTGGCGCTGTGCACCACCTGCTGCATCTCCCCGCCGTAGGCCCCTGCGTTCATACACACCGCGCCGCCCACGCTGCCCGGGATACCGTGGGCAAATTCCAGCCCCGTTAGTCCCTGCTTCTGGGCGAACACCGCCGCCCGGGCCAGGGGCACACCGGCCTCCGCCGTCACGCGGCCCTCCGCGTCCAGCACCACACAGGACATATCCCGCGTGTTCACTACCAGCCGGTCCACACCCTCGTCGGGAAACAGCAGGTTCGTGCCGCTGCCGATGACCAGTGGTCTGGCCCCACAGCCCCGCGCCGCCTCGATGAGCAGCACCATCTGGCTGCCATCCTTGGGGAACGCCATGCGCCGCGCCGGTCCGCCAATGCGGAATGACGTGTACTTCGCCAGCGCCGCATCGTGCTCATATATCATGTCCGGCAGATAGTCCGCCGTCCATCGATCCAATTCCTCATACCAGCTCATAAACCCTCCTGAAACGGCATCAGATCCGCTTGTTCTTGCCCAGCAGCGCCGCGCCGATGATACCAGCCTGGTTGCCCAGCTCCGCCTTGACGATGCGGGTGCGCCGGTTCTTTCCACAGGGGATGCTCTCCCGCTCCACGCACCGCTGCACCGGCAGCAGCTGTTCGTCTGCCTCATTGCTGACACCGCCGCCGATAGCCAGCGTATCCGGCTGGAACACGTTGACCATGTTGACGATGCCGCAGGACAGATAGCTCACGTATTCCTCGCAGATGCGCTGGCCTACGGGATCACCCTGCCGTGCCGCGATAAATGCGGACTGGCCGGACACGCGGCCGTCGTTCTCCGCCACCACCTGCGCAAGGATGCTGTCCGGATGGGCCGCCAGCGCCTCTGCCGTCATCCGCTTCAGTGCCGTGGCGGAGGCGTACTGCTCCCAGCAGCCGCGGCGGCCGCAGGGGCACGGCAGACCGTCCTTGATGATGACGGTGTGGCCCACCTCGCCGGCCATGCCATTGGCGCCGTGGTACACCTTGCCGTTGTGGATGATGCCCGCGCCTACGCCGGTGCCCAGCGTGATGGTCACGAAGCGCTTGCTGTCCCGCCCTGCGCCCACGTAGTATTCCGCCAGCGCCGCGCAGTTGGCATCGTTCTCAATATACAGCGGGATGGACAGATAGTGGTGGAACAGCTTCCGCAGCGGCACGTTCCGCAGCGGCAGGTTGCAGGTGTAGCCGATGGAGCCGGACCGGATCTCCACGGTCCCGGGTACGCCCACGCCCACCGATGCGATGTCGTCCAGCGGCACGCCTGCGGACTTGGCCAGCTCCTGCGTCATGGCCACAATGGTCCACGCCAGCGACTGCTGGTCGGTGACGGATGCCACCTTCATTTTCTGCACAGCCAGCAGCTGGCCGTTCTCATCCGCCAGCCCCGCCTTCAGGTTGGTGCCGCCGATGTCTACGCCCACATACTTCATCGTTCCGTCTGCTTCTCCTTCATCATCTCGTCCACCTTGCTGTCAAACTGCGTCACAAAATCTCTCGCTGCGTTGTAGCCGTACTTCATCTGGCGGTTTTTCATGGTGGCGATCTCCACGATACCCGCCAGATTCCGACCGGGCCGCACAGGGATGGTGACGATGGGCAGCTCCACGCCCAGTATCTCGTATTTCTCCTCACCAAGGCCCAATCGGTCGTAGAACTTGCCGTCTATCCACTGCTCCAGCTGGATGACCAGGTCGATCTCTGTATCGAACTGCACAGCGCCCATGCCAAACAGCTGCTGCACGTCGATGACACCTACGCCGCGTATTTCAATGTAGTGACGGATGATCTCCGGTGCCGTGCCAAACAGGCTGTTGGAGATACGCCGGATCTCCACAGCGTCATCGGCCACCAGCCGGTGTCCGCGCTTCAGGAGCTCGATGGCCGTCTCACTCTTGCCGATGCCGGAGTCGCCCAAAATCAGCACGCCCTGGCCGTAGATGTTCATCAGCACACCGTGCCGTGCGATTTGAGGCGCCATGGCTCGGTTCAGATAGTCGATAAGCTTGCTGGTCACGTCCACGGTGGACTCCGCGGACCGCAGCAGCGTGCGGTCATGCTTCTCTGCCATCTGCACCAGCTCCGTCGGGACGTCCATTTCCCTCGCCACGATGAGGGCAGGGAACGGATAGCTCAGCAGCTTATTGAACACCCGCATCCGCTCCGTCTCCGTCATGCGGTCCAGAAAGCGCATTTCACCGCGTCCAAGGATCTGCAGGCGCTTATCGTCAAAATAGTCGTAAAACCCCACCAGCTGCAGGGCCGGACGGTTCACGTCCGAGATGGTCACAACGGTGTTGTCGAAGTCGCGCCCCTTGTGAAGGATCTCCATGCCGAAGATCTCCACCATTTTTTTCAGGCTGGCCGGCGTCCGTCTGACTTTTTCCATACAGGTCCCTCCCACGGCCGCCGCCGTCAAACGCGGCAAATGCGGCAAATAGTTACCTTATATTATATCTTGTATCCCCCTGTTTCGCAACACTTTCGCTTCTCAAAAAAATTTCGTTTTTTTGTCAAATAGTGCTTGCAATCTGCGGCGTTATCTGTTATTATATCAACTGCTTGCGATGCAAGCGACCGTATGTTACAACAGCAAGGAGGTGCAACGGATGGCTAAGTGCGAATTTTGCGACAAGGGCGTGACCTTCGGTATCAAGGTCTCTCACTCCCACCGGCGTTCCAATCGTCCCTGGAAGCCCAATGTCAAGCGCGTGAAGGCAGTGATCAACGGCACGCCTCGCCATGTATATGTTTGTACCCGGTGCCTGCGTTCCGGCAAAGTTACCCGCGCGATCTGAGTTGATCGTCGCCTGAACTGTACAGACAAAACGCCCTGCGGAATCCTCCGCAGGGCGTTCTTCTTTATAGCGCAAATATTACACGAAAGGCACAGAACCGTGACGGCGGTTCTGTGCCTTTCATGTTTACGCCAATGTAAATTGATAGGTGACAGAGTTCTGCCACTTTTCGTCATTTGTCAGGTCCGCATCGATCAACGTGCCGCCCATCCGCTCATAGAATGCACGGGCATTCACGTTCTCAGGAACACAATAGCAGATGAAGGACGCGGCATCACACTCTCTGCAAAAGGCCTTTACGTGCTCAACTGCCGCTCGGCCGACACCCTGCCTCTGATATTCGGAGACGATATACAGGGACTGCAAGGTAATCACATTGGCCTGATGTATCGTCAGATAACCAATATTCTGACCATCTTTTTGGATCAAATACACAGAATATGCCGGATCAGTGATCCTTGACAGTTCTTTTTCCTCGTGCCACGCCCAGTCAAAGTCGTCTATCATCTGATCCGGATAAATTCCCCTGTACGTGGTACTCCAGATTTTATGCCGCAGGCCAATGATGGACAGCGCATCATCTTTGCCCGCCTCAACAAACATTTTATTGTCTGTCATATCACAGCTCGGGGTCCCAGCTGCGGCGCTCTCCGCGATTTTCATTTTCTTTCTTCTCCGACGGCTCCGTCTGGTAGGACACCGCCGTCCCCTGCCGCTCAAAGGACAGGTAGCGGGTACCCTGAAATGTCAGCAGGCCGGTATCCCCCTCCGTCAGCAGGCCATATTCCCGCCCGGGGAGCCGCAGCTCCAGCCGGTCGCCGCCATCGAACTGAAACGTCACATAGTAGGTGGTGGAGCGCGTTGTATGCCCCGCGCCGTTACCGTGATGGTGGTGGACGTTGACGTTCTCCCGCTTGGCCACCACCGCCGCGTTCACTGTCAGGCGGGGCGAACGGTTATTTTTGCCCCACTGGGCGATACCCTTGCCCGCGTTGATGAGGAACAGTAGAAGAATGCCAAAAAAAGCGATAAAAAACAGGAGCTGAAATATTTGAAAACCGCCAAACCCCATACCGTAACCGTCGAAACCGAACATCGCTGCGTCTCCTTTCTTTTCACTGCGGAAAACATACCATTTTTTCTGCTGCCTGTCCAGCATCCACAGGTTTACACGGTGAAATGTCCGGAAATATCCGTGCAACCTGCGGTTTACCGTGCCGTTATCCTTTGCTGAGATGGCCCATGGCGGCCCGCAGCATCAGCTTTTTCGTGCCCACCGTGTCGAAGGCCACCTCAATAAGGGCGTCGTTGCCCATGACGCGGACGGACAGCACCATGCCCTGCCCGAAGGCATCGTGGCGCACGCTCTCGCCCGGTGCCAGCTGCATCAGGCCGCCGGAGGGTGCCCTGCGGCCTGCATCGGACGATGACCGGGGCGGTGCTTTCTGCGGGCCAGATGTCTCGTGCGCCATTGTACTCTGTGTGCCGTATGCGGCGCTATGACTGCTGTAGCTGCCGTACTTTTCGCCATAGCTATCGTATCCGGCGTACCGGCTGCTCCGGCTGTCTCCAGCGCCGTCGCCCCAGCCGACGCTGTCCCAGTTGCTCTCTGTGCTGCGTGGCTGCGGCTTGCTGAGCCACTCCATGTTCTCCTCAGGGATCTCCTTCAAAAATCGGGAGGGCATGGCCGGTGCGGTGCGGCCGAACAGCATGCGCTGCCGCGCGTTGGTCAGTACCAGCGTCTCCTTGGCGCGGGTCATGGCCACGTAGCACAGACGCCGCTCCTCCTCCATCTCCTCCGCATCGCCCATGGCGCGATTTCCCGGAAAAAGGCCGTCTTCCATGCCCACCACGTAGACGTGAGGGAACTCCAGCCCCTTTGCAGCGTGCATGGTCATCATGGTCACGCAGTTGTCGCTGTCGGACTGGCTGTCCAGATCCGTATACAGCGCCACTTCGTCCAGAAAGCCGGACAGCGACGGCTCACCTTCGACGTTTTCCAGATAACCCTGAATGCTGGATTTCAGCTCTTCCACGTTTTCCAGGCGTCCGCGGCTCTCCATATCGTTCTTTTCCCGCAGTGCCGCAGTATAGCCGCTCTTGTCGCAGACCATATCATACAGTTCGATGAGGTCACAGCCCTCCACCTGCCTGCGTATAGATTCAATAAGTTCTGTAAAGGCGATAAGCTTGCCAGCTGCGTTCTTCAATTCAGGATAATCCGCCGCCTGTTGGAAGACTTGGTAGAGCGTGGTCTCCTGCTCTGTGGCGATGGTCTGGGCTTTGTCCACGGTGGCCTGTCCGATCTTGCGGGAGGGCACGTTGACGATGCGGCGGAGCCTCAGATCGTCGGCGGGATTGTTGATGACGCACAGGTATGCCAGCATGTCCTTGATCTCTGCGCGGTCGAAGAACTTCATACCGCCGTAAATTTTGTAAGGTACGCCGTTGCGCTTGAACGCATATTCCAGCGCGTTGGACTGGGCGTTCATACGGTACAGCACGGCGTGATCTTTCCAATTGCCGCCGCGGCGGTAGTCCGTCATCACCTGACCCACCACGTAATTGGCCTCGTCACTCTCGTTGAAGGCGGTCTTGATGATCACCTTTTCGCCGTCTCCATTCTCCGTCCACAGCGTCTTGCCCTTGCGGCCCTCGTTGTGGCGGATGACAGCGTTGGCCGCGTCCAGAATGTTCTGGGTAGAGCGGTAGTTCTGCTCCAGACGGATAGTGCGGGCACCGCGGTACTCCTTCTCGAAGCTGAGGATATTGCTGATGTCCGCGCCGCGAAAGCGGTAGATGCTCTGGTCATCGTCTCCCACCACGCAGATGTTGCGCCAGCCGCCTGCCAGCAGGCTCACCAGCAGGTATTGCAGGTGGTTGGTGTCCTGATACTCATCGATGAGGATGTAGCGGAACTTCCGCTGGTAGCGCTCCAGCACGTCGGGGCAGCTCTCCAGCAGCCGGACGGTGTGCAGAATGATGTCATCGAAGTCCAGCGCATTGGCCTCGCGCAGCTTTTTACTGTAAAGCGCATATACTTTACCGATCCTGATACGACGCCAGTCGTTAACGCCCTCCCAGTAGTGGATGAACTCCTCCGGCGACTGCATGCTGTCCTTGGCCTGTGAGATGACGCTGAGGATCTCTCTCGGCGGGAAGGACTTCTCCTCCAATGACAGCTCCTTCAGCACATCCTTGATAACGCGCTTGCTGTCGTCCGAATCATAGATGGTAAAGCTGCGGTCGAAGCCGATACGGTCGATGTCGCGGCGCAGAATACGGACGCAGGCCGAGTGGAACGTGGACGCCCAGACATCCCGTGCCTGCTCCTCCCCCAGCATGCGCCCCAGCCTCTCCTTCAGCTCGTTGGCGGCCTTGTTTGTGAAGGTGATGGCCAGGACCTCCCATGGGCTGGCAGGCTCCACAGCACAGAGGTACTGCATCAGCGGGCGCTGCTCCTCTCGTTCCGCTGCGGGAGCTGTGACGTACTCCTCCAGGAATGTCGCGGTGTCCTCGTCCACCGGTACAGGGATATCCTCACAGTCGCTGCCCCGCCCGTAGCGCAGCAGGTTGGCCACGCGGTTGATAAGCACCGTAGTCTTACCGGAGCCGGCGCCGGCCAGCAGCAGCAGTGGTCCCTCCGTTGTCAGCACGCCCTCCTGCTGGCGGGGGTTCAGCTTTTGAAAATCAGCGGTGATGGCAGCGCGCCGCGCCGTTATGAATCGTCTTTCCAGGTTCGTCATGTAGCAGCCTCGCTTTTCTCTTTCTTGCTCCTTATTTTAATACATGCGGCCACTCCGGTCAACTGTCTGCGCAAATTTTGTAGAATTTTTGTTCGATTTTACTTGACAAGAACGATTGTTCGATTTATAATGCGAAATAGAACATGAGTTTGATACGGAGGTAACTGCCATGACTACCATCGGACTGCTGATTACCCTGCTGGGCGCTGGCTCCATAGCCGCTAACGTGATGCGGCTCATCGACCATATCGATCAGCCCGCTCCCCGTCATCGCCGCCGCGCGGCGTAACGTGAGATGGACGTTCTGGAGAAACTGTCCATCCTGACGGACGCGGCCAAATACGATGCGGCCTGCACCTCCAGCGGTGTGCGGCGCGGCTCCAGGCCCGGGATGATCGGCAACACATCCTCCTCCATCGCCGGATGCTGCCACAGTTTTTCCGCCGACGGGCGCTGCATCACGCTGCTGAAGGTACTGATGACCAACGTGTGTACCTTCGACTGCCGCTACTGCGTCAACCGGCGCAGCAACGATACGCGGCGAGCCGCGTTTACGCCGCGGGAGCTGGCGGAGCTGACCATCGGCTTCTACCGGCGGAACTATATTGAGGGACTGTTTCTCTCCAGCGGCGTGCTGCGCAGCCCCGACTACACCACTGAACAGATGATCTGTGCGCTGCGTATCCTGCGGCAGGAGTACCGGTTCAATGGGTATATCCACGCCAAGGCCATCCCCGGGACGTCGCCGGAGCTGGTACAGCAGTTGGGACTTCTGGCGGACCGGCTCAGCGTCAACATCGAGTTGCCGTCCCAGAGCGGTCTGCAGTCACTGGCACCGGACAAGACCAAGGACGCCATCCTGCGGCCTATGGGGCAGATACGGGACGGCGTGGTCCAGAGCAAGGCGGAACTGGTCAAATACAAGCACGCGCCTGCGTTCGCTCCCGCAGGACAGAGTACCCAGCTTATTGTGGGTGCCACCAGCGACAATGACCGGCACATCCTGCAGCTGACAGAGTCACTGTATCAGAAGTACCGGCTAAAACGGGTGTTCTACTCAGCGTATGTGCCAGTGGTAGAGAACAGCCTGCTGCCGGCACTGGACACCAAGCCACCCCTTCTGCGGGAGCACCGGCTATACCAAGCGGACTGGCTGCTGCGGTTCTACGGTTTTCGGGCGGAGGAGCTGCTGGACGAGGCGCACCCTGATTTCGACCAGCGGCTGGATCCCAAGTCCGGCTGGGCAGTGACTCATCTGGATCAGTTCCCCGTAGAGATCATGCGTGCCGATCTGGAGACGCTGCTGCGGGTGCCGGGGATCGGACCGGTCAGTGCGCGGCGCATCCTGTCAGCGCGGCGGCAGAGCCATCTGCGGTTTGAGGACCTGAAAAAGCTGGGTGTCGTGGTGAAGCGGGCACAGTTTTTCATTACCTGCGGCGGCAGGATGCGGCAGGGGTTGCGCTTCTCCCCCGCTACGCTGGCAGCGCAGTTAGAGCAGATGGAGCGTGGGCTGCTGCCGGAAAGCGGCATGGAGCAGCTGTCGCTTTTTGACCATGTGGGGTGAGTGTATTGCGAGACGTGCTTTATCAGTACGACGGGACATTTGACGGGTTTCTGTGCTGTATCCACGACAGTTATCTGTATAAGGAGATCCCCGTCGGCTTTTCCTCCGACGGGGATTTTTTGTCATTATATGAGGTGCGGATCGTGCCGACCCAGGCGGCGCACAGCCAGCGGGTCTACCGTGGACTGGCCGCCCGCTCGAACAAGGCAGCCAAGGCCGTGTACCGTGGGTTTCTGACCTGTATGGAAGACAAGGAGCTGCGGCTCTACGCCTTCGTGCGGAAGGTGTTTCGGGAGGGAGACAGGTTCATGCGGAATCTGTCCGATCCGGTGTTCTATCCGCTGCACAAGGCCCTCCGGCACATGAGCGGCGAGCTGGAAAAGCTCCGTGGATTCGTGCGGTTTTCAGATTACAACGGTGTGCTGGGGGCGGTGATCGAACCGGAAAATCAAGTGCTTCCCATGCTGCGCCGCCACTTCTGCGGCCGGTACAGCAACGAGGCATTCTTCATCTTCGATCGCACCCACCGCGAGATCCTTCTGTACGCCAGAGGCATCTCCCGCATCCAGCCGCTGGAGCGGCTGGATCTGGCGGCACCGGACGCTGAGGAGGTACAGTACCGGCGGCTCTGGAAAGCGTTTTTCCAGACGGTGACCATCCGCGAGCGGGAGAACCCACGATGTCAGAACACCTTCCTGCCCAAACGGTACCGCGGCGTGATGACGGAATTTTTACCGCTGGATGGCGGTGTGGTGCCGGCCGAACCATCGTGGCCGCAGCTGCGGCCGTGACGGCGCAGCCGGCAGCAGTATGAGAGGTGTCGGCAAGAATTGGACATATACAGGGCATGTAGGACAACCGCTTCGAGCAGGGGCACCGGTAAAAATCAGAGGGCACGGAGAAACGATGGGGGTGCTTTGTGACATTGGCGTGGGGATGTATGGGGGATGCAGAACCGAGGGCACAGGGCACGGATGCGCGACGCTGGAACGTGCGGGGGGGGGCACGGCAGGCGTGGACGCGGGGTTTGGGGGACGATTCTCCAACGAGAGCTGCCGCATAACGGCGGCTCAGTCATCCAGCAGTTCTCGTAGCCGTTTGAGACTGCGGCGTTCCATGCGTGAGACCTGTACCTGCGAGACATGAAGCAGGCGGGCCGTCTGCTCCTGAGTCAGCCCCTTGAAGAACCGCAGGAGGATGGCCTTGCGCTCCTGTTCCGGCAGCTGGTCGATGGCTTCGCGAAGGGCAATGCGCTCCACCATGCCTGTCTCCGGTTCTTCGGTACCCAACACGGATTCCAGTGTCATACCCTCCACCGTCTCCTGCTGCAAGGATTCCGGCGGCACCACAGCCAATTCGATGCTGGCGATCTCCTCTACGGTGAGCCCCGTCTCCTCCGCCAGCTCGGACAGCTTGGGCGCGCAGCTCAGCCGGTTTTGCAGGCGCTCCCTCGCGGCCCAGAGCATCTGCCCCTTTTCCCGTAGGGTGCGGCCCACTTTGATGGGGCCGTCATCCCGCAGGAAACGACGTATTTCTCCGGCGATCTTGGGGACTGCATAGGTGGAAAACTGCGTTCCATATGTGAGGTCAAATCCCTTTACAGCTTTGATAAATCCAATACATCCCAGCTGGTAGAGGTCGTCCATCTCTACACCGCAATGGTGATATCGCTTCACGATGGACCAGATGAGCCCTGCATTCTCTGTGAGCATCTGGCGGCACGCCTCGTCATCGCCCTGCTGCGCACGCTCCAGTAGTGCCAAGCGTTCCTCAGTCATCGGGTGACCAAACGGGGCATAATACGCTTGCGCATCTGGACCGTGGTACCTTTGCCCTGCATTGAGCGGACAGTGAGCTTGTCCATAAAACTCTCCATAATGGTGAAGCCCATGCCACTGCGCTCGCTGCCGCCGGTGGTAAACAGCGGACGGCGGGCCTCCTCCACGTCGGTGATACCTCGGCCCCAGTCGCGGACGGTGATCTCCAGGACGCCGCCCTTCAGTAGCTTCATTTTCATGACGATCCGCCCCAGCGCATCCGGATAGGCATGGACGATGGCATTGGTCACCGCCTCGCTGACGGCGGTCTTGATATCCCCCAGCTCGTCCAGTGTGGGGTCCAGCTGGGCGGCAAAGGCAGCGGCAGCTGTCCGGGCAAAGCCCTCGTTGCTGCTGCGGCTGAGAAATTCAACGGTCACATAATTTTCAGCGCGGGTCATATGTAGTCCCTCCTCTTAATCAATGGTCATCATCCGGCCGACGCCGGCAGCCTCGAACACCTTGCGGGGCTGCTGCGCCACATGGCGCAGGGTGACGCTGCCGCCCAGCTCACGCATGCGCTGCCAGCCCCGCAGTGCCACGGCAATGCCGGAGCTGTCCATAAATGTGACACCGGAAAAGTCCAGCACCAGCACCAGCGGCAACGACCGCTGAATCTCCTGCTCCAGGCAGGTCAGGAGGCCCTTGGCCCCGTGGTGGTCCAGCTCACCTTTCAGGGCCAGCTCCAGTTGATTTCCCTCGTGCTTTGCCGATACGTCCATGTAGATCGCTCCTTCGTCAAACTGATGGTCCGGATAAAAATAATCACCGCAGATCCATGATCTACGGTGATTATAATGTATTTATGCTGTTTTTTGCGTCGAATCGCGCCTGCGCGGCGGAAAAATTCAGATCTTCATCGCGGCAGCGGTCTCGTCCAGCTTGGTGATGAGGGCGCGGGCCTTCTCGGCCTTCTCACGCTCAGCGTTCACCACGTTCTCAGGAGCGCGGGAGGTGAATGACTCATTGGCCAGCTTGGCCTCAATGCGGTGGAGGTTGTCCTCCGCCTTCCTGCGCTCGGCGGCGATGCGCTCCAACTCCTTGGCGATGTCCACCAGCTCCGCCATGGGCATATAGATGGTGGCGTCGTGGGTGGCCACGGTGACCATGCCCGTCAAGTCGGCGGGGGCGGCGGTCTGCACCGTCAGCTCGCTGGCGTAGGCCATACGTGTGATAAAGTGAGCGCCCAGTTGATAGTTCTCGGGCTGGGCGGCCACGATGATGACCTGAGCCTTGCGGCTGGGCGGCACGTTCATCTCGGCGCGGCGGGCGCGGATGGCGGAGATGGCGTCCTTCACCGCCTCCATGGCCGTCTCCGCCTCGGGGAAGCGCAGAGCATCCTGATACTCCGGCCACTGAGCCTTGATGAGGTAGTCGCCCTCGTGGGGCAGAGCCTGCCAGATCTCCTCGGTGATAAACGGCATGAAGGGGTGCAGCAGCTCCAGGATACGCAGCAGCACGTAGCACAGCACGTTCTCTGCCGCCAGCTTGGCACTCTCATCCTCGCCGTTAAGGCGGGTCTTGGTCAGTTCGATATACCAGTCACAATAGGTGTCCCAGATGAAGTCGTAGATCTTGGCGGAGGCCACGCCCAGCTCGTAGGATTCCAGATTGTCGGTGACCTCGCGGATCAGGGTGTTCAGGCGGCTGAGGACCCACTTGTCCTCCAACTCCAGCTTCTCCGGCAGCTGTACCTTGTCAATGGACAGATTCATCATGACGAAGCGGCTGGCGTTCCAGATCTTATTGGCAAAATTGCGCATAGCCTCGCACTTCTCCACAAAGAAGCGCATGTCGTTGCCAGGGCTGTTGCCGGTGATGAGGTTGAAGCGCAGGGCGTCGGCGCCGTACTTGTCCGCCATCTCCAGCGGGTCGATGCCGTTGCCCAGAGACTTGGACATCTTGCGGCCCTTGTCGTCGCGGACCAGGCCATGGATGAACACGGTCTTGAAGGGCTCCTTCTTCATCTGCTCCATGCCGGAGAAAATCATACGGGCTACCCAGAAGAAAATGATGTCGTAGCCGGTGACCATGACAGAGGTCGGATACCAGTAGTTCAGGTCGGCGGCGTCCTTATCGGGCCAGCCCAGCGTGGAGAAAGGCCACAGGCCGGAGCTGAACCAAGTGTCCAGCACGTCCTCTTCGCGGGTCAGGTGAGTGCTGCCGCACTTTTCGCACTTGGTGGGATCGGTGCGGCTGACGTTGATATGCTTGCAGTCATCGCAGTACCAGGCGGGGATCTGGTGCCCCCACCACAGCTGGCGGGAGATGCACCAGTCATGGACGTTCTCCATCCAGTTGATATAAGTCTTGGTAAAGCGCTCCGGCACAAACTTGATGGTGCCATCCTCCACCACGCGGATGGCCTCCTTGGCCAGCGGCGCCATCTTCACGAACCACTGCGCGGAAATCAGGGGCTCCACGTCGTTGTGGCAGCGGTAGCATGTTCCCACGTTGTGGGAGTAGTCCTCGGTCTTGACCAGGTAGCCTTCAGCCTCCAGGTCGGACACGATAGCCTTGCGGCACTCGTAGCGGTCCATACCCTCGTACTTGCCGCCGTTCTCGTTGATCTTGCCATCATCGGCAATGCAGCGGATGACCTCCAGATGGTGGCGCAGGCCCACCTCAAAGTCGTTGGGGTCATGGGCGGGGGTCATCTTCACGGCGCCGGTACCGAAGCCGATCTCGCAGTATTCGTCGCCCACAATGGGGATCTCGCGGCCAACCAGCGGCAGGATGCAGGTCTTGCCGATGAGGTGCTTGAACTTCTCATCCTCGGGGTTGACAGCCACGCCGGTATCGCCCAGCATGGTCTCGGGGCGGGTCGTGGCGATAATGATGTCACCGGTACCGTCGGTCAGCGGGTAGCGGATGTACCACAGGTGACCAGGCTTGTCCACGTACTCCACCTCGGCATCGGACAAGGCGGTCAGGCAGTTGGGGCACCAGTTGATGATGCGGCTGCCCTTGTAGATCAGGCCCTTGTCATACAGCTCGCAGAATGTCTCACGGACGGCACGGGAGCAGCCCTCGTCCATGGTGAAGCGGCTGCGGTCCCAGTCGCAGGACGCGCCCATCTTTTTCTGCTGCTGGACGATGCGGTCGCCGTACTTCTCCTTCCAGGCCCAGACGCGCTCCAGGAACTTCTCGCGGCCCAGGTCATAGCGGGTCATGCCCTCCTTGGTGCGCAGTTCCTCCTCCACCTTGATCTGGGTGGCAATGCCGGCGTGGTCCGTGCCGGGGAGCCACAGGGCATCGTAGCCCTGCATGCGCTTGAAGCGGGTCAGGATGTCCTGCAGCGTACAGTCCAGTGCGTGGCCCATGTGGAGCTGGCCGGTGACATTGGGGGGCGGCATGACGATGGAAAACGGCTTCTTATTGGGGTCGGGCTCCGCCTTGAAGCAGCCGCCGTCCATCCACATCTGGTAGATGCGGGATTCCACGTCCCGCGGATCATACACCTTCGGCAGTTCTTTCATATGCTTTCTCCTTTTTGAGTATTTGGCAAAACAAAAGTCCGCTCCGTTTTGCCATGGCAAAACAGGGCGAACATCCAGTCCGTGGTACCACCTGTATTCGGGAGATCTCCCGCACTCATGGGTGCAGCTACACCCTGTCCCGATAACGGGGGACTCCCGTCGCAGCCTACTTCCGTTCAGCCCGAAGCTCCGAGACGACTTGGGCGGCGCGTCACGGGCGCTTACACCTGCCGCGCCCTCTCTTGGCTTCCGCTGACCACTTACTGCTTCTCATCATCGCTGTTTTCGTATGGTGGGAGTATACTATATCCGTGAAAAAATGTCAAGGTGGTTCTTTTCAGGTATTTTCTCCGTTCCGTGCGAACGGTTTCTCCGCAAAAAACAGGGGGCGGCACTGCCGTCCCCTGCCGTATGTACTTATCGCTTGTTGGAGCGTATCCAGATGCCCTGCTTTTCCGCGTTGGCGATGAGGTCATCGCGGAACATGGGGTGGGCAATGCTCACTAACTTCTCCGCTCGCTCCCAGGTGGAGCAACCCACCAGGTTCACGCCGCCGTACTCTGTGACGATGTAATACGCCTGGCTGCGGGGATCGGTGACGATGTCTCCGGGGGTCAGCAGCGGGTTGATGCGGGACTTTACGTTGCCCTGCTTATCCGTGAAGGATGAGGTCAGACAGATGAATGCCTTGCCGCCGTTAGACAGAGCCGCGCCCTCCAGGAAGTCCAGCTGGCCGCCGGTGCCGCTGATCTGGCGGGTGCCGGAGCTCTCGGCGCAGATCTGGCCGTACAGGTCCACGGAGATACAGTTGTTGATGGACACGAAATTGTCCTGCTTACCCACATTAGCGGGATCGTTGCAATAGCTGATGGGGTACGTGACCACACCCGGGTTCTCGCGAATCCAGTCATACAGGTCCGGTGAGCCCAGCGCCAGGCCGAAAATGCTCTTGTAGCGGTCCAGCTTCTTGTGAGTATTGGTAATCTTGCCGGCCTTGTACATGTCCAGGTAGCTGTCGCACAGCATCTCCGTGTGGATGCCCAGGCCCTTCAGGTCGCTCTTGGCGATCATCTGTCCCACGGCATTAGGCAGCGAACCGATTCCCAGCTGCAGCGTGGAGCCGTCCACCATGTTCTGTACCACGTACTCGGCGATCTTCATCTCTGCCTCGGAGGCCGCGGGGGACTTGACGCTGGGCAGCTTGCCGTGGGGGCCCTCCACGATCATGTCCACGTCGCTGATGTGGATGCACTCGTCCAGACCGCCGTAGACCCAAGGCAGGTTCTCGTTGACCTCCAGGATCACGATGTCCGCCTTGTCCAGCGTGGCACGGGCGGAGGCGGTGGAGGCGGCAAAGTTGAAGTAGCCGTGCTCGTTCATGGGGGTAACGCACATCATGGCCACGTTCACCGTCAGGAACTGGGTATAGTACCAGCCCAGGTTACGGAACACCATGGGGTTGAAATTGCACAGACCCTTGTCGCAGAGCTTGCGCTCGTAGCCGGACATGTGCCAGCTGTTGTAGACGAAGTGCTGGCGGGTAGGGTCGCACTCCACCATCTGAATCGGATCAAAAATCAGGTAGCCGCGGATCTTCACGTCCCGCAGCTCTTCCTTACGGCGGGCCACGGCGGCATCCATCAGCGAGGGGAAGCCCGCGCCCATAGCGATGTCGATCCAGTCGCCGCTCTTGACGACCTTAGCCGCCTCATCCGGTGTGCAGAGTTTGCGCCGGTATTCTGCTGTGTAGTCAAACGGTACTGCCATACTGTTCTCCCTTTCCCCTCATGAAGTGGGATTTTTTTACTTTGTTAATTTTATCACTCTCCCTGCTGTATGTCAACAAATTAACGGATATTTATCACCGCAATAAAAAATAATCTGCGCCGAAACAAAAGAAAAATAAGATAGAGCCGCCCTTGGGGCGGCTCTATCTTATTTTGTCACAAATTCACGAAGAAGTTTACCGCGGAGAAACTTCCTCACTTCTCCGCACGGCGCTTGTAGGCGTCGTACTTCTCCTTGGCGGCCTCCTCTGCCTCGGCGAACAGCACCTTGGCATTTTCGGGGAAGCTCAGCTCCAGAGAGGCATAGCGCACCTCGCCCTTCATGAAGTCATACAGCGGCATGGTGGGTTCCTTACTGTCCAGCGTGAAGGTCTTGGTCTCCGGGCTGTACCGGTACAGGTTCCAGTAACCGGAGTTGACAGCGTCCTTCATCTCCTGCTGGACGTTGTTCATACCCTTCTTGATACCGTGGTTGATGCAGGGCGCGTAGCAGATGACGATGGACGGACCCTTATGAGCCTCGGCCTCCTTGATGGCCTTGATGAGCTGGTTGGGATTGGCACCCATGGAGCACTGTGCCACATACACATTGTCGTAGGTCATCATCAGCATACCAAGGTCTTTCTTCTTGGTCTTCTTGCCGCTGGCCTGGAACTGCGCCACCGCGCCGATGGGCGTGGCCTTGGAGGACTGTCCGCCGGTATTGGAGTACACCTCGGTGTCCACCAGCAGCACGTTGACATCCTCGCCCATGGCGAAGACGTGGTCGAGGCCGCCGTAGCCGATGTCGTAGGCCCAGCCGTCGCCGCCGTACATCCACATGGTCTTCTTGGACATATCCTTCTTGCGCTCGAGGATCTCGTCCACGATGGCCTGCTCCTCGGCAGAGAACTTGCCATTCTCCAGCAGCGCCACCAGCGCCTCGGTAGCGGGAGTGGAGGCGTCCAGATCCTCGTAGGTCTCCAGCCACTTGGCAATGGCGGCCTTGACGGTCTCATCCTTGGTCAGCGCATCCAGCTCCTTGACGTAGCCGGTGACGCACTCGCGCAGCTGCTTGACAGCCAGACACATACCGTAGGAGAACTCGGCGTTGTTCTCAAACAGGGAGTTAGACCATGCCACGCCCTTGCCCTCGGCGTTCTTGCAGTACGGCACGCAGGGCATGGCCGCGCCCCAGGCCTGGGTGCAGCCGGTGGCGTTGGCCAGATACATCTTGTCGCCGAACATCTGGGTCAGCAGCTTGATATAGGGCGTCTCGCCGCAGCCGGCGCAGGCGCCGTTGAACTCCACCAGAGGCTGCTTGAACTGACTGCCCTTCAGGGTGAACTTGTCCACGCGGGAGGTCTTTTCCTTCACGCCGGTCAGGAAGTTCCAGCCGGTCTGATCCAGAGACACCTCGTGAGCAGGTACCATCTTCAGCGCCTTGCCGCTCTTGGGGCAGGAGGCCACACAGCTGCCGCAGCTGGTGCAGTCCAGCGTGGACACGCCCATGGTATACTTCAGGCCGTCCAGCCCGGGGCCCTTGGCATCCACCAGCGTCATATCCACGGGAGCCGCCTTGACCTCGCCCTCGTCCAGCAGGAACGGGCGGATGACGGCGTGGGGGCAGACAAAGGAGCACATATTGCACTGGAGGCACTCGGCAGCATCCCACACAGGCAGATGGGTGGCGATGCCGCGCTTCTCGTAGCGGGAGGTACCCAGCGGCATGGTGCCGTCCTCCATGCCCTTGAAGGCGGAGACGGGCAGATCGTCGCCCTTCTGGGCGTTGATGGGTACCAGAATGTTCTTGATGACGTAGGGCAGGTTCTCGTCGGCGGGCTTCAGCGCCTTGTCGGTGAGGTTCGTCCACTCGGGCTTCACCTTGACCTCCACCAGTGCGTTAAGGCCGGCGTCCACGGCGGCGATGTTCATGTTGACGATCTTCTCGCCCTTCAGGCCGTAGGTCTTCTTGACGGCGTCCTTCATGTGGGCCACGGCGTCCTCCACGGGGATGACGTTGGCCAGCTTGAAGAAGGCGGCCTGCAGCACCATGTTGGAGCGGTTGCCCAGTCCCAGCGCCTGCGACTCCTTGTTGGCGTCAATGATATAGAACTTGATGTCGTTGTCGGCGATATACTTGAGGATCTCGCCGGGAACGTGCTGTTCCAGCTCGTTCTCCGCCCACTCGCAGTTCAGCAGGAAGCTGCCATGGGGCTTCAGCTCGTGGATGATGTCGTACTTGGTCAGGTACGTCTGGTTGTGGCAGGCGATGAAGTCCGCGTTGGACACATAGTAGGTGGAGCTGATGGGGTGCTTACCGAAGCGCAGGTGGCTCTTGGTGATGCCGAAGGACTTCTTGGTGTCGTACTCAAAGTACGCCTGGCAGTACATATCCGTCGTCTCGCCGATGATCTTGATGGAGTTCTTGTTGGCGCCCACCGTACCGTCGGAGCCGAGACCCCAGAATTTGCAGGAGATGGTGCCCTCCGGCTCGGTGAGCAGAGGTGCGCCCACGGGCAGGGACAGATGGGTCACATCGTCCACGATGCCGATGGTGAAGTGATTCTTCGGCTCATCCAGCAGCAGGTTGTCGAACACAGCCTTGATCTGGGCGGGGGTGGTGTCCTTGCTGCTCAGACCGTAGCGGCCGGCGTAGATGGCGGGGCGGTCGCTCTCGTTGATATAGGCGGCGCAGATGTCCTCGTACAGAGGCTCGCCGATGGAGCCGATCTCCTTGACGCGGTCGAGGACGGCGATCTTCTTCACCGTCTTGGGCATGGCGGCCATCAGGTGCTTGCGGGAGAAGGGGCGGAACAGGTGTACCTGCAGGAAGCCCACCTTCTCGCCCTTGGCGTTCAGATGGTTGACGACCTCCTGTGCGCAGCCGCCCACGGAGCCCATGGCCACGATGACGCGCTCGGCGTCGGGCGCGCCGTAGTAGTTGAACAGGTGGTACTCACGGCCGGTCAGCTTGCTGATCTGAGCCATGTAGTCCTCCACGATGTCGGGCAGCTCGGCGTAGGCCGTGTTGTTGGACTCGCGGAGCTGGAAGTAGATGTCGGGGTTATCCACCAGAGAACGCATCCGGGGATCCTCCGGGTTCAGGGCATTGGCGCGGAAGGCAGCCAGTGCGTTGCGGTCCACCAGCTTGGCGTACTCGTCGTAGCTCAGCACGTCGATCTTCTGGATCTCATGGCTGGTACGGAAGCCGTCGAAGAAGTGCAGGAACGGGATGCGGGCCTTGATGGCGCTCAAATGTGCCACGGCAGCCAGATCGGCGGATTCCTGCACACTGCCGCTGGAAAGCAGGGCAAAGCCCGTCTGACGGCAGTTCATTACGTCGGAGTGGTCGCCGAAGATGGAGAATGCGTGGGTACCCACGGTGCGGGACGCCACGTGCAGCACGCCGGGCAGACGCTCGCCGGAGATACGGTGCAGGGTGGGGATCATCAGCATCAGGCCCTGAGAGGCGGTGAAGCTGGTGGCCAGCGCACCGGCCTCCAGTGCGCCGTGGCACGCGCCGCAGGCGCCGGCCTCGGACTGCATCTCCACCAGACGAACCGGCTGGCCGAAGATGTTCTTCTTGCCGTTGGCCGACCACGCGTCGGCGTGCTCCGCCATAGGGCTGGAGGGTGTGATGGGGTAGATGGCTGCGACCTCGGAGAACGCATAGGCGACGTATGCCGCCGCCTCGTTGCCGTCGCAGATCTTCATGATCTTGCTCATATGATTCTTTCCTCCTCTTTTCTATCAGCTCCTCCCTGCTTTGCCACAGGAAAGAGCCTAGATATACCGTGTAAAAGTATAGCATTTCGATTACCGCAGGTCAATGAACAAAAGAGATTCTGTGACATACGTCACAGAATCTCTTTTCGCTTTGTATAAAAAACCAATAGCGGCGGCCCGCATCAGATCACCACGGGGTATTCACCCAGCGGCAGCCTGCCGTTCCGGACGGTGACTTGCCCGCCCAAACGGTTCTCGTACACACCGTCCGGCAGATCCACGGCCACTTCACCGCCGCGGCCCCGCAGGTCAAACACGCCCAGTGCGCGGCCCTCCGGTCCCTCGTAGTGGCCCAGCGCCACACTGTCGCTGGCGGTTACCCACCAGAAGCCGCCGCCCAGCGGCAGCGTCTGCTTCATGGCCTTGCAGGCGGTGAGGTACCGCTGCACGTCCAGCCGCATGTCGCCGTAGTTGTCGTCGGCGTCGAAAAGACCCACCCGCTTTTTGGGCGCGTATTCCATGCCGCTGTACAGCATGGCGGCACCCCGCTGGAAGTACAGGAATCCCAGCCAGTGGTACAGCTGGCGGTCACTGGTGAACCAGGAGGCCGCGCGGCAGGTGTCGTGGTTCTCCAGGCAGCGGGCCTTGATGTAGCCAGTGGGATACGTCAGCTCCTGATAGTTCAGGATGTCCGTGTAGGTCCGCAGGGACAGATCTCCCTTCAGGAAGCCCTCGTAAAAAGGCCAGATGTCGTAGTCGTAGGTCATGTCGAAGGCGCGGTACAGCTCGGTGTCCGTGGCGCAGGCCGCGCCCGTGCGGCGCATGCCCAGCACATAGGCGCCGTGGACGCTTTCGGCCAACCAGATGCAGCCAGGGCGCACCGTCTCCACCTGGCGGCGTGCCTCACACCAGAAGTCCAGCGGGACGCTGCTGGCCACGTCGCAGCGGAAGCCATCCACGATGGCGGCCCACTGCTTCAATGTGTCGATCTGGTAGTTCCACAGGTCGCGGTTTCTGTAATCCAGGTCCACCACATCCCACCAGTCCGCCACCTTTCGGGTAGGGCGACCCTCTGCGTCGCGGAGGAAGTACTCCGGATGGGTGTGGGCCAGCACGGAGTCCGGTGAGGTGTGGTTATACACCACGTCGATGATGCACTTCATGCCGCGAGCGTGGATGGCATCCACCAGATGGATGAAGTCCTCCCGCGTGCCGTACTCGGGATTGATGCCGCGGTAGTCCTGAATGGCGTAGGGGCTGCCCAGAGTGCCCTTACGGCCCTCTGAACCAATGGGATGGATGGGCATGAGCCAGATGATGTCTGCACCCAGCCCCTTCAGGCGGTCCAGGTCGCCCTCCAACGCGCGGAAGGTGCCTTCTTTGGTGTGGTTGCGCACAAAGACGCTGTAAATCACCTGATGCAGCAGATTCTGATCGGTATGTTCTGCCATGACGTGTACCTCCTTATTTCAGAAACTCCAGAAATTCATCTTCCGTGAGGACGGGGATGCCCAACTGCTGCGCCTTTTGCAGCTTGCTGCCAGCGTTCTCTCCCGCCACCACGTAGGTGGTCTTTTTGGAAACGGAGCCGGACACCTTGCCGCCCCGCTTCTCGATCATCTCTCCCGCTTCATCGCGGGTAAACTTCTCCAGTGCGCCGGTAAGGACAAAAGTCATTCCAGCAAAACGTCTGTCAACCATTTCCTCTTTACAGGTCATATTGAGCCCTGCGGCCTTCAGACGTGCCAGCAGGTCCTGGGACTGTGGGCTGTCCATCCACTGGCGGATGTATTTCGCCGTGATGGGCCCCACGTCATCAATGGCGGTCAGCTCCTCCTCCGTGGCGGTGGACAGCGCGTCCATGCTGCCGAACCGTGCAGCCAGCACCTTGGCGGCCTTCTCACCTACCTGCCGGATGCCGAGGGCAAAGATGAGGCGCCACAGGTCGTCCTCACGGCTTCTGGCGATGGCCTCCACCGCGTTCCGGGCGGACTTCTGGCCCATACGGTCCAGCTCCGCGATCTGCTCCGGCCGCAGGCTGTACAGGTCGGCGGCAGTCCTGACAAGGCCGCTGTCCACCAGCTGCTGTATCACGGCGGGACCCAGACCGTCGATGTCCATGGCGTTTCGGCTGGCGAAATGGGTCAGATTTCGCAGCAGCTGGGCAGGGCACTCCGCGCCGGTGCAGCGCAGAGCCGCGCCATCCTCGTCCCGCACCACCTCCGCGCCGCAGACGGGGCAGCGGTCCGGCAGCGTGTAGGGCTGTGTGCCGTCCGGACGCTTGTCCGGCACCACGGCCACGATCTCGGGGATGATCTCCCCCGCCTTGCGCACCAGCACCGTGTCGCCGATGCGGATGTCCTTCTGGGCGATATAGTCCTGATTATGCAGGGTGGCGTAGGTCACAGTGGTGCCCGCCAGACGCACCGGCTCCAGCTCCGCCTTGGGAGTCAGCACGCCAGTGCGTCCTACCTGCACCACGATATCGCGGAGCACCGTCTCCTTGGTCTCTGGCGGGTACTTGTAGGCGATGGCCCAGCGGGGACACTTGGCAGTACTGCCAAGCACCTCGCGCTCCGCCAGGTTGTCCAGCTTAATGACCGCGCCGTCGATGTCGAAGGGGAAACGCTCCCGACAGTCGCCCAGCGCGGCGATCTCCGCCAGAATATCGGCGGTTTTGGATAGCTGCCGGTGCGGAATGACCTTGAAATGCTGGGACGCCAGATAGTCGATGGTCTCGGTGTGGGTGGTGAACTCCCGTCCCTCCGCCAGCTGGAGATTGAATACGGCGATGTCCAGACGGCGCTGGGCCGCGATCTTGGGGTCCAGCTGGCGCAGGGAGCCGGCGGCAGCGTTGCGGGGGTTGGCCATCAGGGGCTTGCCCTCCAGCTCGCGGCGGGCGTTGATCTCATCGAACACGCTGCGAGCCATGTAGACCTCGCCGCGGACGATGAGACGGGGCAGCTTCTCCGGCAGCGTCATAGGAATGGAGCGGATGGTGCGCAGATTCTCCGTCACGTCCTCCCCCACCCGTCCATCGCCGCGTGTGGCGCCGCGGACGAACACGCCGTCTCTGTACTCCAGGGCCACGGACAGGCCGTCCACCTTTGGCTCCACGCTCCACACCGGCGCGTCCAGGGGTATCTTTTCCAGAAACTGGCACACCTCATCGTCGTCGAACACGTCCTGCAAACTCTCCAGCGGCACGGGATGCGTCACCTGCTGGAACTCGGACAGCGTGCGGCCACCGATGCGCTGCGTGGGCGAATCCGGCGTGATTTCCTCCGGATGTGCCGCCTCCAGATCCTCCAGACGGCGCAGCATGTGGTCGTACTCGTAGTCGGAGATGGTGGGCTCATCCAATACGTAATAGCGGTAGCCGTGGGCATTCAGGGTGTCCCGCAGCTCCTTCATTTCCTGTCGGTAGTCCATAGTGTGACCTCTTATCCGTTGTTGATGATGTACTCGTCGGCGTAGTTCTCGATCTCGTCCGGCGTGGTACTGAAATAGGTGTAGGTGTCGGGTACGCCGCCCACGATCACCGTCTCCGCCACGGAGATCTCGTTGGACACCTTGGTATAGGTGGTCAGCCCGGGCAGCAGGATGCTGACGTGGACATCCACATCCAGCAGGATGCGGTGGCGGGTCTGGTTGATGCCGGCGGAGGAAAACTGATTATCGAAGCGGGCGGTGGCAGTGCCCACGGACTGCATGCGCACGTGCAGACACGGCCCGCGGCCTGCCAGCAGCGGCGAGCCGGTCAGCGTGCCGATGGGGATGGACAAATCCGTGGTGGACACATCCGCCATGCGCTGGAGGATATCGTCGGAGATAGACGCCTGCAGGCGGTTGAACTCCGCCATGTTGCTTTTCAGCGCCGTCACATGGCCGTTGGCATCCTTATCGAAGGACACCAGCCGCCCGTAGTCGATGCGCCCGCTGTCCACCGCGTCGTTGATGGCGGCCACCACGATGCGGTTCACCATGTTAGAGGTGCGAGCGGTGGCCAGATCCACCACGATGGGCCTCATATGCAGCACGGCGGCAGCAGTCAGCGCTCCCAACGCCGCCAGAAGAAAGGTACACCAGACCAGCACCTTCTGTCGTCCGGTCAGGCGCAGATAACGAAGCCGTTCCACGGCATCCACCCCCCTTGCAGGGAGTTTATGATGCCAAGGCTTTTCCTCATTCCTCCGGCCAGCTGCAGACGATCTCCTTGAACACCCTGCCCCGCTCGGCAAAGTTCTTGAACTGGTCGAAGGCAGCACAGGCCGGGGACAACGTCACCACATCGCCTGCGGCGGCATGGTCGCGGGCGGCCTCTACCGCAGCCTGAAAAGGCGTGACCTCCAGGATCTCCGGACGGCCCGGGCGGTAGTCCGGCGCGGCCTCCACTGCGGCGCGGATCTTCCCCGCCGTGGCCCCGCAGAGTACCAGCAGCTTCACGTGGGCCGTCACCTCGGGGCCCAGTACGTCGAAAGGAATGTGCTTGTCATAGCCGCCGGCGATGAGGATGACCTTCTCCGGGAAGGAGCGCAGCCCCGCAATGGTGCGGGAGGGGCTGGAGGCGATGGAATCGTTGTAGTACCGGACACCACGGTAGGTACGCACCAGCTCGATGCGGTGCTCCACGCCGCCGAAGCTGCGGGCGAAGTCACGGATAATACCGTCCGGCACCAGACCGTCCACAGCGGCGATGGCCGCCATGTAGTTCTCCACGTTGTGGACACCGGGGATCTTGATGTCGGATGTCTTCATGACGACCCGCTCCCCCGCCGCACTGCGGCAGACGATGTCCTCGCCCCGCAGGAACACGCCGTCGTTCAGCTCTGTCTGACGGCTGAAGCGGCGGCTGCGGCCTACGGTGCGCCCCGCCTGCTCCGCCGTGATGGCGTTGTCGGCGTTGAACACGGCAATGTCGCCGGCGGTCTGGTGGCGGAAAATGTTCTCCTTGGCCGCTACGTACTCTGCCATGTCCTTGTGCATGTCCAGGTGATTAGGGGCCAGATTGGTCACCACCGCGATATGGGGACTGCGGTCCATGGTCATCAGCTGGAAGCTGGACAGCTCCAGCACCGCATAGTCCTGGGGCCGCATACGGTCGGCATCGCACAGCAGCGGGTGTCCGATATTGCCGCCTACCCACACTGTGTTCCCTGCCGCCTTCAGCAGCTCGGCGATGATGGTGGTGGTCGTCGTCTTACCGTCGGAGCCGGTGACGGCGATAATGGGACACGGGCAGACACGGAAGAACTCCTCCATCTCGCTGGTCAGCATGCTGCCATTGGCCACCGCCGCCGCAAGCTGGGGCACATCAGGCCGCAGGCCCGGGGTGCGGAAGATCACGTCCTCGTGGAGACCCTCCAGATAATCCGGTCCCAGCCGCAGCGTGCATCCCGCCTGCTTCAGCTCGTCAGCCAGCGTGCCCAGCTGCTCCCTCGTCCGCTTGTCACAGGCGGTGACGCGAATGCCGCTGCGCAGCAGCCGCTGCACCAGCGGCGTGTTGCTGACGCCGATGCCCAGCACTGCCACCGTTTTCTGCCGCAGGCTCTCCATATACTCATGCAAGGTCATGTTATATCCCTCCGTCTAACAGTTGCTCAACACAGACATTATACCGCTTTGGGTACAATTGTACAACCAAAAAACGCACCCTGTCGGGTGCGTTTTTTCAGGCATTTTTTCAGATAGTCACCTCAAAGGGCTCGCTCAGCGTTACCGGTCCGCCGATAGACGCCGCAATGACCGCGCCGTCCTGCCGCGTCACGGAGGCGTTGACTGTTCCGGCCGGCTGCCGCAGGGAGACGGAAAATATGCCTTCCCTACCCTGGCTCATGGCCACTGCGCAGGCCAGCGTACCGCTGCCGCAGCTGCCCTCGAACACCAGTGTTCCAGCCTCCGGTACCTTCACCAGCGGCGTCATACGGTCCCCCTCCACGAAGCACACGCCGTAGGCATCCAGCGCAGGGTCCGCCGCAAAGAGCGGCTCGGCCTGGGCGAAAAACTCACGGCTGGGCGGGACATCCTGCACCACCAGATGGGCGATGCCTCCCAGATGCACCAGCGTACCGGTGGCAGGAGCGTCCACCGGCCTGACAAATTTCGGCAGCGGCATCTCTGCCTCCGCCGTACCGGCGTCCATGTCCACCGTCACGGTGATGGGGTGATCGCAGCCGCTGACGGACAGCTGCATGCTCCGGCAGCCGGCGAGCCCCTGCTGCTTCGCCAGCAGGAATCCGTAGGCACGGGAGGCGTTGCCGCAGAACTCCCCCGCCTCCATCTCCATATGGCCGTTGGGGAAGATGAAGCCTACCTGCTCCGCCTGCAGCTCCCGGATGGCCATGAGCTGTGCGGCCACGGCGGCGCACTCCGCCTTGCCTACGGGCGTCAGGACGAATAGAGTGATGTTTCCAGCGGGATCTGCCCGCACCACGCGCAGTTTTCTCATCTCTGATACCGCCCCAGGAACTGACGGGTCCGTTCCTCACGGGTGTTGACCATGACCTCCTCCGGCGTGCCCTCCTCCACAATGACGCCGCCGGCCATGAAGATAACGCGGTCTGCCACGTCCTTGGCAAAGGACATCTCGTGGGTCACGATGACCATGGTCATATGCTCCTCCGCCAGGTCACGGATGACCTTCAGGATCTCGCCGGTCAGCTCGGGGTCCAGCGCCGAGGTGGGTTCATCGAAAAATAGGATCTCGGGATCCATGGCCAGGGCGCGGGCGATGGCTACCCGCTGCTGCTGTCCACCGGAGAGCTCGCAGGGGTAGGCGCCCTCCTTGTCGGAAAGCCCCATCTTCTCCAGCAGCTGCCGCGCCCGCTGCTGCGCCGTCTCCTTGTCACGGCCCAGCACGCGGATCTGGGGGTCCGTCAGATTTTTCAGCACGGAATAGTGAGGAAAGAGGTTGAAGCTCTGGAACACCAGCCCGAACTTTTCCTGCACCCTTTTCAGTGTCTCCTTGTCGGCGTAGACCGCCCTGCCGTTTTCGCTGCGGGCGGCCTGTATGTCGCCGTAGAACAGCTCGCCGTCATCCATGTCGGTAAGCATCGCAGCGCAGCGCAGCAGCGTGGATTTGCCGCTGCCGGAGGGGCCGATGATGGCCACCACCTCGCCTTTTTCTACGGAGAGACTGATGTCCTTGAGAACGTGCAGCGTGTCGTCGTTGAAGCTCTTCTGCACGTGGTTCATCTGTAACAGTTTCATGCGACCGCCTCCCTTATTTGTAGTAGTCCATACGCTTTTCCACCTTGCCCATGACCAGATCCACAACGGCGTTGAACGCGAAGTAGAACACGCCTGCCACCAAGAACGGCGTAAAGCTGGTCTCGGAGTTGGCGATCTGCTTGCCGATGGTGAACATCTCCTGATAGGAGACAGTGAACGCCATGGAGGTGTCCTTCACCAGCGTCACCACTTCGTTGGTGATGCTGGGCATGATGCGCTTGAACACCTGCGGCAGGATGACATGGATAAAGGTCTGGGCCTTGGTATAACCCAGCACCTCTGCCGCTTCATACTGTCCCACCGGCATAGATTCGATGCCGCCGCGATAGATCTCCGCGAAATAGGCGGCGTAGTTGATGGCAAAGGCGATGACCACGGGGATCAGCTTGTTGCGGGCCACCGGCAGGTCACAGAGGTAGTAGGGGCCGTAGGTCACGGCCAGCAGCTGCAGCATCAGCGGCGTGCCGCGGAGAATGGAGATGAAGAAACGGGTGATGCCGGAGACGATCCTGTTTTTGCTCATGCGCAGCAGCGCAACGATCATGCCCAGCGGCAGGGAGAACAGCAGCGTCAGAAAGAAGATGGCGCAGGTCTTGGAAAGTCCCTCCCCCATCTTGACGATCATGGTCAGTAAGGTCATATGTTATCCTCAATTCATGCACATACGCTCCCGAGGGAGGAATTTCCCTCGGGAGCCGGTATGCTGTTTTCTTTTGTGCGCCGATGCCTCAGGCTCAGCCCAGCAGGGTCAGGTTGTTGGCGATGTCGGGATACTTGGCAGCGATCTCGGCGTAGGTGCCGTTGGCTACCAGCTGAGCCACGGCGTCCTCCACGGTGGCACACAGCTCCTCGTCACCGGCGCGGAAGGCGATGCCGTACTGCTCGGCGCCCAGACCCTCGTCCAGAACGGTGAAGCCCTTGTTGGACTCGGCATAGGAGACAGCCACGGGCTTGTCCACGATGACAGCGTCCACGGCGCCGCCGCCCAGCTCAGTGAAGCACTTCAGGAAGCTGTCGCAGGTAGTCAGGTCAGCGAAGGTCGCCGCCAGGTCGGCCAGATCACCGCCATCGGCCAGCAGCGCCTCGCCGGAGGTGCCCAGCTGCACGGCCACGACCTTACCGGCCAGGTCAGCGGAAGACTTGATGTCGCTGCCCTCCTTGACCATGATGACCTGGGTGTTGTCATAGTAAGGCGCGGAGATCACGTAGCCGGCCTCCTTCATGGAGTCCAGGATGGTCATGCCGGACCATACGCAGTCACACTCCTTGGCATCCAGCTGCACCAGCTTCTGGTCCCAGTTCACACCGAAGACCTGCAGATCCCAGCCCAGCAGATCGCAGACAGCCTTGCAGACCTCCACGTCGAAGCCGGTGTACTGGCCGTCCTCGCCCAGATAGCTGAAGGGGGGATACTCCGCGTCGACGCCCATCACGAAGGTCCGTGTGGCAGTGGCATCGCCGTCGGTATTGTTGTCGTTTGCGGAATTGTCATTCTCTGCGGGCTTACCGCAGGCCACCAGGGACAGGGCCATGACCATGGCCAGCATCAGTGCAATCAGCTTTTTCATCGTTTTTTCTCCTTTACTGACCGGAATACCGGTTTTCTCGCCGGCAGACCGGCTTGGTTGTTTACTACGCTATCACTCTACCACTTTATCGAACTAATGTAAATAGTTTTGTATTCTAAAATACACCGCATATTTCCGTCGAAATTGTGCGAAGCGCACAAAGAAGGCCGCAGCGTGAACCGCTGCGGCCTTGGAATGGTCCTGCGAGCAGACCTATAAGCCGGGTTCTGTTTCGACAGTCATCTATCTGGGCGTACCGTTGCCGGCACGCTCAAGCCACCCCGGGAGCGGCCGGGCCAGCCTATATGCTCCCATACCGGTGTTGCTCCGAATAGAGTTTACAGCGACGGTCACTTTCACGCGCCGTCGGGTGAGCTCTTACCTCGCCTTTCCACCCTTACCTCGTCGGTGCCAGCTCCATAGCTTTCGTCCGGCCGCAAACGGCAGGCCAAAATCACTTCGCTGTACCTTATCTCCCCACAAAAACTGACGTTTTTGCGGAGGTCCCCATTTTGGGGATGTGACGCGGCGGTATATCTCTGTTGCACTTTTCCTGAAGTCGCCTTCGGCGGGCGTTACCCGTTATTCTTGCCCTGTGGAGCCCGGACTTTCCTCATGAACAGGCTTTCGCCTTGTCCCCGCGACTGTCCAGTCTGCTCGCACCCGTTATTCTACCCCACGGACATAGGGAAAGTCAATGCACAATTCACCGGACGCGGGGGATCAGCAGCATTTTGTCCGGTGTCTCCCCCTCCCCCAGATGGTTCACCGTCCGCAGCAGTTCCTCATCGGTTCGGTACTGTTTAGCCACATCCCACAGCGTCTCCTCCGGCAGCAGTCGCCGCAGCACCAGGGAGGGTATCTTCTCCTGCTCCTCCCCGTCCAGCAGCTCCACGGCGGCGACGGTGCGCATCTGGTCCGCCTGCATGTCGCCGATGAGGAATTCCGCCACCTGCCGCACATCGCAGCCGCTGCCTGTGAACCGGACGTCCGGTGGCCCCGCCAGTGTGCAGGATACGGACTGCACCGGTCCCTGCACCGGCACCACGATCTCCTCCGTCCGCTCCGTGACGGCGGGGGCATCCGCCTCATCCAGATACAGCAGTCGGGTATGTATCGTGGTGCGCAGAGCCGTCTGACCTCCCTCCTCCGTCACGGCAGCAGGTGTGCAGTCCGTGTCGGTGATAAAGAAGAACGGGCGGCTGCCGCCGAAGTCCAGATGCTGAATGCTCTCCTCCCGCAGGGAGCGGCAGGGCCGCCCCACCGGTACGGCCACCGTCTCCTGATGCAGCTGCACCGGCCGGCGAATGCTGTACAGGTCCTCCACGCAGCTGCACCGCACCGTCCGGTAGGCCCGCAGCAGCAGCCGCAGTTCCGCCGAGATGGAGAACCCGCCGCCGCTGTCGGAGCGCAGGACCCGCACCTCCCCTCCGGTGAGGCACAGGATGCCGGAAAGCTCCCCCTCCTCCGGCAGATCCGCGCCGTCCAGGATCTGGGATACCGGCAGCTCCGTTTCATAGGTGTGCAGCTGCTGATCCTGCCCGCGGTACAGCGCCGACAGGGCCAGCTCTCCCTTCAGCACCAGCTTGCTGCCCACCAGACGGCAGCTGGTGAGCCGCGGGCAGAGCCGGTACAGCAGCAGGTCCTCCGGCGCGGGGGACACCTCCGGCGTCTCCTGCGCCACGGAGAAGCTGCGTTCCACCGCCGTATCCAGCAGGCTGATGTCGTGATCCCTGCGCCGGACGCGGAGAGCAGGGTCCTCCTCCGTGCCGCTGCAAAACCGGCACTGGGCGCGGGTGTAGCCGGTCAGCGTCACCTCCGGCAGCACGCGGACATACAGCTTCCGCGCCGTCACGGCCTGTGCCTCTGCCAACAACAACCGTCCTGTGGCCCAGAGCAGCTGCGACGACGCCAGCGTCTCGTCCTCCGCCGTACAGGAGAATGGCACCGGCAGCGTCAGGCTGCGCAGGCCGGCGCTCTCCTCCGAGGTATACAACACCGTGACCCGCACGGTGCCGGTGGCGGTGACGCGGCCCTCCAATGCGGTCCGCTCCCGTATCTGCAGCTGCCCGCAGACGCTGACGATCCGCGTCATGTCGGGGCAGTATTCCGCAATGGCCGTCTCCATGGTCTCCTCGTGGGACATCACCAGACGGCCGGTCTGCTCGCAGCAGGTCAGTTCCGTAAAATGTAAGCCTAACTCCATGGTCTCGCCCTCTCATTTCTCCGTTGTACCTCTACCATATGAGCGGGCGGGCACTGTTATTCCCTGATCCCGAAAATGCTGCACAGCAGGCCCCGCAGGAACCGCGGAGACTTCCATACCACGATCTTCATACGCTACCTCCTATTCCGCAAACAGGCGATCCCGCAGGCGATGAGCAGAAACGCCACCAGAAACATCAGACACCCCACAGGAAAGACGGCCGCGATCAGGATGCCCAGTCCCAATGCCAGCGCGCAAATGCCGATGATCCAGCCGCCGCAGTTCCAGCCTCTCATACAAGACCCCCCTCTGGTCCAGTATATGGGCGGCAAAAAAGCGGAGTGCATCGCACTCCGCTTTTTTCATTTTTTCTCCCAGGCCTTCAGGTCCTTCAGCTCCTGATAGAGCCGGACGTAGCTGCGGTGGCGGCTGGGGTGGATGTCCCCGTCCTTCACCGCCTGCAGCACGCGGCAGCCCTTCTCCTTGATGTGGCTGCATCCCACAAAGCGGCACTGGTCTGCGTAGGGCGCGAACTCGGGGAACGTCTCCGGCAGATGCTCCTTCAGTTCCAGATCCATCTCCTGGGTGTCAAAGGAGGAAAAGCCCGGCGTGTCGATGACCCATGTATCGCCGCCCAGGGAGAACATCTCCACATGGCGAGTGGTATGGCGTCCGCGGCCCAGCGCCTTGCTGACCTCCCCCACCGGCAGCGTCAGCTGCGGCGACAGGGCATTGAGGATACTGGACTTGCCCACGCCAGAATTCCCTGTAAAGGCATTTAGTTTGCCAGCGATTGCCGCGCACAGCTCCGGAATACCCTCACCTGTGGCAGCGCTGACCCGCAGCACTTGAATGGCCGAATGGCGGTAGATGTCGTACAGCTCGTCCGCAGGATCCAGGTCGCACTTGTTCAGGCACAGCAGCACCTGACAGCTTTTCAGCGCGGCGATGGCAGCGATGCGGTCGATGAGGTACGGTTCCGTCACCGGAATGGCCGCGGAGGCGATGATGACCAACTGGTCGATATTGGCGGCAGCCGGGCGGAGGAACACGTTCTTTCGCGGCTCCACCGCCTCCACGAAGCCCTCGCCGCCGCCCAGCTCCCGTACCTCCACCCAGTCGCCTACCAGCGGGCTGAGTCCTTCGCGCCGGAACTTGCCGCGGGCGCGGCACCGGAGCACCTCGCCTCCGGTGTTCACGTAATAGAAGCCACTGAGGGCCTTTTCAATGCGCCCCCGACTCAAAAGACGATCTCCTGCGTGGGTGAAGATACCGCAGAGTTGTCGTTGATGCAGGTGAAGTAAGCCCGCACCAGTGATGTCTGCCCCACCTGACCGGTGAAAGTGTAGGTCACAGTCTGGAGGTTGGCGCTGATGTACTGGCTGTCCACGATGGCGCCGTCCTGCTCAAACTCCACCTTGATCATGCCGCCCATGTCCTCCGGCAGGGCGAACTCCGCCACCTTGGTGCGGGTCACGATGTCCTCCTCGCCGCTGCCGCTGATGGTAAAGACGATCTGGGTGCCGCCATCTACCACCTCGTTTGGGTCGATGTTCTGCTCAGTGACACGGCCCGTCTCCACCAGACTGTACGGGTCGAACTCCGGCTGGCCCACGGTGAGGCCCATGTCCTGAGCATTCTTGATGGCGATGGCAATGTCCTGCCCGATGAACGAGGGCACCGTCACCGTCTTGGGGCCGGTGCTGACGTACACTGTCACCTGCTGACCCTCGGTCAGGTCCTCCTCGGCGGCGGGCTCCGTGGAGATGACCATATCCTTATGGACCGTGTCGGAATTCTGGCTCTGGAAGTCGAATTTCAGGTTCAGATTCAGCTCCTGCAATTGGATGCGTGCCTGCCGGTACTCCTGGCCGGTGACATCCGGCATGGGCACCTTCTCCTCCTCCGCCGCCACGTAGACCTCGATGACGAAGTTGCTCTTGCGGCTGCGTCCGGCATCCGGCGATTGCTGGATGATCTGCCCCGGCTCATAGGTGTCGGAGCGCTGGGTGCCCTTCACCACGATTTCAAAAATATCCTTGACGCCGTCCATCAGCTGGGCCTCCTCCACGGTCTTGCCCAGCACATAGGGAACATCGTAGCTCTTGTTGTTGCCGGCGGGGCCAAAATCGCCCAAAATCAGCTTGAACAGCAGGAACACCAGCACCAGAGCCGCTGCGAAGATACCGCCCATGATGGCGATGGACTTCTTGTCGCGGGGCCGGATGTTGTCCTCCGGCTGGTCGCGCCGCATCTGGTCGGCCCGCTTTTTCACGGCGGTGGCCACCTGCGCGGTGGGAATGGACATGGTGGGCTCGTTGTCCGGCTGCACCGATGCCAGTTCCTTGCGGATGTAGTCCATATCCACGGCGGGGTCCTTGCGGAACTTCTCCAGATCCTCCAGCATGGCGTCCGCCGTGGGATAGCGCTTGTCGGGATCGCTGTTCATGGCCTTCATGCAGATCAGCTCCAGCGGCTCAGGGATGCTATGGTCGATGTCCCGCGGCGCCAGCGGCACGGAGCTCAGGTGCTGGATGGCCACGGACACAGCGGAGTCGCCCTCAAAGGGCAGCCGTCCCGTCAGCATCTCATACAGCACCACGCCGGCGGAGTAGATGTCGGAACGTGCATCAATGCGGTCGCCCCGCGCCTGCTCCGGCGAGATGTAATGGACGGAGCCCAGCGCCTCCTGGGTCAGGGTCTGGCTGGCGTTTGCCAGGCATGCGATGCCGAAATCGGCCACCTTCACGCTGCCGTCCCGCAGAACCATGATGTTCTGGGGCTTGATGTCGCGGTGAATGATGCCGCGGCTGTGGGCGTGGCTCAGGCCCCGCATGATCTGGCTGATGAAGTGCAGCGACTCCCGCCAGTCCATGCGGCCCCGCCGCTCCATATACTGCTTCAGGGTAATGCCGTCGATGAGCTCCATGACGATGTACTCCGTCTCACCGCTGGTGGACACATCATACACCGACACGATGTTGGCGTGGGACAGCTGAGCCACGGCTCGTGACTCGTCCCGAAAACGCCGGCGGAAGTCGGCGTTTTCCGCCAGATCGCTCTTGAGTATCTTCACCGCCACCAGTCGGTTCAGCCGATGACATCTGGCCTTATACACATTTGCCATGCCGCCGGACCCGATCAGCTCCAGAATTTCATAGCGATCATCCAGCATACGTCCTATGTATTGATCCATGTTGTCATCTCCTTTACGCGTTCATCAGCAGCACCACCGTGACGTTGTCCGGTGCGCCGCGGCGCAGTGATATTTGCATCAGATGGTCCAGACAGCTCTCGATGTCGCCATCGTGGAGCACCTCAAACAGCATCTCCTGATCCGAGACGGTGTTCACCAGCCCATCGGTGCACAGCAGGATGAAATCCCCTGGATGCCACGCCACGGCAAACGTATCGGCCTGGGCCTGGGTATCGGGACCCAGCGCACGGGTGATGAGATTGCGGTTGGGGTGGCGGCGGGCCTCCTGGGGAGTGATGTCGCCCTTCTCCACCATGCTCTCCACCACAGAGTGGTCACGGGAGATCTGGCGGATGCCCTCTCCGTTGATGTGGTAGGCCCGGCTGTCGCCGATGTTGCCCACCATCACCAGATCCTCTTTGGCCAAGGCGCACACCAGTGTGGTGCCCATGTGCTGATAGTCGGCGTTCTGCGCCGCCGCGCGGCGTATGGCGTCGTTGGCCAGGGAGATGGCGTACAGCGTGGCCTGCCGCAGCTGCTCCTCTCCGGCGTTCTCCTGCAGCACAGCCCGCAGTTCCTTTTCAAACTGCTCCACCGCGATGCCGCTTGCAACGCGGCCGCCGTTGGTGCCGCCCATGCCGTCGCAGACCACGGCAACGCTGTAACCGCCCACCGTAAAGGCGACGTAGGCGTCCTGATTCTCGCTGCGGACCAGACCGGTATTCGTGATGCCCCACATTTTCATGTCAGGCGCCCCCTTTCCTTTTCCTCCATGGCCTTTCGCCGCAGCTGGCCGCAGGAGGCATCGATGTCTCCACCCAGACTGCGCCGCACCGTGGCGGTGATGCCGTGGGACTCCAGCCGCTTCTGGAAGGCGGCCACGCGGCGGCTGGGCTTGTACGGGCTCTCCACCACGTCGTTCAGCGGGATGAGATTCACATGGCCAGGCATGCCCCGCAGCTTTTTGGCGATAAGATCCGCCTGCCAGTCGTTGTCGTTGACGCCGTCGATCATGGCGTACTCAAAGCTGATGCGCCGCCCCGTTTTCTCAAAATAGCGGTGGCAGGCATCAAACAGCAGTTCCACGTCATAGGCGCGGTTCACCGGCATGATGCGGCTGCGCGTCTCGCTGTCCGGCGCGTGCAGCGAGACAGACAGCGTCAGCTGCAGCTGCTGCTCCGCCAGGGCATCGATACCGGGCACCACGCCGCAGGTGGACAGGCTGATATGCCGCATACCGATGTTCATGCCATCGGGATGATTCACCAGCTCCAGAAACCGCAGCACATTGGCCATGTTGTCCAGCGGCTCGCCGATGCCCATCAGCACAATGTTGGACACCGTCCGGCCGGAATCCAGTTGGGTGAACATCACCTGATCCAGCATTTCCGACGGCCGCAGATCCCGCACCTTTCCGGCGATGGTGCTGGCACAGAAGGCGCAGCCCATGCGGCAGCCCACTTGGGACGAGATGCACACTGTGTTGCCGTGGTGGTACTGCATCAGCACCGTCTCGATGCAGTTGCCGTCCGACAGCTCCCACAGGTACTTGATGGTGCCGTCCAGCCGAGACTCCTGTTTGCGGGCCACCACAGGCGCGGTGATAAAACACCGCCCCTTCAGCTTTTCCCGCAGGGACTTGGAGAGGTTGGTCATCTCGTCGAAGGAGGCGGCGCCCCGATGCAGCCACGTAAAGACCTGCTTGGCGCGGAACGCCGGCTCTCCCAGCTCTTTCAGAAATTGGGAGAGCTCCTGCTGGGTCATGGATTTGATATCGGTCATAAAAGCTCCTCGCTCATTTTCTGCGCATCCGGCAGATATAGAAGCCGTCCGTGCCGTACCGCTGCGGCCACAGCGTCAGCTGTCCGCAGCAGCCGCCGATGGGCCGCGGCAGGGTAAACGGTTCCAGTGCAAATTCAGGGTGCGTGTCCAGAAACGCCGTGGTGACGCCCTCATTTTCCTCCGGCAGCACCGTGCAGGTGGAGTAGAGCAGCACGCCGCCCGGCCGCACGTAGGTGGCCGCGTTGTCCAAAATGGCGGCCTGAATGGCCGGCAGCTCCGCCAGCTCCTTGGGGTCCTTGTAGCGGATATCCGGCTTCTTGCGGATGATGCCCAGTCCCGAGCAGGGCACATCAGCCACCACCAGATCTGCGGCGTTTTCCCACGCCGCGTGATGCTCCCGCCCATCGGCCAGCGCCGTCCGGATGGATCGGATGCCCAATCGCGCCGCGCCCTTTTCGATGAGCGCCAGCTTGTGGGGATGGATGTCACAGGACAGGATGTCGCCCCTGTCCCCCATGTCGATGGCCAGTGCAAAGGACTTGCCTCCGGGCGCGGCGCACATGTCCAGCGCACGAGTCTCCGGCTGCGGCGCTGCCGCTGTGGCCACCAATCGGGCCGCGGCGTCCTGCACCGTGAAGTGCCCCTCCGTAAAGGCGGGCAGGCGCTCCAGATCGCCGGTGGCCGACACTTCGAAGCAGCCCTCCAGCCATGGGTGGGCGTTCACCGTCACGCCGGCGGTGCGCAGCTCCTTCTCCAGCTCCTCCGCCGTACATTTCAGCGTATTGGTCTGGATGGTGGTGGGGACGATCTCGTTGTTCATCCGCAGGTAGTCCTCCGTCTCCTCCGCCCCGATCACGTCGATCAGGCGGCGCACCAGCCACTTGGGATGGCTGTACCGCACGGACAGATAGTCCGCTGTGGTGCCCTGGGGCAGCGCGGGCATGTCCATCCAGTTGGTCACAAACTTCCGCAGCACCGCGTTGACCATGCCTGCGGCCTTGGGACGGCCCCAGCGCTTGGTCATCTCCACCGCCTCGTTGACGGCGGCGCGGTGGGGGATCTTATCCATGAACAGGATCTGATACCCTCCGATGCGCAGGATATTCAAAATCACCGGCTCCAGCCGGTTAGGCTTCTGGCTGCACCAGCAGCCGATATAGTAGTCCAGCAGACCGCGGTTTTGGATGACACCGTAGGCAAGACGCGTGCAGAGCGCCGCCTCCCGGCTGTCCAGCTTGTTTTTGGCAATGGTGCGTTTCAGACTGCCGTCCGACCAGGCGTTGGCGCGGCTGACCTGCATCAGCACCTCCAGCGCAGTATCACGGGCGCTGCTTCGCTGCATATCGCTCATACGTCCACCTGTACAGGATGCCCACGCAGATAGTCCGCTGCCGCCATGCGCTTGCCGCCCTCGGCCTGCAATTCCAGAATGCGCAGCAGCCGCCTGTCGCCGCAGGCAATGGCAAGGCCCTGCTTACCGGCCTCGGCGATCTTCCCCGCAGCCAGCGTCGTCTCGCTGCCGATGGCGGTGCGGTAGACCTTCACATTTTTGCCGTCCAGTTCCATGGACGCGCAGGGCCAGGGGATCAGTCCCCGCACCTGATCGTGGAGCTGCCGGGCACTTCTGGTGAAGTCCATGGGCGACAGGCTCCGATCCAGCATGGGGGCGTAGGTGTAGGCATTGTGGTCCTGAGGCATACGGACGGCGGTACCGTTTTTCAGCTGCTCCACTGCCTGGGACAGCGCGTCCGCGCCCAGCTCCGCCAGGCGGGTCGTCAGGGTCTGCGCGTCCTCGTCAGGGTCGATAGCCGTCTCGCGGCAGAGGATGATGTCCCCCGCATCCAGCTCCTTGGCCATATACATGATGGTAACGCCCGTGACGCTCTCCCCGTTAAGAATGGCCCAGTTAATGGGTGCCGCGCCCCGATACTTCGGCAGGATGGACGAATGCACGTTGATAGAGCCATAGGGCGGCGTGTTCAGAATGTCCTCCGGCAGGATCTTGCCGTAGGCCGCCACTACGATGAGCTCCGGTGCCAGCTCCTGCACGATGCGCAGGGCTTCGCCGTCCCGCATTTTCACCGGTTGGTACACTGGCAGGCCGACTGTCAAGGCATATTCCTTCACAGGAGAAAACGCCATTTTGTGCCCTCGGTTCTTGGGCTTGTCCGGCTGGGTGAACACACCGCACACGTTGTGCCCGTCCTTCACCAGCCGCTTCAGGGACGCCACGGCGAAGTCGGGCGTGCCCATGAACAGTATCCTCATTCGTTCTCGTCTCCGTTCTCTGCCTCGGCGCGGCGGATGTACTCCTCCAGCTCCTCCTCGGTCAGCAGGTGGTCCGTATGCTCCACGAACAGATGGCCGTCCAGATGCTCGATCTCGTGGCAGAAACAGCGGGCGGTCAGGCCCTCGTCCTCCACCTCAAACCAGTTGCCATCGCGATCCTGAGCGCGGACGCGGACGATCTCCGGCCGCGTGACCTCGCCGTACTTCCCGGGAACACTGAGGCAGCCCTCCAGGCCGGTCTGCTCACCCTCAGTACGGATGATCTCCGGATTCACCAACTCGATGAGCTGATCCTCCTCGTCCAGCACCACGCACACGCGGCGCAGCACGCCTACCTGCGGGGCGGCCAGACCCACGCCGCCGGAGTCCTCCAGCGTGTCAGCCAGATCATCCAACAGCACGTGCAGGCGGTCATTGAACTCCGTCACCGGACGGCACACCTTGGTCAGGCAGGGTTCGCCCTGTAAAGCAATTTTCCTTAACGCCATTGTTCCTACCTCGTTTTCTCAGATTTAATCCATCAAGTTGCAGTCGGTATAGATATGCAGGCGGCGGTTTTCGCCGCGCTGCGCGAACTCTCGCATGAATGATGCCAGCAGCTGCCGCAGCTGCCGTTCGTTCCGCCCCAGCACCATGGTGCGGTAGCGGTAGCTGCCGTTGATCTTCACCACCGGCGCCGGCGCGGGACCCAGAATCTGCAGGTCCATATCACGGTACGGCGGCTGCTGCGCCGCCTGACGCAGGCTGTGGGTCAGCAGGTCCAGTGCCCGCCGCACTTCGTCCTCCTCCTGCCCCGTCACCGTCACGGTGAACTGGTCGGCAAAAGGCGGGTCCCTCCGCAGCCGCCGCAGCTGGATCTCCGCATCGTAAAAGCGCTGGTAATCCTGCTGCGCCGCCGCCTGTATCACGTCGTTCTGCGGGGTGTAGGTCTGGATGACCGCCCGTCCCGCCTTGCTGCCGCGTCCCGCGCGGCCGATAACCTGGGTCAGCAGGTTAAAGGTGCGCTCCGCGGCGCGGTAGTGGTCCACGTACAGGGACGTATCGGCCCCCAGCACGCCTACCAGCGTCACATTTTCAAAATCCAGCCCCTTGGCCACCATCTGGGTACCCAGAAGGATGGGCACGCGCTTCTCCTCAAACTCCCGCAGGATGGTCTCGTGACCCACAGACACCGTGTCCGCGTCCATCCGCAGCAGCGGCGTGTCGGGGAACAGGGTGTGCAGCTCCTCCTCCACCCGCTGGGTGCCCACGCCGATGTGCTTGAACCGACCGCCGCACTCGGGACACACCTCCGGTGCCTTCACCGAGTAGCCGCAGTAGTGGCACATCAGCCGTCCGTTGGCGCTGTGATACGTCAGATACACGCTGCACCGCGGGCACTTTGGCACGTAGGTACACTGGGGACACAGCAGCTGACGGCTGCTGCCCCGCCGGTTGAGGAACAGGATGCTCTGCTCCCCCGCCGCCAGATTTTTCTGCAATTCATCGTACAGCGGGCGGCTGATGATGCCGTTCCGCCCCTCCAGCAGCTCCTGGCGCAGATCCGCTAAGATCACCGCAGGCAGCGCCTGCCGGTTGTAGCGCTGCCGCAGCAGCGCCTTCTGATAATCGCCCTTTTCCGCCCAGTAGGCCGTCTCCACCGTTGGGGTGGCAGAGCCCAGAAGGAGCCTTGCCCCCTCCTGTAAGCAACGGTACTTGGCGATGTCCCTGGCATGGTAGCAGGGTGCCGTCTCCGATTCGTAGGAGCTTTCCTGCTCCTCGTCCATGACGATGAGCCCGATATTGCCCAGCGGTGCAAACACCGCCGAACGAGTACCCAGCACGATGCGGGCCTCGCCGCGGAGGATACGCTTGAACTGGTCGTAGCGCTCCGTCATCCGCAGTCCGCTGTGCAGCAGCGCTACCTCATCGCCGAAATAGGCGGTGAACCGCGCCATCATCTGGGGCGTCAGCGCGATCTCCGGCACCAGGATCATCACGGACCGCCCCTGCCGCAGCAGCTCCTGCGCCAGCCGGATATAGACCAGCGTTTTGCCGCTGCCGGTTACGCCCTGCAGCAGCGTGACACCGGCTTTTCCGGACTGCACCTGCCGCAGAACGTCCTCGTACACCTGCTGCTGCTCATCATTCAGTGTAATGGGGATTGCCTTTACAGTATACTGTTTTTCCGTGATTCGGTAGGTCTCCTGTTCCCGCAGGCACACTGTGCCCGTCTGGGCCAGTACCTCCACGGTCTTGCGGGCCGCGCCGGTGAAATAGCAAAGGTCATGCAGCCCCGTCTCGCCGTTCTGGGCCAGAAAGGCCACCACTTCCCGCTGGCGGCGGGCAGTCTTGCCCACCATCTCCAGTGCCTGGTCTGCCGGCACCGCCAGCTTCACGAACAGATCCACCTTGTCCCGCACCTTACGGCGGGATTCTGTCTCGCGCCGCAGCTTCCCCGCCTTTTCCATGCGGCGCAGCAGCGGCGCGACATCATCGCCAAGGGCCTGCTTCAGCGCGTCCGTCTCCATGGGTCCGTCCTCCAGCAGGCGGCACACAGCTGCCTCCTTTTCCGGAAGGCCCTCCGGCAGCACGCCGTCCGCCATGCGCCACAGCTCCCGATAACGGTACCACACTGCTGCGGGCAGGATGGTGTGCAGCGCATCGTAAAACGTACAGAAATACCGCTGCCGCATCCACAGCGCCAGCCGTATCTCCTTGTCCGACACCACCGACTCCTCGTCCAGCAGCGACCGCACCGTTTTCAGCGGCTTGTCCGGCACGCCGACGCCCAGCGACAGGATCAGCGCCTCGCTGGACCGGTTGCCCCGTCCAAAGGGGACCAGCACACGGCAGCCCACCTGCGCCGCCATGTCCTGAGGCAGCAGGTAGTCGTACACCTTGTCGATGGCGTAGGGTGCCGCCTGCACGGCCACCTTGGCGATCACGGCCATGTCAGATATTATCTTCCTCGATGACGGGGTTAGCCACGAACTTGCCCTCGGCCACCTCGTTGATCGCCTCGGTCACGGGCTTCTCCTCCAGATGCTCACCGTTGGCCTCGGCCTCGGCGGCGATCTGGCGGGCACGGCGCGCCACCACGTTCACCATCATATAGCGGTTGGGGATATACTCGGTCAGTTTGTTCATAGCGGGATACAGCATCATAGCGATCACATTTCCTTTCCGTTTAAGATCAATTCCATACGCTCGGCGGGCTTGCAGTGCTCTGCGCACAGAATAGCGCGCAGTTCCTCCACGGCCTGCTCCACCGTGTCGTTGATGACAAAATAATCGTAGTCGCTGGCGTTCTGCAGCTCTACCTGGGCCCGAAGCAGGCGCTTCTGCACCTTCTCCGGCGTGTCCGTACCGCGGGCGGTGAGACGCCGCTCCAATTCCTCCCAGCTGGGAGGTGCAATAAAGATGCGCACCGTCTCCGGCCGCTTGGCACAGACCTGGGTCGCGCCCTGGACCTCGATGTCCAGGATCACATCCTTCCCCTGCTCCATGGCCTCATCCACGTACTTCTTGGGCGTGCCGTAGAAGTTGCCCACATACTCGGCATATTCCAAAAACGCATCTTCCTCGATCATGCTGCGAAACCGGTCCGCATGGATGAAGTGGTAATCTACGCCGTCCCGCTCCCCCTCACGGGGTGCGCGGGTGGTGGCGGATACGGAAAAATACAGGTCGTTCCGCCCCTCGAACAGCGCGTGGAGCACCGTGCTCTTTCCAACGCCGGAGGGACCCGAGATGATGAATGTCTTGCCCTTCCTGTTCAAATCTTATTCCTCCTCTGTCAGATCTTTCACCGTCAGACCCAGACGGGGCGCCATTTTCTCCGTGCTCAGCGCCGAGAGCACCACATGGTCACTGTCCATGATGAACACCGACGCCGTTTTCCGTCCGAAGGTGGCGTCGATGAGCATGCCGCGGTCCCGCGCCTCCTGCACCAGTCGTTTCACCGGTGCGGAGTCGGGACTGACCACAGCGATGAGCCGCTCCACGGAGATAAGGCTGCCGAAGCCGATATTCACAAGCTGCATGGCCACCTCACTCAATGTTCTGGATCTGCTCGCGGATCTTCTCCACCTCGGCCTTCATGTTCACCACATCCTGCGCAATGGTCAGGTCGTTGCACTTGGAGCCGATGGTGTTGCACTCGCGGTTGATCTCCTGCACCAGGAAGTCCAGCTTCCGGCCCACGGGAACATCGCCGGCCAGCATGGTCCGCAGCTGGGCCATGTGGCTGTGCAGGCGCACCGTCTCCTCGTCCACTGCCACCTTGTCGGCGAAAATGGCCGCCTCGGTGAGGATGCGGGACTCGTCGATGGTAGCGGATTGCAGTACCTCCATCATCTTGGTCTCCAGCCGCTGGCGGTAGGCCGCCACCGTCTCCGGTGACCGCTGCTCCACCTTGTCCACCGTCTCCTCGATGACAGCGGCGCGGCCGCCCACGTCCTCCGCCAGCTTGGCGCCTTCCACGGCCCGCATCTCGTTGTAGGCCGCCAGCGCGTCCTCCAGCACGGCGCAGATGTCGGCGGCGATAGCGTCCACATCCTCCTCCGCCTTGGTGACGGTCAGCACGTCGGGGAACTTGGCCAGCATGTCCGGTGTGACGCGGCCCTCCAGCCCGAAAGTGCCCTTCAGCCGCATCAGCGCATCGTAATACCCGCGGGCCAGCGCCTCGTTGACGGTCACCACTGTCTCGTCGGCCCCTGTGGCGTCGATGGTGATGAACACATCCACCTTACCGCGGGACACCGCCTTCTGCACGCGGCTCTTGATGGCGTCCTCCGCGAAAATGTAGGCGCGGGGCATCTTCACCGTACAGTCCAGGTAGCGGTTGTTGACGGACCGCACCTCCACCGTGATGTCCCGACCGCTGCGCATCTGCCGCGCGCGGCCGTAGCCGGTCATACTCTTGACCACTCGATCATCTCCTTCATTAGTATAGGAAAAGAGGTCGCCCTCTCGTTGTCAGCAAAAGCAAACGGGCACGCCCAGCGCATTGCAGCACAGACTGATGCCGCACAGGCGCAGGCAGTCGTTATTGTCGCAGCTGCCGGTGGTGACGGAGCCGTAGCCGTTAGGACGGTAGGCGTTCTGCCGCCCCTCCGCCATATCCAGCGCCCGTTGGTACTCCGCGTTGTCCGGTGCCATCTGCACCGCCGTCTGGTAGTACCGCCGTGCCTCGTCCAGCCACCCCCGCCGTGTGCAGATCGCGCCCTTGAGATAGTTCCACTCTGCATCGTGGTCGGTCTGGGCGTTCAGCAGCTCCTCCGCCAGGTTCAGGTTGCCCTGGGTGATGGCGGCGCGGACACGCTGGAGCCGCGAAGCGCCGGTGCCGTAGCCCGCGCCGTACCCCGCGTTTCCGTAGCCTGCACCGCCGTAGCTCCCACCGTAGCCGCCGTAGCTGCCGCCTGTGTAGCCGCCGCCCTGCCGCGCGGCCTTGCGCTGGCTCTGGACCTCCTCATAGGCCTCGTTGATCTCTTTCATGCGCTCCTGTGCCAGATCGGCCAGCGGGTTGTCGTGATAGTTGTCGGGATGGTATTTCCGCGCCAGATCACGATAGGCTTTTTTCACTTCATCGTCCGTGGCGGTGCTGGGAACGCCCAGCACCTGATAGGGATCACGCATCGTTGGTGTCCGCCTTTCGTATAGCTTGTCTCTCTCGTCTCCGTCTATGGAACGTACCGTTCAGCACGGCCGCCCCCACGATATACAGTCCCTCGTAGACCGCGGCGCGGAGCACCGGCGCATACACGCCAAAGTCCGCCAGCTCGAAGGCCGCCGCCATGGCCCGCACGGAGCCGTCCAGCGTACCGGCCAGCTGCTGCCGATCCTCCTCCGACAGCGCCCCGTCCTGCACCCGGAATCGCAGGACCAGTGGGTTATAGCTGCCGGTTTTCAGATCCTCCTTCAGATCGTCCGCTGCGTCCACCAGATACACCCAGCGGCCCAGATGGTACAGCAGCTGCTCCGCCACCCGCCGTTTCACCGGATCCGCGATGCCCTCTGCCGCACCGGCCAGCAGCACCGCGAAGGCGTCTGCGGGGCGGTCCAGTGATGGACACCGCTCCGCCTCCAGCTCCGCCAGCGCCGTCAGGCGCTTCTGCGTCCCGGCGTCAAAGTCCGGCTGCCGCCGCCGCGCCTTCCGATAGGCCCGCCCCAGCAGCAGTGCCGCCGCTCGATACTTCAGCCCCCGAAAAAGGCCATGATCGGCGATGCCGTCCTGTATCTGCCACCAGGTCAGGATCACGCTCATGTCGGCGGCGGTATCCATAGCCGCGTCGCCGCAGGCATACCGCCGTTTCCGGAACGGATGGACTGCGCACCGCTTTTCGCACGTCCCGCCGCCCTCCGACAGCACCATGGCCAGGAACGTCAGGTCGTAGTTCAGGATCATCCGCCCCGCCGGGCCGTAAGACGCTCCCAGCGCGTGGCACAGTCCGCAGTAGGCGGCGCGGAACGTCTCCCGTTCCTCCTCCGTCAGACGCCGGTCCGATGGCCGCACATAACCGAACATCCGTCAGAACAGCCGCAGGATGGTGTAGGTCAGGCTGCCGTCCTTCTTGGTCTGCCTGTCGTAGAACACGCTGGGCAGGAAAAACACTGCCGCCGCGATGACCGCCGCCGCGTAGCGCCAGCCCTCGCTCATCAGCCCCTCCGTCAGGAAGTACCCCAGCAGAAAGCCCACCACCGGCAGCAGGTACACCAGCGCCACCACGCCCAGCAGCTTTTTCGTGCTGCTCTCCACCACCACCTTGTCGCCCTTCTGAGCGCCCACGTCGTTTCTGGCGCGGGCGTGGATGGCCGCGCCGGTCATGCCGCAGCCGGCACATTCCTCGCAGTCATGTCCGCAGGCGGACTTTCTTGGCACGGAGATCTCCGCGTACCCGCCGGCCAGCACCTTTTCCACCGTTGCGATCTGAGTCATCTCATGTCACCTCTCGGGATAATTCGTTTTAATTCTCGTTTCCGGACCCGTTGTTCCCGTGGGACGTCAGGCCGCCGTCAGGCTCCGGTTCAGGCTCTGGCTGCGTGTCGGTGACATACACCGTCACCTCGTAGCTGCCCTTCACCGCCACATCGCGGTAGCCGCTGACCGTCACCGTCACCGGCACACGGCAGCTGCCCGTCTCCGTCACGCTGCTCAGGTCGACGGTGGCCGTTATGGCGTCCGCCTTCAGCTCCGCCAGCTCCTCGCTGAGACCCCACAGCCGCACATCCAGCGTGTCCTGCACCTCGGCGTACAGCCCGCTGGGCACGTTGGTATAGCTGAACGTGTCCACCGTGACGGTCTTTTCCTCGATGCCCTCCATGGTGATCTCCACGGTGGCCACCTCGTTGCTGTTGGCCAGCCATGTGCCGTCCGGTGCCGTCACCACATAGCTGTTCTGCTGCCAGATGTCCAGATCCTCGATATACAGCGTGGCCAGCACGAGCTCATCGATGTTCTCCAGCACATCTGCTTCGCCGATGAGCCGCACACTGCTGGGCGTGATGGTGGTCTTGATGCTCTGTCCGGCCGAGCCCGGCACGCCGGACAGCTCCACCGCCAGCGAGACCTCCTTGGTGGTCAGCACCGGCACCTTGGCCTGGATCAGGCTGGCATTGGTGCGGATATTGCTGTTGTCCACAGGGTTGTCATCGTTGTCGTACAGCTGTACGCTCTCCGTCTGGATGACTGAGCGGGTGGCGTCGCTGATGTCCACCGTCAGCTTGGCGTAGGCCACGTTCAGCAGGTCATCTCGCTGTCCCCGCAGCACCAGTGTGGTGGGGTCCAGCACCGTCTCGCCGGTGAAGTAGCCGTCCGCCACCGTGCCGGTAACGACGCAGTTCACCGGCACCTCCTTGGTATACAGCTCACCCACCGTCACCGTTACCTTGTACTTGCTGGCCCAGTCCACCGACAGGGCCGAGGACTGTACCCCATCGGGGTACACCACGTCCCATCGCAGGGTGTGTACACCCACGGAGTCGATGCTGGACGTGCTGGCCACCAGGCGCACATTGTCCTTGTTGATCTTCACCAGCTCCCGTTTGGTGCCCTTGATGGTCAGATCCACTGTGGTGTCGTAGCCCGACAGCAGCATCAGGTTCTTGTCCGCCAGCGTGGTGGACTCGCCGGAAAATTCCACGGGGATGTCCCGAATGGTCTTGGTTCGCTCCGGTGCCTTCTCCACGTCCACATAGACCCAGATGGCAACGGCCACCAGAATGGAGGCGATGACCTGAAGCACCTTGTTTCGGCTGACGCCGGACTTCTCATTCTTCTGCTCCATTGTCGCCCTCCTTCCTCCGCAGGCCCAGCAGATCTGCCAGACTGCGGCGCGGCTTGTCCTCCAGCTCCTCCGGCTGCGGCATCAGCTCGTTGCGCAGCAGCTTGGACAGTGTCTCCGGCATCAGGTGCCGCTTCAGCATACCGCCTATCGCCACGGAGATGGAGCCTGTCTCCTCGGAGACGATGACCACCACGGCGTCGGAATTCTCGCTCATGCCGATGCCGGCGCGGTGACGCATGCCCAGGTCACGGCTGAGGTTCACGTTCTTGGACAGGGGCAGCATACAGCCCGCCCCCAAAATGCGCCCGTGGCGGATGATGACCGCGCCGTCGTGCATGGGTGCCTTAACGAAAAAGATGTTTTTCAGCAGCTCCGAGGACACGGCGGCGTCCAGCGTAGTGCCGCTGCGCACCATGTCGTCCAGCAGGATATGCCGCTCAAACACGATGAGCACGCCGGTCTTGCTCTGGGACATCTCTTTGCAGGCGATAACCGTCTGGTCGATGGCCTTCTCCACCTCGGACTGCTGCTGCGCCGGCGTGAATGCCCTCAGCAGCCGGATGTTCTTGCTGCCCAGCTTCTCCAAAATCTGACGGATCTCCGGCTGGAACAGGATGATGAGGGCCAGGATGCCCACCTGCACCATGTTGCCCAGAATATAGGCGATGCCGTTGAGGTGGAAGATCTCCGCCAGCCACAGGGCCAGCAGGAACATCACAACGCCCTTGAGGATATTCTCCGCGCGGGTACTCTTTACCAGGTCCAGCAGCTTATAGACCAGAAACGCGATGATGGCCACGTCCAGAATATCCGTGAGGCGCACGAGCATTAAGTAATTCCCAATTTTTTCTAAAAACGCCAGCATTGTTTCCATACTGTCAACCCTTCCGTATCGGACAGAACTCCGCATAGAAATAGATACTATCATTATATAAAAAATATCGGGAAAATGCAACAAAAAATTCTGAGTCAAGTCTTGCAGTTTAACGAACTGCCGCCCGCACCATGGCCGTGAAGCGGTCCACCTCCTGGGGCGTGTTGAAAACCGACATACTTACTCGAACGGTGCCGGTCTGCAGCGTCCCCGCCGTGCGGTGTGCCAGCGGCGCGCAGTGCAGCCCCGCCCGCACCGCCGCGCCCTGCGCTGCCAGACGCTCCCCCAGCTCCTCGCAGTCGCGGCCCGCCGCGCGGAAGCTCAGCACTCCCGTCTGGTGGTCGAACCCCTTCTCGCAGAACAGCTCCACGCCATCGATGCCGCGCAGCTGCTCCTCCGCGCGCATGGCAAGCCGCCGCTCGTGGCCCGCGATGCGGTCGATCCCCTTCTCCGCCACGAACCGCAGGCCCTCCAGCAGTCCCGCAATGCCCGGCATGTTGTGGGTCCCTGCCTCCAGCCGGTCCGGCAGCTCCTGCGGCATGTGCTGCAAAAGGGACTGGGAGCCGGTGCCTCCCTCCAGCAGCGGCTGAGCCTCGTGGCCGCACAGCAGCAGCCCCGTCCCCTGTGGGCCGTACAGCCCCTTGTGCCCCGGCATGGCAATGAACGCCGCGCCCAGTTCCCGCATGGACACCGGCAGCATCCCCGCCGACTGGGAAGCGTCCAGCACGAAGGGCACGCCCCTCCGGCGGCACAGCGCCGCGATGCCCTCCACCGGCAGGCGATAGCCGAACACGTTGGACACATGGGTGCAGATCACCGCGTCCGCTCCGGCATCCAGCGCCTGCTCAAACTCCGCCAGCATGGACTCCGGTCGGAACAGCGGCGCGTCGATGACGGTCAGCTCAACATTGGGGATGCCGTGGAGGGGCCGCGTCACCGCGTTGTGCTCGTAGCCGGAGATGACCACGCGGCATCCGGGCTTCACCAACGTTTTGATGGCGATGTTCAGCCCATGGGTGGCGCTGGATGTGAACACCACGCATGCAGGGTCCTCCACATCGAACAGCGCTGCCGCCAGACTGCGGCACCGGAAATCCGTCTCCTCCGCCAACCGCGTGGCGGGATAGCTGCCCCGCCCGGGCGAGCTCATGGCCGCTGCGGCGCGGTACATGGCGCGGCGCACTCGCTCCGGCTTCTGTAATGTCGTGGCTCCGGCGTCAAAATAGATCATAGCTCCACCTCGCTGTATCCGCTGCCATCGCGGACGTAGATCCGCAGCGGCGCAAGCCCTATGCCGCGCAGCAGGGCGGCAGCCTCCTCCGCCCGCTGCCCCTGCATCCGCAGGACGTAGCCGCAGCCGCTGCCGGTAAGTCCCACCGGTGAGCGGCCCATGGCGGCGCGGATGCCGTGCTGCGACAGCGCCTGCATCATGCGCTGCGCCTGTGTGACGGAGCGGGCGGTCATCAGATATTCTTCCATATCGCACCTCCTCACACGCCATTTTATGAGGCGTCAAACGCCAGTGTGAAAGGCGGGGCCGGCCTTTTCGGTCGGTCCCGCCAATTTCTTCATCATGTATCACATTTTCCCCAATAATGCCACCGCGTGGCAGGCCATGCCCTCCCCCGCGCCGGTGAAGCCAAGATGCTCCTCGGTGGTGGCCTTAACGGACACCTGCGCCGCATCGATGCCCATAGCGTTTGCCATCCGCCGCCGCATCTCCGGAATGTAGGGAGCCAGCTTCGGGGCCTGGGCCAGCACCGTGGCGTCCACGTTGCCGACCTCCCAGCCGGTCTCCGCCAGCCGCGCCGCCACCTGTTCCAGAAGGTGCAGGCTGTCCGCATCCCGCCAGCGCTCATCACTGTCGGGGAACATGCCGCCGATGTCACCCAGCGCCGCCGCGCCCAGCAGCGCGTCCATCACCGCGTGAGCCAGTACATCCGCATCGGAGTGGCCCAGCAGCCCCCGCTCATAGGGAATGGTGACACCGCCCAAAATCAGGGGACGGCCCTCCACCAGACGGTGTACGTCGTAGCCGTGCCCGATGCGCAGATCTATCATGCCTGCACCTCCCGCCGACGCAGGAACAGCTCCGCCACAGACAGGTCCTCCGGCGTGGTGATCTTGATATTTTCCCGCCATCCAGGTGTCAAGTAAACCTCCTTGCCAAGCCGCTCCACAGCGGAGCAATCGTCTGTCAGCGGTGCCTCGGCGGCGATGGCGGACTGGAGCGCGGCCTTCAGCAGGTTCGCCTGGAACACCTGGGGCGTCTGCACAGCGAACAAGGTGCTGCGGTCCGGCGTGGACAGCACCAGCCCCGACAGATCCGCCACCTTCACCGTGTCCGTCACCGGCACGGCCGGCGCCACAGCGTAGGTCCGCTGGCCCAGGCGGATCAGATCATCCACCTGCTCCGGCAGTACCAACGGGCGGGCCCCGTCGTGGACTGCCAGATACTCCACGTCCTCGTTGGCCTCCAGCGCCGCCAGCAGTACGGACTCAGCACGGCTTGCGCCGCCCTCCACGACGCGGACGGGCTTGCGGATGCCGGCGCTGCTGACCAGCGCCGCCACTTCCTCCAGCTTTTCCGGCTGGGCAGCCACCACGATCTCGTCCACCAGCACAGCCCGATCCAACACGGTCAGCGTCCGCGCCAGCACCGGCACACCGCACAGCGGTGCGAACATCTTATCCTCGCCGCCCATGCGGGAGGACTTCCCTGCTGCCGGTACAATGGCCGTGCAGAAGGGGTGTACCTTCTTCTTCAGGCCCTTCTTCCATTTTTCAAACAGGCTCCCCATCGTTTTTCGCTCCTATCGCTGGATTTTGCTATTAGTATACCGCACTTTTCCATGGTTTACAAGGCGCAAAGAAGAGGGCCGCAGGCCCTCTTCTTTGCTGTTTCGTGTTACCGTTTGTTGTGGCGATACCAGATGTGCTGCTTCTCCGCCTCGCGGATCAGCTCGTCGCGGAAGTCGGGGTGGGCGATGGAGATCAGCTTCTCCGCCCGTTCCCAGACGCTGAGGCCCTTCAGGCAGACGCATCCGTACTCCGTCACCACGTACATGGTGTTGACGCGGGTGTCCGTCACCACGGAGCCGGTCTGGAGCGTGGGGCGGATGCGGGACGCTACCGTGCCGTCCTTATTCTGATGGGTGGAAGACAGGCAGATGAAGCTCTTGCCGCCATGGGACAGATACGCACCCAGCACGAAGTCCTGCTGGCCGCCGGAGCCGCTGATCTGGCGGGTACCCGCCGTCTCGCCGTTGACCTGACCGTACAGGTCCACATCCACCGCATTGTTGATGGAGACAAAGTTGTCGATAGCCGCGATGGTGCGCACATCGTTGGTATAGCTGATAGGCGCGGCCATGCAGGCGGGGTTGTCGTCCAGATAGTCGTAGAGCTTCTGGGTACCGGCTGCGAAAGCGTAGACCTGACGGCCGCGGTCGATATTCTTACGGGCGCAGGTGACCTTTCCCGCCATAGCCAGATCCACGTAGGCGTCCACGTACATCTCCGTATGTACGCCCAGATCCTTCAGATCGGATTGGCACAGCATAGCTCCCACGGTGTTGGGCATGCCGCCGATGCCCAGCTGGAGGCAGGCTCCGTCGGGGATCTGCTCTACGATCAGGCGAGCCACCGCTTTATCCACATCATCGGCCTCTCCGGAAGGCTGAATGCCCATGGGGTCGTTGCGGCCTTCCACCACCATGTCCACCTCGCTGATGTGGATGGTGTTGTCAAAACCGCCCAGACAGCGGGGCATGTTCTCGTTGACCTCCACGATGACCACCTTGGCCTTCTCGCAGACGGCACGCACATGGGATGCGGACAGGCCGAAGTTGAAGTAGCCGTGGCTGTCCATGGGCGTGACCTGGAACATGGCCACGTCCGGCGGCGTGATGTGGTCGTAGTAGTAGCGGGGCAGCTCAGAATAGCGCATGGGCTCATAGAACCCGGCGCCGCTGGCGATGTAATGGCGCTCCACCCCGCTCATGTGGTGGGAATTGAAAATAATGTGACTTGCGGGGTCCTCGATATCGAAGATAGCAGGCTTCCACAGGCTGATTCCCCCGCGGACCTTCACATCCTCCAGTTCCGGTGCGCGGCGAGCCAGTGCCTCGTCCAGCACGCGGGGCTGGATGGCGCAGAAGCCGTAATCCACCCAATCGCCGGACTTGATAATCTTCACCGCCTCATCCGCGGTGGTCAGCTTCTGGCGGTACAGTTCCCGATAATCAGCAAAAGACATAGCAGTTCCTCCTCTTTCTTTTCGTTCTCCTAATCGTAAATTTTACCACAAGCCTGGGAGAAGTACATTGGCGGATGTGCCAATTATCAGCCCTGCTGATTGTGCAAAATTTAACATACCGTGATTCGGGTACGGGCTTGTATGTATACGGGTGTAAACAGGTACATTTTCGTACAAAAAAAGCAGCGGTACACTCGTACCGCTGCTTTTTAACAGACGTTTTTACTCGTCGTCACCCTCGTCAGCGGCGGGGGTCAGCAGAGCGCGGATAGACAGAGAGATCTTCTGCTTCTCCTCGTCGATCGCCGTGATCTTGGCGTCCACGATGTCGCCCTCAGCCAGCACGTCGCCGGGCTTCTCGATGCGGCGATCCGCGATCTGGGAGATGTGGATCAAACCGTCCACGCCGGGAACTACCTCGGCAAAGGCGCCGAAGGTCATCAGCTTGACGATGCGGACCTTGGCCACATCGCCGACCTTATAGGTGGACATGAACTTGTCCCACGGGTTGCAGGAACGATCCTTCACGCCCAGAGAGATCTTGCGCTTCTCGGGATCGAAGGAGATGACATATACATCCAGGGTGTCGCCCACGGAAACCACCTCGGCGGGGTTCTTGATGCGGGACCAGGACAGCTCGGAGATATGTACCATACCATCCACGCCGCCGATATCCACGAACACACCATAGGAGGTCATAGACTTGACAGTGCCGGTGTAGTGCTTGCCCACCTCGATGTTCGCCCAGATCTCGGCCTGGGCAGCCTGACGGGCCTCGTAGGTCACGGCCTTGATGGAGCCCACCACGCGGCGGCGGGCACGGTTGACCTCGGTGATGCGCAGGGAGACGGTCTGGCCGATCAGAGCGCTGAGCTCAGCGCCGCGGGGCAGGCCGGACTGGGAAGCGGGCACGAACACGCGCACGCCCTTGACGTTGACCACGATGCCGCCCTTGTTCTCCTCGGTGACCTTGCCCTCCAGGGTAGTCTTCTCCTCACGGGCCTTCTCGATATCCTCCCAGACCTTGACAGCGTCCAGACGCTTCTTGGACAGCATGGCATAGCCCTCCACGTCGTTGACGCGGATGATATAGGTCTCGATCTCGTCGCCGACCTTCACCACATCCTCGGGCTTCACGCTGGGATCGGCGGACAGCTCGTCGATGTTGATATAACCTGCCTGCTTGCAGCCCAGGTCAACCTGCACCTCGGTGGGACCGATGGCAGTCACGATACCGGTTACCTTCTCTCCTGTATTCAAAGTCTTAAAAGATTTTTCCAGCATTTCCTCGAAGCTCTCTTCGGTAGCTTCCACGTTCTTGATCTCGTCGCTCATTCTTGTATATACCTCCTTAATGATGCCCGCAGGCGTGGACGCGCCGGCTGTAAGCCCCGCCACAGAACATCCGTTAAGAAAGTCACCCTTGAGTTCTTCCGCCCGCTCGATCTGACAGACCACGGGGCACCTCTCGCTGCAAATCTCCGTTAAATGTTTGGTGTTGGCACTCTTACGATCTCCGACCACGACCATCACGTCCACCTTGGCGGCAATGTCTGCCGCTTCCGATTGACGCTTATGCGTAGCATCACATATTGTATCAAAGATTTCTACGTTTGTACACTGTTTTTTTAAAATTTTTACGCAGTTTTCCCAGAGAACCCGAATGCAGGTGGTCTGGGCCGCTGCCATCAGGGGCTGCTCACGCCGCTCCGGCCGCTGCGACAGCCAGTTTTTCAGGGCCTCCGGCCCGTCTAAAATGACGGAATTCTCCGCCCAGCTGGCCGCGCCGATCACCTCCGGATGGTGCTGCTCGCCGATGATGAGGGGCGTGCGGCCCTGCTCCTCCGCCTGCGCCACTAGGCGCTGGATGCGCCGGACATTGGGACATGTGGCGTCCACGATAGACGCGCCGGCGGCCTCCAGCTGCTGGTAAACCTGCTTTTTCTCGCCGTGGGAACGGATGATCACCGTGTCCCCCGCCTGCACCTGCGCGGGGTCGTCCACCTGCCGCGCACCCAATGCGGCCAGCCCCTGCACCACGTGGGCGTTGTGGATGATGCTGCCCAGCATGACGCAGCCGCCCTTGTCCCGGGCCGTCTGCTCCGCCAGCTTCACGGCGCGCTCCACGCCGTAGCAGAAGCCGGCGGATTTCGCCAGTATCACACGCATGTCACACCACCCAGCGCGTAGGCACGACGCATGACCTCATCGGTGTTGGCCTGATACTCCTCCGCCGTGCCCTTGCGCCCGGTGTAGACCGGCTCGAAGGGTTCGCCGAAGGTGATGACCGTCTTGCGGAACAGCCGTTTTTTCGTGCCGATGAACACCGGTACCATCTTCACGCCGGAGCGGATGGCCATCATACCCGCGCCGCTCTTGGGCGTCACCTGTCCAGGCTGTTTTACCCGCGTGCCCTCCGGAAAGATCAGCAGGTTCCAGCCGTCACGCAGGCTGGTGATGGCAGTCTTCACCGCGTTGATGTCACTGTTGCCGCGATCCACGGGGAACACGCCGATGTTCCGCAGGAACCACCTCACCACGGGGATGGAAAACAGCTGCTTTTTCGCCATAATGCGCACGTTGAAGTTTTGGGGCATGGCCAGCACCAGCAGGATGGGGTCCCAGGCACTGGAGTGATTGGCGCACAGAATGGCGGCCTCGTCCCCCAGGTTCTCCGTGCCCCGCAGCTCCACCGGCAGGAAAAACATCACCAGCGGGCGCAGGATGCTCCAGGCCCGGGCATAGAACTTGTTTCTCAACTGGATACACTCCCCCGTATCACGTCCAGCAGCAGCTCGCGGCTGGCGTCAAAATCCATATCGCTGGTGTCGATCATGATGGCATCGTCCGCCGCACGCAGCGGCGCGGCGGCGCGGTGGGTGTCGTTGTAGTCCCGCTCCTCCATCTCGCGCAGCACCTCCTCATAGGGCTTGGGGGTGCCCCGCTGCTCCAGCTCCAGTGCGCGGCGCCCGGCCCGCACCTTCACATCGGCGTAGAGAAAAATTTTTACGTCCGCATCGGGCAGCACCACCGTACCGATGTCGCGGCCATCCATAATGACGCTGTGCTCCCGCGCCAGCGAGCGCTGCATCTCCATCAGGAAATCCCGCACGCCCTGGATGGCGGAGACGGCGGAGGCATACATGGAGATCTCCGGCAGGCGGATGTCCGCCGTCACGTCCTCCCCGTTCAGCAGCATACGCTGCACGCCGTCGGCGTCGTGATCCATGCCGATGTGTACCTCCGGCAGCAGCGCCAGCACCGCCGGTGCGTCCTTGGGGTCCACGCCGCAGCGCTGCACGTACAGCCCGATGGTACGGTAGATGGCGCCGGTGTCCACATACAGGATGCCCAGACGCTCCGCCACCGCCCTGGCCAGTGTGCTCTTCCCTGCGCCGGAGGGCCCGTCGATGGCCACGGCGTATTGTTTTTTATTCATCATTCCATCCTCATCTCTCTGCGGCGGAAAGTCCCGCCAGATATCCGGTGGCCCAGGCGATCTGAAGGTTGAAGCCGCCTGTGTAGGCGTCCACGTCCAGCACCTCGCCGGCAAAATACAGCCCGTCCGTCAGCTTGGAGGCCATGGTATTGGGCACCACTTCGCCCACCTTGACGCCGCCGGCGGTGACGATGGCCTCCGCCACGGGGCGGGGGCCGGTGAGCGGTACCGCGAAATGCTTCAGCTCCTGCACCAGCACGCGGCGCTGTTCCCTGGTGAGGCTGTTGGCCTTTTCGCCCTCCGGCAGAGCCAGACGGCGCAGCAGCACCGGTACCATGCTGCGATGCACCAGCCCTGCCAGAATATTGCCCATATCGCGGTTGGGATTCTCCCCGATGTCCCGCAGGATACGGGTGTCCAGCTTCTGCTCATCCAGTGCCGGCTTCAGGTCGATGACCAGCCGGTACTGCTCCTTGTCCCAGCGGCGCAGGTGGGCGCTGGCGGACAGCATCAGCGGGCCGGACACGCCGAAATGGGTAAACAGCATCTCACCGAACTCCCGGAATACCGGCTTATTCCTGCCGTTGAGCACCGTAGCCTCCACATTCCGCAGGCTCAGGCCCTGCATGGCGGCGCAGTCGGGATCGCTGCTCTCCAGCGGCACCAGCGAACCCCTTGGCGGCACGATGGTGTGCCCCAGCGCCGCCGCCATGGCGTAGCCGTCGCCGGTAGAGCCGGTGGCGGGATAGGACACGCCGCCGGTGGCCAGCACCACGGCGGATGCCGGATAGTGCTGCTTCTCGCCCTGTACGCCGGTGACATGGCCGTCCTGTACCGTGATCTCCCGCGCCCTGTCCCGCACCCAGCGGACGTGCAGGCGCCGCAGTTCCCGCTCCAGAGCGCCGGAGATGTCGAAGGACCTGTCGGACACAGGGAACACACGGTTCCCCCGCTCCACCTTCAGCGGTACGCCCAGCCCCTCGAAAAACGCCATGGCGTCCTGGGGCGTGAAGCGGGTCAGGGCGCTGTACAGGAACCGGCCATTGCCGGGAATATTGGCCATCAGCGTCTCCTGATCGCAGTCGTTGGTCACATTGCAGCGGCCCTTTCCCGTAATATTCAGTTTCTTGCCCAGCCGTTCGTTGGGCTCCAGCAGCGTCACCTGTCCGCCCTGACGGGCGGCGGTGATGGCTGCCATCATACCGGCGGCGCCGCCGCCGATGACTACGATCTCAATCATCGTCCTCTTTCCCGAAGATACCGTACTTCGACCACACCTGTTCCATGTCCGCCAGTGCGGCGGACAGCTCCTCCTTGCGCTGCTTGCCCACCGCCAGTATCAGGGCGTTCAGCAGGCTCAGCGGCGCCGTCATGGAATCCACAAAGGATATCATATCGCTGGGCGCCAGCAGCGACAGCGTGGCCATCTGGTACATGGGTGACATGGGGCTGTCTGTGATGGCGATAACATCCGCCTTGCGGGAGCAGGCGAACTGCACCGCGTGGATGGCCATCTTGGAGTAGCGGGGAAAGCAGATGCTCAGCAGCACGTCACCCGGCCCGATGTGGACCAGCTGCTCATAGATCTCGCCGGCGGCCGCGCTCTGCACCAGCGTAACGTTCTCAAAGATAAAGTGCATATAAAAGTTGAGGTAGCCCGCCAGAAATGAGGACGAGCGCACACCCAGAATATAGATGTGCCTGGCGTGGAGCAGCTTGTCCACCACCCGCTCGAACTCGTCGCGGTCCAACTCCTCGATGATGTCGTGGATGCTGTTCATGTCCCGCTGCATCACGCTGCCCAGAATGTCCCCGCCGCTCATCTGGTCGCTGGACACCTGGATGCGCTGGATGGACGTGAGCTTACCGCGAATCAGCTCCTGCAGCTCCTTCTGCATATCAGGGTAGCCGTTATAGCCCAGCTCCGCCGCGAAGCGCACCACGGTGGACTCGCTGACCTGCGCCGTCTGGCCCAGCTTACTGGCGGTCATGAAGGCCGCCTTATCGTAGTTTTCCAGAATATAATTGGCGATACGCTTCTGCCCCTTGGAGAACGTATCCATGCCGTTCCGTATGGTCTGCAAAACGCTCCTATTCACGTGTATCGCCTCCCGTTATCCTTTGTATTTCCTGCGCTGTCAAGTATCTCCACTTGCCAATTGGGAGGTCGTCCAGCCGCAGGCCGTCCTCCTCCACGCGCTGCAATTTTTCCACATGCAGGCCCAGCCCGGCGCACATGCGCCGTATCTGCCGGTTCTTGCCCTGATGGATGGTGACACGCAGGAGGGCCTGCCCCTCGTGGCGGCAGAGTTCCCGGGCCTGGGCCGGTGCAATGGGCTCGCCGTCCAGCTCCGTGATGGCCATCAGGCGCTCCGCCGCGCCCCGTATGTCACCGCGTACCGTTACCAGATAGACCTTGTCCACCTGATGACTGGGGTGCAGCAGCCGGTGGGCGAAATCGCCGTCGTTGGTGAACAGCAGCAATCCCTCGGAGTCCCGATCCAGCCGTCCCACGGGGTACACCCGTGCGCCGCAGCCGGACACCAGCTCCGCCGCCGTATGCCGTCCGTATTCATCGGAGAGGGTGGTGACATAGCCCCGCGGCTTGTTAAGCATCAGGTAGACCCGCCGCGTGTCGGCGGGCAGCGGCTGGCCGTCCACGGTGATGGTATCTGTCTCCGGATCGGCGCGGTCGCCCAGCGTCGCCGGCGCACCGTTGACGCAGACGCGCCCTGCGGAGATCCACTCCTCCGCCATCCGCCGCGAGCACAGGCCCGCAGCGGCCAGCAGCTTCTGGAGTCGTTCAGCCATGACACTTTCCCCTCTCTGTCTTTCTCTAACTGTGCAGTGCCGCACATGCCGCCGTCAGCGGCTCCCGCAGGCGCAGCAGCGCCGTCTGCACCCCACGGCGCGGAGCCGTCAGCCGGAAGCCGTAGTCATACAGGGCGGCGTGGTCGGCCCAGTCGTTGCCGTCCTGCAGCGTCACCGCCACCAGACGGCAGCCGTCCCGCTCCGTACAGGATACCAGTGTGCGGCCCGCCGCCCGGGTGTACCCCGTTTTCAGGCCGACGCAGCCTTCCACCTGACGCAGGAGGCGGTTGTGGTTCTCCATAGTGCGCTGGCCGATGGTGACACTGCGGCTGGAGCAGATGCGCCGGAACGTGGGGTTTTCCACCGCCGCGGCGGCCAGCACCGCCATGTCCCGCGCTGTGGAATAGTGGCCGTCCGCGTCCAGCCCGTTGGGATTGGCGAAGCTGGTGTGGGCCATGCCCAGCGCCGCTGCCTTCTCGTTCATCATCGCCACAAAGGGTGTCAGCCCTCCGGCGCACTCTGTCAGCGCCAGCGCCGCATCGTTGCCGGAGCAGAGCAGCAGTCCGTACAGCAGTTCCTCCACCCGCACCGTTTCACCGGCCCTCAGGTACATGGAGGAGCCCTCCGCCATGTGGTCCGGCGTCACGGTGATAACGTCGTCCGGCGCGGCGTGCTCCAGCACCACCAGCGCCGTCATGATCTTGGTGGTGCTGGCGATGAGCATCTGGCGGTCGCCGTTTTTCTCGTAGAGCACCTGCCCCATGTCTGCGTCCATCAGGACAGCAGCCGTGGCGGAGACCTCCAGAGCCTCCGCCACAGCCGGCGTTATGCAGAAAATGAGACATAGGACCCACAAGCCCCGAAGCAGTCTGACTGACATTGGGATCACCCTTATACGATAGAATCATCCCAGTATATTCGGCGGCAGGGCCAAGTATTTTGCCTTAGAAGTCCGCTTTTTCCCGCTTCTTGTCGATGAAGCTCTCCACGCGGTCCATGACCTGAGGCACCATCTCCACTACGCGGTCCACTGTGGTGATGGCAGGGGTGCCCACCGGCAGCATGCGGGTCACGCCGTCCTTGACCACCAGGAACGCCATAGGCTCCACCCGCACGCCTGCTGCTGCGGCAGCGCCCACCTTATCCGGCTGCTTGCCGTAATCTCCTCCGCCGCAGCCGAAGCCGAAGCTCAGACGGGACACGGGGATCAGCGTCACGCCGTCCGCCGTGTTGATCGGCTCGCCCACCACCGTGTTGGAGTCCACCATCTGGCGGATCTTATCCATAGAGGCTTCCATCATCGCACTGATAGAGTTCTTCTTCTCGTTGTTTTCCATGCTGTACGCTCCTTTTTTCAGTTAGTCGTATGGGTCGCGTCCGCCGCGGCGGGCGCCTGGTCTTTCGTGTTCCGCTGGGCGGTCTCCCGCTCCCTGGCCGCCTGCTTCTCCTGGGCCTTCTGCGCCTTGCGGAAGGCGCGGAACCATTTCAGGGCGGGGCCGGCAAAGGCAATGCCGATGGACACCAGGTCGCCGATACGGAAGCTCAGCCCCACTTCGCCGCTGACGCGGGTCTCGGCGGCGTTGAAATCCGTCTCCAGATGGATGCGGGGGTCCGGCATGCGCGTCAGCTTCTCCACCTCCGGCATCACCGTCCACATGGCAACGTTAGCCCAGCCGTAGGTCTCCGCCACCCGGGCGGGATCGTCGCCGCCGAAGCACACCGACAGCTGCATGGGGTCGATGCGCAGGCGCTGTCGCGTCCGGCGCAGGCCTCGCTTCAGGGATTCCCACAGGGCGGGCAGCGCACTGCGAATATCGGCGAACGTCAGGCCCAGCGGCAGCTTCTTGTCGGAGGACTTCTTCTCGCCGCCCTCCTTTTTCGCTCCGAACGCCGTCTCCTTTTTGGGCTTTTCCTTTTTTTCTTTTTCCGGCTTGGGCACCAGCTGCAGCCGGATGGGACCTGCTGTGGCCGTGACGCACAGCTCGTCGCCGAAGCGGATGCGCACACCTACCCGCAGCAACAGCAGCAGGATGATCAGCAGCAGAAGTATGCCCAATATCCACAGTGCGACCAACAGGGTCCCCCCTTCCTCTTATTCTCCCTCCGCCGGCAGGTTCCCCTCGTCGTCCAGGCGCATCTGGCCGTCGGCCTCCAGCCCCGGCATCTGCGGCAGATCCTCCAGTGAGTTCAGGTGGAACGCCCGCAGGAACGACTGGGTCGTCCGGTACAGGCGGGGCCGCCCGGGCACCTGCAGCCTGCCGCACTCCTCGATGAGGTGCCGGTCCAGCAGCAGTCCCACGGTGTAGGAGCTGTCCACGCCGCGGATCTGGTCCACATAGGCGCGGGTGGTGGGCTGGTAGTAGGCGATGATGGTCAGTACCTCCAGTGCCGGCTGGCTCAGCTTAGCAGGCTTTCGGATCTCGAATGCCTTGCGGATCTGATCGCCGTACTCCGGCGCGGAGCACAGCTGGTAGCTGTCCTCCATTTTCAAAAGGCGGATACCCCGCCGTTCATAGCTGTAATAGTCCTGAAGCCGCTGGAGCACCAGCTCCACCGTGGGGCGGTCCATGTCCAGCGCCACGCAGATGCGGTCCACGGCCACCGGCTCGCCGGAGGCGAACAGGATACCCTCCACCGCAGCTTCGATCTCTTTCATTTCCCGTGTATCCATGCTTCTCCCCTTACGTCAGTTCTTCCGGCACGTCGCCGTCGCAGGTGACGGTGCAGTCGCTGGCAGAGCCCGCCAGCCGGATCAGGTTGCTCCGGCACAGCTCCAGCACCGCCATAAACGTGGCCACCAGCTCGCTGCGGCTGCGGCTGCCGCGGAACAGCAGCAGGAATCGGGTGATGCCCCCCTGCCGCAGGCGGCGGATGATCTCCCGCGCCTTGGTCTCCACCGGGTACGGCTCCCGCTTCACGATCTCGTCGAAAGCCTTCAGCGGCGGAGCCTCCTCCACCTGACCGCGGCGGTCCGTCACCTCCTGCATAGCCAGGATCAGATCCGCCGGCTCCTGCTGGTACTCGTAGATCTTGCCCCGTTCCATAGGCTCCGGCGGGCGGGTCAGCACGCTGCGGCCGAACTCTCCCATGGGGCCCAGCCGCTCGGTGATGTAGCGCACCTTGGCGTAGGCGTCGCCCCGCTTCCGCTCCTCCAGAGACTGGATGAGGGCGTCCATCTCGCTCTGCGCCTCCTCATCCTCCAGACTCAGCAGCATGCGGGTCTTGATATACATCAGGTGGGCAGCCATGGTGATGAACTCACTGGCCACCTCCAGATCCATCTGCTTGCGCTGCTCCAGATACGCCAGATACTGGTCAAGGATCAGCGCGATGGGGATGTCCTGTATTTCAATTTTGTTTTTGCTCAGCAGGAACAGGATCAGATCCAGCGGCCCCTCGAAATCCTCCAGCGGCTCGCTGCCCTTGGTCTGCACCACCCTTTCCAGCTTAAAGATCAGATCGTCCAACGGTTTTGCTCCTCAGAAGCCGACGATGCGGCAGAATAGATCGAACACCCAGCGGATGGCCGCGTCCAGCGCATTGCTGCCGATGCCTACGGAGATGATGATCACCAGCAGCACCATACCGAACTGCTCGTAGCGCATCAGCCAGTTGTAGGCGCGGTCCGGCAGCAGCACCGCCACGACCTTGGAGCCGTCCAGCGGCGGTACCGGCACCAGGTTGAACAGGCCCAGACCCACCGACAGGGACGCGGTATTCACCAGAAACGTGAACAGCGTCTCCGGCAGCGTACCCGTGGCCAGAGCGCGGAGATAGACCAGCCGCGCCGCCAGCAGAAGCAGCAGCGCCAGCACGAAGTTGGAGACCGGGCCGGCCAGCGCCGTGATCGCCATGCCCTGCTTGGGCTTTTTGAAGTAGTTGGGATTCACCGGCACGGGCTTAGCCCAACCGAAGCCCGCCACGATCATCATCACAAAGCCGATCCAGTCGATGTGCCGCAGCGGGTTCAGGCTCAGCCGATGAGCCCGCTTGGCGGTGGGGTCTCCCAGCGCGTAGGCGGCCAGTCCGTGGCACGTCTCGTGGATGGTCAGGCACAGGAACACGGCGGCCAGCCGCAGCAGGATACTCTCCAGCGAGCCGAAGTCCAGCGCATTCCAAAGATTTGTCAGATATTGCAAAGGAAGCTCCTCCCTTTCAGAAACGCCACTTTTCGATAGTTCTCTGTATTATAGCAAATATTCCTCCCGTTGACAAGGAGAAATCCCCCGTCTATTGTCACCGAATTGACCGGTATGTAACCGTTTTGTATCCAACTTCCCACCAATTTGTCTTTTCCCTGTAAGGATGCGTACCAAAAGGTCTGGTATAGTATAGGTACAAAGTAAAATGCAACACGGATCTGATAGAAAGGAGAACACGAATATGGTGAAGATGAATACGATCGCAGGTCTGGTGGTTCTGTGCATGGTGTCCGCTGTGGCAGCGTTTTTCCTGCCCAACGCCGTAGGTACGGTGCTCTCCTTTGTGAGCATTGGCGCGGCGGCAGCCATCGGCGCACTGGCCATCGTGGCTTTCGTGCGGCTGCTCACCCAGCGCCGTGCGTTCTGATACAGGCCCTTCCACCTGTCATCCGACCCCCTCTATTCCCGCAGGTCAGGGAACGCGCAAGCGTTCCCTGACCCTTTTACATGGTTGCAAAACGCCGCGCCGCCGGTTATACTGACAGTAAACCCAATACAAAAGGAGAAATACGTATGAAGGTACGTCTCAACGAAGATCAGGAGATCGTCCGCACCATCCGTGAGGGCCTGCGCCGCACCGGCGGCTACTGTCCCTGCCGCCTGGCCCGCACCGAGGAGAACCGCTGCATGTGCAGGGAGTTTAAGGACCAGATCGCCGACCCCGACTACGAAGGCTACTGCCACTGCCGCCTGTATTATAAGGAGAAGTGACGGATACGCGTACAAAAAGGCTGAGCTTCGCTCAGCCTTTTGTCTTATTTGCCCTTTATCAGCTCCCGCAGGAGCCCGATAGCCGTCAGCACCGTGCCGCCCAGCAGCATGAAGTCCGCCAGATTCCACACGAGGCTCCGCAGCTTCTTCCCCGCCCCGGGGAATCGGACGTAGTCCGTGACGCTGCCCCGCCGCAGCCGGTCGTACTGGTTGCTCAGACCGCCGGTAAGAGTCAGCAGGATGCCCAGCCGTGCCGGCGCCGTCCGCCGCTCCACATCGGGCAGCAGCAGCGCCGCCGCCAATAGCCAGATCCCCAGCGGTACCCACCGCAGGAGTCCGGGATAGCGGCTGCCCTTGCCCAGAAAGAAGCCCGGGTTCTCCAGATGCGTCAGCTGCAGGAGCTTTCCGCGATACCGCAGCTTTTCGCTGCGGGCCAGCGCCTTCAGCACGCGGTCGCACACCAGCAGCGCCGCCGTGACACCGATGAGTATCCACATGGCGCTACCTCCTGCCCCGCCGGATGGTAAAGCCGAACACCAGGCCGCACAGCCCGCCCACGATGTGGGTGATCTGGGAGATGCTGTCCTGTTTGAACAGCCCATCCATGATCTCGCCGCCCAGATAGAAGATGACCACCAAAATCAGCGTGACGGGGATCTCGCCGCGGCGCATGGCGGTGAAGGAGGACAGCACGATCATCATGAACACCACGCCGCTGGCCCCCAGCAGCACGGTGTTGGGGAAGAACACAAAGTGTACCAACCCCGTGATGAGGGCGGTCAGTGCGATGGTCCAGACCATGGTGCCGCTGCCGTACTTCTCCTCCAGCCCCGGCCCTACCAGCAAAATCAGCAGCATGTTGCTCATATAGTGCTCGTAGTCCGCGTGGCCCAGCACGTGGCCGAAGAACCGCACGTAGGTCAGCGGGTCAGACAGCGATGCGCGGTACACGGAGAAATATTGGTAGGTCGTCGCGCCGTTGGTCCAGTTGCCCAGCAGCAGGGCCAGCAGGCTCAGCAGGGCAAACGTCAGGATCACCGGTGCATTGAAGCGTATCACGATCTTCTTCAACTGGATTCCCTCTTTTCAAATGCGATAAAAGTAAGTATACTATAAGCTGGCAAAAATGTAAACAATGCAAAATGAAGGAGGCCCCTGAACGTGAAAAAATGGTTGAAGGCCGCGCTGTGCGTCCTGCTGGCGATCCTGCTCATCGTGGGCGGCTACGTGGCCTACGTATTCATCGACTATCACCGCATCGGCGACATGGCGCTGACACCCTCCGACGGCGGTACCGCATCCGTCCGGACGGACACGCCCTACACCGTGCTGTCCTACAACATCGGCTTCGGCGCCTACGAGGACGACTACGGCTTCTTTATGGACGGCGGCACCGAGTCCCGTGCGTGGAGCGAAGAGCGGCTGACGAAGAATCTGTCGGAGATCTCCGCGTTTCTGACGGAGCAGTCGCCGGACTTCCTGCTGGCGCAGGAGGTGGACATCGGCTCCACCCGCAGCTATCAGGTGGACGAGCGGCCCTATCTGACCGAGGCGCTGGAGGACATGAGCGGCGTGTTCTGCCAGAACTACGACTCGCCGTACCTGATGTACCCCCTGCTGCGGCCTCACGGCGCGTCCCGCTCCGGCCTGCTGACCCTTTCCTCCGCCGCCATCACCTCGGCCGGGCGTGTGGAGCTGCCGGTGGAGGGCGGCTTCATGAAGCTGCTGGATCTGGACCGGTGCTATTCCGTCAGCCGCATCCCCGTGGAAGGCAGTAAAGAGCTTGTCCTTTACAACCTGCATCTCTCCGCATATACCAGCGATGGCACCATCGCCACGGAGCAGCTGAAGCTGCTGCTGGCGGACATGCAGTCGGAGTACGATGCAGGCAACTGGTGCGTGGCCGGCGGCGACTTCAATAAGGATCTGCTGGGCGACTCCGCCGCCTGGTTCGGCGAGGCGGATCAGGAGTACTCCTGGGCACAGCCCATCCCTGCCGGCACCTTCGAGGGACTGGACATCTCTCTGGTAACGCCGCTGGACAAGGATGACCCCGTCCCCAGCTGCCGCAATGCCGATGGCCCCTACCACCAGGGACAGTACGTCCTGACGGTGGACGGCTTCCTGGTGACGGCCAACGTCACCGCCGAGAGCGCCGTGGTCATCGACACCGGCTTCGCCTGGTCCGACCACAACCCCGTCGCCATGACCTTCACGCTGCGGCCCTGACGGCCGCACCGTGCGATACCCACACGGGCCCGCCCTGCTGCGGGTCCGTGTTTTTTCGGCGAATTTGTATTTTTTCGCAAAAATCCGAAAAAGGGGGTTGCCAAGCTGTCCGTTCTGTGGTAACATACGTCCATCAATTTGATACACCCGATGAGTCGTCCGGAATGTTCAGACCGGACGCGGAGGGTACTCTGGAGAATCCCATTCAATTGGGTGCCGAAGGTGCAAGGCGTTTACCGCGCCGAATCTCTCAGGCAAAAGGACGGAGCTGACAAGTAGTTTTGCTTGCCCCCTGACTTCTCCAGAGTCGCTGCCCTGCAGCGGCTCTTAATTTTTTTGGTAAGGAGAATGAACCCATGATCGAATCCATCCTGTTTCCCATCGTAGCCAAGATCAACGAGTACCTGTCCAACTACATCCTCATCTTCCTGCTGGTAGGCGTGGGCCTGTGGTATTCCATCCGCACCCGCTTCGTGCAGATCCGCTGCTTCGGCGAGGGTATGCGGAAGTTTTTCGGTGAGATGAACCTCCGCGGCGGTGCGCAGAAAAGCGGTATGACATCCTTCCAGGCACTGGCCACCGCCATCGCCGCTCAGGTGGGCACCGGCAATATCGTGGGCGCCTCCGGCGCCATCCTCACCGGCGGCCCCGGCGCCATCTTCTGGATGTGGATCATCGCCTTCTTCGGCATGGCCACCATCTACGCCGAGGCCACGCTGGCCCAGAAAACCCGCATCGTGGAGCCGGACGGCAACATCAAGGGCGGCCCCGTGTACTACATCACCACTGCTTTCAAGGGCGGCTTCGGTAAGTTCCTGGCGGGCTTCTTCGCCGTGTCCATCATTCTGGCTCTTGGCTTCATGGGCTGCATGGTCCAGTCCAACTCCATTGGCTCCACCATGGAGACCGCCTTTGGCGTTCCCTCCTGGATCATGGGCATTGTGCTGGTCATCATCTGCGCCGTCATCTTCCTGGGCGGTGTGCAGCGTCTGGCCGCAGTGACGGAGAAGATCGTCCCCATCATGGCCGGCATCTTCCTGCTGGGCGGTCTGGTGATCCTGGCGGCCCGCATCCAGTACGTCCCCTCCACCTTCGGTATGATCTTCAGGTACGCCTTCCAGCCTCAGGCCATCATCGGCGGCGGCTTCGGCTACGCTCTCAAGACTGCCATCAGTCAGGGTGCCAAGCGCGGCCTGTTCTCCAATGAGGCCGGTATGGGCTCCACGCCCCACGCCCACGCTCAGGCCAACGTAGCTCACGCCCACGATCAGGGTGTCGTGGCCATGATCGGCGTATTCATCGACACCTTCGTGGTGCTGACCCTCAACGCCCTGGTCATCATCTGCACCCTGTACACCAAGGATGGCCCTCTGGCCGGCGGCTACACCGGCGACATCACCGCCACCCTGGGCAAGACCAACCTGGCCCAGACCGCCTTTGGCTCCGTATTTGGTGCCAGCCTGGGCGCCAAGTTTGTGGCCATCTGCCTGCTGTTCTTCGCCTTCTCCACCATCCTCAGCTGGAACCTGTTCGGCAAGATCAACGCCAACTATCTGTTCGGCCGCAAGAACAGCAAGCTGTGCAGCGTCATCTATACCATCATCGCGCTGGTGTTCATCTTCCTGGGCACCGTCTCCGGCAGCGACTTCGTCTGGGAGCTTACCGACATGTTCAATAACCTGATCGTCCTGCCCAACGTCATTGCGCTGTTTGCCCTGACGGGCATGGTCATCGCCAGCCTGAACGAGGTGCAGAAGGACAAGCTGAAGGTGTAAGCCCCAGCTTTCAGGTCGTACCGGCCTTCACCGACACACAGGGGGACCGTTTCCACGGTCCCCCTTTCCCTTTCCGGCGGCTGTCGGGCAGAGCTCGGAGGACGTTTGGGCGGCGTCGGAAAATTTCTCGGGTAATTTTGAATTTAGGGGTTGACATTTTTCGCTTTTATGCTATACTAAGCAAGTCGACAGCGATGCGGCAACAAAATATGGGGGTATAGCTCAGCTGGGAGCGCAAGCAACCGGGTGTGCTCCCCCGCAACGGAGAGTAAAGTCAAAAAATTGAATAGCTCAGAAATCCAGCAAAATCAAGGGTTTCTGACAACATGGGGGTATAGCTCAGCTGGGAGCCCGGTTGAAGCGGTAAACAACCCCCGCACTAATTGAATAAGAAATTACTCAGCGCACCCCACTATATGGGGGTATAGCTCAGCTGGGAGAGCGCTTGAATGGCATTCAAGAGGTCAGCGGTTCGATCCCGCTTATCTCCACCAAACGGGTGCGCTGAGTATTCTTAATAAAGACTTGCTTTGAAAAAAGCGAGTTTTTTTGTTTTATGCCCACTTCTCTTTTGAAGCGGGCTTTTCTTATGCGGCGATTGCCGAAATGTCCAGCCCAACGCTGAACTGCTCAAAGTCAATGTTGAAGTCGATATGCAGCCGATAGTCCCGATACACCTCCACACGCCGAATCAGGCAGCTCACGATCATTTTCTTTGACTCCATGCTGGCGTTGTCGTACATATCCGCCCATGAGATAATATCGTCGTACTGAGCGTTTAAGGTGTCCAGCATGGCCTGTCCCTCGTCGTAGGCCGCCTGCGCCGCCTCCATAGTATGCTGAACTTCGAGACATTTTGTCTCACAGTCAGAGATCAGAGAACTAAGCAAGTCCTGCGGAAAAGCGCTTTCGCCCCGGAGGGATTTAATGACCTCCGCCCGGAGCGTATCAAGCTCGGCGGCAGCCTTGGCATAGTCGGATTTAGCACTTTTGAGAAGCGCCTTCCGTTCTTCCATCTTTTCACGATAACGGATATTGACGATCTCGCTTTTGGGGATTGCTTTCATCCGCTCAAAGATCTGCCGCACCACCTTATCAATGATACCGTCAAGGATATGTGCCGTGTAGCCAGTCTGTCCGTCACACTCGGTTTGTTTGCGGGTCTTGCCGTAGCAGATATACCGCACACGCTTTACAATGCGATGAGCATCTTCCTTGCACGGGTAAGCCTTGCCGTTGGTGGTGAGCGCCAGCCGGGAGCCACAATGCCCGCAAAAGACATTCCCGGCCAGCAAGGATTGACCACGGGTATTCAGCGGTACACGCCGTTCCTGTTCGGCGGAGTTGGCGCGGGAGGTACGAATGTGCTGTGCGGCCTCAAACAGCTCCTGCGCTATGATCTGCAAATGGGGCAGCGTTTGTGAGCGGCTTTCGCCGCTGCGAAGCACCCCGGTATATGTAAGATTGCAAATGATACCCCGGACGCTGGCGTGATGCCACATTTTACCCGTCCTCGCCCGATAGCCAAGGTTATTTAGGTAAGTGGCGATCCGTTGAGCGCCGAAACCCTCATGCACATATTTGTCAAAGATGATCCGTACCACAGCGGCCTCGGCCTCGTTGACAGTCAGCTCAAAAACTTCGTGCTTGCGTTTATTGAAGCGCCCACTCTTTACAAGGTTATACCCATAAGGAGCAAGACCGCCCTTGAAACCGCCGTCCTCGACGAGCTGGCCGAGAGCGGTTTTTGTGCGGATCGAAGTCTTTTCGCTTTCGCCGTCAGCCTGCCAGAAGCGGATGTAGTTGGTGAGCTTGTCCGTGTGATTATCAAAACGCTGCTCACCCTCCTGCGTACTCCAGACCCGGATACCATTTTTAACAAACCATTCCACCACGAAAGGCGTTTCGTCAGCGATACGCCCGATGCGGTCAAACATGAACACAAGCAGAATATCGAATTTCCCTTGCTTGGCGCGCTCCTTGATGATTTGCAGTTTGTCCCGGTTTTCGGCTCTAACCTTATGCCCGGACACACCGTCCTCCTGTTCCTCGTGAACGATCGTCCAGCCCATTTTTTCACAGAAGCGATGGCACTCTCTGCGCTGCATGGGAATGTCGGCTTGGCTTTTGTCGTTGTAGTCCACTTGCTTGTCGGTGGACACGCGGTATAGGCAATC